>Ga0256832_1003574_pt1 | contig 10555 bp, 7 predicted proteins | sample 134614metaG_FD_190534 | JGI IMG/M metagenome (GOLD analysis project Ga0256832, IMG submission 190534) | Hydrothermal vent microbial communities from Lau Basin, Pacific Ocean - 134-614 | ecosystem: Environmental > Aquatic > Marine > Hydrothermal vents | place: Pacific Ocean: Lau Basin | collected...
GAGGAAGGGGCGCTGCACATAGCCGATGCCGTGTTCGCCGGAGATGGTTCCGCCCATTTTGACCACCTCCCGAAAGAGCTCCCGCAGGGCTTCGGGTAAGACTTTTCGCCAGACCTCGTCGCTGAGACCTTCTTTCAGGATGTTCACGTGGATGTTGCCGTCGCCGATGTGTCCGTAGCAGATGCATTGGAATCCGTATCGGTCGGCCAGTCGGCGGACGAAATGCAGCAGACGGGGAATCTGCCGGATTGGCACGACGGTGTCTTCTTCTTTATACACCGATCGGTGGCGCACGCCGTGACCGATGGCCCGGCGGAATTGCCACAGGTGTTCCTTTTCTTTATCCGATTCCGCCACAATGGTTTCTCGAGCATAAGGGTCGATGTGTAAGAAACCCTGTTCGGTTCGTCGCCACGTGTGTTCTCGGTCGAATCCGTCGATTTCGATCAGGAGATAGGCTTCGGCCGTCTCGATGGGAAGCGGCTGGTTGAGGTATGCGGCGGCGGCCCGGAGGGCGCTTCCCTCCATGAATTCCAGAGCGGAAGGGCCGATGCCGCTGAGGCGCAGGGCCAGGGCCGCCTGTGCGGCCTTTTCAACGGTGTCGAAGGCGGCCAGCATCAGGTAAGCGGTGGTGGGATGCGGCAACAGTCGCAATACGATTTTGCTCAGAAAGGCCAGCGTACCTTCGCTGCCCACCATCAGCTGGGTGAGGTTATAGCCGGTGGCGTTTTTCAGCGTGGGGGCGCCGGTCCATAATACGGTGCCGTCGGGCAGGACTATTTCGAGATTCAGCACGTAATCTTTTGTCACGCCGTATTTGAGGGCGCGGGGGCCGCCGCTGTTTTCCGCTACGTTGCCGCCGATAAAGCAAGAGCCCCGACTGGCGGGGTCGGGCGGGTAAAACAGCCCTGCTTCGGCCACCCGTTCCTGGAGCACCTGCGTGATGACGCCCGGCTCGGTGATCACCCACATGTTTTCCGGGTCCACCTCCAGGATGCGATTCATTTTTTCAAAAGAAACGACCAGTCCACCGGTCACCGGCAGGGCCCCCCCGCTGAGACCGGTGCCCGCCCCGCGCGGGGTCATCGGGATGTCATGGGCATAGCAAAAACGGGCAATACGGCTCAGCTGCTCGGTGGTGGTCGGAAAGGCCACCGCTTCGGGCACGAAGCAGTAATCCTCGGTTTCGTCGCTGCAATAGCGTCGGCGTGTTTCTTCATCGAGGGTCAGGGCGCCGTCGGGGAGCTGTTGGAGAAGCGCCCGCCAGCGGGATTCATTTGCGGGATTGGGCATATCGTCCGAATGGATGATAGGTCTCGAGGGTTTCTTTCAGCATCTGCCGACTCACGTGGGCGTAAATTTCGGTGGTGGTGAGGGAAGCGTGTCCCAGCAGGGCTTGAATGGCCCTGAGGTCGGCGCCGCCTTCGAGCAAGTGAGTGGCAAAGGTATGCCGAAGGGTGTGGGGGCTGACGTTTTTCCTGACTTGGGCCCGTTCAGCGGCTTCTTTGACGATATGAAACACAGCCACCCGACTGAGGGGGCTCCCCCGCCGGTTGACAAACACGTAGGGGGCGGAGTGGGGCCGTTCGGGAAACCGGGGCCGAATATGTTTCCAGTAGTCGATGAGCCGGCGTTTGACCACGGTCCCCAGGGGGATGATGCGCTCTTTTCGTCCTTTCCCGGTGATGCGCATCAGGCCTTCCTTAAAGAAGAGGTGAGTGCGTTGCAACTGACATAGCTCCGACACCCGAAGGCCGCAGCTGTACAGCACTTCGAGGATGGTGCGGTTTCGCTCGCCAAGCGGCGTGCTAAGGTCCCACACCTTCATCATGCTTTCCACTTCTTCGACGGTGAGCACCGTGGGCAGCTTCCGGGAGGCTTTGGGGCCGATGCGGGGCGGCACCGGCGAGGCATCGATGGCGCCGGCCCGAAGCTGGAACCGGTAGAAGGTGCGCATCGCGGCCAGGCGCCGCCGGATCGAACGATGACCGAGGCCGTATTCCATCAAAAAGTTGATGTAGGCTTCCACCTCGGCGGGCGTGGCTTCATGCCACTGTTTTCCTTCCTCGTTTAAGAAGGCAAACCATTGGGAAAGATCCCGCAAGTAGCCTTCGCGGGTGTGGACGGAGGCGTGTCGCCGAAGCGTCAGATAGCGGTCGAAAGCATCCAGCACCATCGGCGCGGCGGACGGCTTCATAGGCTATCTTCCGACCAGTTCTTCTTTCAGCGATTCGCTGGCGGGATTTTTCCCCAGCCAGATACCCCAAAGGGCTTTTTTGAAGTCCAATCCCTGAATGACACCTTTCTTTTTGCCACCCCGATAGATCACGGTTCCGCTCCGGGGCGTATAGGCAAGAATGATTTTTTCGCCTTTGTGGATATCTCCGGCGAAAAGGTTAATGAATCGATGAATTTCGGCTTCCATCTTGGGATAATCTTTACCCAGTGACTTCTGAAATCCTTCGATGGTGGAGTGGCGCATTTTTTCCTCGGTGATAAGGGAGGATATAATGACCAGTCGGAGCAGCATCGGCTCGTCGGCGTTTTTCATGGCCTCCGCCGAAGGATACTTTTTCAGCGCATACGTCCCGATGGCGTAGAGGTCGATCCACAGCTTTTCCCGGACGCCGGCCCCCTGCAACTGGAAGGTGTGGCCAAGCGCTTTGACCCTTTGTGGAAAGGGCACGCCGCCGACTTTTACCTGTGCCGGCAGAGAAAATGATATGAACACCGATACCAGGGTTGCCAAAAGTGTTTTCATCATTTCTTGCTTTTTTTCCTATGGTGAAAAGTGCGGAAAAGATACACGTTTTTGGTTCAACGACAGCGGCGCCGTTTTTCTCACATTTCAAAGAAATGTATTCACAGGCGAAAAGCGCGCTTTTGGGTGAGGAACAAAGGGGAACAGATGTTGGCATGCAGCATCTTTAATGGATATTCCGTTCGTTGAGGGCCCGTCGATAGCGAATGGCATTGCGTCGATGTTCGGCGAAGGTGCGTGCAAAGGCGTGGTATCCGCTGAAATCGGCTTTCGCGCAGAAATAGAGGTATGGGTGTTTTTCGGGGTTGAGGACGGCCTCGATGGCTTGGGGGGCGGGCACGGCGATGGGGGCCGGCGGCAGGCCTTTGTTGAGGTAGGTGTTGAAGGGGGAGGGGATGCGGGTGTGGCTGTGCCGGAGGCGGCGTTGCCAGCGCCGGAGGACATACTGAATGGTGGGGTCGGCCTGTAGCGGCATGCCGATGCGGAGGCGGTTGAGATAGACGCCGGCGATGCGGGGCATTTCCTCGGCGTGGAGGGCTTCTTTTTGCACGATGGACGCCAGAATGGCCACTTCAATGGTCGAAAGCCCTAACTTTCGGGCTTTGGCCCGCCGTTGGGCCGTCCAGAACTTGCGGTGTTCGCGGGCCATTCGTTCCATGAAGTCCATGGCGTCGGTGGTCCAGTAAAATTCATATGAGTTTTCCTGAAACATGGCGAGGACGTTGGTCGGCGTAAATCCCCATTGGGCCAGGTAGGAGGAGTCTTCCATCAGCGCGAGCAGTGCCAGTGAGTCGGCTTCGAGCTGGCGGGCCACCCGTCCGGCCAGTTCGTCTTTATAAGACACGTTTCGGATGACCACCGTCACCGGCTTTTGCATACCTTTCCGAAGGAGGTCCAGGAGCTGGTAGTGGGTCCATCCCGAAGAGATGAGGTAGTGTCCGGGGTGCACTTTCTCAAATTTATATAGCCGGGCCGCCCAGCGAAACAGCCCGGTGTCGGAGACCAGTGCCGTGCTGTCCAGAATATGAAGCAACTTCGGCAGCTGCGTGCCGGTGGGGATGTAGAGATGGGTCTGCGGTTCCGGTAGGGCAATCTTTTCCCAGTAAAGGAAGCGGAGCAGGCGCCCTACGGTGAGCGTCAACGCCCCCAGGAAGAGGACTATTGCAAGGAAGAAGAAGCGGAGGAGTTTGCGTTTTCGAGCAGCTGCCATACGCGCGGAAGCATTTGATTGTTCGGAAACAGGTGTTTGATTCGGGTTTTTAACGAATCATATTTTTTTTGATTGCCTTGAATAAAATACAGTTTCAGGAGGTTGGCCCATACGTGCGGATTGTCAGGAGCCAGCAGGTAAGCCTTTTGCAGGCAATATGCTGCGCTGTCGAGATGTCCGATGAGCAGGTAAGCAAAGCCCAGGTTGTTCCACGCGGTGGGGTAGGCGGGGTCCAATTCGACGGCTTTTCGGAAGAAGTCTCGGGCCCGTTGCGGCTGTCGTTGCTGAAGCCATGTGATGCCGGTTTTCATATAAAACGGCGGATGGGCGGGCAGTTTTTGAGCCGCCCGGTTGAAGAAATATCGGGCCTGTCGGGGATTTTTCATTTGCAGGTAGGCTTCTCCGATGCGATAGAGGGTGAAGGGCCGGAGGCTGTCTTCGTTCAGGCGGCCGCGGGAGACGATGGCGGTGGTGAGGGCATATTGCCCGCGAAGAAAGGTGTAGTATATCCATTCGTTGGGATAGGTTCGGGGCGGCAGTCCTTCGAGGGTTTTTTCGGCGCTGTCAAGCAGATAGTGCGGGGCGTTCATTCTTTCGATAAATTCGAGGATGGCGCGGGCGCGTTCCGCCGGCGGCGGCGCCGAGTCGATCATGGAGATGACGATCGGTTGGGGAAGGTCGGGGTTTGTCCGTCCCGGCACGCGAATGAAATGGTCGTGAATTCGCACATGCGGGATGTCGTAAGGTGCGCTTTCGGGCATGTGGCAACGGATGCAGTTGTCCTCCTGCCGCGGGGCGGGACAGTCTTTCGTCTGATGGCATCCGAGGCATTTGGCTGTGAAGGTCTCGACGGGCGTTTGCCGGACGCTGTGGTGCGGATTGTGGCAGGTCAGGCACGTCATATCCGGCACATCGGACCGTTCACGGGAAGCCATATAGCAGCGGCTCATTTTCAGCCGCGCCGGGTGCGAGGCCATCAGGAAGGAGTCGCCCATCCACGTGCGGGCGTAATAGACATTCCAAACGTCGGCCAGCCGCATGCCCGGGATGAAGTCTTCATACGACTTTCCGGGCCGAAGGATGCTGAGTCCCTGTAAATGGCATCGTTGGCAGAGGTCCATCTGGCGGTCGGGAGAGAGACGGGCCGGGTGCACGATTTCCCGGTTGTTGTCCAGCAGGGGCAGGCCCTTGCGCCGCCGTTCGACGTGCAGGCTGCCGGGGCCGTGGCAGCGTTCGCAGTCAATGCCTGTGGGCACCTGCCGGAAACGATTGATGGAGCCGCTGTCAAAGTCGGGATGGGCGTTGTGACAGCTCATGCAGGCGAGGCCGATGGGGCGTTCCCAGCGGAGGGCTTTCATCCCGTGAAAGCCGGGCGGCAAATCCCAGAGGCCCGCTTGTGTGTAAAATGTCAGCGGTGCCTGGTATAAAAAGCCGTTGGCCGAATATATGTGGGAATTGGTGTGCTGTCCCGAGCCCACAATGTAAGTCAGCGGTTGAACTCGACGATAGAATGTATCATGCGTGACGGGGTCTATGCGAAACTCTTCAATGAAAATGGAGTCGTTTCTCAGAAACGCCCGAAAGTAGGCCTTCCGGTTGGCGTCGTAAACGGGCGGACTGGGAAATCGGGCTTTACTTTCCGACGGAACGGCTTCGTGAAACGACTGCCCCATGCCCGTATGGATGAAGTCGGCATACACGTCGGCATGGCAGGTGCGGCAGGAGTCGATGCCCACGTATCGGGCGGAAGATAGGGAAGGGGAGGGGTTTTGGGTGGAGCTGGAAGCGGTGTGTTCGCACCGCCAGCCGGACAAGCCCGCCAGCAGGAGTGCTGCTGTCAGTCCTGCGGTCACCCGTTGCGGGCTTAACACGAATCGCAGCATCGTTGGGAATGATCTGCCTTCGATTCGGACTTGAGGATGTCGTGGCCCAGTTTGTCCCGTTTGGCTTCCAGATAGCGGATGTTGTGTGGTGTGGGCGGAATTTCGATGGGGACGCGTTCGACGATTTCGAGGCCGTAGCCTTTGAGTCCGGCCCGTTTTTTGGGGTTGTTGGTCATCAGGCGGAGCTTGCGCACGCCCAGGTCCCGCAGGATTTGCGCCCCCACGCCGTAGTCCCGCGGGTCGGCGCTGTATCCTAACTTCTGGTTGGCTTCCACGGTGTCGAAGCCCGTTTCTTGGAGCTTGTAGGCCCGCAGTTTGTTGATTAGCCCGATGCCGCGCCCTTCCTGATTCATATAGACGATGACGCCTTTTCCTTCTTTTTCGACCATGCGCATGGCCTGATGCAGTTGGGGGCCGCAGTCGCATCGGCATGAGCCGAAGATGTCGCCCGTGATGCAGGAAGAGTGGACGCGCGCCAAGACGGGTTCGTCTTCTTTCCATTCGCCTTTGAACAGGGCGAGGTGAGTCTGTCCGGTAGTGGTTTGCCGATAGGCGCGCAGCCGGAAATGCCCGTATTCAGTGGGCAGATCGACCTCGATGATGCGCTCGATAAGGCGGTCGTGCCGGAGGCGATATTCGATCAGGTCTTTGATGGTGATGATGGGAATGTTCCATCGGCGGGCCAGCCGTATCAGTTCGGGGAGGCGGGCCATGGTGCCGTCGTCGTTCATGATTTCGACGATGGCCGCTGCTGGATAGCACCCTGCCAATCGGGCCAGGTCCACGCCGGCCTCGGTGTGTCCGGCGCGGCGCAACACGCCGCCCTCTTTGGCCACCAGTGGGAAGATGTGTCCCGGGCGGGCAAAATCGTCCCGGGAAAACGCCGGGTCGGCCAGCGCCCGAATGGTCTTGGCCCGATCGGCGGCCGAGATGCCGGTGGTCACGCCGTGCCCTTTCAGGTCCACCGACACCGTAAACGCCGTTTCGTGGAGCGAGGTGTTGTCCCGAACCATCGGCGGGAGGTCCAGCTCCTGCGCCCGGCCCTCCAGAATGGGCGCACAAATCAGCCCCCGCCCCTCCCGGGCCATGAAGTTGACGATTTCGGGCGTAATCTTCTCCGCCGCCGCAATGAAATCGCCTTCGTTTTCCCGGTCTTCATCATCCACTACGATGATCACCCGCCCTTTGCGGATGGCCTCGATGGCTTCTTCAATGCTATTGAATGTCATGTCGGATACGTCGTGCGTCATAGCAACTCCACGCTTCGGTAATGGAAAAAGTTCCATTTGCAAAGGTAGGCAGCCCTTTCTATGCATTGGGGTTTTCAGGGTTTGGGCCGGAAACCGCCATCTTTGCATGCATATTCAGTGCTGTGGCATGAGACGCCGCGAATGGCCCATATTACTTGTCCTGTGGACGGCCGGCCTGCTGTCCATTGCGGTGAGTTTTGCCATCATCTGGATTCTCATTACGCAATCCATCCCGTTCTTTCAGGAGGTTTCGGTCGTCGAATTTCTCACCGGCACGCGCTGGACGCCCCTCTTCACCAACAAAGCCTTCGGTGTGTTGCCTCTGCTCACGGGCACGCTGCTGACCACTTTCGTGGCCCTTGCCGTGGCTGTTCCTATGGGCGTGACCATCGCCATCTACCTCAGCGAGTTCGCCTCCGCCCGCTTTCGGGAAGTGGTTAAGCCCGTCCTTGAAGTGCTTGCCTCCATCCCCACGGTGGTTTATGGATACTTTGCCCTCGTGGTGGTGACCCCCTTCCTGCAACGTTTCATCCCCGACCTCTCATCATTCAACGCACTCAGCGCCGGGCTGGTGATGGGCCTGATGATCATGCCGATGGTCAGCTCGCTGTCGGAAGATGCGCTCTATGCCCTGCCTTATGCGCTGCGGGAGGCCGCCTACGGCCTCGGCGCCAACCGCCTGCAAACGGTCTTTCGGGTGCTGCTGCCTACGGCCTTTCCGGGCATCCTCGTGGCCGTCATCCTGGCCATGTCGCGGGCCATCGGCGAGACGATGATCGTCACCATCGCCGCCGGTATGCGCCCCATTCTCACCTTCGACATCCGGGAGCCTATCCAGACCATCACCGCCTATGTGGTGCAGGTCAGCATGGGTGACGTCCCCCACGACAGCCTCGAACACCGCACCATCTACGCTGTGGCGCTCCTTCTCTTTGCCGTGGCTTTCCTGCTCAACCTCATCAGCTACCGCATCCGCCGCTACTACGTCCGCAAGTTCGGCATGTAGGGAAGCAAGCCATACTTTCCGGTCGTGCCCTTTCTTCATGGTTGAAGGACATGGGTGTAAGTCGCTGACCGGAGTCTGATATTCAGTGGGGGGTGCGGCGCTGTTGCGCCCCGGATTGCGTGAGGGGCCCGGAGGGCGCCGAGCCGCAAGGCGAGGCGGACCGCCCTTCGACAAGCTCAGGGACCGCCGCCCATGGGAAACACCCGCTGGCTGAGCGGAGTCGAAGCCACGCGGGTGGCGCAGGATGTGGAGTGGAAAGGCGGCGGCGGGCCGAGGCGAACAGCCGAGCCCGCAGGGGCCCGACCCGAAGGCCCGTCAGGGCCGAAGGGGCACGCCCGCAAAAAATACAACCTTAACGTTTTCATTTCATCACAGCAGCATGCAATGCTACCTTTGCAGCACACGCACATTTGGATACGCCCTATGAATGCCATCGGCTTAATATTGAAGGGATCGCTGGAGCTGACAAGCAAGGCCCTGCTTCGGGACGTCAACGTTGAGCGGGCCCAGCGTCGGATGTTGAAGAAGTTATTGAAGAAGGCGGCCGAGACGGCGTTTGGGCGGAAATATCGGTTTTCGGCGATTCTGGCGTCGGCGGATCCGGTGCGGGCTTATGCCGAGCGGGTGCCGCTGTTTACTTATGAGACTATCCTGCCGTGGTGGGAACAATTGCTGCAAGGCTATCGGGACGTGACGTGGCCGGGGCAGGTGAAGTATTTTGCACTTTCGTCGGGCACCACGCGGGGCACCACCAAATACATTCCCGTGACCAAAGAGATGCTGCGGGCGATTCAGCGGACGAGTGCGGAGCAGTTGCTTTCGCTGGCGAACTTTCCGATTTCAGATGATTTTTTCAGTCACCAGATTCTGATGCTGGGCAGCTCCACGGACTTGCAGCGTCACGGTCCGCTGGCCATCGGCGATCTGAGCGGGATTATCTCTCGGCGGATTCCGGCATGGTTTCGCCCCTTTACGCGGCCCACGCCGGAGATTCTACAAACCCGAGACTGGGCCGAGAAGCTGGATAAAATCGCCCGGGATGCGCCCAAGTGGGACGTTAGCGGGATCGTCGGCGTGCCCAGCTGGTTTATTCTGCTGTTTGAAAAGATTGCGAAGATTCACGGCCTAGAGAAAATTCATGACATCTGGCCGCGGCTGGAGCTGTTTGTGCACGGCGGCGTGAGCTTTGCGCCCTATCGGGCCTCTTTTGAGGCGTTCCTGCGCAAGCCGCTCATCTACGTGGAGACCTACCTGGCCAGCGAGGGTTTCATCGCCTACCAGCGACGCCCGCAAGTGCAGGCCATGCACCTAAACTTGCGCAATGGCATCTATCATGAGTTTATCCCCTTCACGCCGGAGCATTTTGACGAAGACGGCAATCCGCGGCCCGGCGCGCAAGCTGTGCCGGTGTGGGAAGTGGAAACGGGGAAGAATTACGCCATCGTGCTGAGCACGGTGGCCGGCGCATGGCGATATATCATCGGCGACACGGTGAAATTCGTCACGCCCACCGAGCTGATCATTACGGGGCGGACGTCGCATTACCTCAGTTATGTGGGCGAACACGTCTCGGTAGGTAACATCGACACCGCCATCGAAATGGTGAGCAAGGAATTGGGCTGTCCCATTAAAGAGTGGACGGTGACAGGCCGGAAAGCCGATCGGCTGTTTTTTCATCAGTGGTATCTGGGCATCGAGGAGATGCCTCCGCATTGCACGCCGGAGTTGCTGGCGGAAAGCATTGATACCGCGATGAAGTCGATCAATGAAGACTATGCGAGCGTGCGGAAATATACGTTGAAGCCGCCGCAGGCGACGATTGTGCCGCCTTCGCTGTTCATCGAGTGGTTGCGGAAACACACCAAGTTCAGCGCTCAGACCAAGTTTCCGCGCACGCTGCGGGGCGAGCGTCTGAAACAGTGGGAAGACTTTCTGTATGCGCATGGCATAAGTTAGCGCACTGTGGAACCGCTTCTGAAAGGGGTCGGATTCGGGCTCATCCTGTCGGTGGCCATGGGGCCGGTGTTTCTGGAATTGATCCGGCTGAGCCTGATGCTCTGCTATCGGCGGGTGATTGCCTTTTCATTGGGCATCATGCTCAGCGACCTCGCCCTGGGACTTCTTTTTCTTTCCATCACAGGCCCATGGATGAAAGCAATGACGTCGGCGTGGTGGCTTCGGCTGGCGGGTGGTGGAGTGTTTATCGGATTGGGATTGGGCAAGCTGTGGCAACACCGTAAGATGCCCGACCCGACCATTCCCCTTGAGCAAATAGCTCCCTCTTCTTCGCCGTGGCGGCTTTTCATCAAGGGCATTTCACTGAATGTATTCAATCCTTTCGTGCTGGCCTTCTGGTTGGCCACCTCTTCGCTGGCCCGTTTGCAATACGGATACGATTTCAGCACAGGCAGCATCTTCATTGCGAGCATCGTGGGCACCGTATTT
>Ga0256832_1003575_pt1 | contig 10555 bp, 10 predicted proteins | sample 134614metaG_FD_190534 | JGI IMG/M metagenome (GOLD analysis project Ga0256832, IMG submission 190534) | Hydrothermal vent microbial communities from Lau Basin, Pacific Ocean - 134-614 | ecosystem: Environmental > Aquatic > Marine > Hydrothermal vents | place: Pacific Ocean: Lau Basin | collected...
ACGGTCCTGATGACACCGCAGGACAATCTTGCCCTGGCCCAGGTACTGCGTTCTCCCCTGTTTTCGCTCGACGAGTCGGTATTGTGTGATCTGTCCCGGCCTGTCGGCGGGGTATGGCTCGAACGTCTCGTCGCACTGGCCGACCAGGCTGACACGGCACCCGCCATCCAGCACGCCGCCCGGCTGCTGAGCCGGTGGTGTGCACTGGCCGGACGTATCCCGATACACGATTTACTGGAACAGATATTCCACCAGGCCAATGTCATCAAACGTTACCGTGCCGCGGTACCTGCTACCCAGGCGGCCCAGGTCGGGGCCAACCTGGGCCGCTTTGTGGAACTGGCGCTGGAAGTCGACAGTGGACGTTATCCCACGCTACCCCGTTTCCTCGAACGGGTGAAACGCCTGCGCGGGCTGGACCGGGAAGGCCTGAGCAAGGCAACGCCCGATGCCGGGCAACAGCGTGTCAACCTGCTCACCATTCACGCCTCAAAGGGACTGGAAGCCCCGGTTGTTTTCCTGTGTGACACCAGCAGCCAGGGCAGCCCCTCCGGCCTGACCACGCTGGTACGATGGCCGGCCGGTTCGGATCGCCCTACGGATTTTCTGCTGCCCGGCAATGCGTCGCAACGCGACAGCTTTAGCGAGACGCGTCTCCAGCTGGAGCGTGCCGAAGAGGCGCGGGAGTCTGCCAACCTGTTATATGTCGCACTGACCCGGGCAAGAAACATGCTGGTGATTTCCGGCTGCCAGCCGTCGCGTGGTGACCAGCTCGGCTGGTATGGCCAGATCAGCAAAGCCCTGTGTGGCACGGAGCAACCGGACAGCGTCTGGCGACACAGCTTTGGCGAACCGTCCATAAAGCCTTCAGTGTCCGTGCAACCGGAAACTGTGCCCGCTGTCGATCCACGCCTGCAACAGCCGATCCACAGCGGACGCCTGTGGCGGGAAATCGCACCCAGCCACAGCACGGACGACCAGGTAATGGCATCGGGTGACGGGCAGGGAAAGCGGCGCGGTATTATCATTCATCGCCTGTTACAGCTGACAGCCAACCGGAAAACCATCGACGATGAAGTTATCGCGCGCATTGCAAAAGAACAGGGTATGCGGCCCGACGACAGCCTGCTGGAAAGCTGTCGCAATGAAGTACAGGCCCTGTTTGACGAACAATCACTTGGATGGATATTTGCACAGGACACCCGCCAGTGGAACGAGGTCCCGGTACAATACAGGAAGCATAATCGCACAATATACGGCATTATCGATCGCCTGCTGGTCACAGATACGACGGTTCACCTGATCGACTACAAGTCACACCGCATCAGCGATACAAAACAACTTGCCTCACTGGTTGAACACTACCGGCCACAACTGGCACTGTACCACGAAGCCGCAGAACGCCTGTGGCCGCAACACCAGATCTGTTGTTACCTGCTGTTCACACATACAGCAACGCTGGAAGTTGTCGAGTAATACACTCAGGACACCATAGCACTTGCCTGCAACGAAAACTCGAAACGCGCACCCTGACCCGGCTCGCTGCTGACACGGATCACACCGCCATGCAGCCGTATAATGTGTCTTGCAATCGCCAGCCCCAGTCCGGCGTGGTGCCCGCTTCGCGCACGGTTGTCACCCCGGTAAAAGCGCTCGAATATTTTCGGGATATCTTCTTGCGGAATTCCACTGCCGGTATCCTCGACCTGTATTCGTACACCGGCATCATCCTGATGCAATGAAACGGTGATACACCCCCCCTGCGGCGTGTGTTGCAGGGCATTCGCAATCAGGTTGACCAGCACCCTTTCGATGAGCGCGATATCACCCTCGACAAACGGCAGATTGTTCCCGCAATCGAGCGTCAGCTGAATGTCCTTCTGCTGCGCCTGCAACTGGAACTTCTGGATGACATCCTGCGCCAGTTCGGCGGCGGCAAAGGGTTCAGTTTCCACGACTGAGTCGGTTGCATCGAGTTTTGCCAGTTCAAACAGTTCATCCACCAGCCGGGTCAGTCGCTGGCTGTGCTGCAGGGCAATGCGCAGATAATCGGAACGCGTCTCTGTATCAAATGCCTCTGCCTTGATATGCAGGGTTTCGATATACCCGTGCAACGCCGCCAGCGGGGTACGCAGGTCGTGTGATACATTGGCCACCAGTTCACGACGCAGGCTGTCCTGTTTTTTGAGCGCCTCGATCTGTTCCTGGATGCGTTCTGCCATGCGGTTAAATGTTTTACCCAGTGACTCGATCTCGTCACCGCGTGAAAGCTCCACCGGCCAACGCACGGGCTCTTCAAAATCACTCTCACTGAAGCGTTGCATCAGGCCCGCCAGCCGGTTGAGACGACGGGTAAGCAGGCGGAATACCACCAGCCCGAACAGGAGGCCGACGACCAGGCTGGCGAGCAGTGCGGCACCCGACAACTGCAACAGGAAATTATTCTGGAACAGTTCCTCGAGGCGTTCATATTCCTGCCCGCGCAGGACAACATACAGATAGGCGGGTGTACCATCGTCCATCATCAGGCGGGCGGCTGAAAAAACCTTGCGCTTTTCATAACTGCGCGGGTCATCGCCCAGTAGCGGGAATTGCCTGCCTGCAAAAAACTGTTCCAGTGGTTCGAGATCGACGCGTTCCCGCTTCACCTGGCCCGGGTCTGCGGAATAGGAAAGAATGCGGCCGGACCTGTCGAGCAGGTATATCTCGATGTCCGGGTTGACCATCATGTAGTGGTTGAAGGTTTCCTTGAGTGCCTGCTGGTCCAGCATGCCGTCCTTCAGCAGGTTGCGGCCGATCACCAGCTTGCTGGCAAGGTCCCGGTTCAGGCTCTGAACAAATTCCTGCTGATAATGCCGCGTCATGCTGGTACTGAGCAGCACATACAGCAGGCCTATGCCAGCCAGCAACAACATAAGGGACAGGGCCAGGCGGGAGAACAGGGTACGTGGAAGCATCAGTTCAATGCTTCACTGAAGCGGTAACCGACACCCCACACCGTGAGGATATAACGCGGCTCGGCGGGGTTCTCCTCGATCTTGGCACGCAACCGGTTTATGTGGGAGTTTACCGTGTGTTCGTAGCCTTCATAGTGGTAACCCCACACCTTCTCGAGCAACTGCATCCGTGAGAACACCTGGCCCGGATGGCTGGCAAAATGTAGCAACAGGTCAAACTCGCGCGCTGTCAGTACGACTTCCCTGCCGGACACCCTGACCTGTCGCCTTGCCGTATCAATATGGATATCACCCGCCTCGACCGGGGCAAGCGTTCCGTTACCCTGTTCCCCGTGTGCCTCGATACGGCGGAACTGTGCCTTGATCCGTGCCATGAGCTCCGGGAAACTGAAAGGCTTGGTGATGTAATCATCGGCACCGGTCTCAAGACCCGCGACACGATCCTGCTCGTCGGTTCTCGAGGTCAGCATCAGTATCGGTACGCGGGATGAGCGGGTGCGCAATTGCCGGCAGACCTCAAGCCCGTCGATATCCGGCAGCATGATATCCAGCACCACCAGCTGGTAACTGTTTTCCCGGAACAGTTCCAGTGCAGTCTGCCCGTCACCGGCAATGTCTGCCTCACAACCCAGGTCACGAACGTGAAACCGGATCAGCTGTGCAATGTCAGCATTGTCTTCCACGATAAGCAATCGGTAAGCCATGTAGTGAAATACTCAAAACCCGGGATGTTGTCATTATAGCCACAGCAGGAAAAGAAAGGCTCCCGGCCATGTCGGGAGCCTTGCCGGAAAACAGCCGTCAGACCTGAAATCTATCGAACGGTAACCACGACCTTTGCCACCGGGTTCAACCAGTGGTGGACCGCAGCGTTCAGATCACTGACACCGCCGTTCAGATCCATATCACCCAATACACCGCGGTGTATGTGTACCACTGAATTCTGCTCGCTGTCAGTCACACCCGTTGCTCCACTGCCACTGTTGCCACCCGGGTCAGCCGGGATACCGGGCACCCCGGGCGCACCACCACCATTGATGATTTCGTTATTGGCTTCGGTACCGGCATCGTATCCATTGATGTAATAGGTGTAGCTTCCCCGATGTTTGGGGATACGCTGTGCATCCAGCCCCATGAACCCGTCGTTGGTCGGCAGTAACATGGCGACTATCGACAGGTAACGGTTCCGTTTGTTTGTCTCCAGGTAAGCGGTCGCTGTTTCACCCGGGCCCAGCAAGCCTTCTGCCGGGTTGGCCACGATATGAGCACCGGCCGACTCCAGGTCTGCGACCAGGCCGGAGATATCGCCCCCTTCCGCCATTGCCTGCAAACTGGCCGAGGCCGGTTCGCCGGCCTCGAACAGGTCTGTCTTCCGGTTATGCGCTGAAACCAGCAGCGGGGTGTAATAGATACCGTTGGTGAGATTGGTGATTTCAACGGTCAGTTCATGTGCCTGTGCCGTCGCACTGAGCCCCCCGGCCAGCACCAGGCCTGCGATCAGTTTTTTCATCATGACGTGCTCCTTGTGGATTTGTCTGTTGCGGAATGATCTCCGGGATACGTTGTACCGACCGGAGTTCACGCGCCTGTCACGCAAATCTCACAATTCTGTCACGATCATTATTTATCTGCTGCCTGCAGCCCCGTCAGCCTTCACACTGGAACAGGTGTTTGCTACGGATAATGTCCGCCACGGCATCCGGCACCATATCGACCCAGCCGGCATCGCCCTGGCGGATCTTTTCCAGTACCGCGTGTGAAAAGATGGCCAGGTATTCACGACGGATATCCGTGAGCTCACGGATATAGCCGTTTTCCAGCAGGTGCCGGTACAGGTGCACCAGGTGGGCCGGTATATCCAGGTTGTGCACGGTCACCAGGTCGCCGCTCTTGCCAAGTGCCGGGCCGACATACAGCCTGAGATCATTCCTGAACATTCGACCGAACGATTCCAGGATGCCACCCTCCAGGCTTTGGTAATACTTTTCATCGAAAACCTGCTGCAGTGTCGGCACGCCAAGCACCACACCAACCGGTTGCCGTGTATAACGGAACAGGTATTCTGCCAGCCGGTAAAATGCACCACAGTCTGAAATCATCACGTGCTTGCCCAGCGCACAGAGAATATCTGCGCGATGCAGGTAATCCTCCACATCGATTTCTTCACCCTCCACCAGGTTATGCAGGGTCATCTCACTCAGCACGATGACATCGTCAGGGTTGACATCAGGCTCCTTGCAAAATGCTGCATGGGCACTGTCGAGAAGATTCATATTGAGGTGTGTTGGCGGGCGAAAACGACTGCGTTCCACCAGAACGGCTTTTTTATATAGTGCATCGGCTGGCTGGACCACCTTGCCGTCGGCCTGGAACATGGCCGCACTGGACAGGCCGTACTGCACCAGCCGCAATGCCATCAGGCGATTATCAATACCCGCAAAGGCAGGACCACTGAAATCGATCATGTCGATTTCCAGTAACTCGTGAGAAAGCTGGTCGAGCAGTGACCTGATCAGGGCTTCGGGCGTTTCGTGCAGGTAGAGCGCACCGTAAATCAGGTTGACGCCGAGGATGCCGAGTGTTTCCTGGTCTTGCAGACTTTCCTGTCCGCGCAGGCAGACATGTACATCAATCTGCGAGGCTTCCTCACCGGGTTGCGTCTGGAAACGAATGCCAAGCCAGCCGTGTCCCGCCTGCTGGCGGACATAACTGTGTGTGGCAACGGTATTGGCAAATGCAAAGAACGCGCTGGTATCACCACGCTTCTCCTGCAGACGTTCATTGACCAGACGGTATTCGTGTTGCAGCATGGCCTGCAGGCGTTCGCGGCTGACATAGCGCTTGCAACTGCCATAGATGGAATCGCTGAATGTCATGTCATAGGCCGACATGGCCTTGGCAATGGTCCCCGCCGCCCCGCCGACCTGGAAGAACCAGCGTGCAGTTTCCTGCCCGGCACCGATTTCTGCAATGGTGCCGTATTTCCCGTCGTCCAGATTAATAGACCGTGCCTTGCGGTGGGTATCCAGCGTGGATTCCATCTTCACTCCCTGAATCAAGTGTATGCTGCGGGCTAGTTGATACTCCCGACCTTCATCTGGTCGAGCATCCTGGCCATCTGGTCCGGTGCCACATAGCCCGGTACTGACTTGCCGTTCTCGAACAGGATGTAAGGTGTCCCGCGCAGGCCCAGCTGTTCAGCCAGGCGCATGTGCTCATCGACCGGGTTACTACAGGTCTTTTTCGGCACCGGGCGGCGATTCTTTGAATCTGTCAGCGCCTGCTTGCGGTCATCCGCGCACCAGACCGAAACCGCCTTGTCATAAGAGGGTGTGTGTGCACCGGCGCGGGGGAAGAACAGGTAACGTATCTCGATCCCCCTGGCCAGGTAGTCATCGATCTGGCTGTGCAGCTTGCGGCAGTAGCCGCAGTCGATATCCGTGAACACGGTAACAACGTGTTTTACTTTTTTCGGCCTGAAGATGATCATCTTGCTCTCATCGAGAGAATCGACAAGTTGTTTCCTGAGGCTGGCCCGCCGGCCCTCGGTCAGGCTGGTCCGGGTGCTGAAATCAATGAGATCACCCTGCAACAGGTAACGGCCATCGCTGCTGACATAAACCACCTGGGTCCCGATCACGACTTCATAGAGCCCCGGGACGGGTGTTGTCTCGACGGAAGTTACGCCGGCACCGGCCAGGGTGGCACGGATGGCCGCCTTGTCAGCTGCCTCGTCAGCACTGACGAACGGGGAAAAGCACAGAATCATCAGTGCGATAAGGGCTGTTTTTACTGGATTCACAATAGCTTGGCCTGTCAATTTATAAGAATCGGTGCCGGGATTGGACAGTGATTCCGTGTCTGGGTTCAGCATTCTACCCCAGACTCAGCCTCTGGGGTGGTGGCGCTCGTGCAGCTGCCTGAGCCGCTCACGGGCCACATGGGTATAAATCTGTGTGGTAGACAGGTCGCTATGCCCGAGCAACATCTGTACGACACGCAGGTCAGCGCCATGATTCACCAGGTGCGTGGCAAACGCGTGCCGCAAGGTATGCGGCGACAAATGCGTGGAAATCTTTACTTTTTGTGCATACTGGCGAATCCGGTACCAGAACGCCTGGCGCGTCATGGCACGGGCCTTGCGCGAGACAAATACCGGTTCAACCGAGGCGCCGCGCAACAATACCGGACGCGCCGCTTCCAGGTAACGGGCCATCCAGCGCAAGGCTTCCTCACCGACCGGTACCAGACGTTCCTTGTTGCCCTTACCAAGCACCTTGACCACGCCCTGGTTGAGATTGATCCGGTCGGCCGTCAGTGACACCAGTTCTGATACACGCAGGCCACTGGCATACAACAGCTCCAGCATGGCGCGATCGCGTATGCCAATAGGCTGTTCGGTATCCGGCGCCCCGAGCAGCAGTTCGACCTGGCGTTCACTCAGTGTGTGTGGCAATGGCCGGTCCAGTTTCGGCGAGGCAATATTGGCGGTCGGATCATCCCTGCGCCGGCCTTCACGGACCAGGTAACGGTAAAAACGCCGCAGGGCCGACAGCAGCCGTGCGTTGCTGCGGACTTTACGCCCCGCAAGATACTGCGCGGAAAGATAGCCGTTCAGTTCCGGTTCGCCGGCATCGGTCAGCGGCAGATCCTGCGCCTTTAACCAGCCGGCAAACCCGGTCAGGTCCCTGCGATAGGCCGCCAGTGTATTTTCACTCAGACCGTTTTCCACCCACAGGGCATCGACAAAACGTTCGATCACAGCGAGGTCGGTATCGCTACACGTATCAGTGTGAACTGTTCCTGAATGAGTGGCTGGCATGTCCCTGTAATTGTCCGGGTAGTCTTGCAACACCCTATCACAATCGCGCCCCCCCGGTGACACCGTGCTAGACTCCGGCTTAAGGAATCCCGGATACCATGACAGCACGAAACCCTATCCCTCTCACGGAAATCAGTCTGCTCATCCTCGCCGGCGGCAAGGGCAGCCGCATGGGTGGCCTGGACAAGGGGTTGATGGACATCGCCGGAAAACCTGCCATCGAACATCTGATCGAGCGTTTCTCCACACACCCAGGCCCGCTCATGATCAGTGCAAACCGCAACCTGGAGCGGTATGCCGGTTATGGTTACCCGGTACTGAAGGACGCTGTGGATACCTTCCCCGGCCCACTGGCCGGCATACTGGCCGGGCTCCGGGCTGCACCGGGGTGCTATCTGTTGACCATGCCGGTCGATGCACCCCTGGTACAACACGACTACCCGGCACGCATGGCCGCTGCCTTTGCCGACTGCGGATGCAGGGCCTGTGTGGCCAGCCTCAACCAGCGCATTGAACCGGTGTTCAGCCTGCTCGACACCTCACTGACACCGTCATTGCAGGACTATCTCGAACGCGGACAACGCCCGGTCAACGGCTGGCTTGCTGAAGTCGGCGCCAAACCCGTGGATTTTTCCGACGTACCACAACAGTTCATTAACCTGAATGTTGAGCAGGATCAGGAAAAGCTGCGGGCCTGTCTGGCATCATCCACACCCTGACCTGACCATGAATTCATTGACCGCACACGTCCCGGTTATCGGTTTTGCAGCCCATAGCGGAACCGGCAAAACCACATTGCTGACCCGGCTGCTGCCGGTACTGTCGGCACAGGGCTTACGTGTCGGCATGGTCAAGCACTCACACCACGATTTTGAAATCGACAAACCCGGCAAGGACAGCTATCGCCTGCGGGAAGCCGGCGCGCAACAGGTCCTGATCGCCTCGCCGCATCGCACCGTCTGGATCGGGGAAAATGTAGAACCGCAAGAACCGGAACTCACCGAACTGCTGCAACGCATCGTGCCGGGCAACCTCGACCTGGTACTGGTGGAAGGATTCCGGCATGTCGACTTCCCCAAAATTGAACTGCACCGTGCCGCAACCGGAAAACCGTTGCTGTACCCGGAAGATCCTTCCATTATTGCGATTGCCACGGATGAACCACTGGATACGACACTGCCCTGCCTGGATATCAACCAGCCACAGGCTGTTGCCGGATTTATTCTTGAAACCATAAACACTCACCGGACAGGTACCCCGACATGAACGATACGCCCGCAGACTGCTGCGCCGACCCGTCACAAAAACTGCTCAGTGTGGAACAGGGACGCCAGCGCATTCTCGATGCCGTCCCTGTGATCAGCGACCACGAACAACTGCACCTGCGCGCTGCGCTGAACCGTGTACTCGCCGAACCGGTGGTTTCCACTATTGATGTGCCACCCTTCGCAAACTCCGCCATGGACGGCTATGCCATACGTTACGAGGACTGTACCGGCACATCACCCTGCACCCTGACGCTCATCGGTGAATCGTTTGCGGGCGCCCCCTATGCGGGTGAGGTCAAGGCAGGGCAATGTCTGCGTATCATGACCGGCGCTGTCATGCCGGCGGGTGCAGACACCGTCCTGATGCAGGAAGCGGTCGAGCGTGATGGTGAACAGATACAGTTTGACCCGGCCAGGGTAAAAGCCGAGCAGCATGTCCGTCATGCCGGTGAGGACACGCGTACCGGCCAGACCGTGCTCGAACCGGGCAAGCTGCTGGGACCCGCCGAACTGGGTCTGCTGGCATCCGTTGGTGTCGGCGAAATCCGCGTATTCCGGAAGTTGCGCGTCGCCTTTTTCTCCACAGGAGATGAACTCACCAGTATCGGCACCCCCCTGCAAAACGGCCAGATCTACGACAGCAACCGTTATGCGCTGCATGGCCTGCTGAGCAATGCCGGTGTCGATTTCCACGACCTCGGCGTCATCCCTGACCGGCGCGAGGCCGTACGTGATGCGTTCCGGCAGGCGGCCACGATGGCTGACCTGGTACTGACATCGGGCGGTGTCTCCGTCGGCGAAGCCGACTTTGTCACAGAGACACTGGAAGAACTGGGCGAAATCAACTTCTGGCGCATGGCCATGAAACCGGGCAAACCGCTGGCTTTCGGGAAACTGGACGATGCCGTGTTTTTCGGGCTGCCCGGAAACCCGGTGTCGGCCATGGTGACCTTTTACCAGTTCGTCCTGCCGGCCATCCGCCGGATGAGCGGCGCACAGGCACGTGACCCGCTGGTATTTGAAGCACGTTGCACCAACCCGCTAAAAAAGGGGCCTGGCCGCATGGAATTCCAGCGTGGCATTCTTCAGCGCAGTGCAGACGGAAACTGGGAGGTATCGACAACCGGCTTGCAGGGCTCGCATGTGCTCAGATCCATGAGCCTTGCCAACTGCTTTATCCTGCTACCGGCGGAAAGCAGCGGCGTCGGGGAAGGTGACAGTGTTCTGGTCCAGCCCTTCAGTGATTTCGGGGTGTCATAACCGGAACACCGCGTAATGCATCTTACTGCTCGCTCTTGCTGGCCTGCTGCTCGGCAATATCGGCACGGACCTTTTCCATATCCAGCGCCTTGACCTGTTCAATCAGCTGGTCGAGTGCAGAAGCCGGCAGGGCGCCGGCCTGGGAAAAGACCATAATGCCTTCACGGAAGATGGCCAGCATGGGAATGGAGCGCACCTGGAAACTGGCGGCCAGTTCCGGTTGTGCTTCGGTGTCGACCTTGCCGAAG
>Ga0256832_1003576_pt1 | contig 10551 bp, 9 predicted proteins | sample 134614metaG_FD_190534 | JGI IMG/M metagenome (GOLD analysis project Ga0256832, IMG submission 190534) | Hydrothermal vent microbial communities from Lau Basin, Pacific Ocean - 134-614 | ecosystem: Environmental > Aquatic > Marine > Hydrothermal vents | place: Pacific Ocean: Lau Basin | collected...
ATCTGCGTCTCCCAAGCACTCTTGGATCTTGTCTACGATCTCCCCTTCGAAGTTGCTTTGGAAAAATTCGATCTCCATTCCGTTGGCTTCGGCGAAGGCCTTCATCTGAGTATGGATATCTTCGAGTTTCATCGCTCCGTAGATCTGCTGCTCACGGATTCCCAGCATATTGAGATTGGGTCCTTGGATTACCATCACTTTCATCGTCTGTTTCCTTTTTGAGTGGATTTTAAGGTATGATTATATCAACTTTTTGCTTTAAAGGAGTTGGATGCGTATCCTTCATCCCAGGTTTATACTCACACCCGACAAAATCCTTACCGATCAAGCCGTCGCCTTCGACTCCCATATTCAAGCCATCGGCCCCAAAGAGGAGCTTGTGCATCGCTTTCCAGACGCCGCTCTTTTCGAAGAACCCGAGGCTCTCGTGATGCCAGGCTTTGCCAATCCCCATGTGCATCTGGAATTTAGCGCCAACAAAGCCACACTCAGCTATGGCGACTTCATCCCCTGGCTCTATAGCGTCATAGAGCACAGAGAAGACCTGCTGCCAAGATGCGAGGAGGAGTGCTTGAACAACGCTCTTCGCTCCATTGTCGCTTCTGGCACCACCGCCATAGGAGCGGTGAGCAGCTACGGCGAGGATATCGAGGCGTGCGCCAAATCCCCCCTCAAAGTCCAACTCTTCAACGAGATCATCGGCTCCAACCCGGCAGCCGCCGATGTGATGTACGCCTCTTTTTTGGAGCGATTCCATCAGTGCAAAAAACTCGAAAGCGACCACTTCAAAGCGGCCGTGGCCGTCCACTCCCCCTACTCGGTCCACTACGTTTTGGCCAAAAAGGCGATCGAGATAGCCAAAAGAGAAAATGCACTGGTAAGCACCCACTTTATGGAGAGCCGAGCAGAGAGAGAGTGGCTGGATCGGGGTATGGGAGAATTCGCCCACTTTTTCAAAAAGCTCCTTGGCCAAACAAGACCCGTCAACGATCCACAAGAGTTTTTGGATCTTTTTAGGGAAGTAAAGACCCTCTTCGTCCATATGGTCTGGGCCAACGAACAGGAGCTAAAAAAAGTAGCTTCCATGGAAGCTACCATCGTCCACTGCCCCATCTCCAACCGCCTCCTTGGCAATGGAGTGCTCGATCTTGATCGCATCGCCCCCATCCCCTACACGCTCGCCACCGACGGTCTTAGCTCCAACTACACCCTCAGCCTCTACGAAGAGCTCAAAGCCGCCCTTTTCGTCCATCCCGACAAGGAAGCCACCACTTTCGCCAAAGAGCTGCTAATACGCTCCACCAAAGGTGGATACGAAGCGCTGGGATTTGAGGGGGGCGTGGTCCAAAAGGGCGCACCGGCCGATTTGCAAATCGTTGCGATCCCCCAAGACCTCAAGGATCCAGAAGATATCTATCTGCATCTGATACTTCATACCCAAAAACCAAAAGCGGTCTATATCCAAGGAGTGAACCATGCCTGAAGAGCAAAAACAATCACAACAAAAAGGCCTCAAAGAGCATGCCGCCACCCTCTTCTCGCCCCTCACCGCCACCCTCGATTTTTTGCAAAAATATTTCAAAGGGATCATTCTTCTTTTTTTGATCCTTCTGCTGCTCGCTTCCATGCAAAAAAGCTCCTTGCAGCCGCCAAATCTTATGAGTATCGAGCTTGGTGGCACGATCCTCAGCGCCAAAAAGATCCTCAAGAAGATAGAGGAGGCCGAGGATAAAAACATCAAAGGGGTACTGTTCGTGGTGGACTCTCCAGGTGGGGCCGTGGCACCCTCACTGGAGATATCCTTGGCCATCAAGCGTCTCAACCAAAAAAAGCCGGTCATCACCTACGCCGCCGGGACCTTGGCCAGTGGCGCCTACTACTCGGCTATCTGGAGTCGCAAGATCATCGCAAACCCTGGCAGTGCCGTAGGCTCTATCGGCGTGATCATCGAAGCACCTAATCTCAAAGGTCTGTTGGACAAAGTGGGCGTGGAGCCACAAGTGGTCAAGGCGGGCAAATACAAAGAGGTGGGTACACCCTTTCGGCCTTGGAAAGAGTATGAGAAAAAAGAGCTGGCCAAAGTGGTCTACGATACCTACGATATGTTCGTACACGACGTGGCAAAAGCGAGAGGTCTCGATATCAAAGACAAAGACAAATTTGCCGATGCCCATATCTTTACGGCCAGGCAGGCCAAGGCGGTGGGACTCGTCGACGAGGTGGGCACACTCTATGAGGCCAAAAAGGAGATAGAAAAACTCTCGGGCGTCAAAAAAGCGATCTGGAAAAAAGAGGATCCATTGGAAAAACTTATGGAGCAGCTCTCGGAGCAGACGGTATCGAAGATCGCTTCAGCCCTTCTGGGGCTCAAACTCTTTTAAAAGCTCCTCCTCCCTCCACTGAATAGGTTCGGCCAAAAAGTAGGCCAGTGCCCGGTGGCTTCGGCCACTCTCATCCTCCACATCGATCCAACGCCTGGTATAGTAGCTCGGATACTCCTCCAGCTCATCTATTTTGGCCAAAGTCTCTTCATCCACCTCGTACAGCTCCCCTTCTACCCTGTATCCCTTGCCCTGCTGGTCCAAAAGATAGGGATACCACTTCATAGGAGCTATCATGGGAAAAGGCGCTTTCGTGACCGCTTTGCCCAAAAATTTGGCATTCTTGAGATAATGGTGATTGCACATACCCTTTTTGAGCGTGCCGTAGACGAAGAGCTTATATCGGTTTTTTCTCCACAACCTCTACCTCCACATCCCAGTGCATATCCTGTAGCCTCACTTGATCTCCTATCTTCAGCTCCTCCAAGCTCACCGGTTTGGAGCCTTTGATGATCTGAGCGGAGGCCGGTGGAAGCTTCTTGGCCTCGAGGGCCGTTTTGAAGCGCTCACCCAAGATGGTCAGCTCATGCTCTTTGGTCTCCATCGATTTGGCGATGGCGTTTTGGAAGCTTTGCAAAAGCCTTGGCATGGGCTCGGCTTTTTTGTGCAGCCTCATCTGCATAGTATGCTCGAAGGAGCTTTTAAGCCCTTGGATCTGCTGAGTAAGCAGCTCCATGCGGCGCTGAGGACTTTGCTGTATTAAAAGCCTGGTCAGATGCTCCAGGACTTGGGCTTTGCTTGATAGTATCGATTCCATGCGCTGAGTATAGCGCCCCATCATATCGTCGATCGTCAAAAGGATCTCCTCTTTGCTTGGCAAGATCATCTCCATAGCCGCACTGGGAGTGGGAGCTCGCTTGTCCGCCACGAAGTCGCTGATAAGGTAGTCGATCTCATGGCCCACAGCAGAGACGACAGGAGTGGAGGCCTTGTAGATCGCCTCGGCCACCACCTCCTCGTTGAAGGCCCACAGATCCTCCAGGCTTCCTCCCCCTCGGCCCACTACGATCACATCCACCCCCAATCCATCGGCATATTCGATCGCCTCGGCGATCATCCCAGCAGCCTCTTTTCCTTGCACCAAAGTATCCACCACATAGACCTTCAAAAGCGGCCACCGCCTTTTGGCGATACGCAGCATATCTTGGAGTGCCGCACCCGTTTGGGAGGTGACGAGGGCTATGGAGGAGACAAAGGGGGGCAGCGACTTTTTGCGAGATTCGTCGAAGTAGCCCTGTTTGGCCAATTTTTCTTTGAGCTGATTGAAAGCCAGCTGCAGCGACCCCTCTCCCGAGGGGACCATATCCACGGCATAAAGCTGATACTCGCCTCTTGGCTTGTATAGGCCAATACGCCCGGAGACGATGAGCTTTTGCCCCTCTTCCACCCGAAAAGGGATTTTGGCCAAATTGGAGCGAAACATCACACAGCGGATCACCCCATCACTATCTTTGAGACTAAAATAGAGATGCCCGCTGGTATGATAGGTGGGGCGGCTCACCTCTCCTTCTACCCATACGGTGGTAAAGTGGGATTCGAGCAGGCTTTTTATCTGCTCGTTGAGTTCGCTGACACTGAGTACTTTCATCATACCATCTCCAAGGCTTTATCTTTTGGAAGAGGTCGAGAGAAGAAGAACCCTTGGATATAATCACACCCATGGGCTTTCAAAAACTCCACCGCCTTGGCGCTCTCCACCCCTTCGGCCGTCACTTTCACGTCATAGATTTTCGAAATCTCGATGATTTTGGCCACCAGCTGGTCGTTTTTGTTCTCGAAAAGATTGAGAATGAAGCTCTTGTCGATCTTGAGCTCGTCCACTCTAAACTCTCTTAGATAGCTCAACGAAGAGTAGCCCACCCCAAAATCGTCTATCGCCACCGCCACTCCAAGCTCTTTGAGTTTGAGATTGAGCTGCATATATTTTTGGATATCTTGGATCAAGGAGTCTTCGGTGATCTCGATGATGAGCAGCTCCGGATAAGGAAAAGCTGCGATTTTGGCCAAAAATTGATCCATATAGTGTTCATTCATGATCTGATTGGCATCGAAATTGATAGCTACTCCCACCTTTTTCTCCACCAATTTCTCGATCATGTCAAAAGCTTGCTGCAGTGCGATGTCACTCAAAGAGTAGAGCAACTTATTGCCCTTTGTATAGGATAGGAAGTGTTCGGGTGTGAGGATGGACCCACCACTCCTCCAGCGCATAAGTCCTTCGAAGGAGACCACCTTCGCATCCGAAAGCCTCAGCTTTGGCTGGAAGAAGAGCTCGAACTCCCCTTTGGCCATCCCCTCTTCGATTCGCTGCTTCATCACCAAAAACTGCTTCGACTCCATATCGAGGGTTTTGCTGTAGAAACTAAAGGTGTTTTTGCCACTCTTTTTGGCGCTATACATGGCGATATCCGCAGCGTTGACCACCTCGTCCACATGCTCGAACTCTTTGGGAAACAGTGCGATACCCACGGAGTAGCTGATCTCGATCTCCTGATCTTCGATCATCACCGGTTCGCCACATACATCGATGAGCCTTTGGGCCACCAGCGAGGATTTGTGCAAAGCCTCTTGCTCATCTTTGCCCAAATCCCCAAGTACCAAGGCAAACTCGTCTCCAGCGATCCTCGCACTCATATCTCCCGGTCCCTCCAAAGATTTCAGACGCGCAGCCACCTCCATTAGCACCTTATCTCCCACATCGTGCCCGTACGAGTCGTTGATATGCTTGAAGTTGTCCACGTCGATGAAGAAAAAGGCCCCCAAGCTCCCCTCCTTTTTGAGTACTCCAAAAAGCACTCGAAGCTCTTCGAGCAGCTTTTTGCGGTTGAAAAGCTCCGTCAAAAGATCGAGCTCCGCTCGTCTTCGCAACTCCTCTTGCACCTTTTTCACATCGGAGATATCAAAAAAGTGGGAGACGAAGTTTTGGATCCGACCCTTTTCATCCTTGACCGCCGTGATGGAGAGGATCTCTGGATAGATGGTGCCATCTTTTTTTCGGTTGTAGATCTCCCCTTTCCAAAATCCCTTCTTCTTGATCTCGTCCCACATCTTTTGATAAAAAGCCTTGTCATGTTTGCCCGATTTGAGGATGGATGGATTTTTGCCCAGCACTTCGCTCTCTTTGTAGCCCGTGATCTGCTCGAAAGCTCTGTTGACTTTGAGGATATTGCCCGTTTTGTCGGTGATGGCGATCGCCTCTTGGCTCTCGAAGGCTTGGCTAAGAAGTGCCAGACGATTTTGCAGCTTTTTCTCTTTTTTGAGGTACTCGATATAGCGCAAGGATTGGTCGAAATACTCTCCCATCTTCTCAAGTATATCCACAACGGAAGGGTGCAAAGCGCCTCGGCTGGAGAGTACCAGTAGATACTCGCACTTTTGTCGATGCAAGATAGGCAAGACCACAAGCCGTTTGCTCTTCTCCAGTAGCGGCTCTTCGAAAGGTCCTTGAGCCATTACGATGGTGCCTGTCTTCTTGGCCTTTTGGAGATGAAGATCCAGACTTTTTGGCCAAAAACGTTTGATACTGCTGGCGAGGATATGTCGTGTGGCTACGATCTCCTTGTTGTCGCACTCCAGCAGTATCAAAAAATCGAAAATGTTCATCTTGTCTATGAGTACCATCAAGGTGTTGATGAGGGTTTTGGTATCTTGGACGAAGAGCAGGGTCTCGCTAAATTGTGCGAATATTTGAAAGAGCCGCTTTTCGAACTCCATATCTTCGATGGCTCGCTCCACCCGCTCGAAATGGGTGTCGTACCAGCGCATAAAGAGCAAAAAACCCACAAGTGCCACTACCCACGCCCCGGCACTGACTGCGAAGACCCAAAAGGCCTTCTTTTTTAGATACTCTTTTTTGTGCCAGATAAGACGTAGTATCCTCTTTTGAGTGGCGAAAAGACGATTGATATAATCTGTCTGGAGCCTCCACCACTCCTGCTTGGTCAAAAGATCGAACCTCCTGGCCTGCAAGATCTGGCGCTTGATACTAAAAAGCTTCCTCTCCGTTTGGGGAGGAATGTACTCGTAGTAGAAGATTCTCACGGCTGGGGGCATGATTTTTTGAAGCAGCTCCCTTTGGGTCCGCTCCTGCAAATAGACCCGAATCGCCTCTTGATAGATCTTGGTATCTGGATTTTCGCTCTGGAGCAAAAGGGTGACGAGCGCTCGTTCCTGGCCGTTGAGCTCGCTGTATTGCAAGATTTTTTCAAAAGAGAGCAAGATCTTGAAAAATTCGTCATCGATGAAACGCTGCTCCAAAATGGCGACCGAATCCATAAGAGAGTGGATGATCTGGCTGTAGGATTGGAGCGTCTGTAAGGGTGTGATTTTCCTTTGATCAATATTCGTACGCAGTTGGGGGAGTTTGGCCAACTGGTCCACGATACTTTGGAATTGCCTTTGCCACACCGTTGGAAAGGTATAGGCCAACAAAAAACGCTTATAGCGCTCTATCGCCTTGTCGCTTTGGGATCTTTGACTCTTCAAAGATTTACAAAAGCGCTCCTGCTCCTGGCAGGCCACCGAGAGCCCCCGCTCTTTTTGGAGATTTTTCACCACATCCATCACCACCTGCACATACCGTATGGAGCGCTCCAGATAGAGACTCTTTTGATAGTGCAGGTAGGTAGTGTAGACGTAGTAGCCCAAAAAGAGAAAAAAGGCCAGGGCCACAGGAAGGAAAAAGAGCAGAGTCTGGCGCTTCAACCCTCTGATGTAGCGTTGCATGGATCACTTTTTTTGGGCGATGAAGAGAGTGGAGATCCCAAAAGAGAAAGCGCGCACCTCTCGCATCGCAAATCCTCCACGCTCCAGCTCCTGGATTAGCTGCTCGGTAGTCAAAAAATTGTCGATGGAGTTTGGCAGATATTCGTAGGCCTCTTTATTGCCCGAGACCGCTCCACCTATGCGAGGAAGCATACGCTTCATATACCACTCCACTATCCTATCTATCGGACCGGAGCGCTCCTTTTTGGTAAATTCGAGAATCACCAAAATACCTCCAGGCTTGAGGACTCTACCAAACTCCTCTATCGCCGCCTCTCTTTCCACCACGTTTCGGATGCCGTAGGTGATACTCACAAACTCGCTGCTACTATCTGGCAACGGGAGATCTTGGGCGAAGGCTTGGATATACCGAAAATGGGGAAACTTCTCTTTAGCCACCTCCAGCATGCCATTAGATGGGTCCACACCCACGTAGTTTTGGACCTCGATCCCTTTTTTGGCTGCCATCTTCTCCCAAAAGCCCAGCATATCTCCAGTCCCGCAAGCCACATCGGTGATCTGGAAGATCTCTTTTTTGCCATACAGATCATAGGCCAGCTCGCATGCCCGTTTGCGCCACGCTATATCGCTACCGAAGCTGAGCACTCTATTGGCCAAATCATAACTTTTGGCGATCTCGTCGAACATCGAAACGATTCTTTTTTGTCTATCCATTCCTACTCCAAATCATCAGATCTCTATCAATCTTGCGGGTATGCAAAAACTCCATCTTCTTGTCGAATTTGTAGTTCTCCATCGCTCTACACTTGGGTGCTACGAACTGCAAATACCAATCCACCACTCTTTTGGTCGCTCTCATCATCCCTTCACCCCCCTCGATCATGACAAAAGAGTGCTCGGCGATCCTATCCAAAGAGTCCTCTATGTAGACATTGCGCCCCTCTATCCCAAAAAGGGGGATCTTTTCATTAAAGCGCTTCTTTTTGGAGTAGATAAGAATATCCGGAGCCCCTCCGCCCACCAGCCTCGCATCCAAAATCGGCCTATCGATACGTACGGTATTGCCACCAATCACCAGCAGATCGATACGATCACGCAGAGCGTGCACATACTCTCTCGAAGCTTGGGAGCTGATGATCCCTCCATCGATCACACCATTGATGGTCTGGGCATATTTGAAGAGCACAAAACTCCCCATGCTCCACTTCACGAAAGGCTCGATCAGCTCCTTACACTGCGGCTCCAACACGCCTAAACGTACATCCACGCCCTGCTCTTTGAGGTATCTGGCACCTCCACCCGCTTTTGGATTGGGATCTGGTGTACCGATCACCACCTCTTTGAAGCCGAGATTTTTTATAAGAAGCGAGCATGGCGGAGTCTTGCCGTAGTGAAAGCATGGCTCCAGCGTCACGTACAAAGTGGCTTTTGTGAAGAGCTCTTTTGCATGGGTTTGCAGATAGTTGTGCAGATGCAGCGATTGGGTGATAGGAAGAATATCCCTATCCTTTGTAAGGCGATAGTAGGCCTCTTTGATAGCGAGCACCTCCGCATGAGGAGCACCCGCTCGCTGATGAGCGGCAAGAGAGAGCAGCCGCCCCTCTATCAAGACCGCCGCACCCACAGCCGGATTGGGATAGGTGAGGCCTTGGTATTTCCAAGCCTCGTCGAGACAGGCTTGCATGTAAAATTCATCGAGATTTACCATTCAAAATAGGTCTTGGCACTCGCAATCTCGTCAAAGTCGAGGCGCCTCTCTCCCTCTTTGGTTTGTATGACGATCTCTTTGTCTTGGACCTCTTTGAGCCGGCCTTCGATCACATCTCCTTGGATCGTGGTGATGCGTACCTTCTCTCCAAGAGAGTTTTGAAAATGCTCGAGCTTTTTGAGTTTTCGCTCCACTCCAGGAGAGCTCACCTCCAGGTTGTAATCACCACTAATGGGTGGATTGACGTCCAAAAGTGGGGAGATGAGGTTGGATACTTCCACACATTTTTGCAGATCCACACCCTCTGGGTGGGTGATGGTGACACGGTAGATGGTCTTGCCTCTTTCATTCACCGTCTCGATATCGTAGAGCTTGGCTCCGCAACTCTCCACCATTTTCTTGATCTCTTGCTCCAGACTCACTTCTTATCCTTTATCTTCTCGAAAAGCTCTTCTATTTTTTGCTGGCGCTCCAGCGAATCGTCAAATTTGAAATGGAGCTTTGGACATTTGAACCATCCGCTCGATTCCAAGCAGTAGTTTTGTAGCACAGGAGCGGCCCTCTTAAGATGCTTGAGGATCTCCTTTTGCTCTTCGGGGGAATAAATCGACTTGTCGATATAGACCTCCGCATCGTACATTCCCCGCTTCACATCCACATCGGTAACGGTAAGTCCCCGTAGGCGCTCGTCGTTTAGTGTCCCCAAAGCCTCCGAGACGAGCTCTCTAAGTAGTGATGCGGCACGTTTTTCTTTGAGTCCTTTTTTCATTCTCTCTCCTATAGCGTCGCCGCCTCTTCGATCTCTTTATAGGCTTCGATCACATCTCCAACTTTGATGTCGTTGAAGTTTTCTATCATGATACCGCACTCGTACCCTTTGCTCACCTCTTTGACATCCTCTTTGAAGCGCTTGAGTGAAGCGATACGGCTATCATAGATCACCACACCATCACGAATAACTCTGGCTTTGGCGTTTCGCTCGATCACGCCCTCTGTTACCAAGCATCCAGCCACCGTACCCACTTTGGGCACCACGAAGATCTCCCGCACTTCCGCTTGACCGATGGTCTCTTCTTTGATGATTGGGCTGAGCATTCCACTCAGCAGCCCTTTGACCTCGTCGATGAGATCGTAGATGATGGAGTAGGTCTTGACATTGATACCGAGCTGTTTGGCTTTTTCTTTGACGCTGCCTGTTGGCCGGACGTTAAAGCCCAGGATCACCGCGTTTTCGCTCGCATCCGCCAGTGTCACATCGCTCTCACTTATAGCTCCTACTCCCGAGTGGATGATATCCACCTTCACCTCTTCGTTCTTGAGCTTTTCGAGGCTTCCTTTGATGGCTTCCAGGCTTCCTTGGGTATCGGCTTTGATGATGACAGGAAGCTTTTTGAGCTGCCCCTCTTTGACCATCTGGCTCAGCTCCTCCAGACTCACCTTGGTGGTCTTGGAGAGCTCTTTCTGGCGCTCGTACTCCGCTCTTCGCTCGGCGTACATTCTCGCCTCTTCCGCATCCTTGACGGCGATGAGGATCTCTCCAGCAGGCGGGACCTTGTCCAGACCCACTACCACTCCAGGCTCGCTGGGACGACGCTCCTTGATCATCTTGCCAAGATCGTCTATGATAGCTCTCACACGCCCATACGCCACGCCACAGACCACATGATCTCCTACATGTAAGGTCCCGTTTTTGACGATGACAGTAGCTACGGGACCTCGACCTTTTTCGAGTGAGCT
>Ga0256832_1003577_pt1 | contig 10550 bp, 9 predicted proteins | sample 134614metaG_FD_190534 | JGI IMG/M metagenome (GOLD analysis project Ga0256832, IMG submission 190534) | Hydrothermal vent microbial communities from Lau Basin, Pacific Ocean - 134-614 | ecosystem: Environmental > Aquatic > Marine > Hydrothermal vents | place: Pacific Ocean: Lau Basin | collected...
ATTTTTGTACTTCCATCCGCTAAAATGAATTAGGCCGGGGCTATAAAGCGGCATATCTATCAACGGCCTTTGTCCCGAGGGCTGCCGGAGTCTGTACGGGGGTAAGTGGTGTCTCTTTGGGATGGTCCGACTTTAAGCGGGTTATAATGCACTCGCAAATAAAACCCCCAAATTTGTTTTTCCCTTCCAGTTTTTCAAGGCCGGGTGTTCTGAGCCTTTTACGACACGGGCTTCACCGGCAGCTTCTTTCGTAAAACACAACACATCTTCTTTCCTGACAAGGCTCAATATGACCGGAGAGTGGGAAGCGAGCATGATCTGAGAATGATACACTGATGACAAAGACTGAAAAGCAGTCTCTACGGCTCTCGGGTGAAGACCATTTTCCGGTTCTTCCACCAGATAAACTCCGTGAAAATCATCGAGATAAGCAGGCAGAGTCAAAGCAAGTAATCGAAGTGTTCCATCAGACACCAACCAACCGGGCACACTAATTCCATTGCTGTAATGAACCTTTAAATATCTGTGTTTATCGTCTTCTCGCTCTATGCTGTCAATATCAAGAATATCAGGCAAAGCGGTTTGCAAATGAGCAATCCAATGTTTAAATCGAGAGGGATTTTTCTCCTTAAGATCGTGTATAACCCAAGGAAGATTTGAACCATCAGGCTGAAAACTTCTGGACATTCCCGGCGGGCTGGCCTGCCTGATCTTCAGACTATCTAAGACATAAAGTTGAATGCCCGTTTCAAGAAATTTCTTCAACCACGTTGCTGCCGGAAACTTCGTCTCATCAGCCGGCAGATTGGCTAAAGCAGATCGCTTAGGGCCCAATTTAAAGGAAGGTATCCAGCCTCTGTCCGGGGCGATTTCATTATAAAAGTTGTCATTCCCATCAGCCTTCTTACGTATGACTAACTTATATGAATCACCTGATTTTCCCGGATATTTTTTAGCCAATATGCTTTTCTCTATCTCTAAATTAACAAATAGTGTTGGCTGCTTATATGATGGCGCCTGAGCATCCTCAACCAACAAAGTGTTGAGCAGTAAAACACGTTCGTCTTTAATATTGTGCTCTTCGGTTTCCTCACTCAAACCTATTCGCATTTCATACCTTATAACATCAAACTGCTTTTCCAACAAGTTCTTGATGTTTTCCGGAAGTTGAATTTCAAGAGCCAATTCAATGTCCCCACCTTGCGAAGAAAACGTGAGGTCCGAATAATTAGAAGCCCGAGTCATAATCGCCTCATCAATGCCTTTGTTGACAATATCAGACATGAAATTCATCACATCCATGAAAGTCGTCTTGCCACTTGCATTGGGGCCAATCAAAACGTGAAAGTGACTAAGCGATTGATCTACATACCTCAGCAACTTATAATTCCTGACTTCAATTCTGCGTATCATCTCACTTGTTTAAAAGACATAAAAGCACATCAACCCGTTTCTGACTTAAAGCTATACGGACAAAGATAAGGCTTTTCATCCAAAAAACTACAAGCCCGACACTCAGCAATGCTCTCCCAGCCATTCATGAATAGCATCGGCGACTTTGGCGTATTCCGGTTCGAGCATGAGGTTGTGGCCCAGGCTTTCAAAGAGGAGGGGCTTTTGTCCGTATTTTGCTGCTGTTTTTCTCACCTCGGCAGGGCTTATTGCCCTGTCTGCTTCCCCACCGATAATGAGGAGTGGAGTGCGCACTTTGGAGGGCTTGACCAAATTGAAGCCCAGCATGTCCATATAGGCCAGATAGGATTCACTTTGTGCCCTTTGCATATTTCTGCGGTCTTCTTCTTCGGGGATGTTGCCGGAAGAAAGGATGTAGCGATAGCGGGGAAGTGCATTGATGACATGCTCCAGATTGAGCGTCAAATTGGCCTTCAGAAAGGCGAAAGGAAATTTCTTCAAAACCCGCAAGGTGCCTCCCCAAACGCCATAAGGCGGTACGGAAGCCATCAGCACAGCTGCAGGTGCCTCGTACTGCTCCAAATACTTCTGCACGATAAAGCCACCCATGGAATGCCCCACCAATACGGGCGATTCATCCAGCGACTCGACTACCTCGCGCAGCTCGCTTACGTAATCGCGTATGCGCAGCAAATTCAAAGCCTTTCGCTTTGGGCTGCCGGCATGGTGAGAAAGGCTCATCGCATAGGCGCGATAGCCCAGGCGACCAAAGTAAGGCAGGAAATACGGCTCCCACACCCAGGCGCCATGCCACATACCGTGGAGAAACAAAAGAGGAGGTTTGCCTGCCTGCGGTTCGACTTGATTGGAGAGGAGTTCGAGAGAAGTCATAGAAGTACATTTGTGAGACGAGTCTCACAAATGTACAAAAAAAGAGCAGCTTTAGGCTGCTCTTCTCTATCGGCTTATTGAGCTGCTGACCAGGCGTTATAGCCGCCCAGCAGGTTATAGACTTTGGTAAAGCCTTTGGACAGCATTTTATTGGAGGCAGTTACGCTGCGACGACCACTTCGACAATACACCAGATAGGTTTTGTCTTTATCCAGTTTTTCGATTTTTTGGTCGAAGTTCGGGTCGTAGAGGTTGATGTTTACAGCTCCTTCGATGGCGCCCTGGGCTACTTCCTGGGGCGTGCGTACATCGAGAATGACTACATCGGGATTGTTCATCAACTTTTTAAAGCCGGCTACATCCACATTCTGCACTTGGGCAGCCGGCTGTTGTTGCGGGGCAGTTTGCTCCTGAGTTTGTTGTTCTGTTTGAGCGTTTTCCTCTGCCTGCTGAGGTGCTTTAGAGGTGCAGGCTGTAAACAAAGCGAGCAAAAGCGCCAGGGAAAGGGTGAGGTACTTTTTCATGGTTTGCTGATTTTTTTTAAAGTGAGAAACTATTCTTTGAAGCGGATGCTCCACAAGCCTCGCCAGTCGCCGGCCTGATAGCCGATGGCCTGGTCATCGGGATAGTGTTTTTTGATAACAGCATAATCGCTCTCTGCCAGCGTTTCTCCGGGCGTCCCGTGACATTTCAGGCAGAGAGGGAGCGTGTAAATGGGGGCGTAGTAAGCCACTTCACCCTGAGCTGAATCTGAGGCAGGCAGGCGCTCAATCCAGGGGCTGATGCGCTCGCCCTTTTCATGTGCTGCTGCGGCTTTGGCCAGGGCTTTTTGCTCATAGGCATCCGGTGCATCCTGGGGGTTGCGTATCTTGAGCGAAGTGCGACGTATCTGTGCGCCATAAGCACGTGAGAGGCTGTCCACCAGAGGGGAGGCATTCAGATGGCAGTAGGCTACCGCTCCTTCAACGCCCTCCTTTTGCAAGCTGGCCTTGAGGTGAGAGGAAAGCGTGGCAAAAGTCTTTTGCACGATCTCACCACCTCTGCTCAGATAGACAGAATCAGGCAAGGTCTCGGCTGCTGCCGGCGTCTGCTCTGTCGTCTGTTGCTCTTCTTCAGCGGTTTGCGTACAAGCTGATGCCAAAAGCAGGAAGAACGAGAGGACTGTCAGGTGGTACTGCAAAAAGGACTTCTTCATGATAATGGGTTTCATTTGACGAAAGTATAAAAAAAATTGGACGTCTATTTTTTAGACGCCCAATTTGCGATGTAAAACGGAACTTAGCTGACGGAAGCAACCAATTCCTCCAACTCTTCGGGAGAGATGGTTGTCGGGCAGGCATATTCCGTTACGGGTACCTTATCGGTAACCTTTTCGAGTATGCCCTTCCAGCCTTCGGCCATGTCCACAACGGCCTGATAGCCGTGGGCCTTCATGATGGAAGAGGCAATGATGGAACGGTAGCCGGAAGCACAGTGTACGTAGTACTTCTTGCTCTTGTCGAGCTTATCGAGGTTCTCCCAGATGAAATCTAAGGGATAGCTCTCGGCGCCTACGATGTGCTGGGCCAGATATTCCGTCGGCTTGCGCACGTCGAGGATGTCTTTGACTTCGCCGGCCTCATAGCGGGCGGCAAACTCTTCGGGCGTAATGGACTCGAGGGTATCCATTTCCTTGCCGGCTTCTTTCCAGGTGCGGAAACCGCCGTCGAGATAGCCGATGATGTTGTCAAAGCCCACGCGGGCCAGACGGGTTACGACATCCCACTCGGTGCCTTCGTCGGCAACGAAGAGAACGGGCTTGTGCAGGTCGGGGAAGAGCGCACCTGCCCAGGGAGCAAAGCTGCCATCCAGACCGATAAAGACGAAGCCGGGGATATGACCCTCTTTGAAGCCGGCTTTGGTACGGGTGTCGAGCAGGATGACATCTTCGAGCTGCATGGCCGCCTGGAATTTGTCGAGGTCCATAGCCGTCAGGCCTTTTTTGTGGATGTCGTCTATGCTGGTATAGCCCGTTTTGTTGAGCATGGCGTTTTTGGGGAAGTACTTGGGCGGAGGCATCAGGCCGGCCGTAACTTCCCTGATAAACTCTTCTTTGGTCATGTCGGGATTCAGGGCATAGTTGGTTTTCTTTTGGTTGCCCAGAGTGTCCACGGTTTCTTCGCTGAGGTTTTTGCCACAGGCAGAGCCGGCGCCGTGGCCCGGATAAACGATGAGGTCATCATCCAGAGGCATAATTTTGTTGCGCAGGGAGTCGTAGAGCATACCTGCGAGGTCTTCTTTGGTAATTTCACCCTGCTTGATGGCCAGGTCGGGACGACCTACATCGCCGAGGAAGAGCGTATCGCCGGTGAAAATGGCCGTGTCTTTGCCTTTCTCATCGCGCAACAGATAGGTGCTGCTCTCCATGGTGTGGCCGGGTGTGTGCAAGACTACGATGGTAACATCTCCTATCTTGAATTCTTCGCCATCTTTGGCTTCGTGGAAATCAAAGCCGGCATTGGCATTGGGGCCATATACGATGGTAGCGCCTGTTTTGCGGGCCAAATCGAGGTGGCCGGAAACAAAATCAGCGTGGAAATGGGTTTCAAAAATGTACTTCAACCTGGCGCCCGACTCTTTCAGCAAAGCCATATAAGGCTCGGTCTCGCGCAGGGGGTCAATGATTGCAGCTTCGCCATTGCTCTCAATGTAATAAGCTGCTTCTGCGAGGCAGCCGGTATAAAGTTGTTCAACTCTCATGGTGCTAAGTGTTTTAGTCAGTAAAATGGGTTTTTCTCCTTGACTTTTGCTCCGCAGACGATTTTCAGACGCTTATATCATCCGAATTGCCATGTATCTCAGGCTCAGCAGCAAAAGCGAGACAAAGATACGAAGGAATGGGATAGGTACTTAGTAACTTTTATCACATTGGGAATGTGCCCAAGCCGAAGCAGGTTGAGAAAGCCTCAAAGTCCTACATCCAATTTCACGAGGAAGAACATGGGGACGGCTTTGACGGAGAAGGTGCTTTGGCTGTAATCCGAAAAAGAAAAGGAATCAAAAGAAGAGGCTTTCGCCAAATTGACAGCCTGGAAAGAAAGAAAAAGCGGACGCTCATTCACAGTGAAGTCAAAGAGGAGTTCCAGCTCGCCGGCATAAAAAGAAGCCGTCTTTTGTCCTTCAAAATACGTCAGCGAGCGATACCAGCTCGTGCGGATGGAAAAGAGCTCTGTGGGAAAGTAATTCAGGCGCAGTTTGGTCTGCCAGGAGATGCTGTTCAGTTCAAAGGGGTTATGGGCTGCCTGTATCTGTGTATTTGCAAACACCCACTCGTTTTCCAACTGCACACTGAACGGAAAAGAAAAGCTCTGCCCCCAGAAAAGCCGAAGGCTGTAATCCCGCCTGCGAACCCGGCGCAACTGCTCATCTACGCGGTTCTCGGAATCAGAAACAGAGTAAGTGGCCTGTGCTTTAAACAAAGAGCCCCAGTCTGATACAAATTGCTCAAGCCCCAATCTGCTTTGAAAACTACGACTCGAAGCAGGATAATACCACTCTGTCGCAATCAGATAGGGCGATAAGTGTACAGCCTGCCCGCGCAGAGCGGGATTCACTCCTGCCAGCAGACGCAAGTACAGGCGTCTGTTGCCCGAGACGTTTTTGTGTCTCGCCAACAGCCACCACAAATGCGTCGGCAAAACATCCGGTTGGCTGCGTCCCCTCTGCAGGCTTAAAGCATCCGGAAAGTAGTATGCCTCCGGCAAATCCACAGCTCCGGGCAATTGCCGGGCATAGGCGTAGTTTGCGGAGAAGGAAAACAAATCACTCTTTTTATAGCTCAAATGAACAAAGGCTGCGGGAAGCCAAAAGGCAGAGTCTGTACGGGTACTTTGCTCAAGCCGAAAGCGCCAAAAATCCATTTTCAGGCGGGTTTGCAATTGCCAGTAGCGCCACCGGATTTCAGGGCCTGCCTGAAAGAGCAGTTTATCTTCTGCAAGCATCTGGCGATTGATGTAAGCAGAATCGGTTGCCACAAACTGCAACATATCCTGAGAAAGCCCTATGTCTGAGCGGATGCTCGAACGATGCGAAACGAAACCCGCCTGCAACTCCATGCCATAGCGCCCATACGCATGTACAGAGCGCAAAAAGCCTGCATACAACTGTTGGGATGAAGCCAGTTCTTGCTGTAAAAATCTGTAAGTGCTGTCCTGTCCAAAAAAGGCAGGATACGCCTCAGAGCTCGCTTCCAACTGCCCGGAAACGCTCCCGCGCAAAGCCCGGAAAGCAGCCTGAAGAACCGTGTGCTTGCCGGACTTGCGGCTGTACTCTGCCGAAAAAGCATAGTGCGAAGGCCGGGCGCTAAGCCATGAAGGCCAGTCCGTCGGCACGCCTTCGTTCACCGTGCGCTTTAAAAAGCGACTTTGCCCCTGCCTCAGGCCGCTGGCTTCTAAGGTGAGGTACAGGCTCTCTCCATGCCCGGAGGGCAGATAGTGTGCCTCTACAGCCCCTTCATACGCCCTGCGGGTAAGCACGAAATCCGTTTCTTCATGCACAGAAAACGCCAAAGAATCTGCAAAAAAAGAAGAGGCATAAACAGAGGCCTGCCGGTCTTCACTCAAATCTCCCAAGCCAAAAACTTTGAGTTTCCAGGACGGACTCAGCACGAAGATATGCGCATAAGCCGCCGCGCCCGATTGTCTGCGGTCTGAAAATTTTGGCGAAAGCCCTACGGAATAAGGAGATGAAAAAGACAGCATCTCCTGATTCATCCCCCTCGGGAGAGGCAAGCGCTGCCGCCCCATCTGATTTTGCATAAAGTCGGAGACACCGCCTTTGAAAAAGGAAGAGACATTGTCTGCATTCAACAAAAAAACGGCCCGCTGCTTTTTTCCGAAAGAAAACACATTGGCGCCCAGGGCCCACTTCCAGTCATCGCCCCTGCCGCCGCCCAGCGTAACATTGCCGCTTGGCTTCCCCTTCACCTCTTCCTTTAACACCAGATTTAAAACCAGGTCGTCTGAACCCATGACGCCCTTGAAAACGGGATTCTCCTGATAACCGTCAATAATCTGAATGCGGTCTATGGAATTGGCCCGCATGTTGCGCGAAACAACTGTGTAATTGGCCCCGAAAAAGTCATCGCCCTCAATCAGCAATTTCTTAACCGGCTTGCCATTGACGCTGATGGCTCCGTGCTCATCTATCTCCACGCCCGGAATCTTCTTGAGCAATTCTTCCACATACACTTCCGTGCTGTCGGAAAAATCTGCCGCTGCATACTCCGTAGTATCCGACAAGTCAGGGACGGGAGGCAAGGAGTCCCGCACAACCACTTCTTTCATTGGAAACGCCCTGGTTTGCAACACAAAATCAACAACAAAATCCCTGCTCTCGTCAAGAACAATTTCCCTTTGCTGTTTTTCATAGCCCAGCAAGTCCACGCTGAGATAAAGCCGGTGCAAAGAGCTGTCAGCCGCCCACTGCAGGGCATACCGCCCGTCCTCTCCCGTATGGGCATAGGCCAAAATCCGCCCGGACTCCGGCAGGTCGCTGAGGTAAACCGCAGCCCAGGCCAGAGGACTTCCCTCGCCATCCAAAACCCTGCCCGAAAATTGCCATACCGATGACTGCCCGCCTACAAAGGCAGGAAGAAAAAACAGAAAAATGTAAAAGAGCGAAGTTGTTCGCAAAATTTCGAAATTATAAAGGTAAAACTACTCCCTAATCTCAATCTTGCAGTCCCAAGGGGCAGGAATAATCCTGACCATTCGTCCTTCCGCACGGGCTTCCCTCATTTCGCACTCATACATAGCTTCTTCGGCTCTGTGAAACTCCTCATAAGAGTTAAAGCGATCACGACCTTTGGAAGGTACAAAAACCCGGTCGGCAAGGGCATCTGACAGCTCCAGACCTTTAAACAGAAATTGCACGCTTTCATCATCTGTTTTTGCCTCGAGGATGAGTCCCGGCAGTCCCCAGAGTTTATAAGGCCCAAAGGGCACAGGTATATCCGTAGCAAACCAAGCCTCATACAGCCTTCCGGCAAATTCGCCCTCTGCTTTTTGGCAGGGATGACCTCCTATTTGTCTGTGTTCGTCCAAAATATGCCAGGAAATTTCCGGCAGGCTGTCCTGAATGATGCTTGCGAGCGGAGAAAAGCCGAAATAATCCTTAAAGATCAAAACCTTCGTCTTTAAATTCATATAAACGGGAAGGCCCTCTTCATCGCCTGAAACCAGTTTGATTTGTACGCTCTGATCATTCATACTACTTTGCGCAGGATATGCATCATGCACATACACCGCCTCATAATGGTTGAACCACAGGCTGGCGGGGCCGTTTAGGTGCTTTTCACACTCTAATTTCGTATATTGCTCATATACAACACGACCTACAGCCGCCTCACTAGAAAGTTCATAAGAACGAACAGAAACTCCGGAACATGAAAAAAAGGAGCAAAAACACAATAACAAAAAATCTAAAAACACAACTACCAAATTTAAATAAAATAATTGTGGCAAAAAGCTACAACGAACTATAACAATTTGCCACAATCAGAAACAGCTTAAAAAGTACTAAACATTACTTTGGGCAGGTCTCGTTACTCCACCCTTGTTCACAAAGCCACAAAAACGTGGCATGCCTTGCACTGTTACAATCAGGTGCAATCTCCTCATGAGTAACCCCATTGTAAGTCGTTACAACTGTACAATACTTGTTTGCAGAACTATCAAATTCCTTACTTTCCTGCTTTAAAGAGATAAAACTGACCCCTAAAGAAGCAAGAAGCACTGCAAAAATAAAAAACTTAGTCTTCATGACATTACGTTTTAAGGTTAGAAAAAGCCATGTATATACATGAAAAACACGCATGCCTCGCAAAGATAGATAGATAGATAGATAGATAACTTTAACATTTTCTTAACGTTTCCTTAACATTTAAGACATACAACACCAAGAACGTACAGAAAACAAAGCATCAACCGCTCTACAAATAGAAAGACAAATCATTCTCCCTCAATCTTCAATGTAAAATTACTCCCTAATCTCAATCTTGCAGTCCCAAGGGGCATCTGTGATAGAAAATCCCAAATGGCCTTTGGCTCTTGCCTCTTGAAGCATTTCCATTTTTCGCTTTTCACAGGCTTCGAGGTACGCCTCATAGGAGTTGAAAGAGTTCTTCCCTTTAGACGGCACAAAGACTTCTCCCTCAAGTTTGTCAGACATTTCCAGACCTTTAAACAGAAATTGCACGCTTTCATCATCCGTTTTTGCCTCGAGGATAAGCCCCGGCAGTCCCCAAAGTTTGTAAGGCCCAAAAGGGATGGGTATATCCTTAGAGAACCAAGCCTCATACAGCCTTCCGGCAAATTCACCCTCTGCTTTTTGACAGGAATAACCTCCTATCTGTCTGTATTCATCCAAGATGTGCCAATCAATCTTAGGAAGCGAGTCCCGAATAATGGAGGCTACAAAAGAAAGTCCCACAAAATCTTTAAAGATAAGCACATCGTCTTTGATGTTTATGTAAACAGGAAAGCCTTCTTCATCTCCCGGAGTGGCGAGGATTTTATTCCCCTGAGTCTCCACAGCAGTTTCCGCAAGCACCGCATCATGCACATACACCGCCTCGTAATGGTTGAACCACAGGCTGGCGGGGCCGTTTAAGTGTTGCTCGCAAGGCAGATAGGTGTATTGCTCGTACAACACATGCCCTAAGGGCCTATGCCCCGAAGATGCAACATCAGAGACGGGTTGAAAGGCGGTGTAAAGCCCATACGAAAATACAAGGAGTAGAAAGCGCCTCATTTTACTCACAAACTCAAAACAGTCCCCAAGTTAAAACTCATAAACAAAACGGGAAAATGTAAAGGGAATTGTATGTTTTTATTTCTCGCGAAGACGCTAAAGGTATTCAATTTACATCCGAAACGTGCAACTTAACGACTATAGCTATTTTTCGCTGTAAATTTGGTTATACAAGACGCTAAGGAGCCCGTTTCCAGGCATAGTTGGGTTTCGATTGCCACGCTCATCGTCAGAATCACAGATTACACAGATTACACAGATTACACAGATTGACACAGATTTTTGTCCACGAATTACACAAATTGGCACGAATACGCCCGGCATCTATCTCACCACGGAGATCACGGAGAAAAGCACGGAGAACTCCCCGTGTACCCCGTGACCTCTGTGGTGAGTTCCTTCAATTTCACGTTCATCACGATTCCCCCGATTTAGCTGGTTATATGTTTCTCGCT
>Ga0256832_1003578_pt1 | contig 10550 bp, 10 predicted proteins | sample 134614metaG_FD_190534 | JGI IMG/M metagenome (GOLD analysis project Ga0256832, IMG submission 190534) | Hydrothermal vent microbial communities from Lau Basin, Pacific Ocean - 134-614 | ecosystem: Environmental > Aquatic > Marine > Hydrothermal vents | place: Pacific Ocean: Lau Basin | collected...
GCCCGACAGCACCGGCCTCCCCGAAGCCGTCTCCCCCGCCGACCTCCCGCCCGGCACCCTCGAGGGCCTCAACAGCTGGAACCGCACCGGCTACGGCGGCCCTTGCCCTCCCATCGGCCGACATCGGTATTTCTTCAAACTCTACGCCCTGGACACCGTCCTGCCCGATCTGGGTACTCCCACCAAGACAAAACTGCACGATGCCCTGACCGGTCACGTACTCGATGAAGCTGTACTGATGGGCACCTATCAACGACCATAAACATGGCCACAGCGGATTGTATGCAAATGTCGGATTGTCAGCGACCGCAAGCCCCATCAAACCGCCACTATTCGTACTGTTGTACAAGAACAATATAACCAATGTGCTATTGGCGATACACTTGCTTCGGTGAAACTATTAACACATTGATCCACCTGCATCCGCGTGTCGGAAACGCATTACACCGTCCCCAAAACACTCATGGTCATGCCCCGAACACCCCTTGCCATCAACAAAAACTCTCTCTCTCCCCGATGGGCCTTGCCGTTTCTGATCCTGTTCGCACTTGTGTTGCAAGGCTGTCAGCCCGGAGACACCCCTCAGCAAAAAAATTCATCAAAGAAGATCACCATGCCAAAACCCGCAGTCAGCGATTTCGCACCTATACAGCAGCACCGGATTTTCTTCATGCACCAGTCGGTCGGCAAAAACCTGATGAATGGTGTTGGCCTGCTGGCACAGGACGTCGGAGTAGACATACCACTCGAACAGCGGGATATCCCCGGGCTGGCCGCCGGATTCAGTAGCAATGGCATCATTCATGCCTATGGGGGAAAGAATCAGTTTCCGGAAACAAAGATCCAGAGCTTTGCCGAGCAACTAACCATGTTTCCGGAGAACGGGCGCCCCAATGTCGCGATCATGAAGTTCTGTTTTATCGACTTCGATACCGATACCGATGTGGATGGGTTGTTCCGGCAATACACCACGATGATCGACTCGCTCGAAAAACGCTATCCCGACATCACCTTCGCGCACATGACCGTACCGCTGATGGCGTTTCCTCGCAGTCTCAAGGCGCGCATCAAGCGTCTGCTGGGCATGTCTGTCTGGATCGATGCCACCAACGCCAGACGTGAGGCCTTCAGCCAGCGGATCCGCAACCATTATCCGGCAAACCGGGTCTTCGATATCGCCCGGTATGAATCCACACATCCCGACGGGGTGCGTGAAAAACGCAACGAACACGGAGAGACGATTTATGGCCTGGTTCCTGCCTATACCCATGACGGCAGTCACCTGAATGCTACTGGCCAACGTTACGTGGCCAGAGGTTTTCTGGCCTTTCTCCACAACCTGTCAACCCCCTCCCAATCGTCTGACGCAGGCGCGCAGGCCAATTGAGCGTAACGATGGGAAAACGGTTTGATGAAATCCGCCGGATCTACCACCGGCATGAATCATCCATTCTCAATCCAGCCCTGTGGGCCGTGCTCAACTACCGATATGGGGCCTGGGCACGCTGCGTTCCCAACCGGTTCCTGCGTTATTTCCTGATGAAGCTCTATGGGCTCAACGCCTTCCTGATTCTCATCACCAGCGGCATCCGCCTCAATTGCGAAGCCCGCATTGGCCGAGATCTGCATCTCGTCCACTCCGGCAATATCAGCGTCCATCCTGGTGCCATAATCGGCGACCGATGCGGTATTCAGCAGGATGTTACTATTGGCACTAATCCCGATCGGAAGGGTACGCCGGTTATCGGTAACGATGTCTATATCGGCGCCGGTGCCAAGATACTCGGGCCGGTAACAATCGGCGATCGCTCTCGCATCGCTGCCAATTCCCTGGTCATCGGGGACGTTCCAGAAGATGCCACAGCCATTGGCGTGCCTGCCCGGGTCATCCGTTACGGTGGGGGCAACCGAGCAAAAACAGACCATGAAAAATCATCAGGAAAATCGGCTGACCAACCATCAACTCAAGAAATCGTCAGCACGGAAAATCAGGTAAGCAGCAGGCAGCAGCACGAATAATTCGGGCCAATAACCGCCGGCCTTACCCTCAAACTCGCCACTCCAGGCCAATATTCCGGGTCACTTCCGAAAAGTTTTGGCAATTCAGTTCCACCCCAAGCCAATTACCCAGCGTTTCGAGATCCTCGTCGAAAACGGCCTCGACACTCACCCGTACCGATACCGGGAGTTGTGGTCGTTTGCGCATGGTTAACCGGTCCCGAATCCGGTTGCGCAGGGACTTGGGAAACAGCACTCGACGCAACCAGGTCGCCGGCGCGGAATAGATCAGCAAGTCATCTAGTGGGAAACGTCGGATTCGTTCCCGCGAGACATTTGTCGGCTTCAAATCCATGTGCCATTGCGGTGTTCCGGTGTAACCGATGAACCGACAAATCCGTTCCAATTCGGCCTGGGGCTCGGTTCGCAACCGGTCGAAGAAAACCGGCAGCACGGATTTCCGCCCAAAGGCATCAAAGTAGGGTTCGAGCTGCTTGGTATATTGCCCATACTGCAACAGTTCCGGATGAGATTCCAGCGCACTCACGATGTCCGTCTTGATTACGCCCTGTGTCCATTCATGGATATAGTGCGAGATCAGGCGATCCAGTGGATGCCGCATGACATAGATGAATTTTGGGGAAACACCAGCCTCTTGCATCCGCTCAATGGTATGCGGATAGGTCGGCAACTTGGTGTAATGGGTGCTGGACTCACCCTTCAAATCATCATCATTCGCATTGGCAAACAACTCCTCATACCAGCCTATGCCCAGTTCATAAACCGAATCATCACTAAAAAAATTCGGCTCCTTTGGCGTACTCATGAAGATTCCCGGCTGCAATCGCAACTGCTCATGCAGCGTACTCGTTGCCGATTTCATGGCGCCAATGATAATGAAGTCAGGCAGATTGCCGGACATCTTGCCTAACCTCCAAGGTTTCCGAAAATGGTATCTGTCTCGTCATAAAGCCCTTCCAGATATCCAACCACTCCTTTTCACATACTGGTGGTGGCTCTTTTCCGGCAAGCTGCTTCAGTCTACCGAGAACCCAACCAGCGTACCAAAGAAGGTTTGCCGCAAGAAGTCCAGCACGACCGCAGTAATGTGCCCGAAAATACCGACTCCGTGAAAGATAGAAATAGGCTGGCACCCTTTTTCGTCTCTGGCTTTGACGCTTGACAGAACTCGATCCACCACGAAGGTGTACAACCCGCGATTTAGGCTCATGGAGTATCCGCCAGCCATTGTTAACCGCCCGTTGACAGAAGTCGGTATCATCAAAATACATGAAATAGCCCTTATCAAGCAGACCGACAGATTCGAAGACTTCCCGACGTATCAAAACGCAGGCAAAACTTGTCCATTGGGGAGAACTGGCCTGATCGGTAACGGGTATACTCACCACATGTTTCGGAAAAATCCGCGCGAGCAATCCAAGGCTGCTGATGCGGAGCAATTCATGCAAGGGAGAAATAAAACGAAAACAGCTAATCTGAGGTTCTCCATCCGGCCATTCGAGCCTCGGGCTGATCAGACCCGCCTGCGAATCGGCCCTGGCCGTTTCCAAAAGCGTTTTCAAAGACCCGGGCCGGATCAACGTATCACTGTTCAACAACAAGTAGTAACGAGCCTTCAAGGCTCGAATACCCAGGTTGTTCCCCGCCGAAAAACCTCCATTGACTTCGGAGACCAGCAATACGCACTGTTGATTAACATCATTGTTAAAAAGCCAAGCGGATATCCGCTCAACAGAATCATCCGGCGAGGCATTATCCACGATCACAACCTTTGCCGGCAGGCCCTTAATCTCAGGCAATACTGTTGCCAGACAATCCGTAACCAAATCTGGCGTACAATAGTTCAGAATGACAAGTGCAAGATCAATAAAACCACCCTCACCCTTGACAAATGATTCTTCTGTTACTGGACCACCTTCTTCAGACAACCGCATGGTAAAGTCCATCTCGTTATTCTTTGCCTTGTTTAAATACGGAATCTACCGATCGGTTTCATACTTGTTTAAAAACGCCATTACTTCATTTCTCAATATGCCTTCTCACTCTTCAAAGCAAACATTGTTTTGAACAGGATTTTCATATCGAGCCACAATGACCAGTTGTTGATATATTCCAGATCACTTTCAACCCGCTTGATCATTTCGGTCAGATCCTTGGTTTCCCCACGATAACCCCGCACCTGCGCCAATCCTGTAATCCCTGGCTTGATCCGATGGCGCGCCAGATAGGCTTCTATACGTTCCGAGTAAGTCAGGTTGTGGCTAACGGCATGAGGTCGTGGACCAACAAGTGACATCGAACCAAGTAACACATTGAACAACTGAGGCAACTCATCGATGCTTGTCCGGCGCAGAAATGCCCCCACACGGGTAATGCGCGGATCGTCGCGTGTCGCCTGCCTTACGAAGCCGTCGCCAGCATCCATAACTTTCATTGTCCGGAACTTGATTATCCGAAAACGTCGACCGTCCCAACCGGTACGTTCCTGCAAAAAAAATACCGGCCCGCGTGAATCCAGTTTAATCGCCAATGCTGCAAGCAACAGTACAGGTGACGCAACAATCAAACCCAACAATGCCAGCATACGGTCCTCGACTGTCTTGATAATCAGGTTAACTCCCACAATCGGTGACTCGGACAGGGTTATGATTGGCACACCCGATAATTCCTTAACGCTGTAATTAACCAGATTCATCCCGAAAATGTTTGGTGCCCAGTGAACATCCACGTTTTTGTCTAGAAGATTCAAATACAGTTTCTCGACCAACGGCGAACTGTCCAGCGGCACAGCAAAGTACACCACTCGAATTTCCTTTTCCTCCACCAGCTGCAGGACATCCTCCATCGCACCCAGTATCGGAACCGAATCAGATTCCTCCTCTTTATTAATGTCACTCGTCATAAACTCGGCATATTCTTTTTCCGCCTTGATCAATCCCACAACTTTTTCCGGCAACCAGGGATTGCTATTTATTTTTTCGTGCAGATATCTGGCCAGTTGTCCAGAGCCGATCACCAGCGCATTCTTTTGATCACGACTGTCTCGTGACTTCAACACCAACTGATAACCAAACCAGTGGGCAGCCAATTGCAGTCCATACCCAAATGTATAGAGAAGCAACAGGTACTGGCGCGAATAGAATGCACTGGTTTTCAGCAAAAATCCTACACTGAGCAGAAAACCAAAGACGGCACTCCATGCTTTAAGAAGTAATATTGACTTGCTGCGCACTCCACGAAAATACCGATATACACCCATCCGGTCATACACAATCCCCATTGTCATCAACAACAAGACGCACAAGGCCAGATATTCCCTTGGTAAACCACCAAATTGCAGCCAGGACATGCCTAGGCCCAGTCCGCCCACCAGCATGGCATCGGCCAGGGCTTGAATAGTCGAAAACAGGGAACTGCGACGTTGGAGAATGGGCCGGCGTAAAGGCTCATGCCGATCGGCCTGATTACGGCGCTCGGCATCACGTCTCGAATCTTCCGGAAAGGTGAATGACTTGCGAATGCGCCGAAAACGCTGATCTGACTCGTTCTCTGATGATTCCGTCTCGATCGAGCGTTTCCTTGGGGCTAGAGACATTTTTCCGTTCGTCCGTTCCGATGGGCCAAAAGGCAGTACATTGTCCTGCGTTCGACCTGAACAGGACAATACTTACATGGTCATACCGTAGTCAGTGGCTATAACCTTCGCTAGAGGCCCGCAAGTAGTCAAGTTCACCCGGCTGATATCACTGCTATGACGTTCATCGTATACCCTGAATCACCCATTCGGGTTAGGATAATCGACCCCGCCAACAAACGTAGCAGAACAGGACATACGCATGGACGTGAACAACCGTACAAGATTCAACGATTTGCTGACATTTGCCGGAATCCTGTTTCTCCTAATACCGGATGGTGCCTCCATGGCCCAAACCGTCGCATCTGTTCAGGACTTAACTCCCGTTCGCCCAATTGCCCTTACAGGAAACGATACTGGTCCTGAATTCGGAGACAGTGTATGGATTATCCTGCTCGCACTTGGCGGCTTTCTGTATCTTGTCAACAAGCGCTCGGTCTGATTCACACAAGTTTCACAAATCCGAAGCGCACGGATTCGCTACAGGAGTACCTATACCAGACACCAGAGCGTCTAAAATGCCGGCCACTCACCCAAGCTTTTCTCACATCCTGTATATTCTGGTCCTGCTGATAACCAGTACCGGCATCAGTGGGACGGTATCGGCCACCGAATATGCTCTAAACCCGGGAGATCAGCTTCACATTTCGGTCTGGGGCGAGGAAAATCTGCAACAGGATGTTCTGATCCTGCCTGACGGCACGCTCACTTTCCCGCTAGTGGGCACCCTCCGGGCTGCAGGAAAAGATTTGGCCTCGCTGCGTGCGAGCATTACTCAGAAACTAAAGCCTTACATCCCGGAAGCCACTGTTACGGTCTCCGTCACCGCAACAAGCGGGAACCTGGTCTACATCATCGGCAAGGTCAACCAGCCCGGAACCTACACGCTCATTCGTCCGACCGACGTGATGCAGGCACTGAGCCTTGCTGGTGGTCTGGCCCGCTTCGCCAAGGAGGACGAAATCCGCATCCTTCGCCGAGAGGGAAAAACCCAACGCAGTATCCCTTTCGATTACAGCAAGGTTATTGGCGGAAAGGATTTGGCCACTAATATCCTTCTCAAAAGTGGGGACACTATCATCGTCCCATGAATGAGAAGGACCAAACCAGCATATTCAACCACTACACGTCATCATGGATTTTCACGCTGACGGTTGTCTTGTCATTTCCTGCACAACCATCCCGAGCCATGGAGTGGCAACCCGACGCCGCATTCGGCATTGAGCTTGAATATACTGATAATTTATTTATGGTTGATGAATCCCCCACCGCGGACACATTTTTCTATGGTACTGCCGATTTTCGCCTAGGTGGGCGTTCAGAGACTCGCAGTATCGACCTTGACGCCCGTGCGCGTATACAGCGTCTACAGCGAACCAAAAGCGCAAACAATGAATTCTACTCCGCCGGGCTCAACTATAGCGAAGATTTCGCGATGGGCAACTACGGGCTGCGTGCCGGTTATTCCGAGGGCAGTACCAGAACCACTGACCTGGAAACCATCGGAGTCCGTCCTAGCTTCATATTTGGTAAACGCCGTAACACAACAATTCGACCCAGAATCGAATTTCAGGCCAATGAAAACAATCGCCTTGCTTTCACCGGTATCTACGACCTGGTCCGCTACGACCTCGACAACTTGACAGACTATACCAATTACCAAATTGGATTTGACTGGTTTTACGCCTTGAATAACACTGTCGAACTGGATACTCGACTTGTAGCACAACGTTATGACAGTCTCGACAACTTGATCGATCACGATTATGGCAGTGTTCAGGAAATCATTGATATTGACGCCAGCGAGCGCTGGCATTATCAAATCGGTGCCGGCCTCGGCTATCTCATTCGCAAATTCGACGAAAACTACCGGACATTTCTTGGTCGCTTCCGAGTAACTCATGAAAATGATAATTCACAGTTATATTTTATGACGGAAACAAACCTGCAACCGACCGCCACTGCTCGCTTGTCCCGTCTATCACGTGTCAGTCTAGGTTATCATCATGTGCTTTCCGAAACCAGTAACATGAACGCCGAGATTCGGGCTTCGCGCAGCAACCTTATCGATACGTCTCCAAACTATGACAATGACGTTCTGGGTTTTAATCTAGGTTATACCGCCAATTTGAGCGAGCGCCTGATCTGGGGCGTACGTTATACATTTACCAACAACAAATCATCAATCGACAATCGGGATCGGACATCCAACTCCGTATTTCTTTCTTTGACAATGGGCTTCGCAGAATAGTCGATCATGGATCAACAGGGCAAAACACTTATCGATTATCTTGATGTACTACGCAAGGAGTACAAACTTTTTCTCGTTCCATTCGTCCTGATCCTATTCATTGGCTCTCTTTTTGCCCTCACTCTGCCCTCAATCTACAGATCAGTCGGTGTAATCCTTGTCGAATCCCAACAGATCCCGGATGAACTTGTTCGTTCGACAATTACCAGCTATGCAGATGAACGGATTCAGATCATCCGTCAAATCGTTATGACACGAGATAATCTTCTCGGGATCATCGAAAAATACAACCTGTATGAAAAGTATCGAAAGGCAGGGGCAAATGATACTGAACTGCTCGATCGGTTCAAGAAAAACATCTTCATCGAACTTCGACGCGGCCAAGGACCTGCACGGAATCGACGACATAACAGTATTACGTTCTCGGTTGCCTTCGAGCACACTGATCGACGAATCGCTCAACAGGTAACCAATGAACTTGTTACTTTGTTTCTCCGTGAGAACCTGAAGAACAGAACACGCCGAGCAACAGAAACCACAGAATTTCTGAGCAGTGAAGCAGAAAAACTTCGAAGAAAAATCAACATCATTGAACAACAAGTCGCAGAGTTCAAACAAAAAAACGAGCGAAGTCTACCCGAAAACCTTGATCTCAATAATCAGATGCTCGAGCGAGCACAAACTTCCCTAAATGAATTGGAACGGGAAATCAAAGCGCAACAGGAACAGATTTCCTATCTTGAAGTTCAACTTGCCACACTTGAAAACACAGCACCTGAGGACGGCGATACGCCTCTCACTCCACGTCAACAACTCGCTCTTTCACGTAGCCAGTACAATCGACTGTCCCAGCGATACGGACCTCAACACCCTGATCTGCTTAAACTCAAGCGTCAGATTAACGAACTTGAACGACAAATACAAAACATCGACTCAAATGAAACTATGCTGGATTCTGAGAATCCTGCGGTCCTGTTGATCCAGGCCAAAATACGATCATCAAAGGAACGTATCGATTCGCTAAATACACAACGTAACACGCTACAAATTCGTATTTCTGAACTGCAGCAACGTATCCTGCAAACACCTCAAGTTGAAAGGGCTCTGAAAGCACTCGAGCGTGACTATGAAAGCCTGCTAAGCAAATACGACGACCTTATGAATAAGGCAACTGAAGCACGGCTCTCCAAGAGCATGGAAGAACAGAGCAAAGCTGAACGATTTACTTTAATCGAATCCCCAAATTTTCCAGAAGAACCTGTCAGGCCAAATCGAAAAAAACTGCTCATGCTTAGCTTTATCCTCGCGACAGGTATTGGACTTGGAATTGTCTATGCAAAGGACGAAATTCGCGGAGGCATTCGCAACGTCAGACAACTAACCAGACTGACCAAAACCGTCCCTCTGGTTTCCATCGGCTATATTGATAACAATCAGGACGAAATCAATCGCTGGAAACATCTGCGCAATAGTATTATTGGTTTGATAGCCTTGGTCATATTGATCTTTTCGCTCATACACTATGCCTACAAGCCGCTAGACGAAATCATCATGATCATTCGCAGCCGCTTCTAAAATATATGAGGCTCCTAAATGGCAAGCGATCATTTTAAAAAGGCACTTGAGCTCGCAAGGATTCACAACACTCGCAGCCCTGCTAACCGGCCGCGCAAAGTTGTACGCAGATTAGATGATTCAATCCCATATCAAAACACGCCCGGAGAAGATTTCAGGAATCTCACGTATAAACACACACGTATCCAGGCAATCAGCCCAGAACAACTGCGTGAGAATCGTATTATTGCGAGTTTCCCAGATGAACCGAACAGTAGTCAGTTTCGGATTCTGCGTACCCAGGTCATTCAAAAATTGCGAGAAAATAACTGGAACTCGCTTGCAATAACTGCTGCCCACTCCGATGCAGGCAAATCGCTAATAGCTGCAAATCTCGCCGTCAGTCTTTCACTGATGACCAACATCACTGTCCTGCTAGTCGATCTGGATCTCAGAAAACCGTCTATACATCGCTATTTTAATCTAGACGTGAAAGAAGGTATTTATGAACATCTAACACAGGGTATACCTCTGGAAAACATTCTCATCAACCCGGGAATCGAACGGCTTGTCGTACTTCCAGGCTCGGAAGCTACCAGTAATTCTTCCGAGTTACTCGCATCTAGAGAAGCACTTGATATGCTGGATGAAATACAAAATCGCTATGAATCTAGAATAATTCTTTATGATCTACCTCCATTGATAGGCCTTGATGATGCCATGGTCGTACTCCCACGAATCGACTCATCACTTCTTGTCGTAGAAGCCAATAAAACTACAGAAGCAGAACTTGGCCAATCTATGCAGATTCTTGATCAACATCCATTCGTAGGCATAGTCTTCAATAAGGTCGATCAGTTGGATATACATCAATATCGCTACTGAACCCTTACAATATATTGTTAAATCTGAAACAAGGATATGTAATAAACAGATAACTCGACCAGCTCAGTCACTAATTATTTTATTAACCCGGCAATAAAGATTATCTGATATAATCCATTCTCATGGAAGAGAAGAAAGATGCGAGAAGCTTTCCGAGAGAGGTGCTGGAAGAAAAGCGTCGTCAGGCACACCAACTGCGAAAACGTG
>Ga0256832_1003579_pt1 | contig 10549 bp, 12 predicted proteins | sample 134614metaG_FD_190534 | JGI IMG/M metagenome (GOLD analysis project Ga0256832, IMG submission 190534) | Hydrothermal vent microbial communities from Lau Basin, Pacific Ocean - 134-614 | ecosystem: Environmental > Aquatic > Marine > Hydrothermal vents | place: Pacific Ocean: Lau Basin | collected...
GCTGCTCGAGGCGATCGCGCTGCCGCAGCCGTAGGTCTTGAACTTGGCGTCCTCGATCACGCCGTTCTCCCCCACCTTGATCTGCAAGCGCATCACGTCGCCGCAGGCCGGCGCGCCGACCATGCCGGTGCCGATGTCGTCGGCGTCCTTGTCCAGCACGCCGACGTTGCGCGGGTTTTCGTAATGATCGAGTACCTTTTCGCTGTATGCCATGATCTGTTCCTCGCTCTGTGTCGTTTCTGTTCGCGCGCGCTCAGTGCGCGGCCCACTCGATGCTTTTCAGGTCGATGCCTTCTTTGTACATGTCCCAGAGTGGCGAAAGTTCCCGCAGGCGCTGGACCTGAGCGCGAACCTCCTTGATAACGTAGTCGATCTCGGCCTCGGTAGTGAAACGGCCGAGGGTGAAGCGGATCGAGCTGTGCGCCAGCTCGTCGTCGCGACCGAGAGCGCGCAGCACATAACTGGGCTCGAGGCTGGCCGAGGTGCAAGCCGAGCCGGAACTGACCGCCAGATCCTTCAACGCCATGATCAGGCTCTCGCCCTCCACATAGTTGAAACTGACGTTCAGGTTGCCGGCGATGCGGCGCTCGGGATCGCCGTTTAGGTAGACCTCTTCCATATCCTTCAGGCCGTCCCACAGGCGATTGCGCAGCCGCAGCAGGCGCTCGTTGTCGGCCGCCATCTCTTCCCTGGCGATGCGGAAGGCCTCGCCCATGCCGACGATCTGATGCGTCGCCAGGGTGCCGGAACGCAGGCCGCGCTCATGACCACCGCCATGCATCTGCGCCTCGATGCGCACGCGCGGCTTGCGCTGCACATAGAGCGCGCCGATGCCCTTCGGGCCATAGATCTTATGTGCGGAGAAGCTCATCAGATCCACCTTCAGCGCGTCGAGATCGATATCGACCTTGCCGGCGCTCTGCGCCGCGTCGACATGGAACAGGATCTTGCGCGGGCGGGTGATCTCGCCGATCGCGGCAATGTCCTGGATCACGCCGATCTCGTTATTGACGTGCATCACCGAAACCAGGATGGTGTCGTCACGCAGCGCCGCGGTCAGCTTATCGAGATCGAGCAGGCCGTTCTCCTCGACATCCAGGTAGGTGACCTCGTAACCCTCGCGCTCGAGTTGGCGGCAGGTGTCCAGCACCGCCTTGTGCTCGGTCTTCACGGTGACGATATGCTTACCGCGCTTCTTGTAAAAGTGCGCGGCGCCCTTGATCGCCAAATTGTCGGACTCGGTCGCGCCGGAGGTGAAGATGATCTCTTTCGGGTTGGCGTTGACCAGCGCGGCGACATCGGCGCGCGCCTTCTCGACCGCCTCTTCGGCGGCCCAGCCATAGGGATGCGAACGCGACGCCGGATTGCCGAACTCGCCATCCGGCGTCAGGTAACCGCACATCTTGTCGGCCACACGCGGATCCACCGGGGTGGTCGCGGAATAGTCGAGATAGATCGGAAAGCGGATAGAGGATTCGGTATTCTGCGTCATCGGAAGCGCTCCGGGAAAAAAGCTGTATTCTGTATCGGGTTCAAGACCGGTCGGCCTGGCGTTCGGGCACCGGATCCACATCGCCGAGGCCGTCCTGGCGCGCCGCGATCGACATCACAGCCTCGCGCTCCATCAGGCTTTGCAGGCTGATGCGGCTCAAGTACTCTTCGATCCGCTGGCCCAGGTCGTGCCAGAGCTCATGGGTGAGACAGGGCAGGCTGCCCTGACAGTTATGTTTGCCGCCGCAGCGCGTGGTATCGACCTTTTCATCGACTGCGGCGATCACGTCGGCGATGAAAATCCGCGCCGGAGGATGCCCCAGACTGTAGCCGCCGCCCGGCCCACGCACGCTATTGACCAGCTTGTGCTTGCGCAAGCGGGAAAACAGTTGTTCGAGATAGGAGAGCGAGATCCCCTGACGATGCGCGATATCGGCCAGCGCGATCGGCCCGCCATTCTCGTGAATGGCCAGATCGAGCATCGCGGTCACCGCGTAACGTCCCTTCGTAGTCAACTTCACGTGCGTGCAACCCGTCTCTGTCAGGCCGCGAACTATACATTACTGAGTAAATTAGTCAACTATTTGGATTGCGGGGTTTCCGCGTCGTCCTCGGGTGGCGATTCCGGACCGGTATCTTCCTGTAATCGCGTGATTTCCTCAGCGGTGGAAACGATTTCACAAGCACGCAGTTCCGCATCCTGACCCGCATTCAGATCACTCAAAACCTCTTCCGCGCCAAGCGCCTTCAAGGCCTCGCACATCGCCCCCATGCGCGTTTCCATGACATGGATGTGGTCGAGCATGCAGTTGATCGCATGGGCGACCGGGTCCGGCGCGTCGCGGCTGACCCCATAGGCATCGAAACCGAGCTTGCGCGCGATTTGGTCGCGCCGTTGTTGATGCGCTGCCCGGTTGCGCTCGATCAGGCGCCCTGGCACACCGACCACGGTAACGCCGGGCGGCACCGCCTTGACCACCACCGAGTTGGAACCGATGCGCGCGCCCTCGCCGATCGTGATGGGGCCGAGCACCTTGGCCCCGGCGCCGACGACGACATTGTCCTCCAATGTCGGATGGCGCTTGCCTTTCTCCCACGAAGTGCCTCCGAGGGTCACGCCGTGATACAGCGTGCAATCGTCGCCGACCACCGCGGTTTCACCGATCACAACCCCCATGCCATGGTCGATGAAGAAGCGCCGCCCGAGCCGCGCGCCGGGGTGGATCTCGATCCCGGTCAGCCAGCGCGCGATATGCGAAACCATCCGCGCCAACCAGCGAAAACCGGCATTCCATAAACGGTGCGCAAAACGATGCATCAAAACCGCATGGATGCCGGGATAGGTGGTCAGCACCTCGAACGCATTGCGCGCCGCCGGATCGCGATCGAATACGCAACGGATATCTTCGCGGATCTGTTCGAACATGGCGCAACCTGCGGAGGAAAGCCTCTTAGTCTAGCAAAATTGGCAAGACTCAATCGAAACGGCGATGCTTGCGCCCCTGCGCGGCGCTGAGCACGCCGCGCAGGATACGCAGCTCGTCCTCGTTCAGACGCGCGCGATGAAACAGCCGGCGCAGGCGGCGAAACAGCTTATCCGACTGACGCGGATCGGAGAAGCCAATATCTCCAAGGGTCTCCCGAAGATGTGCGTAAAACCCCTCCATCGCCGCGATCTCGGCCGGCGGCTCGGCGGGACGCTCGTGGGTGCGCCCGGCCTCATCCGCCGCCACGAACAATTCATAGGCGATGACCTGCACCGCCATCGCGATATTCAGCGAAGCATAGTCCGGATTCGTCGGGATATGCACCAGATAATGGCAGAGATCCAACTCGACGTTGGTCAGACCGGAATTCTCCCGCCCGAACAGAATCGCAACCGGACCCGCCGCGCTCTCTTCGAGCACCCGCGCGGCCATCGCGCGGGGCGGGAACCGGGGCCAGTGGACGCTGCGCAAGCGGGCGCTCGCGCCGACCACGAAACGACAATCGGCGATCGCCTGACGCGGCGTATCGAAGACCCGCGCGGCCGCCAGCACATCAGCGGCGCCCGAGGCCCGCGCGCTGGCCTGCTCATGAGGAAAAAAACGCGGCCTCACCAAGCGCAGATCCGACAATGCCATGTTCTTCATCGCGCGCGCCACCGCGCCGATGTTCCCTGGGTGCGAAGTCTCTATCAGGACGATACGAATGGAATCCAACATGGCGGCGAAGCCTACCGAAAACCGGCAAACGGGGGAAGCATTGATTCCTGTCAACCGCAGCACTTGAAAAAATCGTAAAAGCGCCCTTACTATTTGAGCGCCAAGCTGTTTTACCAACCAACGAACGAGGAGCAAGCATGAGCAAACTGATCAAGACGATTGCGGCCGCGGCCATCGCCGGTTCCGCCCTGATGGCGGCATCCAGCGCCAACGCCTGGTGGGGGGACGACTGGGACGGCCCGTGGGATGGCGGCCCTTACTGGGGCGGTCCCTACTGGGGCGGCCCATGGGCCTATGGCTACCCCTATGGCTATCCATACGGAGGCTATGCCTACCCCTATGGATACAGCTATCCGGGCTATGGTTATGGTTACACCTACCCCGGCTACAGCTACCCGGGGTACGCCACGCCGGGCACCAGCGCCAAGAGCACCGCGCCTTCCGCCAGCAGCTCGGCCGCATCGAGCGGTAACTGAGCCGCCTTCCGGCACAATAAAGCCGGCCAGCGAAACCCGCCGGCCGGCTTTTTCATGCCTGCGAAAATCCCGTGCGTAATGCCAACGCACGGAATCCCCGGAGACTTACTGGGCGCTCGGCGCCGACTGCGCGGGAGGAGCCGGCGGCGCGGGCGGAGCCGGCGGCTGCATCATGCCCGGAGCATAACCGCCGTATGGCATCGGCGGCGCGCCATAGTAACCCGGATAACCATAGCCATAGGGACCGTAACCGTTGTAGCCATAACCCCGGCCATAACCATAGCCGTTGCCATAACCGCTGCCACTGCCACGACCGCTGAAGCTCATATTGAAGTCGCCGGAACCGGAACCGGTGCCGTTCCCCCAGCCGTTGCCCCAACCGTTGCCGCTGTTATTGCCCCAACCGCCATCGTTCCAGGGACCCCACCAGGCATTGGCGCTGGACATGGCGAACAGGGAAGCCGATGCAAGTGCGGTAACCGCAACGATCTTGCTGAATTTTTTCATCGTCGTTTTTTCCTCGAAATGATAGGCGAAATAGAGTCCGCGGCGCCTGGCGAAGCAACGCTGGTGCGATGTACTGGCCATGTCGGAAATCCCCCGCGCTTGGCGGGCGCGGAAAACTGCACTGAATACAGCCGAATACCGGCTTTCGCTTCAGTGCCCGGGCAACGGAGCAGTGATCTCGCCGTCAGCCCAAGCGATGCGGAGCATGTCTCATGCATGCCCGATCGAGTATAGGCCGCTTGCGCCCCGGAAGCGAACAGTATTAACGTTTCACCAAATGGCGATGAAATGATCGGAAATGCCACGGAACGCGACATGCGATTTCAGCGCATTTCCCACATGACTGACCCGCAATTCTCACCAGCGTTCGTAACGAGACGGATCCAGGGTGCGTCCTGGGTGGCTTTCGCGACCGAGGAGCGCGCAGGCATGGCCGACACGACGTCGAGCACTCCGACCGGGCGAAAGCCAGCCAGGGCGTGCCATTGGGTCGTCGCAGTAGCAAGGATGGTGAGAAATGCGGGCTAGGCGCCTATCTTGCGATCCCGCAGGCGATAACGATGCGCTCCGAGAAAACTCAATGCATCCTGCAGATTGGCGCGAATCACCGGGTTCGGTCCGTCCAGCCAGCGCGCGAGCTGGCGGAAGCAGACCTCGATCTCCCGCCCCCGCAATTCGGCCCGCAGAGGCAGACGGGCCGCCAGACTCAGGAACGGCTCGTAAGGCGCCAGTTCGACGCCCCGAAACGGAGCCCGCGCGCGCGCATGACGTGGACAATGGCGATAGTGCCGCGCGGCACAATCGGCACAGGCCAGGTCGGGCGCGCGCGCAAGCTGACGCACCCTCCAACAAACCGCGCGCGCCGCCTCGAGCGACAACGGAAACCCCAGCAAGGTGGCCATATGAAAACGCTGCGCCGGAGTCAGGCATTGGGCTCGATAGCCGTGCAGCGAAAAATCGGCCTGCCGCGCCTGTCCGCCCAGCCAGTGGGCGGCGGTCTCGGCATAGCGCGAGGTATGGAACAACAGCTCGTGCATGCACGGTCCCCAGTCCGGGTTCAGGCGCAGGGAAGGATAGCCACAGAGATTCATGTCTCGGCTCAATCAGGCATGTATACTCGTCGCCCATGAATTTTCGGATTTTCGAAACCGCTCCTCGCGCCCGTGGGCCAAGCGCGGAAGCGAGTCATAGCCCATGCCATGACGAGTTTCCGCAACAACGCCCACGGGTGCGCGGGGCGGTCGCAATGGCCGAAAGTTCATGGGCGACGAAATCTACTGATCTATAATTATAGCTGCCTATTCACATCCTGCGCGGTGCCACAATGAGTTTCGAACGTTACGATATCTTCTTCTCGGGCCAGATCCTGCCAGATCAACAGCCTGAAGAGGTACGAAAACGGCTCGGCAAGCTGTTCAAGGCCAGTGGCAAACAGCTCGACCGCCTGTTCAGCGGACGTCCGATCCGTATCAAACACAATGTGGACATGGATAAGGCGATCCGCTACCGGGTGATGTTTCGAGACATCGGCGCCCTGATCGACATCCGCCCGATCGAACCCACCCAGGCAACGAGCGACGAAACGCGGGAGCCGGTGCGCGAGCCATTGCGGGCGCCGCAACGGATCCCCGACCTGGAGCTGCTGCCACCCCATACCGGAAGCCTTGAAGACTGCGCGCCGCGGGCGCCCGCTGCGCCATCGCCAGGCATCCCGGAATGGACCCTCGATACGCCCGGCGCCCTTATCGATACCCGCCCGCCGCCACCTCCGGCGGCGATCGACACCAGCGGCCTCAGCGCCCTGCCACCCAACAGCGGCTCGCTGGAAGAATTCGACGGCTCTCCCGAGCCGGTCGAGCTTCCCGACATCCGCGCGCTCCGCTTGGTCGATTAGCGCCCAATATACTCGTCGCCCATGAATTTTCGGATTTTCGAAATCGTTCCTCGCGCCCGTGGGCCAGGCGCGGAAGCGATCATAGCCCCACTCCATGACGAATTTCCGCAACGACGCCCACGGGTGCCAGGGCGGTCGCAATGGCCGAAAATTCATGGGCGGCGAGTACACAGCACGGGGCCTCCCGACGCCCGAAGACGTTTTTTTGCTACAATGCCGCGGCCGCGTATTCTCAATGATTCGTCATGCCCTACCGCCAGCCCTTGCCTTCCTCGCTGCCGTTTGTCACCGATTTGAACGAGCACGCTCTGCGCGCGCTGCAATGGGAGACCGCCGAACAGCTCGGACTTCCTGTCGCCTTCCGCGACCCCATGGACCTTCCCGCGCCGGAACTATTGGTGATCCCAGCGGGCTGTTTCGAGATGGGCGCCAATCCGGGCGAGTTCGGCGCGCGCGCCGAAGAGATGCCATGCCACTATCAAGCCATCGAGCAACCGTTCTCGATCGGACGCCACACGGTCACTGCCGAAGAATTCGCGGCCTTCACCCGGGACACCGGCTGGCGCTGGAGAGCGGATCTGATCCGCGCCGAAGGCCGTTACCCGGTGATGAATATCCGCATCGCCGATGCAGAGGCCTATTGCGCCTGGCTTTCGCAACACAGCAGCCGACGCTACCGCCTGCCCAGCGAGGCCGAGTGGGAATACGCCTGCCGCGCCGGCACGCGCACACCGTTCTCCTTCGGGGAATCGATCTCGTGCAAGGAGGTGCATTTCAATGCCGCTTTTCCATACGACGAGGCGCGCGCCAACAAACGTTGGTTTCTGCCCCGCTGTGTTCCGATGCCGAAAGCGGTCGAGGTCGGCAGCAAGCCGGCCAACACCTGGGGCCTGCACGAGATGCACGGCAATGTCTGGGAATTCACCCGTGATCCATGGCGGGACAGCCACCGCGAGCGCCAGCGTGACGGCGCCGCGCCGGCGCGCGGACGCAACCGGCGGATCGTGGTTAAGGGCGGCTCGTGGTTCGATGCCGCGGTTTTTGCGCGCAGCGCGGCGCGGCGCCCACGCCTGCGCGATGAACTGGATGTCAACCTGGGTTTCCGGGTCGTGCGCGAACTCGTCTGAACAGGGGATACCGCAACGCTATTGAGTTAATGTGGAAATACCGTAACCACTCAGCCAACCAGCTGAAACGACATCGACCTGAGCAGGCGTAGGCCCGATCAAGTACCGCGGATCGGGCAGCGGCGCGATTTCGCGGCACCGCCTTGGGAAGCATACAGCTTTCAGGATGCACGCCCGGAAGTTTCATAAACGACACGCGTCCTCGCTTGTTTCTTGTTCCCACAAGAAACTTTCTTCCGTTATCCGTAATCCCAGATACGGGACGCCTTCAGAAAATCCCCTGGAAAAACAATAACCTGATCGATCATGTGAATTCATGAAATTTCCAGGTCAGAACCAATCGTCCTCGTCGTTCGCCGGTTTCGAACGCTCGCGCAGAAAGGCGAAGCCCGGCGCGGCGCAGCCCTCCGCCTCATCGCTCGCCGCGCTCCAATCGACCAAGCGCATCACGAAATCCCCGAGGGCATGGGCGCTATGCCCTTTCAACGGTGGATGGGGCGCCTCGTCACCAATCCAAAAAGTGACGACATGCCCGACCTTGCCCTGCTCATCGAACTCGCTCATCTCGATCCGTCGCGCCCGACGCGTGATTCCGCCGACCGCGATCCGCTCACGCCGAAGGAACGAGAGCCGGTAGCGCAGCAGCTCGTCATCGACGGCCACCCGGAAATCGCGTCGGTCACCCGGTTTCCACTCCAGCTCACGCAATAACAGAAACAAGGAGAGGCGATCGAACACCACTTCCCGCGGCAACGGATAGACGCCCGCGGCCGGCAGGTCCGGAACCTTGCCGTCCTCGAGCTCTCTGAGCAGCCGACGCGCATCGGAAAGACGAACAGCGGCCGCCCTCAGGGTTTTCAGATCAACGGGTTTCACCTCCCGTTGAAACCGTTTCATCTGGTGTCGCGGCCAATCGAGCCACAGCAGCCGTTCTTCCAACTCACCGCCCGATTGGTTTTCCAGACCATAGAGCAGGGTATCTCGCGGTCGCCCACGGCGAGTGGAAAACAAGCTCTTCGCGCACAAACGAAACGGGTAGAGGTTTTCGACCAGCCCATAGGGCGCACTGGTTACGGTCAGGCGCGCCGAGCGCCGTCCATCGGCATCGACGCCACCAATCCACAAGCGAACGTCGGCAATCCGCACCTTCTGCATCGCCGAGAAGATCCCCCGATAGCTCAGCTCATAGCGGAAAGCTTCTCCCGCATGCAGCGAGGATGCCAGAAAACCCCACAGCAACAGCCATGACAGTCCAGCTTTTTTCACACAGACTCCAAACCTGGCACAAGATCTGCTTGATATACAGGGTGACGCCAGACAAGGCCAAGAAAACCGCGCCAAAACGCACAATTGGCGCCCAAACCCGGCTATCAGGGAGAAAAACGTGGTCAACCCGATACTGAACGACAAAATTCTGACGAACCCGCGTCATACATCCGACGCCAAGCGCCAAGAATCCGGCGGAAGCGTCGTCAAGGAATCGACGATTGCACACGCAGACCACGATGACCGCGCCACCATCCGGCTCCAGACGCCCCCCTCCGGCAAACCCCAGCCAACGCGCACCGCCAATCCGATCACCGATGCGGCTGAAGCGGCACGCACGGTCGCGCGCTTGGGCCAACAGATGGCGCGCAATCAACCACGGGCCCTGGAAGCGTTTTCCGCGATCACCAGCGATCGCGCTGAACGCGCCCTGGCCGGCCCACCGTAGCCCGCGAGGTCACGAATCCCCTACTCCGGCGGCTTTTCCGAGTTGCTCTCCATTATCCCGGCTGGGGCGACCCACGCCGGGATTTTTTTGCCCATGAGCCGACTTCAGCAGCGATCCTGACCAAGGGGACGAGGGGTAGTCGCAGCAGCCGAAGATTCATGGGCGGCGAGTATATAATGAATGCCACTCAGCCATCGGAGATCCGAGATGCCCCCCAGCACCCGTTACCTGCCATGGCTGTTGCTCGCCTTCTATCTGCTCGCCTCGATCGGCGCAAGATGCCTGTCCCCGGGCAACGCCCCGGCGGGAACGCTCGAGCTGCCGAACAGCGGCCTGCGCTTTCAGCCGGCGCCCCCGTTCAGCGATCATCCACCGCTTCGATCTCGATCCGTTCCAGATTCCCCAGCCGGACCAGGCGACCATCGAGGGTTTTGAATCCGCGCTCGTCGACATCACCTTCATACGCCAGATAGACGGCTTCCTTTCCCGTTTCCGGATCGATCACGCGCACGCTGACTACCGGCCGTATCGCCCACCAGGCGTAGGAGACATAGCCCGCGAACGCAAGCAGCATGAGCGCAGCCAGAAACAGCCCGGCGTTGCGACAACGCTTGTCGGACGAACAAACGGGATACACCGGCGCCTCGGCGAATGCCCGCGCGCGCCGCTGGCGAAAACGGATCACCAGATAGACCGCCCCCGCGACCAGCAACGTCAACAAGATCTTTTTCAGCATGGCAGAGCGGACCACCCACAACGACTCGACACGCCGCTCAGTGTAACCCCACGCAGCGGAAAAAACAGCATCGAGGCGCACCACACTCCCAGCGCAGACGGGCCTTGACATCCCCCCCTAGGGCTTATCGCGCCGATCCGGGCACTGAAAAACTGGTACTGGTATCGGTAATGGGCCGGGCTGTTCAAATATAGAAGCGCGGATTCATCTCACAAGTGCAACGGGTGGGTCAATCCCGAAGAATACCTGATTGGGCTGATCATGAACCTGCTGGATGATCGGGGCAAAGCGGCATGAGCGTGTTTCGATGGGTTTTGCTGTGCTCAGCCCGGTCCGGCATAGGCAAGACAGGCTTTAACATGGGCGGGCACGGGTTTTATATACCCGTCGCCCATGAATT
>Ga0256832_1003580_pt1 | contig 10549 bp, 8 predicted proteins | sample 134614metaG_FD_190534 | JGI IMG/M metagenome (GOLD analysis project Ga0256832, IMG submission 190534) | Hydrothermal vent microbial communities from Lau Basin, Pacific Ocean - 134-614 | ecosystem: Environmental > Aquatic > Marine > Hydrothermal vents | place: Pacific Ocean: Lau Basin | collected...
CCAGTCTTCGAGCAAAGTACATGTCAAGGTGCATGGCGTAAGTTATAGCGGGATACCTGTGGAAACCTGTACCACCTGCCACAACCGCGGCAAGCGTATCGGGGTGAGTTATCAGGGGCTGATGGAGACCGAATACAAGGCGACTTTCGATGACCATGGCAACCCTCAGCCCAAACTGCATACCAAACGCTATCTGCACTTGACAGAAGACATCCACTACACAAAAGGGATGCTCTGTCAGGACTGCCATACCTCCAACGATATGCATGGTGACGGCTTTTTCCGGGGTGCCAACCTCGGTGCCGTGGAGATAGAGTGTCAGGACTGTCACGGTACGACAAAGAAGTACCCGTGGGAACTGCCGCTTGGCTACGCTGATGAGTTCAGCACAAAGCCAAAGAAAGGCAAACCCCGGGGCACAACAAAAACGCTGGCAGCGTATTTGAAGCAGGGGAGCATCCCCAAAGACAAGGGTGACGGTTTCCTGCTGAGTGCGCGCGGCAATCCTCTGACCAAAGCGGTGCGCAAAGGAAACAAAGTAGTGATGCACCTTGCTTCCGGGAAAACGATTGAACTCAAGCCGCTGAAGCTGCTCAAAGAGGAAAAGAAGATCTCCAGGACAGGGATGATCGCAATGGATCAGATAAGTGCCCATACCGACAGAATGGAGTGCTATACCTGCCATGCGACCTGGGCACCGCAGTGTTACGGTTGTCATGTCAAAGTCGATTACAGCGGCGGCAAGCAGAACCCTGACTTCCTTGCCGCTTCGGCACACCATGTCAACGGCAAGACAGGTGATGTTGACAGTCTTAAAGCGTATCTGGTTGACGGTAAAGTGACAGAGACGCGAAGCTATTTGCGCTGGGAGAATCCCGCATTGAGCCAGAACGGTGAAGGACGCATTTCACCGACGATACCGGGGTGTCAGGTGACACTGACGGTCATTGGCAAAGATGGCAAAGCGCTATTGCAAAACCACATCTGGAAACTCAAGGGGGTAGAGCAGGGCAAGGGTGTCAAGACTCCCAAAGAGGGTGTCAACTCCATTGTCATGAGCCCTGTACAGCCGCACACCATCAGCAAACGTTCGCGTACCTGTGAAAGCTGCCACAATGACCCCAAAGCGATGGGATACGGCATAGGCAGCGGCAAATACTTTTCAGACCAGAGCAAGACAACCATTGTCGATCTGATGACAGCATCGAAAAAAGTGCTTCCCAAAAAGGTTGATGAGCAGATTCCTGCTATTCCCAACCTCAAACATGACTACTCGGTCATGCTTGATGCCAACGGTACACAACTGCAGACGGTTGGTGACCATTGGAAACTCTCCCAGGCACTGCCCGATGAAGTACGCAGCAAACTCGACCGCCGCGGTACCTGCCTTGCCTGCCACAAAGAGATGCCAAACGAAGACCTTGCCGTTTCCCTGCTGGTACACACTGCTAAATATGCCGGTGTCAAAGTGGATAATACAATGCACCATAAGCTTGTCAACAAAAGCATTCTCATGACAGCGTGGATGCAAGTACTTGGAGGGGTGTTTGCCGGACTTGCCATCGCTTTTTGGTGGTTTAGAAGAAAGCGAAGATAGAATTGATGGGGAGCGCAAGAATGCTATGAAGAGGGTACTATTGGTGTTTGGGACACGACCGGAAGCTATCAAAATGGCACCTCTTGTCAAAGCATTTGACAAAGAGTCTGATATTGATTACAAGGTGTGTGTAACGGCACAGCATCGAGAGATGCTGGATCAGGTACTTTCTCTTTTTGATATACAGCCCCATTATGACCTGAATATCATGAAAACAAGGCAGGACTTGTATGATGTTACCTCAAATGTACTTTTGGGAATGAAAGAGGTACTTGCAGAGTATAAACCTGACTTGGTGTTGGTTCATGGGGATACTACAACGACATTCGCAGCCTCTTTGGCGGCTTTTTATCAAAAAATAAAAGTCGGGCATGTGGAAGCGGGACTAAGGACACACAGCATTTACAGCCCGTGGCCGGAAGAAGCAAACAGACAGCTTGCCGGAGTGTTGGCAAACTATCACTTCGCTCCGACAGAGGGTGCGAAAGAAAACCTGCTTAAAGAGAATAAACAAAAAGATACTGTTTTGGTAACAGGAAATACTGTTATCGATGCACTTTTTATGGCATTGGAAAAAATTAAAAAAGACAAGCATCTTCAAGAAAAGATAGAGTCAGATATACGTGCTCAATACAAGATGCATCACCATAAAAAGCTGATTTTGGTGACAGGTCACAGAAGAGAGAACTTTGGACAAGGTTTTATCAATATTTGTGAGGCACTGAAAACATTGGCTGTAAACAATAATGAGATAGACATTGTTTATCCTGTGCATTTAAACCCGAATGTTCAAGAACCGGTAAAGAAAATACTTTCCGGTATTTTAAATGTCCATCTGATAGAGCCGCTTCAATATGAAGCGTTTGTCTATATAATGGACAAGTCGTATTTGATTATTACAGACAGCGGCGGTGTTCAAGAAGAAGCTCCAAGTTTAGGTAAACCGGTACTTGTTATGAGAAACACTACTGAACGGCCTGAAGCAGTGAACTCAGGTACAGTTAAACTTGTTGGGACAGATCCCAACAGCATCATACGAGAAGCCCAAATACTTATAGACAACGACGAAGAGTATGCCAAAATGAGTACTGCTCACAATCCTTATGGGGATGGGAAGGCAAGTGAAAAAATCGTGAAGTTCATCAAAGGGCAGCTGTGAAACAGAAGCTTTACAAGATATATGGCTTGTTGCGCTCGTTGAAGTATCCAGCAGAGCTTTTGGCAGCTGTTAAGAGTATCTTCGATGAGCGAGTCTATACAAATGAGCGACATATACAAATGGCTGCAGAGTGGCTGCTCTTTATGCAAAACGAAGATGGCGGATACAGCAGGAAGTTCAGCCTGATAAGTGGACGCGACGCGAGTTACATAGAGACGACTGGGTATATTGTGCCGACACTTTTAAGTCTTGGCAAGGAGCGGTATATCAACTCAGCACTTAAGGCGGGTGAGTGGCTTTTGCGTGTGCAAAACAGTGATGGCAGCTTCAGCGAGATCGATAACTATCAGCCTTTTGTCTTCGATACGGGGCAGGTACTCATAGGGCTGAATACCCTTTACGAGTTTACCAAGGATCTGCGCTACAAAGATGCCATAGCAAAAGCTGCGAACTGGCTTGTCAAGGTGCAAGAAGAGGATGGAAGCTGGGAGCGGTACGCTTACAATAAGCAAAAACACAGTTACTATTCACGTGTAGCAGCAGCACTTTATAAGTCCGGTATGCTTGTTGATAATGAGCGTTTCAAGAAGGCTGCTTTAAAACATATAGCGTGGGTACTTGCGTCCCAAAAAAAGAACGGTTTTTTCAGCGGTGCTTCTTTTGTAGACGAAGTACCTGCATTTTTGCATACGCTTATCTATATTTTAGAAGGGTTGTTGGATATTTATGCGTACACGCAAAATGAGAAAGTTTTGTTTGCGGTATTAAATAATGCGGATCATTTCAAAGTGCTTAATTTAAGTCGTGATTTGGTTCTTTGTTCGCAGTATGATAAAGATTTTAATTGCATCAATAGTGAAAGATGTATGACCGGACTGGCACAGTGGCTGGGGGTTGCCTGCAGACTTTATGAAATAAGCAAGGATGAAGCGTATAAAAAAAGTGCCATACAGACAGCTTTTTATCTTAAAGCAAAACAGATAAAATTCTCCTATATGCGGGGCGGATTTAGTGCGAGTATACCATTTTGGGGAAGATATGGCACATTTGATTTTGTCAATTGGACAAACAAGTTTTTTATAGATGCTATGATAACTTACGGTAAACTCGGCATTTCGAATATAGAAGAGCAGGAGAGTTATGTAGGCACTGCATTCGCTATTACTTCTTCGGTTGTTACCGATACCCTCTCATACATGGATAAAAAGTATATAGAAGCTTTTGAAAGATATTTTGACAAGCGTGAAAGTTTAAGAGTCCTGGATATAGGATGCGGTAAAGGTGTGATCATCAAAGCGCTTAAACAGAGATATCCAAACTATGAGTTTGTGGGAATTGACCCTGTCTTCGAGGATGAAAATATACATAAAGGAAGTATCTACAGGATTCCTTTTGAAGAAGGAAGTTTCGATGTGGTTATGAGTTTCGAGGTTTTGCAGCATACATACATTAAAAAAGCTCTCAATGAGATATACAGGGTTGTAAAGCCGGAAGGCAAGGTTGTTATTGGTGAAAGAAATCCTTTTTCTTTACTTGGATGTGTGAAACCGTTTTATGAACTTGCGGGAAAATGGATGTATCCTTTTGATTCCGCCTTTAGAGAGAAATGGTACAGTCTTAGAAGGTGGCGGTACCAGATGAAGATTACGGGATTCGATATAGAGAATATTACGTCTGTAGACAATGAAAATGATAGAATTCCTAAAACAAATAGATACTTTTTTATCGTGGGAGTAAAGGCATGAGTCAAAATATCGCTGTCATCTTGGCGGGGGGTGAAGGAAACCGCTTTAATTCGAAACTGCCAAAACAGTTTATCAAGTTGGCCGGGAAACCGGTTATCGAATACACATTGGAAGTGTTTCAAAATCATTATCTCATTGATGAGATTTTTATTGTTATTAAAAGTGACTATGAAGATAGCGTTTGGGAGATTGTGAAAAAAAGCGGTTTCAATAAAGTCAAAAAGATCATAAACGGCGGAGCGGATAGATTTGGCTCGACACTTTCTGCCTTGAAGAGTTTGGAGAGGTACGATATACAAACGAAAGTTCTCTTCCACGATGCAGTCAGACCGCTTGTCGATGAAGAGACCATAAGCAATACAATCGAGGCATTGGATGAATACAATGCGGTTGATACTGCGATCGATGCAACCGATACGATCATTGAGATCGATGATGCATGGGTTATCAAAAATATCCCAAACCGGGTCTATATGAAGCGGGGACAGACACCACAGGGATTTAAGCTTGGTGTATTGCAAAAAGCATATCAAATAGCTATGGAAAGAAATGAAAAATGCTTTACGTGTGATTGCAGTGTAGTCAATACCGTTTTACCAAACGAAAAGATAAAAGTTGTCAAATCAAACGAAAAAAATATCAAGATAACCTATCCCATTGATCTGCATATTGCTGAGAAGTATATTCAGATGGGAACAAGTAAATCGCTTGAGGATGTGGATCTCAAAAGCTTGGAAGGGAAACATTTGGTTGTTTTTGGCAACAGCAGAGGGATAGGCAGAGAGATCGAAAGTTTGGCCAAAGCATATGGTGCCAGTGTTACCGGGTGCAGTAGACATACAGGTGTGGATATATCGGATATCAAGACGGTAGAAAATTTTTTAGAAGGTATCAGTGAGAATATTGACGTAGTGATAAATACGGCTGCGGTTTTGATCAGAAAACCTTTGGAACTTATGCGCTTGGAAGAGATCCGCCAAGTTGTCGATATCAACTATGTCGGTGCCATAAATGTGGCTTACGCTGCTAAAAAATACTTGGATAAAACAGAGGGAATGCTGATCAATTTTACGTCAAGCTCCTACACAAGAGGCAGGGCGAATTATGCGCTCTACTCGTCATCTAAAGCTGCCATCGTGAACCTGACACAGGCTTTGAGTGATGAATGGGAACGGGTGGGAGTCAATTGTGTCAACCCTGAGAGAACAAATACCCCTATGCGGGTTGAAAACTTTGGGTATGAAGATCCTGCAACGTTATTGGATGCAAAGATAGTTGCCATTAAGACACTGAAGTTGGCTTTGAGCAGATACAGTGGGATTGTTTTGGATGTGAAAAACGATGGAAACTAAGATGGAAAAGCCGAATAGCTATTTTAAAGGTGAAACTTTCATCCATACCGTCTTTAGATTCATTTCTTTTAAAATAGTTACTAAGATTTTATGGAATAGAAACGTAACACCAAATCAAGTGACAGTATTTAGAAATGTGCTTGTGATAATTGCATATCTCTTCTTCTTGCAAATGAAATTAGGATATTTTGCAATTGGTTTTTTTCTGTTCCAGTTTGCCGAACTGCTTGACAGTGTCGATGGTGATTTGGCGCGATATAAGAAGATGCAAAGTAAAGTTGGGGTTTGGCTGGAAATTTTTTTTGATGCTCTTTTGACACCGGTATGGAGCCTGTTTGGATTGATGTTTGCCTATGTTTTTTATAAAATAGATGGGAACAGTATCTATTTTATTCTTTGGGGACTCGTTGGTTTTAGCGCTAATTTGGAAAGTGTTTACTATAGACATTTCAAAGGAATGCAAGAGGGCTTGTCGGATGCGCAGCATGATCATATATATTTTGGATTTATCGGTGAAAGCTGGAAAACCAAGATACGAAATTTTATCATTGTATCGAAAATATGGGAAAACCAGTGGCTTCTTTTTTCCGGTATGTTCTATTTTTTGTTTCATATCAATACTTTTTTAGCAGTATGGGTATGGTTGCTGCTGCTCAATCAGATACATTGGGTTAGGCTGGCCTATAAAGGATATAAAGATGCAATGCGTAAAGATTTGGGGTAACCCATGGTGAAAGAAAGCAACACAAAAATATCGTTATCTCAAATTGAAGCAACGTTTAAGGAGAGGAGCTGGTGGGCAATAGTATTCAATTTGTATCCTGCTAAATATATCACCTATTATTTGGCCAATAAAACAAATATAACGCCTAATCAAGTTACTACAGCAAGTCTGTTGTTTGCAGTTTTTGCGGGTGTGGCATTTTATTATGCCTATTTTGTTACGGGGGCGATTTTATATCAAATTAGTTATACATTGGATATTGTTGATGGTTCTATAGCGCGAAGCAAACACTTAAGCTCCAGGATAGGTGCATTTTATGATGTTATGACAGATTGGCTAAAAGCGCCGCTTCTATTTATGATTGTCTTCCAACAGTTTGAAGAATTGAATCTTTTGCTCGTTCTGTATTTTCTGTTGTTCGTAGGTTGTCTGGTCAACAAATACAACGATATGCTGTATTTTCAAGGAGCCGAAAGTATTTCCCGCATACAGGGTGATCCAAATTCCGAGAATATAAAAAGTGTTTTCAAATATATACAAAAAGCAAAAGAAAAAAATATTCAACCGTTTCCTTCATCTGTTGAGGTTGAAGGTTTGTTACTGTTTTTTTATCCGATTACGGCTTTAAATATTTTTGTCTACTTGGCATTTTCCATATTACTTTTTAATATTGCTATCAGAATATATGCAATTTTGAAGAAACTTAAATGAAAAAACTTTTACTCTCCGCATCGTCTGTGACAGTATTGGTGATGGTAATCAATTTTGGTTTCAAGGTTTACCTTTCACATCGAATGGACAAAGAGAGTCTTGCCGTATTTTATACATTTATGGATGTCGTCAGTATTGTTCTGATGCTTTTTAGCGGGTTTAAAGACAGTCTTGTGAAGGCGTATGATGATGGGACGATAGAAAAAGTTTTCACCTGGTATTTTCGTGTTTTTTGGAGTGGTTTCCTTCTCTCACTTGGTGTGATTGGGGTTTTGTATGAAGTGTTCGGTCTTAAAGAGCCGTTTAAATATTTTGCTCTTATGGCATTTGCCAGCAGTGTTGCTATTTTTGTAAGCTATGTCAATGTTGCATACAAAAATTATAAGGTAATGCTTTTTGAAAATTTTGTTACAACAACAGGGATCATCATCTCGTATTGGATTTTAAAGGAGTTTTTGAACGGTTTTCCCATTTTGTTTTATAGTTTTTTGGCATCTATGGTTATACGTTTTGCCTACTTGCTGATGTTTAAAAACTTCTCTTTTGTGTTTAAGGTACATACATTCGATAGCGATGTAAAGCTTTTTTTAAAAAATTCTCTTTTTTCCTCTTTAATGTATTTTTTTTCCGGGCTTTTTATCTCTTTAAGTTCTGTTGTTTTGTTAAAACTTTATCACGATCCAAATGTACTGGGGGATTTTCAGGTCGTGGTTAAGTCGATCTTTTTCTCACTTGTCGCAGTGTTTGTTTTCCCGCTTAACACCTATATGTTCCCTGAAATATCCAAACTTATTTCCCAGCAAAAGTTTGGTGCAGTAAAGTATGTGGAGCGAAAGCTTTTAAAGTACCTTGCCGTATTTTTTGTATTGCTTGTTATCGGCACATTCTTTACAAAATATGTGATATCGTTTGTGTTCCCGGAAGCGTATTGGGAAAGTTATAAAATGCTTAATATGATGTTGCCGTTTTTACCGTTTATTGCCTATACAACCTTTGCGCTGAATATCATCAAAGGGGCTAATCGGTTTGGGTTGGCATTGCTTGTTAGAATATGCGGAAGTATTGTATTCTTTACGGCAGTTTTTTTGTTGTATCTGTTAGATTTTGATGCTATAGGTATCGTCGTAGCTTTAAATTTGGCCTTTGTATCAATGGCCGGGCTGAGTTTTTATTATAAAAGGCAAATTGTATGAAGCTCTTATTTATTCCACATGTACCAAATCTAAATCTTATCAATAGAGTCTATGAGTTTGCCAAAGTTACAGATAGCTATTTTCTAACCTGGGAGATGGACAATAGTTCGCTCAAACATAAAATTATTTCTCAATTGCAATCTCTTCGATTCAGAAAGAATGGCAAAATGGTGCAAATTCCCCTGCTTTTTAAGCCGGAGAAGTTTGCGGCAGCATTCAATACCCACAACCTTAATACCTTGATTGATGAACTAAATATCGATGTAGTGATTAATGCAAATGCACTTTTATTTGATATACAAAAGATAAACGTACCGGTTATTTATGACTTGGTGGATGATCACTTGGAAGCAAATTCAAGTATTGGGCTTAGTATTAACAGGATACAAAAGATAAAAGAAGATATTAAAAATGCGAGAGGGGTTCTTTGTGTAACAACTCTTTTGGAAAATAAAGTCAGAGGTATGGGTTTACACAGGAATACCGTAACCATAGAAAACGGGGTTTACATAAAGAAGTTCCAAAATGCAAAAAGTTTAAAAAAAGAATTGGGCATAGAGGGAAAAAAGGTTTTCGGTTTTATAGGCGGGATAGAAAAATGGACCGGGATTGATAAGGCAATAGAACAGTATTTAAAGATCAAAGATGACAACAATGCTTTTTTGGTAGTGGGCGGAAACGATGGTGCCTTTTACAGAAACCTGGTAAAAAAGTATAGTGGGGACATTTTGTTTGCCGGCAGCATTCCACCGGACAGTGTGGCAGACTATTTTAAAACGATTGATGTCGGACTTATCCCCTTCGAACTTAACGATTTTACCCATAATGCTTTGCCGATAAAGGCACTTGAGTATGCACTTGCGGGAGCCCATGTTATATCGACGCCGCTAAACGGGCTTAAAGCGAAGCATTTTCCCTTCGTCACATTTTGTGACATAGATACATTTGCCGTGTGTATGCAACAAGCGTACAAAGAGGTGGATTTTGACTTCAGTAAATTAAGCTGGGATGAACAGGGCAAAAAAATGCTTGCATTTGTGGAGGAAAACAAATGAAAATTTTAGTGATCCACTCGTGGGGTTTAGGTGACTTGATCATGGCAACGCCTATGCTGCAAAGTTTACATGCAAGCGGGCATACTGTTGATCTGATTCTATTCAATAGTGCCAATAAAACTGTTTTGCATGAAAATGATTTTGTGCACCGCATTTTTTTGGTATCATCAAAACTCGATTTTTTAAAATTTTTGTGGCGTTATGATGCATTGGTCTCTACTGCGGGAACAAATCCCCAAAAGGTACAGCTTTTAGCAAAACTACTCGGGATAAAAAAGGTGTTTTGCAAAGTGCAAGAAGAAGATGTGCACAGAATAGAGATGAACCTTCAAATAGTGAATGAAGTGTTGAAAAAAAAGATAACAGAACCGTATATTTTTATCGATAGCGGCAAAACGGCTTTGATAGAGAAGTATATTGACAAAACAAAGAAAAATATTGGTATTTGCATAGGGAGCGGAAGCAAACAGAAATTTAAAAGATGGCACGGATACAAGGCACTTTTGAAAAAATTTGAGGGGAATGTTTTGGTCTTTATCGGCCCTGATGAGATGGAGTTGGAAGAAGCATTTGCAAAGGAGAATGCCGTGATTGTGAAAGAACCGTTGGAAAATACCATCAAACTTATTTCACAGCTTGATTTGGTTGTAGGAAATGACAATGGTTTAATGCATATCGCGTATGCTGCCAAAAGAGATACTGTAACCATTTACGGGATGACAAATGAAAAAGAAACCGGTGGGTATTACCCAAACAATGAAGCAGTGTTTTTAGAGATGGCGTGTCGTCCCTGTTTTGATCCGGCAACCGATAAAGTCGGGTGTAAAACACTTGATTGTTTAAAAAATCTGAGTGTGGAGAGCGTATGGGAAAGATGCCAAAAATTTCTATAATCATCCCCATTTTCAATGAAGAACAATATATTGCAAAATGCCTAGAGAGTATCATTGAAAGTGATTATGATAAAAATAAGATGGAAGTGTTGCTTGTCGATGGAGGCAGTACAGATAAAA
>Ga0256832_1003581_pt1 | contig 10549 bp, 11 predicted proteins | sample 134614metaG_FD_190534 | JGI IMG/M metagenome (GOLD analysis project Ga0256832, IMG submission 190534) | Hydrothermal vent microbial communities from Lau Basin, Pacific Ocean - 134-614 | ecosystem: Environmental > Aquatic > Marine > Hydrothermal vents | place: Pacific Ocean: Lau Basin | collected...
TGGGCGCCTTCGCAAGTTTAAGGCCCGCGTCACCGGCGATCAGGCCCGCCAGCGTACGTTCGAACAGCGCCATGGTCCGCACGAGGTTGCGACGGTTTTTCTCCGGCTCCACCTTCAGTGCGACCAGAAAAGCCTCCTTCGACATCTTCTGGGTCAGCATGCGTTGCCGGCCGGAGAGGTTGATCTGCACGGCCAGCTCGTTCGTGGACTTCTGGACGATTTCGCCAAGCTGGCTTGTTATGTCGAGCTGGGCGTGCAAAGGGACGGGAAAGATGACGAGGAACACTGCCGTCAGAACGGCCGGAAAAGGGGTTTTCATGGTTTCTTACTCTACTTACGGACGGACAATAATTCCGTGTGCACCATATTATAAAGGGCCGGTGTGGCGAAAAGTCAGCAGAAAAAAGGCCGCACGATTAACGTACGGCCAAAATCCCGTGTCCAGGCTGATTCAGATCAGAAATCGCCGGTGGCGGCGGCCTCCATCATCTGCTCCAGCCGCTCGCGGATGGAGATGGCGCGTTGCCGAAGATCGTCCGAGATGCGGTTCGGATTGAGCGCGGTATCCATCCAGCGCACGTCCCAGTCCAGCGTGACCAGCCAGATCTTGCCGTCGCGGTCTTCCATGACGGCGATCTTGCAGGGGATGAACACGATGAACTCCGGTGAGTACTCCAGAATGCGCGCCAGCGTCTCCAGATCGCAGAAGGAGAAGATCTCCACGCGCGGGTAGTTCGGGTCGTAGATTTCGCGGATGATCTTCCATGGCGTCGAGACGCCGACGAAGCGCATGTTCAGCTCGTTGCCCTTCGTCTTCAGGGATTCCACGACATCTTCGAAGGTGAGGCCTTCCGCCGCCCGCTTCTTCGCCGCCATGAAGTTGATCATCTGTTTCAGCGAGAAGGGATTGTAGTACATCAGCGACTGCATGGCCTTCATCTTGGCCTCGGCCGAGATGGGCGGCATGAACTTGTGCTTCTCGATCTTCTCTTCCGGCGGCGTCGGCATCTGGAACCATCCCTTCTGCTTCGGCAGCCGCTTCGGGATGGCCGGTTCGCCCTTGTAGTAGCTCTTGGCGTTCAGCTTTGCGGTGGCCTCGTCCATTTCCTGGGCGGTTGCTGCCGGTCCGGAGAGCGCCAGTATGGCCGCAGCCAGAAGGCCGCCCGCGAAACCGGCGATGCGTGTCATGTGCTTCGTTCCCCTGTGCATGTTTCCTTCCCCCCTGCGGTTCACTTCTTTCCGGACTCGCTGGGCGGCCTGACGCCGAGAGCGTCGGGCGCCGCGTTCATGATCGCGAAGGAGGCGCGCATGAACTGCACCATGAGGTTCGGATCCATCATCTTCATCATGGAATCCAGCATCTCCGGCTCCATCATCATTTTCATCCAGCTCTGCATGATGGCGGGATCCATGATGGCCATCATGGTGGAATACCACTGCGGATCGAGCATGAGTTTCAGGAAGTCGGCGTAGACGTCCGTATCCGTGGCCAGCCTGCTCATGTTCTCCATGAACTTCGGATTGGTCACGAGCTTCATGTATTCGGTCATGACCTTGGGATCGACCATCTTCGCGGCCATCTTCATGAAGTCCGGATCGGACATGGCCTTCATGTAGCCTTCCATCAGCTTCGGATCGGCCAGCTTCATGATCCCGTTGAACATTTTGGGATCGGTCATGATCCGCATGTAGTTCTCCACCAGCTTCGGATCGGCCATCTTCGTCATGGCCTTGATGAAGCTCGGGTTGGTCATGATGTTCATGAAGGGCTCGACGACCTTCGGATCGCCCATCTTCATCATGGTTTCCATGATGCGGGGGTCGCCCAGCATGTTCACGTAGGAGGTCATCAGGGCCGGATTGCCCATGCTGATCAGGGCATTGAAGAAGGCCGGGTTGGTCGCCGCCTTCATCCATTCCGTCATCAGCTCCGGATCGGCCATGTTCAGCATGCCTTCCATCATCTTCGGATTGGAAAGAATGCCGAGAAAGGCCGTGATCTGGTTCGCCGACGGCGTGACGGACGAGAATGTGCTGCCCCACTTCGGATCCGTGAAGCTCTTCAGCCAGTCCTTCGTCGATTCGAAGGATGGCACGGGAATGGACGGAGCGTTCTGCGCATGTCCGGCAGGCGTGCCCGCCGCCAGCGCGAGCGAAAGGGCGAGCACGGACAGCATGGATCTGCGGGGCGTGTTCATGGGCGTTCCTCTATGTTTTTCGTTGTGATCTCAGGTGGGATGCCGACGGGACGCGATGAAGCGTGCGGCACATCCGCCCCGCCCCCTGGCCGCACGGGCATCAGGAAGGGTAGGGCGGACATGCCGTCCTGCGTCCCGGCGAACTTCAGTTCTGCTTGGCCTTCTCTTCCTGGGCCTTCTTGTAGGCCTCGGCGGCCTTTTTCAGCTCTTCGTCGGAAAGCTTCTTGTGGACGTTGGGATCGAACGACTCGCCAAGCTGCTCGTAGATGTTGGAAAGCGGCGCATGGCAGGCCGTGCACCACTCGCCGTATTCGCCGAAGATCTGGGCGGTGGAGGACCACATGGGCCGGCTCATCTCGTTCCACATCTTGAACATGGCGCCCATCATCATCATCATGGAGTCGGTCATCGCCTTGGCCGCGTCGCCATAGGCGTCACCGATGTTCGAGGCGCCTTTCTCCTCGGCCGACACCGTCACCGGCGCGGTGACGAGAAGTCCTCCCAGCGCAAGAGCCGCAAGCATTTTCCGTTTCATGGCACATCCCTCTTCTTCCTGGTTCCAGCCCCCATGGAACCCGGCGACGCATGCGGCCCTTCTGCCGGGGCCGTCTCCATGCATGGCGGATGGAGAAGGAGGGAGAATGGGCATCACGCGCATTCCATTTCATTCGGAAATGCGCACCCCACCTTCCGTTTCGCCTCTGTCGCGTCGCTGTCGTTCCAGGAGAACATATAGCATATTTTGAATGTAATACAAATTCTCTTTGCGGGGAGGTGCGATGACAGCCGGAAACGACGAAGGGCGGCTCCTTGTGGAACCGCCCTCGGAGGATTCTTCCGGATGCGTCGGTGAGGCGACTACTGCGGCGCGGGGCCCTTGCAGGGTGGTTCACCGTTTTCACCGGGCACGGCACAATACAGCGTATACAGCGTGCCCATGATCTTGGCGGCCTCTTCGGAGGCCAGCGAATAGATGATGGACTGCGCTTCGCGTCGGGTCTTCACCAGGTTTTCCCTGCGCAGCACGGCCAGGTGCTGCGAGAGCGCCGACTGGTTCAGCCCGATAAGCTTCTCCAGCTCGCCGACCGAACGCTCGCGCTCCGCCAGATGGCAGAGAATGAGCAGGCGCCACTCGTTGGCCATCGTCTTCAGCAACACGCTGGCACGCGTCGCGTTGTCCTGCAACTTGGCAATGTCCATGCGTTTCCCTCGCCAGATCGGGCCTCCGCGGCCCCGTTTCGCTCCGTTCCGGCTCTCCCTTTTATGCTCATATTCAAATATGCGCAAGCCTGAGGCGTGTCTGCCGGGGGCGAAAATGCACTGCAAATTTCCGTGTTTTTTGTGCGGATGAGACATTCACACTATTGAATATCTATATGTGAGAAGGCATAAAGGCGCTCATCCCGCCAACGGGGGCGGGGACAAGAAGACGGGCATGCCGCACAGGAGCATGCCGATCATGCAGAGGAAACACGGAAGGGAAGGGGGAACATCCATGGAAGAGCTCCCGGTCACGACAATCATGGGTATCGCCGGCCTGATCATCGGCACCGCCTTCGGCGCGGTGACGCACCGGACGAACTTCTGCGCCATGGGCGCGGTATCCGATATCGTCTCCTTCGGCGACTGGAAGAGAATGCGCGCCTGGGCGCTGGCGGCCGCGACGGCCATCGCCGGGGCGCAATTCCTGCATATCATCGGGCTGGTGGACCTCACCAAGTCCATCTATCTGAACAGCTCCTTCCCGCTGTCGGGCTTCATCCTCGGCGGTCTGATCTTCGGTTTCGGCATGGTGATCGGCGGCGGCTGTCCGGGGCGCAACCTGATGCGCGTGGGCAACGGTGATCTGAAGGCTCTCGTGGTGCTGCTGCTCATCGGCTGGGCCGGATACATGGCCATGCGCGGCATTCTCGCCACGCCGCGCATCTGGCTGCAGAATCTGCTGTCCTTCAACTGGAGCGCCTGGGGCATCCCGGATCAGGGCATGGCGACCATCATTGGCGGCTTCGTGGGCATTCCCTACGAGACAATGGCTCCGATCGTGGCCTTCTCCGTGATCGGCGCGCTGCTCGTGTTCTGCTTCAAGGATCCCGCTTTCCGCCGCTCGCCGCGGCACATCGCCGCCGGAGTGCTGCTCGGCGGTCTCGTGGTGGCGGCCTGGGCGGCCACGGGCATTCTGGGACAGGACGAATTCGAACCGGTGCGTGTCGTCGGGCTGACCTTCATCGCGCCCACGGGCGATGCCTTCCAGTATCTGATGACCTACACCGGATCGACCATCAATTTCGGCATCGCCACCGTCTTCGGCGCCATTCTCGGCTCCTTCCTCTCGTCGAAGCTGTCCGGCTCCTTCCACCTTTCCACGTTCGTGGATACGGCGGATACCGTGCGCAACATGCTCGGCGGCGCGCTGATGGGCTTCGGCGGCATCATGGCCCTGGGCTGCACGATCGGGCAGGGAATCACCGGCATGTCCACGCTGGCGCTGGGCTCCGTGCTGGCCACCCTGTCGATCATCGCCGGCGGGGTGATCGGCGTGAAATACATGGAGCGGGTGCTCGACATCTGACGGGCGTCCGGCCGGCCCGGGCGAAGAATCGCCTTGACCGGACGGTGCGTTTGGGTGCATTCAGTGACGCTAATATACAAGAACGGCAATATGTCTTCGGGAAGAGAAGCCTGAACCGGATCGGGCGTGCCGGACGCGTCACGCCGCGGCATCAAACGGAGGGGAGTCGATCCATGTCTGATGAAACCGTTGCCGACATCAAGCGGCAGTCTCTGTCCATCATCGTCACCAAGGGGTCTCTGGACTGGGCCTATCCGCCCTTCATCCTGGCCACGACGGCGGCGGCGCTGGACTATGACGTGACCCTGTTCTTCACCTTCTACGGTCTCGCGCTGGTGAAGAAGAAGCTGGACCTGAAGTTCACCGTCCTGGGCAATGCGGCCATGGAGATGCCGATGTTCGGCACCCACATCGCCATGCCCAACATCATGGCCATGATCCCCGGTGTCGATGCCATGGCGGGCGCCATGATGAAGAAGCTCATCAAGGAGAAGGGCGTGGCCTCCATCGAGGATCTTCGCGAGGCCGCGGTTCTGTCCGACGTGCGCATGATCGCCTGCCAGATGACGGTGGATCTCTTCGAATACAAGCGCGAGGATCTCATGGACGAGATCGAGCTTGGCGGTGCGGCCACCTACTTCGAGGTCGCGTCGAAGTCCCATATCAACATGTTCATCTGAGGCGAAGGGGCCTCGCGGGAAGAAACGCAACCTGACGAAAAGAGGAGAGAAGACACATGTCCGAACACGTTCTCGACGCCAAGGGCCTGAACTGCCCGCTGCCGATCCTGAAGGCCAAGAAGGCGCTGAAGTCCGTTCCGGCCGGCGAGATCCTGACCATCTACGCTACCGATCCGGGCTCCGTGGCCGACTTTGCGGCCTTCTGCAACCAGACCGGCAACGAGCTCGTCGAGTCCAGCCAGGACGGCGACGTCTACATCTTCAAGATCAAGCACACCGCCGCCTGACCGGCGATTCGACTCCCGGGCGGCTGATGCCTGCCCGGTGTGGCGATAAGGCAACAGTCCTGTTGAAAAGAGGCGTCATGCTCTGCGTGGCGCCCTTTTCATTCCCTGTGCGAACTTTCCCCGCCCTGCCTGTGCTGGACAATCTGGCGCTTTTGTGTTTACTTCGCGAAAGCTGAATGTGAGTGAGGCTCACGTATATTAGCTGCCATGAATATGAGAACGCCTTGCAGGTGGGGCAGGGCCGGGGAGCCGGCAGGGCGATCGGGCAAATGAAAGAGGGGAAGGAAATGCGCAAGGGACTGCGTTTCGCCGTATCCGCGATTGCACTGACTTTTGCTGCCGGTCTTGCCGGCGAGGCTCTGGCGACCGAGGGCATGTTCCAGCATGCCTACGGCCTGCGTCACAAGGCGCTGGCAGGCGCCGGCGTCGCATCCGCCGAGGACGCCACGGCCATCTCGCTCAACCCGGCCGGTCTCGTGGACGTGGGCGACCAGTTCAACATGGGCGTCAGCTTCTTCATGCCTTACCGGAAGTATGAGGCGACGGGTACCGGCTTCATCGAGCCCGGAACCCACAAGAGCGACAAGAATTTCTTCCCCGCGCCCACTCTGGCCTATGTACGCCAGCTCGATGCGGATTCGGCCGTGGCCTTTTCCATCTTCGGCAACGGTGGAATGAATACTTCATATCCGGCGTTTGCACGCACCTTGGGCTGTCCTCCCGGTACGCCGGGAACAGGTGCCTTCTGTTTCGGCAAGGCCGGCGTGGATCTGATGCAGATGTTCGTTTCCGCCGCCTATGCGCGCAGGTTCGGAGACCGGTTCAGCATCGGCATCGCTCCGATCTTCGCCATGCAGAGATTCAAGGCATATGGCCTCAATGCCTTTGCCCCCCTGTCCCTTGATCCGGCCAATTTCTCCGGGCGGGGATATGACTGGTCCTTTGGAGGCGGTGTCCGTTTCGGCATCACTTACAAGCCGACGGATCGTCTGAGTTTCGGCGCCTCCTATCAGACCAAGATGTGGATGAGCAAGTTCGACAAGTATGCGGGCCTGTTCGAAAACCGGGGCGATTTCGACATTGCCGGCAATCTGCAGGTGGGGCTGGCCTACCAGTTCACCGATAATCTGAAAGTCATGCTCGACTACCGTCGCATCTTCTATTCCGACGTCGATGCGATCTCCAACGCCAGCATTACGGGCCTTCCCTTTGGTGCCTCAGGAGGCCCCGGTTTCGGTTGGAGGGACACCAATACCATCAAGGTCGGTCTGGAGTACCAGTATTCGAATGACCTGATCCTGCGGGCCGGATATGCGTACATCTGGCCGAATCCGGTCAAGGGCACGGACGTCAGTATCAACATCATCGCGCCAGGCGTCATTCGACATGAGATCACAGGTGGCGCCACCTGGCGGATGAATGCCAACAATGATCTTGATTTTGCCTTCATGATCGCGCCCACGGGCAGTCAGACCGGTGCCAACAACTATGATGGCGGTACGACCAAGCTCAGCATGTATCAGCTCGAGTTCTCCGTTGGCTGGACGTACAATTTCGGAGCTGGATCCAGCCGCGCGCGCTGATCTCCAGCCGATCCATCCTTTCGAAAAGGGCGTCATGGTCACCATGGCGCCCTTTTTCATGCATTTTTCCGAGTCAGGATACTGGACAGGATGTGCAGTAGAATAATATATGAATACATCGGAATTTGATGATGAGGCATGTAAATTAGAAATATCTAATATACAAATGCTGGTAAATGACATTCATTTTCATATGAGATATTTCTCATGTACGTGTGTCCGGATGGCTGGGGTATCCGGGAGCGGCCGACGGACGAAAAAGGAGTCGAGGAGAGGGGAAACATGAAAGAGACGCGAATTCGTGCTGCGGCAGCCGCCGCGGTTCTCGTTTGCATGATTGCGCCGCAGGCCGGGGCCACGGAGGGCATGTTCCAGCATGCCTACGGCCTGCGCCACAAGGCCCTGGCCGGGGCCGGCGTGGCCGCGGTGGAGGATGCCACCGGCATCTCGATCAATCCGGCCGGTCTCGTGGACGTTGGCGACCAGTTCAACATGGGCGTCAGCTTCTTCATGCCGTTCCGCGAGTATACGGCGAGCGGCACGACGGTCATCGAGCCCGGAACGCACGAAAGCGACGGCAATTTCTATCCCGCCCCGACGTTGGCCTACGTGCGGCAGCTCGATGCCGATTCCACCTTCGCCTTTTCCATCTTCGGGAACGGCGGCATGAACACCACCTACAAGGCTTTCGCGCGCACCAATCCGTGTCCTGCGGGGACGCCGGGCACGGGAGCCTTCTGCTTCGGCAAGGCCGGCGTGGACCTGATGCAGATGTTCGTTTCCGCCGCCTATGCGCGTCGCTTCGGAGACCGCTTCAGCATCGGCGTGGCGCCGATCTTCGCCGTGCAGCGGTTCAAGGCCTATGGTCTCAATGGCTTTGCCGGAATGTCATTTGATGGGTCGCATTTTTCCGGAACCGGATACGACTGGTCCGTCGGCGGTGGCGCTCGCGTGGGCCTGACCTACCGGCTTTCCGATACTCTCAGCTTCGGCGCGTCCTATCAGACCAAGATGTGGATGACGAAGTTCGACAAGTATCGCGGACTGTTCGCCGAGCAGGGCAACCTGGACATACCCGCCAACCTGCAGGTGGGCATCGCCTGGCAGGCGACGGACCGCCTCAAGCTGATGGTGGACTATCGGCACATCTTCTATGATGACGTGAAGGCCATCGGCTCTTCCAGCGTCTTCAACGGCACCGATCTGTTCGGCACCGATGACGGCCCCGGTTTCGGCTGGCAGGACAGCAATACCATCAAGATCGGTATGGAATACCAGTGGAGCGACGACCTGATTCTGCGTGCCGGATATGCCTACATCTGGCCGAATCCGGTGCCGGCGACGGAAACCGCCATCAACATCATCTCGCCCGGCGTCATACGGCATGAGTTCACCGGTGGCGCTACCTGGCGCTACGATGCTCACAACGACATCGACTTCGCCTTCATGATCGCCCCGGAGAGCAGCCAGAGCGGGGCGGTACCGCTCATCTACAATTCCGGCACGGCGGGAGGAACCAGCAAGCTGAGCATGTATCAGTTCGAGTTCTCCATCGGCTGGACCTACAATTTCGGGGCGGGATCCAGCCGCGCGCGCTGATCCTGCCGCCATTCCCGGCAATTTCCGACTTCCGCCTTCAGGGGCGCCGGCTTTCCGGCGCCCCTTTCGCATGGCCCTGATAGTGGCAAAATGTCGCAAAAGAGAGTTCGTAATAACATTTTGATCTGGCATGGCTGCCGACTGTGCGGATGGAGAGAGCGACATCACGGGTCCGGCTGCAGATGCCGTAGTGCTCGCGGCATCATGCATCAGAACATGATCATGTTCTGATATGCCTCAAAAAACAGAGAGTTCCGAGCATTTGTTCCTGCGCATTCATAATGCATGGCAAGGGGAGAGAAAAACAGGAATTCCTCATATAAGAAGCACCTAATAAAAGAGAATTTTTATATGAGAACAATCTAATCAAGTATAAATTCATGAATACGGAAGGTTTCTTTCGGTTTTTTCACATTCAACCTTGCAAATATACGGATATTTGCTAAACATGTCTCCGCCTCGGGACGGGGACGCGGGAGATCCTCTTTCCGGGCGAGAACAACAGATATCCGGGAGGGATTTTTGCCCATGAAAAAAAGTGCACTTGCATGCATCGCGGGCCTTGCGGGTGTGGCCCTGGCCACGGTCGCCCAGGCGGGGACGGTTCGTGACGACGGTCTGAAGCCCTACGAGGTGGTCGGCGACATTGCCATTCCCAAGCCTCTGACGGACAAGCCGGGCGATCCGGCCAATGGCCGCAAGCTGGTGGCCAACCGCAAGAAGGGCAACTGCCTTGCCTGTCACAAGATCGAGCAGATGAAGGACTTCCTCTTTCACGGGGAGATCGGCCCGGAGCTGACGGACATCGCCAGCAACATGCCGGCCTCGGAGATGCGCCTTCGCCTGGTCAACCCGAAGATCGTCAATCCGGACACCATCATGCCGGCCTTCTACAAGGTCGATGGCCTGTACCGGGTGATGAAGAAGTTTCAGGGCAAGCCCATCCTGACGGCCCAGGAGATCGAGGACGTGATCGCCTTCCTCGTGACCCTCAAGGCACCGCAATAGGGCATTCCGGTCAAATCGAGCAGACAGCGACAGTAGCCAAGGAGCAGAGCGAATGAGCAAAATGAGGATTGAGGTCATCGACCGGCGCACCTTCATGATCGGTGCGGGTGCCGCGGCCGCCGCGCTGGCGGGGCTGGGGCTGCCGAGCCTGGCAAACGCCACGCCGGAGCAGGCCATGGACTTCATCGAGAAGCTGACCGGCGGCGCCAAGCCCGCCGAGGGCAAGGTCAAGATCGAGATGCCGGAGATTGCCGAGAACGGCGCGACGGTTCCGACCAAGGTTTCGGCCGACAGCCCGATGACCGAGCAGGACTACTGCAAGTCCATCTCCGTGGTCTCCACGAAGAATCCCTATCCGCACATCTGCACTTTCCACTTCACCCCGCGTTCCGGCAAGGCCTGGGCCTCGATCCGCGTGCGCATGGCCACCACCCAGGACGTCTACGCCGTGGCGCAGATGTCCGATGGCAAGTGGTACATTACCAAGACCACGGTGAAGGTGACCATCGGCGGCTGCGGCGGCTGAGCGGAGCCCGCTCGCGGGCGGGCATGAGAGACGGATACGGAAGATACGAATTCAGGAGAAGAACGACATGGCGAAAGCTCGCGTGAAGGTTCCCAAGAC
>Ga0256832_1003582_pt1 | contig 10549 bp, 4 predicted proteins | sample 134614metaG_FD_190534 | JGI IMG/M metagenome (GOLD analysis project Ga0256832, IMG submission 190534) | Hydrothermal vent microbial communities from Lau Basin, Pacific Ocean - 134-614 | ecosystem: Environmental > Aquatic > Marine > Hydrothermal vents | place: Pacific Ocean: Lau Basin | collected...
CATAGCCGTGCCGCTACGCGTGGGGCAAGAAAGCGTAGGCGAAATTCTATTAGGGCATCCCGAGGTCGACCACTTTGACCACAACGACCTGCAAATGGCCCTCACCACCGCTGCCCAAATGGCCTTAGTGGTGGAACGGGAGCACCTGCTGGCCCAAAGCGATGCCAACCTACGACAACAGGTTGAAGAACTACGGACAATGGCGCGGATAGGCCGTGAACTTTCACTGCTTTCTTCGCAACAACAGTTGTTGGCCTACGCCTACCAACAAATGGCTGAACTCACCCAGGCCGATTGTGGTTACGCCTTTTTGCTCACCGCAGAAGGACAACCCGGCCTGCGCGTCGGCGAAACCGGTGCTGCCGGGCTGCACCCCTTAGAACGTTCGGCCATTCAAGCGCAAACCGCGCAGCGCGTCGACGATTTTCAGAACGAGACCGCCTTCCCTCAGCCGCACGAAGAAGTACGCGCCGCATTGGTGCTCCCTTTGGTGTTTCACAACCGCGTGCTGGGTGTGGCCCATCTCCACGCCCACAAAGCCTACCACTTTGATGCCTCTCGGCAGCGTCTGGCCAGCCTGCTGGCACAGCACGTGGCAGCAGCCTTAGGCGCAGCGCAGCAAACCGAAACCCTGCGGCAAGAAAACCAACGCCTGCAACGCCAAATCCACGCGCTGCAACGCCTGCGCCAGTTTCTGGCCCAACACGCGCCCCTCGAACACCCTTTCGCCGTGCTCGACGACCTGGTAACCGAAATGCAACATGCCACGGGCTTCGACGCTGTGCTCCTGGCCCGATACGAACCCACGACCGGCATGCTGCAACCGTTAATCGCACCGGGCTTTGTCCAGGCTGACCCTCTGCCTCTCGATAGCCTCAACCTGCTGCTGGAAGACCGCTTCCACCATGATGGCGTGTACTTCATCCCCGCGGAGGCTCGCCCCCCCCTGCCCCACAACCTGACCCTGCCCGTGCCCGAACGCCCGTTGCCGCGGCTCGACACCCCCCACGGCTGGCAGGCCGAAGACATCCTCCTCGCGCCCCTGCGCACTGACCAAGGCGAGCCCTTGGGCGTGCTGCTGTTGCAGGCCCCGCGCGATGGCAACCGCCCCGACGAGGACCTATTCGCGGTGCTCCGCCTGTTTGCGGCCCAAGCCGCCTGGCTGCTTCAAGTGCAAGCCGTGCAACAAGCCTGGGAAACCGAGCGCCAACGCCTTGCAGCCCAGGCCACCGAAGCCCAAGAGGCTGCACACATCGCCCAACGCGACCTGCCCCGCTGGCTGCGGAAAGACCTCCAGCAAGCCCTCGACCGCTACACCCTCGCCCGCCGCGCCGAACGCCTGCAAGTAGGGCTGGAAATCACCACCCTGCTCAACCGTCAGCCCAGCCGCGACGCGGTGCTCAATACCTTGGGGCAGCAACTCTTAGAGCGCATGGGCTTCAACCACGTGCTCATCGGCGAACCCGCTACCGGCGAAAACGGCCAAACCGTGGTACGGTTAGTGCGCACCTTTGGCGAAGTGCCATCCAACCTCAAACTTGACCTTTACTTAGGGCAACGCAACCCCCTCGACGAGACCATGCGCCAGCGCAGCGTGCTCATCGTCAACGACATGAGCCGAGACCAAAACTGGGAACGCTCGCCACTGCTGCAACACCTACACGCCCAAAGTTTCATTGCCTTCCCCATCACCGTAGAACAGCATATTCAAGCCATGGTTTTGGCCATTTCGCAAGCCACGCTGCCCACCCTTTCAGACAGCGACGCGCAAATTTTCGACCTTTTAGGCCATCAGGTCGGGATCGTGTTGCAAAACCTTTCGCTGTTAGCGCGCACGTCACGGCGGCTACGCGAAGCCGACCTGCTACTCACCTTCAGCCGTCAACTGGGCGTACTCGACCCTGAACGCATCCTCAACACCCTGATGGAAAGCACTTTAGGCGCGCTGCCCTCAGCCCACGCGGGCTTCATCGCCATGTGGGACGAAACCCAAAGGGTGCTGCTGCCCCGCTCCGTGGGCGGTTACGCCCAGCCCGAGGCCATTTTCCAAATCACCTTGGGGGAAGACAGCCTGCCCGCGCAAGTCATGCTGCAAGGCCAACCCCGACGCATCGCGGAACTGGACTTTGCCACCGCCTACCCCTTAGACACCGACGCCCTACTGGCCTACCATCGCCTGACCGCGGAGCGAATGCCGGTTTCGAGCATGATGGTGCCCATCCGCACCGGGGAACGCGCCTTGGGAGTCATCGTGCTCGACAATTTCAACGCCCCTGATGCCTTTTCCATGGAAGACCAAATGCTGGTGGCCTCGTTGGCCCAGCAAACAGCCCTCACGTTGGAAAACGCGTACCTGCTGCACACCGCGGAACAACGCGCCGCCCAACTGCAAGCCCTGGCACAGGCTTCCTCCGAGTTCCTGGCTCACAGCCGCTCCGAAGAAGAAGTAGTGGCCTCGCTACTGGAGAGGCTGGCCGAAGTGTTGCCCTACGATGGCGGCACCCTATGGCTGCGCGAAGGCGAGCGGCTCACCGTGCGTGACGCCCGCGGCCTCCCCAACGCGGAAGAATTGCTTGGGGTTAGCGTGGCGGTGGAAGACAGCCGCCTCTTCCAGGATATGTTGGCCTCCCGCCAACCCCTGGTCGTGCCCGACACCCACCAAGACGACCGCTTCCCCGCGGCCGAGGCCATGCCCAACCGCTCGTGGTTAGGGGTACCGCTGCGCTTCGAAGACCGAGTGTTGGGCGTGATCGCCTTAGAAAAGCGGGAACCCCGCTTCTACACCGCCGACTGGGTGCAAACCGCGGCCACCTTCGCCAGCCAGGCCGCGGCCGCGCTGATCAACGCCCAACTGCTGGCCGAAAGCCTGCGCCGCGCCGAAGAACTCGACCGCCGCAGCCAGCGGCTGGGGCTGGTCTACCAGGCCATGGCCGCCCTTTCGGCCTCGTTAGACCCACAACACATCGCCAACTACACCGCCGAACATTTACACCGGGCACTGGGCGGCATCCCCACCTCTGTGGTGCTGTGGGAAGACGAAGTCGCCACCGTGGTGGCTGAAAGCCCACCCGCCGAAGAGCAGGCGCTCCCCCAGGTGTTGCCTGCCGCACCGATTTTCGCCCACCTGGCCGAAACGCGGGGGCTTTTCCGCAGCGAGCACTACGCCGAAGAGCCGCTGCTGGCCCCCCTCACCGACTTTTTTGCCGCTCACCACGCCCAGGCTGTGGTCGCCCTGCCTTTGGTGGCAGGGCAAGCCCTGCTGGGCACTTTGTTCTTCCACCTGCCCGACCCCGACGCGCTCACCGGCGACGAAGTCGCCTTGGCCCAAACCATTGCCCATCAGGCCGCGATCGCCCTCCACAACGCCCACCTCTACGAAACCACCCGCCGCTTCAGCGAAGAACTGGAAGCCCGCGTGGCCGAGCGCACCCAAGAACTACAACAAGAACATCATCGCGCCCAAACTCTGCTACGCATAATCACCGAACTCTCGGCCAGCCTCGACCTCGACCAAGTGCTCAGCCGCACCTTAGGGCTGCTCAACGAAGCCCTGAGCGCAGAACAAAGCACCGTACTATTGCGAAAAGAAGGCCAATCCACCCTCTTCTACCGGGCTGGGCAGGGCTACACCGACCCGCCGCCCCTGGGTGGCCGCCCCACCCAAATTTCGGCCACCGCTTCATTAGCCGGCTGGGTAATTCAACACGGCGAGGCCGTGCTGATCCCCGACGTGCGCGAAGACCCGCGTTGGCAAAACACCTCGAGCACAGACCACGAACAACACCGCAGCGCCCTGGCCGTGCCGCTGATTGTGGCCCAAGAAGTGTTAGGCGTGCTGCTCCTCTTCCATCGCGAACCCGACCATTTCACCCCCTACCACCTGGATCTGGCCCAGGCCACGGCCAAACAAATCGCGGTGGCCATCACCAACGCCGAACTCTTCGACCTGATCCGCGACCAGGCCGAACACTTGGGCAAATTGCTCCGCCAGCAAGAAGTAGAAGCCAGCCGCGCTAAAGCCATCCTCGAAGCCATCGCCGATGGGGTGCTGGTCACCGACCCCGAAGGCAAAATCACCATGTTCAACCCTTCCGCGGAACGCATTTTGGGCGTAGCCGCAGCCCAGGCAGTAGGCCAACCTTTGAACCACTTTGCCGGCCTCTTTGGTGCAGCAGGTCACGAATGGCTCGAAGCCATCAGCCACTGGCGTCAAAACTTCCAGCCCACCACGCAGCCCACCTCATTTGCCGCCCAAGTCGAATTAGAAGACGGGCGAGTTATCTCCGTTCACTTGGCGCCCGTTTTCTTCCGCCGCGAGTTTTTGGGCTCAGTCGCGGTGTTCCGAGACATTACCCACCAAGTCGAAGTCGATCGCATGAAGAGCGAGTTCGTAGCCAACGTCTCTCACGAACTACGCACACCGCTGACCGCCATCAAAGGCTATGTAGATTTACTGCTCATGGGGGCTACCGGTAGCCTCACCAAACAACAGCAGCACTTTTTAGAAACCGTGCGCGCCAACACCCAACGCCTGAACCTGTTAGTGGGCGACTTGTTAGACATCTCGCGCATCGAAACAGGGCAAGTTGCGCTGCACATGCAAGCGGTCGACCTGGCCAACTTGGTGCGCGAAGTGGTCACAGAACAAGCCCGCCTGGCCAAAGAAAAAGGCCGAAAAGTACACATCGAACACCGCCTGCCCCAAGGGCTGCCACCAGTATGGGGCGACCCAGAACGGCTGCGGCAGGTCATTGAAAACCTGGTCGAAAACGCATATCGCTACACCCCCGACGGCGGCCGCGTGTTGGTCACAGCCCGTCAGGTGGGGCAGGCCGTGCAAGTCGACGTCAGCGACACAGGTATCGGCATTCCCCCCGAAGAACAAGAGCGGGTATTCGAGCGATTTTACCGCATCGAAAGCCCCATGGTCATGGCCACGCCCGGCACCGGCCTGGGCCTGGCCATCGTCAAAACGTTAGTCGAACGACACGGCGGCCGCATTTGGCTGAAAAGCACGGGCGTACCAGGCGAAGGCAGCACGTTCTCCTTCACCATCCCCCTGGCCGCTGAAAATTCCCCTCGCGAGGCATAGGTTATGGCTAAAATCGTGATTGCAGAGGATGAACGGGACATCCGTGAACTCATCACTTTCACCCTGCAGTTCGCCGGGCATCAGGTAATCGCCACGGCCAACGGCGCGGAAGCCGTGGCTGCTGTGGAACGGGAACGCCCTGATATCGTGCTTTTAGACGTTCGGATGCCCAAAATGAGCGGCTACGAAGCCTGCCGCGCCCTGAAAGGTAACGAGAAAACCCACGACATCCCGGTAGTTTTTCTCTCAGCCAAAGGCCAAGAGGCCGAAGTGCAAGAAGGGCTGAAAGCCGGGGCTAAAGCGTATATTTTGAAACCCTTTGCCCCCGACGAATTGATCGCTCAAGTGGAAGCCATTTTGCACGCCGACTGATGAACGCGCTGCATCGCGTCCCCTCGTCGGCAGGGCAGGCTTGCGTTTCTCTTCAAGCAGCGTCACGGCAAGCCGGAGGACGATCAATATCATGAGCGCGATCATTCTGCGAGACCACATCGTTCACTACGAAGTTTTAGGCCGCGGCCGACCGGTGCTCTTTCTGCACGGGTGGGTCGGCTCTTGGCGCTATTGGGTGCCGGCAATGCAACAAGTGTCGCAGCAACACCGCGCTTACGCGCTGGATCTGTGGGGCTTTGGCGATAGCGACAAGCACCCGCCGCTCTATACTTTAGAAGCCCAGGTGCAGTTGCTGACGTCCTTTTTAGACCGCATGGGCATCGGCCGGGTAGCGCTGGTAGGCCACGGCCTGGGCGCGATAGTCGGGCTGCAATTTAGCCTTCAATACCCTCTGATCGTCGATCGGATGTTGCTGGTAGCCATGCCCAGTGAGGCCGACGCGCTGCACCCCCGCCTGCGCACCGACTCACCCGAAAAACTGGCCACCTGGCTGCTCAAACCGACCATCTCCACCGAACCGGCCCGCGCCGAAGCCCCCAAAGCCGACCCCCTGGCCCTGCGCAGCACGGTAGAACCGTTGCAAAACCTGGATTTGATATCTCAAGTCGCCAAGGTGGAAATGGCCTGCCTGCTGGTACATGGCCGCAACGACCCCCTGGTACGCTTACCGTCGGATCTCGCGCTGGCCCAATGGCCAGAAAACATCCATCAGATTATTTTCGAGCAGTCGGGACATTTCCCCATGTTGGATGAACCCAGCAAATTCAACCGGCTGTTGGCCGACTTTCTTCACCTGCCTTCAGGAACCGGCCCTCAACAACTGCAACTCAAAGAAGAATGGAAACGCCGCGTCCGCTAAACCCTGCCCAGCGCGTGCTCGCCCTGCTGCCTCGCGGGCTTGGCCTGGGGGTCGCAATGTTATGGGCAGTGCTGTTTTGGCCCCGCGCGACCGTGCAAGCGGCACACCCCGCCGCGGGAAACACCCCCACCCCACCGGCAAAAACGTGCATCCAGCAAGGGGGACAAATTCGCTCCGCACAACTGCCCGCGCCTACGCTCTCGCGGCCCATGCCTGTGTTTGTCTATCTACCGCCGTGTTACGCCCAACGCACGCCCGAACGCTACCCTGTGCTCTACCTGATTCACGGCCAAAACTTCGATGCCCATCAGTGGATCAGGTTGGGCGCGCCCCAAGTTGCCGACCGGCTCATCGCCCACGGCGAAGCCCCGCCCTTCATCATCGTTATGCCTGGCGAGTGGCGCTGGGCACCCCCCGCAGAAACCGGCTGGGATGAGGCTTTTCTACAAGTGCTCATGCCTTGGGTAGACCGAACCTTCCGCACTCGCGCCGAGCGGCGTTACCGCGCGGTGGGCGGCCTCTCTCGCGGCGCATCTTGGGCCATTCACTTTGGCCTTTTGCGCTGGGATCTGTTCGGCAGCGTGGGCGGCCACAGCCCGCCAGTGTTTTGGGGCGACGCCCCCTACGTGCGCCACTGGCTGGCTGACATCCCCGAAGGCCAATGGCCGCGCATCTACTTAGACATTGGAGATATGGACCAACACAGCATCATGGAATCCGCCCAATGGTTCGAAAGCCTGCTCACCCAGCGCGACATTCCCCACGAATGGCACCTCAACGTAGGTTTACACAACGAAGCCTACTGGCACGCCCACGTCGAAGCCTACCTACGTTGGTATACTGCGGCCTGGCAAACGCCCTGAAGTCTGCCCCTCAGGCGCCCCCTTCCTCTTATCTAAGAAACTTGTAGGAAAAAGCCCACGCCCCGCGCGTGGGCTAAAACTTTGGTAGAATGAGAATGGTACCCGTATCTCAGGAGGGGGAAGCGCAGGCTTCCCCCGGCAAGGGCATTAAACCAAGCGACCTCGCGAAGGAGGCAAGACCTTGGGCATGGAACGTTTTACCCAACGGGCACGCCGGGCGCTCAGCCTGGCGCATCAAGAAGCCGAGCGCATGCGGCATACCCAAATTGGCACCCACCACCTGCTCTTGGGCCTGGTGCGCGAAGAAGGCGGCATTGCCGGCCGCGTGCTGCGCGAGTTGGGTCTGGACCCCCAGCGGGTGGAAGAAATCACAGCCCGGCACTTCCCACCGGGGCAATACAGCGGCGGGCAAATTGACCTGGCGGCCGAAACGCAACAGGTGCTCAAACTGGCGGTGGAAGAAGCCAGCCGCTTAGGCCATCAATACATCGGCACCGAGCACCTGCTTTTGGGGCTAATCCGCCTGCCCCACAGCGCGGCCATGGAGGTGCTACGCCGCTTGGGCATCACACCCGACCAAATCCGCGCCCAAACGCGACAGGTGCTCCGCCAGGCCAGCAACACCTCAGCCGGCTCGGCTGCAGCCGGCCCTAAACGGCGGCGCAAAGAGCAGAAAAAACCCTCGCTGCTGGAACAATTGGCCACCGACCTGACCGCGCTGGCCGAAGCCAACAAACTCGACCCGGTGATCGGCCGCGAAACCGAGATCGAACGGGTCATTCAAATCCTGGCGCGGCGCACCAAAAACAACCCCGCCCTCATCGGCGAGCCCGGCGTGGGCAAAACCGCCATCGTCGAGGGGTTGGCGCAACGCATCGTAGAAGGCAACGTGCCCGTACCTCTGCTGGGCAAACGGGTGCTCCAACTGGATGTAGGCTCGCTGGTGGCCGGCACCATGTACCGCGGGCAATTCGAAGAACGGCTCAAACGGGTAATCGAGGAACTGAAAAACTCCGACGCCATCCTGTTCATCGACGAATTTCACATGCTGGTGGGCGCGGGCGCGGCCGGTTCCGCGGTAGACGCGGCCAACATCCTCAAACCCGCGCTCTCACGCGGCGAACTGCAGGTCATTGGCGCCACTACCTTAGACGAATACCGCCAATACATCGAAAGCGACGCCGCGCTGGAACGCCGCTTCCAGCCGGTGATGGTCGACGAACCCTCGCTGGAAGAAACCGTCGCCATCCTGCGCGGGGTGCGGCCCGTGTACGAAGAGCACCACCACCTGAGCATCTCCGACGAAGCCCTGGAAAGCGCGGCCAAACTCTCAGCCCGCTACGTGACCGACCGCTTTTTGCCCGACAAGGCCATCGACCTGATCGACGAAGCCGCCTCGCGGGTGCGGATGTACAAAAGCCCCACCGCCCACCAAAGCCGCGCCCTGATCGAAGAACTCAGCCGCTTGCGCGAAAACCTGGCCCTGGCCCTGGAAAACAACCAAACCGACGAAGCCCAAGCCCTGCAAGAGCAAATCCGCCGCGTCGAAACCGACCTGGAAAGCCTGCGCACCGGCTGGAACCGGGCCACCAGCCCCACCGTGACCGCCGACGACATCGCGGAAGTGGTCTCCATGTGGACGGGCGTGCCGGTCATGCAATTGGCGCAAGAGGAATCGGAACGCCTGCTGCACATGGAAGAGGAACTCAAAAAACACATCATCGGCCAAGACGAAGCCGTCGAAGCCATCGCCAAAGCGGTGCGGCGGGCGCGCGCGGGCCTCAAAGACCCGCGTCGGCCTATCGGCTCCTTCCTCTTCCTTGGCCCTACGGGCGTGGGCAAAACCGAACTGACCAAAGCGTTGGCGCGGTTCCTCTTTGGCAGCGAAGACGCGCTCATCCAACTGGATATGTCGGAATTCATGGAACGCCACACCACCAGCCGCCTGGTGGGCGCGCCGCCGGGGTACGTGGGCTACGAAGAGGCCGGGCAACTCACCGAGGCCATCCGACGCCGGCCTTACTCGGTGGTGGTGTTCGACGAAATCGAAAAAGCCCACCCCGAAGTCCACAACATGCTGCTGCAAATCATGGAAGAAGGCCACCTGACCGACGCCAAAGGCCGCAAGGTAGACTTCCGCAACAGCCTGATCATCATGACTTCCAACGTCGGCGCGGACATGATCAAACGCCAAAGCGCATTGGGCTTCCACCTGCAACGCGATCAGGCGTTAGAAGAACGGCTCTCGTACAACGAAATGCGCAAGAAACTGCTGGACGCGCTGAAACGGGTGTTCCGCCCCGAGTTCATCAACCGGGTCGACGCGGTCATCGTGTTCCGCGCGCTCACCGCCGACGACTTGCTGCGCATCGTCGGCCTGGAACTGAACAAAGTGCGGCAGCGCCTGACCGAACACGGCCACGACATCCAGGCCACCCCCGCGGCGCTGGAACGCCTGGCCAAACTGGGCTACGACCCCGAAATGGGCGCTCGCCCCCTGCGGCGGGTCATCCAGCAAAAGGTAGAAGACCCGATCTCCGAGGCGCTGCTGGGCGGCCGGTTTGCCGAGGGTACAACCATCGTAATTGACGTGGACGAACAGGGCGAAATCGTGCTGCGCGCCGGCGAAGCCGACAAAGAAGAAACCGCCGCGCCGCCGGCCATGCCCTTGCCCACGGCCTGAAGCCGCCAAGCACCGGGTAACAAGCCTACGAACCCATAAAAACCCGCGCCTGCCTACCTATCGCATAATCAACCTTGATGGTTGGCTCAAGCCTTTTGCAACTTAGCGCCCAAATTTTTGATCTCTCCCTACCCCCACTACGGCGACGCTATCGCGTCACCGTAGCCGCCCCCTTTCCTCCCTTAGTAAGGAAGGAAAGGGGGCAGATGAGCCGAGCGCCTGGGCTGAGCCTTGTTTGAAAATGCACTATACCACCCTATGGGCGGGGCCCCAACGCCTCCGCGTGGCTTGGGCAGAAGTCCGCACAAGGGCTTAGCACCGTGAGACCGCGGGTTCTGTCTGCGCGCGCAAGTTGAAAAAGCCCAAATACGAGAGAAAGCCGGGGGAAAACCGCCTACCTCTACACTCAGCGGCCGGGGGGAAAGAAACGGCGAACGAACAAAGCAAACCAATTGCTCACCTTTGTCTATTTGACCTTACCGCTCCCCCAGAGCCCCCGGCGGCGAAAAAGGCACTTCGTGCCTTTTTGGCGAAAAAAACCACAGGAGCACCCAGCAATTACGATGAAAATTTACAAACCTTTCGGGTTTATGCGCCGTCTTCTCAGATGGGGAAAGGGGAAACGACACAAAAGGAAAACGGAGATGAGAGCACAGAGC
>Ga0256832_1003583_pt1 | contig 10548 bp, 12 predicted proteins | sample 134614metaG_FD_190534 | JGI IMG/M metagenome (GOLD analysis project Ga0256832, IMG submission 190534) | Hydrothermal vent microbial communities from Lau Basin, Pacific Ocean - 134-614 | ecosystem: Environmental > Aquatic > Marine > Hydrothermal vents | place: Pacific Ocean: Lau Basin | collected...
ATAACCTCCGGCTCGTGGCCGCTGGCGATGAGGGTGTGGGTGCCGGAGCGGGCGGCGCGCTGGGCGGCCAGCACCTTGGTGCGCATGCCGCCGCGGCTGAGGGCGGAGGCGGCCTCGCCGGCGTAATCCAGCAGGGCCGGGTCGCTGGCGCGGGCCTCGCCGATAAGGCGCGCCGCCGGGTCGGCCTGGGGGTTGCGGTCGTACAGGCCGGCCTGGTCGGTGAGGATGACCAGCGCCTCGGCCTCGATGAGGTTGGCCACCAGGGCCGCCAGGGTGTCGTTGTCGCCGAAGCGGATCTCGTCGGTGGCCACCGTGTCGTTCTCGTTGACCACCGGGATCACGCCCAGCCCCAGCAGGGTGCGCAGGGCGCTGCGCGCGTTCAGGTAGCGCTGCCGGTCGGACAGGTCGGCGTGGGTGAGCAGGATCTGCGCCGAATGCAGGCCGTGGGTCTGGAAGCTGCGCTCGTAGGCCTGCACCAGGCCCATCTGGCCCACGGCGGCGGCGGCCTGCTGCTCGTGCACGGCGTGCGGGCGACGCCGCCAGCCGAGGCGGCTCATGCCCTCGGCCACCGCGCCGGAGGAGACCAACACCACCTCGCGGCCCTGCTCGCGCAGGCGGGCGATCTGCTCCGCCCAGTCGGCCAGGCGGGCGTGGTCCAGGCCGCGCCCGTTGGCGGTGAGCAGGGCGCTGCCGATCTTGATCACCCAGCGTCGCGCCTGTCGCAGCCGCTCATCCATCGTCGGTCACCGCCTCCCGTTCCAGAAAGTCCATCACGTCCTGCGCCAGGCGCCCGGTGCCCAGCCCGCTGGCGGCGGAGATGGCGTACACCGGCCCCTGCCAGTCCAGCTCCTCCACCAGCGCCTGCACCACGGCGGCGTGCTCCTCCTCCGGCCACAGGTCCAGCTTGTTGCACACCAGCCAGCGCGGCCGCGCCGCCAGCTCGGGGTCGAACTTGGCCAGCTCCGCCTCCAGCAGGCGCACGGCCCGCGCCGGGTCCTCGTCGGGATCGGACGGCAGCATGTCCACCAGGTGCAGCAGCAGGCGGGTGCGCTGCAGGTGCTTGAGGAAGCGGATGCCCAGGCCGGCCCCCTCGGCGGCGCCCTCGATGAGGCCCGGCACGTCGGCGATGACGAAGCTGCGGTGGGGCGCCAGCGACACCACGCCCAGGTTGGGGTGCAGGGTGGTGAAGGGGTAGTCGGCCACCTTGGGACGCGCCGCCGACAGCTGCGAGATGAGGGTGGACTTGCCGGCGTTGGGCAGGCCCAGCAGGCCCACGTCGGCCAGCAGCTTGAGCTCCAGGTGCAGCTGGCGGCGCTCGCCCGGCGTGCCGTCGGTGTGCTGGCGCGGGGCGCGGTTGGTGGAGCTCTTGTAGCGGGTGTTGCCCAGGCCGTGGAAGCCGCCGCGCGCCACCAGCAGCCGCTCGCCGGCATGCAGCAGCTCGCCGATCAGCTCGCCGGTGTCGGCGTCGCGCACCACCGTGCCGGGCGGCACCGGGATGTCCAGGTCGGCGCCGCTGCGGCCGGTGCGGTTGCGGCCCATGCCGTTCTGGCCGCGCTCGGCGGCGAAGCTGCGCTGGTGGCGGAAGTCGCTCAGGGTGTTGAGGTTGGGATCGACCACCAGATAGACGCTGCCGCCGTCCCCGCCGTCGCCGCCGTCGGGGCCGCCGAACTCGATGAACTTCTCGCGCCGGAAACTGACGCAGCCGTTGCCCCCGTCACCGGCCTTGACCTGGATGGTCGCTTCGTCGACGAATTTCATAATACTGAGGGTAGTGCCTTGTGCGATGCGGGGAAATATGGGGGCGCGACGGCCGGCTTGCCAGCGCCACAAACACGAAAGCCCCGCGGGGCGGGGCTTTCCGGGCGTCGGGCCGTGGCGCGGCTCAGCCGAGCGGCTCGATGCTCACGAACTTGCGGTTCTTGGGCCCGCCGCGGTGGAAGACCACGCGCCCGTCGGCCTTGGCGAACAGGGTGTAGTCCTTGCCGCAGCCCACGTTCTTGCCGGGATGGAACTGGGTGCCGCGCTGGCGCACCAGGATGTTGCCCGCCTTGACGATCTCGCCGCCGAAACGCTTCACGCCGAGGCGCTTGGAGATGGAATCGCGGCCGTTGCGCGTGCTGCCGCCTGCCTTCTTGTGTGCCATGAGTTGCGTCCTCCTGGATCAGGCCGAGATGCCGGTGATCTTCACCTCGGTGAACGGTTGCCGGTGCCCCATCTGGCGGCGATAGTGCTTGCGGCGGCGGAACTTGATGATCTCCACCTTCTTGCCGCGTCCCTGGGCCTGCACCTCGCCGGTCACGGCGGCACCCTCCACGTAGGGCTTGCCGATGCTGACCTGGTCGCCGTCGGCGATCATCAGCACCTTGTCGAACTGGATTTCCTCGCCCGCCTCGGCGGGGAGCTTTTCGACGCGAATGACGTCGCCCGCAGCCACCTTGTACTGTTTGCCACCCGTCGCGATGATCGCGTACATAACTCTCTACTCCGTGCAGACTCGTCGAAAAAAGAGGGCGGATGATACCGGCCGGACCGGGGCCGGTCAATGGCGCTGGGGATCAGCGGCTGGCGCGCACGCGCACCACCAGATCGACCGACTCCACGTCCAGCTCGTCGGCCAGCTCGGCCAGGCCCTCGATGCGCAGGGCGTCCGGCGGCAGGTCGCGCAGCTCGCCGGTCTCCACGTCGTACACGTGGTGGTGGCGGGTGGTGTTGGTGTCGTACACCAGCTTGTTGGCGTCGATGACCACCTCGCGCAGCAGGCCCTTCTCGGCGAACAGGCCCAGCGTGTTGTACACCGTGGCCTTGGAGACGCCGCTGGCGCGGCGGTTGACCTGCTCCAGCAGCTGGTCGGCGGTGACGTGCTTGGGGGCGTCGAACAGGCACAGCCCGATCTCCACCCGCTGGCGGGTGGGGGTGATGCCACGCTCGGTCAACTTGTCGACGACGAGCTGGCGCAGGGGCGGTGCAGACGGCGCATTCATGACAAATCCGAGTATACGCATCGGATTAGCAAAAGCAAAAAACGGCCGTCACAGCTCGGATATGGCCTCAGTGGGGGGCGTCGAGGGCGTACGGGGCGGGGTCCACCAGGGGCGGCTCGCCGGTGATGAGGTCCACGCCCAGGCGCGCCGAGCCGAGCCCCATGACGATGCCGTTGCGGAACTGGCCGGCGTTGACGAACAGGCCGCGCACCGCCGGGCACTGGCCGATGTAGGGGATGCCGTGCGGCGTGCCGGGGCGCAGCCCGGCCCACTGATACACCACCGGGCAGTCGGCCAGGGCCGGAAAGATGGCGCGCGCCGCCTCGGTCAGCTCGGCGCGGGCCGCCTCGGTGGGGGTCTTGTCGAAGCCCTCCTCCTCCAGCGTGCTGCCGGCCAGCACCAGCCCGTCGCGACGCGGGATGAGGTAGCGGCCCTGGTGCATGACCATGCGCGTGAGGGTGCCGGGGGTGGTGCGGAACACGATCATCTGCCCCTTCACGGGGCGCACGGCGGGCCGCTCGGGGGCGCAGCCCGCCGGCAGCAGGCCGGCCGACCAGGCCCCGGCCGTGACCAGCACGCAGGGGGCGGCCACCGGGCCGTCCGCCGTGTCCACGCCCTGCACGGCGCCCTGGGCCACGCGCACGGCCCGCACCGCCGCGCCCTCGTGCACGGCGATGGCCGGATGGGCCCGCACGGCGGCCGCCAGGGCCCTGACCAGGCGCGGGTTGCGCACCTGGCGCACCTCCGGCATCCACAGCCCCTCGTCGAACTCGGGCGCCAGGCCCGGCTGCACGGCGGCCAGCGCGGCGGCGCCCCGCAGGTGCTCGATGGTCATCTCCCAGCGGGCCGCCCATTCGTCCATGCCCGGCTCGGGCGGGTCCAGCATGAGCAGGCCGCTGTCCAGCAGCTCGGGATCGATGCCCGTCTGCTCGCGCAGCCGTGCCAGAAAGGCCGGGTAGTGGCGCTGGCTGTAGCGCGCCAGGGCGGTGACCGCGTCGGGATAGCGCCACGGATAGAGCGGCGAGACGATGCCGCCGCCGGCCCAGGAGGACTCGCGGCCCAGCGCGCCGCGCTCGTACAGGGCCACCCGCCGGCCGCGCTCGGCCAGCAGCAGGGCGGACAGCATGCCGATGGCGCCGCCGCCGACGATGAGGCAATCGGTCATGGACGGGGATTCCGGGCCACGGGGTGCCCTCTTGCCGGTGGGAAAAATGGAGCGGGTGATGGGAATCGAACCCACGTCATCAGCTTGGGAAGCTGAGGTTCTACCATTGAACTACACCCGCGCGGACCCGCTATTCTAGGCAAGCGGCCGACGCCGAACAACAGCCGCCATCTGCTATCATTGGCGCCATCCGACGACCGTCCCCACTGTCATCCGACATGCAGATACAGCTCAACGGCGAGACCCTGGAGGTGGCCGACCGGCTCACCGCCGCCGACCTGCTGGCGCAGCTCGACCTGCAGGGCCAGCGGCTGGCCATGGAGGTCAACGAGGAGATCGTGCCCCGCAGCCGCTACGCCGACACCGAACTGCGCCCCGGCGACCGCGTCGAGATCGTGCGCGCCATCGGCGGCGGCTGAGCCCGTCCGGCCGCCCAGCGCCCACCCTTTTCCCGCTTCCGCACCACGGACCCACTGCCATGACCCAGACCGCCCTGCAGACCGCCCCCACGGGCCCCGACGACCGTCTCACCATCGCCGGCCGCGACTACCACTCGCGCCTGCTGGTGGGCACCGGCAAGTACAAGGACCTGGACGAGACGCGCCGCGCCATCGAGGCCAGCGGCGCGGAGATCGTCACCGTGGCCATCCGCCGCACCAACATCGGCCAGAACCCGGACGAGCCCAACCTGCTGGACGTCATCCCGCCCGACCGCTACACCCTGCTGCCCAACACCGCCGGCTGCTACACGGCCAAGGACGCCGTGCGCACCTGCCGCCTGGCGCGCGAGCTGCTGGACGGCCACACGCTGGTCAAGCTGGAGGTGCTGGGCGACGAGAAGACCCTCTTCCCGCACGTCACCGAGACCCTCAAGGCGGCCGAGACGCTCATCGCCGAGGGCTTCGAGGTGATGGTGTACACCAACGACGACCCCATCATCGCCCGCGAGCTGGAGCAGATGGGCTGCGTGGCGGTCATGCCCCTGGCCGCCCCCATCGGCTCCGGCCTGGGCATCCGCAATCCCTACAACATCCTGGAGATCGTCGAGAACGCCGGCGTGCCCATCCTGGTGGACGCCGGCGTGGGCACCGCCTCCGACGCCGCCGTGGCCATGGAGCTGGGCTGCGACGGCGTGCTCATGAACACCGCCATCGCCGCCGCCCGCGACCCGGTGCTCATGGCCTCGGCCATGAAGAAGGCCATCGAGGCCGGCCGCGAGGCCTTCCTGGCCGGGCGCATGCCGCGCAAGCGCTACGCCTCCGCCTCCTCGCCGCTCGATGGCACCTTCTTCTGAGGCGCGCGCCGCCCGCCCGCCGCGCCGCGTGCGCAGCTTCGTGCTGCGCGGCGGACGCCTCACCAGCGGCCAGCAGCGCGCCCTGGACACCCTGTGGCCGCGCTACGGCGTGGACTACGCCCCGCGCCCGCTGGACCTGGCCGCCCTGTTCGGCCGCCGCGCGCCGGTCACCCTGGAGATCGGCTTCGGCGACGGCGCCTCCCTGGCCGAGCAGGCCGCCCGCCATCCGGAGCGCGACTTCCTCGGCGTGGAGGTGCACCCACCGGGCGTGGGCCGCCTGCTGCAGCGCATCGAGGCGGCGGGGCTTAGCAACCTGCGCCTGATCCGCCACGACGCGGTGGAGGTGCTGGAGCACATGATCGCCCCGGCCAGCCTGGACACCGTGCAGCTCTTCTTCCCCGACCCCTGGCCCAAGAAGCGCCACCACAAGCGGCGCCTGGTGCAGCCCGACTTCGTGGCCCTGGTGGCCAGCCGCCTGCGCCCCGGCGGGCTGTTCCACCTGGCCACCGACTGGCCGCCCTACGCCGAGCACATGCTGGCCGTGCTGAGCGCCTGCCCGGCCCTGGTCAACCTGCACGCGGGCTACGCCCCCCGCCCGCCCTGGCGGCCGCAGACCAAGTTCGAGCGGCGCGGCACGCGCCTCGGCCACCCGGTGCACGACCTGCTTTTTCGACGCAGTTCGCACTGACCGGGGCGGGCCGCTAGAATAGCGCGCAAAACCGCGCGGACACCCGGCCGAGACCCGCCACGTCACACCGGGGGCACCGCCCGCCGACCACCGGCTTTCCCTTTTTCCATCTGCGGAGTATCAGACCATGTCCAAGAAACATCCCATCGTGGCCGTGACCGGCTCCTCCGGCGCGGGGACCTCCACCGTCAAGCGGGCCTTCGAGCACATCTTCCTCCGCGAGAAGATCAACCCCGTGATCATCGAGGGCGACAGCTTCCACCGCTACGACCGGGCCGCCATGAAGGCCGAGATGCAGCGCCAGGAGGCCATGGGCAACAAGTCCTTCAGCCACTTCGGCCCGGAGGCCAACGTGTTCGACAAGCTGGAGGAGCTGTTCCGCAGCTACAGCGAGAGCGGCACCGGCAAGAAGCGCTACTACATCCACAGCCAGGAGGAGGCCGACGAGCACAACAAGCGCCTGGGCACCAACCTCAAGCCGGGCGAGTTCACCCCCTGGGAGGACATCCCGGAAGGCACCGACCTGCTGTTCTACGAGGGCCTGCACGGCCTGGTGAAGGGTGACGGCTACGACGTGGCCCAGTACGTGGACCTGGGCATCGGCGTGGTGCCCATCGTCAACCTGGAGTGGATCCAGAAGATCTTCCGCGACAACGCCGAGCGCGGCTACTCGGCCGAGGCCATCGTGGACACCATCCTGCGCCGCATGCCGGACTACGTGCACCACATCACGCCGCAGTTCTCGCGCACGGACATCAACTTCCAGCGCGTGCCCACGGTGGACACCTCCAACCCCTTCATCGCCCGCGACATCCCCACGCCGGACGAGAGCTTCGTGGTGATCCGCTTCGCCGACCCCAAGAAGTTCGAGATCGACTTCCCCTACCTGCTCAACATGCTGCCCGGCTCGTTCATGTCGCGCCGCAACACCATCGTCGTGCCCGGCGGCAAGATGGGCATGGCCATGGAGATCATCCTGGCGCCCATCATCCACTGCCTCATCGACACCAGCTGCGAGTTCTGAGCTCGCCCCCAAGGCCCCGCCCCGGCGGGGCCTTTTCATAACCGGGCCTTTTGCCCGCCCGGCCGGGCGGTAGTAACCTGAGGCCCGAACCGCCACCGCGAGACGCCACACGCCTATGCCCCCCTTTGCCAGCGCCTGGGCCAGCGGCAGCGAGGCACGCGAACTGGTCAACACCTGCCTGGGCCGGCTCGGTGACGTGCCGCCGGGCGCCTCGCTGGGCTTCCTCTACGCCAGCGACGCCCTGGCCCGCGAGCTGGAGCACATCCTGCACCTGCTGCAGCAGGGCACCGGCGTGCGCCACTGGGTGGGCAGCCTGGGCATGGCCCTGGCCGCCACCGCCCGCGAGCTATACGACCAGCCCGCCCTGGCCATCCTGGTCACCGATCTGCCGCGGGAGGCCTGGCGCCTGCTGCCCAACCTCACCTCCGACGTGCGCGGCCACGTGGCGGCCGAGGCGGCCTGGCTGGCCGGGCAGCCCAGCCCGTTCGGCGTGCTGCACGGCGACCCCACCAACCCGGCCACCCCCACCCTGGTGGAGCAGCTCTCCGAGGCGCTGGGCGAGGGCTTCTTCACCGGCGGGCTCACCTCCTCGCAGAGCCTCAACCTGCAGGTGGCCGACACGGTGGTGAGCGGCGGCGTTTCCGGCGTGCTGTTCGACGCCGCCGTGCCGGTCATCGCCGACCACACCCAGGGCTGCACCCCCATCGGCCCGGTGCACACGGTCACCGAGGCCAGCCGCAACATCGTGGCGGCGCTGGACGGCGAGAACGCCCTGGCCGTGCTGCGCCGCGACGTGGGCGAGGTGCTCTCGCGCGACCTGAACCGCATGGCCGGCTACATCTTCGCCGGCCTGCCGCTGGCCGGCTCCGACCGCGGCGACTACATGGTGCGCAACCTCATCGGCATCGACCCCGAGCGCGGCCTGCTGGCCATCGGCGACATGCTGCAACCCGGCGACCGGCTGCTGTTCTGCCGCCGTGACGGCAATACCGCCCGCGACGACATGGAGGCCATGCTTGCCCGCCTGCGCGACCACTGCGCCGGCCGCCAGCCGCGCGGCGCGCTGTACTTCTCCTGCCTGGGGCGCGGCCGCCACCAGTTCGGCGCCGACTCCGCCGAGCTGCGCATGATCGACGCCGTGTTCCCGGACCTGCCGCTGGCCGGCTTCTTCGCCAACGGCGAGATCTTCCACAACCGCCTGTACGGCTACACGGGCGTGCTCACCCTGTTCCTGTGACCACCATGCAGTACCGCACCCTCGGCGACACCGACCTGCGCGTGAGCCTCATCGGCCTGGGCACCATGACCTTCGGCGAGCAGAACAGCGAGGCCGAGGCCCACGCCCAGCTCGACTACGCCGTGGCGCACGGCGTCAACCTCATCGACACCGCCGAGCTGTACGCCATCCCGCCGCGCGCCGAGACGCAGGGCGCCACCGAGGCCATCATCGGCCGCTGGCTGGCCCGCCGTGGGGACCGTGAGCGGCTGGTGATCGCCACCAAGGCGGCCGGCCCCGGCGACTGGGTGCGCCACATCCGCGGCGGGCCGCGCCTGAACCGCGACCACCTCACGCGCGCCCTGCACGACAGCCTGCGCCGCCTGCGCACCGACTACATCGACCTCTACCAGATCCACTGGCCGGAGCGGCACACCAACTTCTTCGGCGAGCTGGGCTACCGGCCCGCCCCCGAGCTGGAGCGCGACGCGGTGCCCATCGAGGAAACGCTGGCCGTGCTGGCCGACTTCGTGCAGGCGGGCAAGGTGCGCCACATCGGCGTGTCCAACGAGACGCCCTGGGGCGTGATGCAGTACCTGTGCCTGGCGCGCGAGCGGGGCTGGCCGCGCATCGTGTCCATCCAGAACCCCTACAACCTGCTCAACCGCAGCTTCGAGGTGGGCCTGGCCGAGTTCGCCCACCGCGAGCGCACCGGCCTGCTGGCCTACTCGCCGCTGGCCTTCGGCGTGCTCAGCGGCAAGTACCTGGAGGGCGCCGCGCCGCCCGGCTCGCGCCTGGCCCTGTTCCCCGACTACCGCCGCTACAGCACGCCGGAGGGCGAGGCCGCCACGCGCGCCTACGTGGCCCTGGCGCGCGAGCACGGCCTGTCACCGGCGCAGATGGCGCTGGCCTTCGTCAACTCGCGCCCCTTCACCACCAGCACCCTCATCGGCGCCACGCGCATGGACCAGCTGGCGGAGAACATCGCCTCGGTGGGGATCAGCCTGTCCGACGAGGTGCTGGCGGGCATCGAGGCCATCCACCGCCGGCATTCCAACCCCTGCCCCTGACCGAGGGCGCCGAGACCTACCCGACGCCCCCTCCCGGAACGCGCTGTCGAACACACAGCAGGGCCAGCAGCCACAGCGGCCCCAGCGCGCCCAGCCCGCCGACGCGCGGCGCGGCCTCGTCCGATCCGGGCCGTTTGGCGTCGTCCCCGCCGGGGGGCGGGGCGGCGTTCTGGCCGCTGCGCGGCGGGCCGCCCTGCACGTACTGGTCGATCCAGGTCGCGAAATTGCCCACCCGCGTGTACACCCCGTACTTGCCCGGCTCGGCGCAGCCCTCGCCGAAGCTGACGATGCCCGCCTGCCGCCAGGCGCCGCCCTGCTGGATCATGAGCGGCCCGCCGCTGTCGCCCTCGCAGGAATCGCGCCCGCCCCTGGCCCAGCCGGCGCACAGCATGTTGTCCGTGAGGCCGGCCATGCTCTGGCCGCAGGTGGCGGCATCGACCACCTTAACGTCCACCTCGCGCAGCACGTTGGAGGCGGAGTCGGGGTCCGGCTGCCCGGTGGCCGGGTCCAGCTGCGTGAGCCCCCAGCCCACCACGGTGGCCAGGGCGCCCACCGGCGGCGGCCCCTGATACAGGCCCATGGTGCCGCCCGCCACCGGCTGGGCCAGCTCCAGCAGGGCCAGGTCGCTGTCCAGCGTGGTCGGATTGTAGGCGGGATGGATGATGAGATTGGTCACCGTCACGCGCGTGCCGGGCTGCGCCAGGTCCTGGGTGCCCGCCAGCACCTGCACGTCCCCCTTGAACTTGTCCTGACGACCGCCGCCATCGTGGAAGCAGTGGGCCGCGGTGAGCACCCAGTTGGGCGCCAGCAGGTTGCCGCCGCAGAACTGCTGGACGGAGGCCGGGCCGGTGCCGCTGTCGATAATGGCCACCACCGTGGGCCAGCGGTTGGGCTGGGCCTCCTGCCCGCCGATGATGCGCGGGCCGGCGCCGGGCGGCAGGGCCAGGGCCGGCAGGGTGAGCAGGCACAGCAAGAGCAGAACGGGCAGACGTTTCATGGCGGCTCCGGCGATCGGCGGGTGTGGCGGGCGGCGCGGTGACGGGATCGGGTATAGTGCCGTCCGAGCGGCCCATCATAGGGAATTCCCGTCATGCCTGCCTGCCGAATCTT
>Ga0256832_1003584_pt1 | contig 10546 bp, 10 predicted proteins | sample 134614metaG_FD_190534 | JGI IMG/M metagenome (GOLD analysis project Ga0256832, IMG submission 190534) | Hydrothermal vent microbial communities from Lau Basin, Pacific Ocean - 134-614 | ecosystem: Environmental > Aquatic > Marine > Hydrothermal vents | place: Pacific Ocean: Lau Basin | collected...
GGATGGAAATACAGGAAAATTACTTGCCCTTCATAATGATGTTAGGGGTATCTTTTTCACAGGTTCCAGTGAAGTAGGTAAAAAAATTCTTCAGTATGCTGGACAAAGCAATATGAAAAAAGTTGGATTAGAATGTGGTGGGAAAAGTGCATTTATTGTGACCAAAAATTATAGTAATCTGAAAAGAGCCGCAAAAATATTGGCTAAAAACATTTTTTATAATCAAGGTCAGATATGTTCTGCTCCTTCAAGATTAATAATACATGAAGATATTAAAGAAGAATTTTTAAATTATTTAGTTGAAGAAAGTAAAAAGTATATCCCTCAAGATCCTTTGTCGATGAGTTCGGAAGTAAGTTATCTGGTAAGTGAAGAACAAAAAGAAAAAATAGAAAATTATATCGATTATGCAGATAAAACAGGATATAAAATCCTCAGTTGTGATGAGGAATTTTCAAAAGGTTTAGGTTTCAATCCAATAATTATAGATAATGTAAATCCTGATTCAAAAGTAGCTCAAGAAGAGATTTTTGGGCCAGTTTTAGTTGTCATTACTTATAAAGACATAAAAGAAGCCATAGAGATTGCGAACAATACAAAATACGGACTTGCTGCCTCCGTGTGGAGTGACAATATAAATGAAGTGAATCAGGTTGCAAAAGAATTGGAAGCTGGGCTTGTGCATATCAATACTTATGGAGAAGAAGATAACCAAGTCCCATTTGGTGGAGTGAAAGAATCAGGAATAGGCAGAGATAAATCGTTATTGGCTTTTGATGAATACACAGAGATAAAGACTATATGGACTTATTTAGAGGATCTGTGAATGAAAAAATTACTTATAGTTGGCGGGAGCCATAGTGAAATTCCCCTTATAAGATCTGCAAAGAATAAAGGATTTTATGTTATTACCACAGGTAATCAAAAAAATGGTGTTGGTCATAGATATTCTGATGAATTTCATCTTGTTGACTATTCTCAGGAAAAAGAAATTTGTAAATTAGCATTGGATCTGAATGTTGATTATATATGTTTTGGTGCTCATGATTTTTCTATGTTTAGCACTGTTTATACTGCAGAAAAGTTAGAACTTCCTTTTTTTGATAGTTATGAAACAACATCACTACTTCATCACAAGGATAAATTTAAAGAATTTGCAAAGAAATATAATATTCCAACTCCTGAAGGATATTCTTTTAAATCAAAAAAAGAAGCAATAGAATTTGCATACAATTTTAAGCTTCCATTTATTGTGAAGCCTATTGATATGGGAGGAGGAAAAGGAATCAAAAAGGTTGAAGATAAAGGCCAAATCGAAGATGCTATAAATAAGGCTTTTATATATTCGAAAGATAAAAAAATCATAATAGAAGAATTTTTTGATGGAGATCTTCATAGTTTATCTGCTTTTATACAAAGCAAAGAGATAAAGTTTTATTATACCGACAATGAATATTCTTGTATTAATAATCCTTATGGTGTGTGTACATCTACTTTTCCTGCAAAGGATGTAGATAAAGTTATCAGTAGATTATTAAATGAAATTGAAAAAATAGCTAAAATATTGAATTTAAAAGATGGATTAATACATACTCAGTATTTACAAAATGGTAAAGAATTTAGCATTGTAGAAATTACAAGACGATTACCTGGTGATTTTTATAACATTCCTGTAGAGATAGCAACAGATTTTCCTTATTCAGATACTATTATAGATTTTTGCACAGGAGAAAATGTAAACATTCTTCATAAACCACAAAAAAATAGATTTGTATCAAGGCATTGTTTAGTAGCAAAAGAAGGAATATTTGAAGGTATTTATTTTTCTCCTCAAATTGAAAAAAATATAGTTGACTTATATGTATGGGAGAAAAAAGAGAAACCTATAATGTATCCAAAGTCTGGTATAGCTATACTGGAATATTCATCTCAGGATGAAATGGAAGAAAAAACTTTAAATCTAAATAATTTAATAAAAATCGAGACTAAACCTGTATACGAAATGGTAATTAATGAATAAAAAGAATCAAATTTTACATGTTGCTATTTTAGATCCAATATTTATAAGAAATTTTATACAATTTATTCGAAATAATTTTCTTGTTGAAAACCATAAATTTTTACTTTTTACAAATAAATTGAATTTGGAGTATAAAACAAATAATAATATTAATGTTATTCCCCTTTCCAATTATAGATATTTCTTAAAAGAAGCTAAAAAAAGTTCAAAAATCATTTTCCATGGTTTGTGGATAGACCTAATAAATGATCTTGTAAATAAATATGATTCTTTATTAGATAAAATATACTGGATAGCATGGGGAGGAGATTTTAATCCTGTTGATTTACAACCTACTGTTAGAAAAACATTGATAAAAAAGATTAAAAATATTATTACAGACAATTACTATGACTATTTATATATAAAGGAGAAATATTCTAATACCGTTGCAAAACATCTTAAATGTTTTAGTTATCCATCAAATGTTTTTTATCCTTTAGAGTTTGAAGAAAATTCAAAAAGGAATTCTTCTATCAATATATTAATTGGAAATTCAGCAGATCCATTTCATCGGCATAATGAAATTTTAAAAAATTTAAAAATTTTTAAAAATGAAAATGTCAAAATTTTTGTTCCTCTCTCATATTGTAAATCTGATAATAAATACATCGAGGAAGTTATATCAATCGGTCGAGAAATTTTTAAAGAAAAATTCATTCCTATTAAGGACTTTATGAGTTTAGAAGATTATAGAAAATTTCTTTCTACTATAGAGATAGCTATTTTTGGGGCAAAAAGGCAGCAAGCAATGGGAAATATAATTACACTTTTAGGTTTTGGGAAAAAGGTTTATATAGATAAAGAAACGACTACTTATAAAATGTTATCTGATTTAGGTGTAAGAGTGTTTGATTTAGATAAAATATCAATAAAACCTTTTGATGATAGCATATCAAAAAACAATTCTACTGTAATCAAAAATTATTTTTCTGAAGAAAATTTAGTAAAACAGTGGACATCTATTTTTGAAGATTAAATAAAAATCTTCTTGTTTTTTCCGAAAATTTATAAAAAGCAAAATATTTTTTGGAGAAAATTATGATTCCTTTTAATAAACCACCGTGTACTGGAAATGAAGAGAAATATGTCCTTGAAGCAATAAGAAGTTGTAAACTTGGGGGAAATGGAAATTTCAATAAAAAATGCCAGGAATGGTTTGAAAAAAAATTAAATTGCAACAAAGCACTTTTAACTCCTTCATGTACTGCTGCTTTAGAGATGACAGCATTGCTTACAGATATAAAAGAAGGTGATGAGGTTATAATGCCTTCTTACACTTTTGTCAGTACTGCAAATGCTTTTGTCCTCCGTGGTGCAAAAATAGTTTTTGTAGATATTAGACCAGACACTATGAATATAGATGAAAATAAAATTGAGGATGCAATTACTGAAAAAACAAAGGCAATAGTTCCTGTTCATTATGCAGGGGTTTCCTGCGAAATGGATAAAATTTTAAATATAGCTAAAAAGTATAAGCTTTATGTAATAGAAGATTCTGCACAAGGTATGATGTGTAGTTATAAAGGGAAACCATTAGGGACATTTGGACATTTTGGAACATTCAGTTTTCATGAAACAAAAAATTATACCAGCGGTGGAGAAGGTGGATTATTAATAGTGAATAATCAACACTTTGAAGAAAGAGCAGAAATAATATGGGAAAAGGGAACAAATAGAAGTTTATTTTTTCAAGGAAAAGTTGATAAATACACATGGGTAGGTGTAGGAAGTAGTTATTTAATGAATGAAATAAGTGCTGCTTATCTATGGGGACAGATAGAAAGAGCTGAAGATATTAATAATCGCAGATTATATTTATGGAATATTTATTATGAATATTTAAAACCTTTAGAGGAATTAGGGTTAATAGAACTTCCGAAAATTCCAGAATATTGTCAGCATAACGGTCATATTTTTTATATAAAAGTAAGAGATAAAAATGAAAGAGGAAAATTAATTGAATATTTAAAGCAAAATGGTATATCTTCTGCCTTCCATTATATTCCTTTACATTCTTCACCTGCTGGTAAAAAATTTGGAAGATTCCATGGTAAAGATGAGTTTACTACTAAAGAAAGTGAAAGATTACTTAGATTGCCGATGTATTTTGATTTATCTTTAGAAGAAATCGAACACATTGTTTTCACAATTAGTAATTTTTACAGATTTAAAGACACAAAAGCTGTCAAAAAAGAATTTATACACAATATGGAAATTGCCTTTAAGAATTGATATCTAAAGTTTTTTGAAATAAAAAACGAAAAATTAATATAAGATCAATAACTATCTGTTGGGAGAAAGTTTTTGGAAACTTTAGACTTTTATAAAATATATGGGAATGCTCCGTTCAATTTTTTATATCATCCCTTCAGTGATAAAAAGATTTATGGGAATGATCAAATAGATTTGATACCAAATACACCCTATTATTACATCATAAATTCTATCGAAAAAGGCTCTACAGTTTTAGATGTTGGATGTGGTAGTGGTTATTTAGGGGATTATTTAAAAAATAAAAAAAATTGTGATGTTTATGGTTTAGATATAGATGAAGAGGCTCTGAAAAAAGCTGATAAAAGGAATGTGTATTCTGCGCTGTTTAAAATAAATTTAGAAAATATCGAAAATTTAGAGATTTCATTAAAAAATTTTGAACAAAAGTTTGATTATATTATACTGGCAGATGTTTTAGAACACTTAAAAAATATAAATCAGGTTATTTTAACTATTTGGCCCTTATTAAAAAAAGATGGATCTATGCTTATAAGTATTCCAAACATAAATCATATTGATATTGTATTAAATCTTATTAAAGGAAATTTTAACTATTCTTTATTTGGCATTTTGGATAATACACATCTAAGATTTTTTACACAAAAATCTTTCAAAGAATGGATCATAAGTCTATTAGAAGAGAATGTAAATATAGAACTGATTGGAAAGACATTTGCCAATGAGATTTTTTCTTTAGAAGAAAATAGCAGGGATCAATCTACATTAAAAACCTTAACAAAGTTATATGAAAGGTATGATAACAAAGAAGATATTTTCACAGTTCAAAATATATTTAAAGTTACAAAAATATAATCCTATGAGTATATTATGAAACTATCAGCCTGTATTATAGCTAAAAATGAAGAAAACAACTTACCGAGGTTGTTAGAAAGTATAAAGGGAAAATTTGATGAGATAATTCTTGTTGATACTGGTTCAACAGATAAAACTGTAGAGATAGCAAAAGAATATGGTTGTAAAGTATTTGAAAAAAAGTGGAATGGATTTGCAGACGCAAGAAATTATGCGGTATCAAAAGCTTCTGGAGACTGGTTATGGCATTTTGATGCAGATTTTGAACTTGAATATGAAGAGTTTAAAAGATTTCTAAAAATTCTAAATATTATTGATGCAGATAAAAACTTTGATGGAATAAGAGTTATATATAAAAATTTGAATGAAAATGGAGAAATAAAAAGTTTCAGTTCTACGGTTCACATACATAGAAGGAGCGATAAAATAATTTGGATCGGCAAGGTTCACGAGCGAATTCACAATATAGAAAAAGAGTCTGTAGTTACACCACCTTATACTGTATCTGTGAAACATTATGGTTATGCAGTAGCTTCTGTCCAAAAGGAAAAAGCAAAGAGAAACTTAAATTTATTAACGGAAGAAATAAAATCTTTAGATAAAAATAGTGATGAATACTTAATAAAACTTTTTTACATCATTCAATCATATTTAGCACTTTCAAGTTTTGATACTCGATATTACAAAAAAGTTATTAAATATTCAAAGGAATTTTTAAATATTTATGAAAAATTGAAAAATAAAACATCTCTTAATGATTCTATTTTTCATAAACATACATATGTTTATCTTTCAACAGCTTTATTAAGAACAGGTCAAATAGAAGAGAGTGAAAAATATATACAAAAAGGGTTAGAGTTTGATTCTGAATATCCAGATTTACTTTATCTAAAAGGATTGACACTGGAAAACAAAAATAAAAAAGAAGATTCATTGGAAACATTTTTAGATTTTATATATGTTTCGGATAAAATTTCATCAAATGAGATGAAATCATCTGCTGTGGTAAGCGACTTTGTGTCAAAAATAGATTCCTTGATTTTAGAAAAATTTATTAATGTTAAGAATAAAAATCTTCTCGAAAAGGCTCAAAAATACTGGAAAGAAATAAAAACCCAAAATTTAGCTTTAATCTATTATTTTCTTACAAAGAATGTTGATGAATCCAAATCATTTTCTATTTTAAAGAAATTTATAAAACTCTATAAAAAAGATTTATTCTATATCGAATATGCTAATCATTTTGAAGATATTCAACAAAAAATAGACATTTTGAATAAAGGTTTAAATTTAAATCCAAACTCAAAAATCATAAATAAATATTTAGGAAATTTATATTATCAAGAAGAAAATTATGAGGAAGCTTTTAAATATCTAAAAACTTACCTTGAATTATCAAAAGATTCTTCAGTTATTCCTACTCTAAAATATACAATTGAAAAACTTGGCTACAAACAAGAAGCAGAAAGACTTTTGCAACAAATATAATTCTTAACTAAAAAAACAAAAAAACACTCCGATAATTAAAACCAGCTAAAAAAAATCGGAGGTATTTAGTCATGGCACTAAGAATTAACTACAACTTTCAGTCAGACTTTACTCACGCTAATCTTCTAAAAACAGAAGCTCACATGAACAAAAATTTAGAAAGATTAGCAACTGGTTATAGAATTAACAGAGCAGCAGATGATGCAGCAGGTTTATTCATAGCAGACCAGTTAAAAACATATGCAGTTTCGTTAGACCAAGGAACTAGGAATGCACAAGATGGAGTAAGTATCGCTCAAATTGCTCAAGGAGCTTTATCAGAAGTTTATAACATTTTAAACGATGTTAAAGCCAAGACAATCCAAGCATCAAATACATCTGATGATACTTCAAGAGGTCAGATTCAGCAGGATATTAATAAACTTATAGACTCTATTGCTAAAATATTTGAGGATACTGAATTTAATGGACAGAATTTATTCTCAGCTACTGGAGAAACAACATTTACAATTCATTATGGTGGTAGAACAGATCAAGAATTAACTGTAACTTCTGCTACAGCTGGTGCAACAGCAGGATCAGGAACTACAGGTGTTTCAACTGTAACAATTGGAGCTACTTTGTATACAATAGACGTTACTTCTCAAACTGCAGCGAATGCAACAGTTTCAACTGTAGACGCATTAATCAAAGCAGTTGATGATATGGCAGCTAAGTTTGGTTCTGCACAGATTGAACTTGAAAAGATAATTTCAAACAATGAAACAACAAGAGTAAACACATCAGAAGCAGAATCTCGTATTAGAAATGTTGATTTTGCAAAAGAGATGTCAGACTTCACAAGAAATCAAATACTCATGCAGTCTGGTATGGCTATGCTTGCTCAGGCAAATCAACAGCCTCAACTTGTTATGCAATTGCTCCGATAAGATAAAAGAACAGGGTTTTAGCCCTGTTCTTCTTAAATTTTAATTAAGAAGGTGCTGTCATGGATATAAAAAATGTTCAAAACTCAGTAAATGTTCAATCTTTGAACAATTCTGCTTTAGACAGTCAGTATAATCAAACAAAATATCAAAATCAAAAAACAACTGCTGAGCAATTAAAACAGTCTTTAAATAACATGGATAAAGACCAGTTAGAAAATCTATTTAAGAATGTAAAAGAAAAGTTTGATTATATGAATGAGTATTTAAAGATAGAAATAGATAAAGATCTGCATGAGCCTATTGTTAAGATCGTTGATAAGAAAACCGATGAAGTTATTAGACAGATACCACCTGAAAATTTAGTGGAACTTGCAAAAAAGATAGATGAACTTGTAGGTCTCCTTTTCAATAAGGAGGTTTAGTCATGGCAGGAGAAATATTTTTAAGTAATTTGGCAGGCGGTTTTGATTACAACGAGATACTTCAAAAGATACAATTTGTTAAGAGTCAGCAGATACAAATACTCCAGGCTCGGGAAGATATGCTTTCTCAAAAGAAGGCAGCTTTTTCTGATTTTGGAGATATAGTAAAAGAGTTCAGAGATATCTTTGACGATCTGGTAAGTGGAGATTTAGATTATCAAAAAAAAGTTTCAGTTTCAGATGAAAATGTTCTTTCTGCTTCTATAACGAATCATGCAACAGCGATTCCTACTAATTTAGATATTACAGTAAATCAGCTTGCAAAAGCTGATACATGGTTATCTCAAGCAGGAACTTCAGATAAAGACAGTTCTGCAGTGGCAACTACAGCAGGAACATTACAAATAACCTATGCAGGGAATCTTGTTGCTACTATTGATTACGATACAGATACTGCAGATTCAACCAATCCTTCTACACTTCAAGAGATAGCATCTGCAATCAACAACGCCCAAAGCGATGTAAAAGCTTCTATTTTTTATGATGGAACAAATTACCGTTTGTTACTAACTGGGCAGGAAACAGGTAGTACGAAAACTATTTCTTTAAGTGATACAGGTGATTTACTAAACCAACTTCAACTTGGTTCATCTTTTTCAGGAAGTCATGTTCAAACTGCCCAAAACGCCCAAATTCAGATTTATGGTCAGACTGTAGAAAGTGAAACAAACACTTTTTCTCAGGTTTTAGAAGGTGTTTCTTTTACGGTAAAACAGGAAACGACTTCTCCAGTAAGATTAACTATAGAAAAGGATTCAGAACCATTAAAAGAAAAATTGCAGGAACTTTTTGATAAGTATAACGAGTTAGTCGATTTTATAAAAACTAATACAGGTGAAAAAGGTGTTTTATCTGGTGAATACACTCTTCAATCAATTAGAAGTGAACTATTCTCAGGGCTCTCACCTTTTATGGATTTAGGGCTAATATCTGTTGATAAAGATAATGGTCATATCAGTCTTGATTCTGGGAAATTAGATGATCTTATTCAAAATGATCCTGATACATTAGATTCAAAAATTTCAGAACTAAAAACAAATTTACAGGACTATCTAAAAGCGGTATTGGATCCTGATGGAATAATAAAACAAAAAGATAAAAGTTATCAAAGGCAGATTCAGAATATTGAAGATAGTATTGAACTTAATACAAAAAGAATAAATCAAGAGATACAAACTTTAAAAAACCAGTTTGTTGCACTTCAAAAAATGATGGCTGAATTTCAGGATATAAAAAATAGAATTGCAGGATTAATGGGAAGTTTACAACAACCACAGCAACAACAATAAAATAATATAGAGGAGAAGGAAAATGGTAAACCCGTATGACACATATTTAAAAACAACAGTAGAAACTGCTCCACCGATTAAGCAGGTGGTAATGTTGTATGATAGAGCAATTGTGGCATTAAGAGAAGCAGAAGAAAACATAAAAAATAATGATATTCAGTCAAAGATAAATAATATATACAAAGCTGTGGATATTATAAATGCCCTTGATTCTGCACTTGATATGGAAAATGGCGGAGAAATAGCTTCTAACCTAAGGGACTTATATGACTTCATTGACAGACAGCTTGTTATAGTCAACAGTAAAAACGATTTAACATTACTGAATGATTTAATTGAAATACTTGAGACATTGAAGTCAGGCTGGGAGGAAATATCATCGCAGACATAAAAAGGCTCATCGATGAAGTCTTTATTATATTGGATAGAGATCTGACAGAAGAAAATTTAAAAAAAATTGATGAAGTTATTTCTGAATTTAATAAACTAGACATAGAAAATTTGTCAGAAAACGAAAAAGCAGATATCTTAAACAAGATATTTGCGGTCCAAAAAAGAATCGAAGAAAAGCAAAAAGAGATTGTTAACAAAATTTCATTGAAAAATAAAGAGTCAAAATATTTTACTTAACCTTATCAAAAACCTCATCAGCATGGAAAGAACTTCTCACTAAAACACCACTATGCACTTCTTTAAATCCTTTTTCGTATCCAACCTTTTCAATCTCTTTAAACTCTTCAGGAGTATAATATTTCTGCACAGGAAAATGATTTTTTGACGGTTGAAGGTACTGTCCAACAGTGAATATCTCACAACCGACATTTACAAGATCATCCATAACCTTATATATTTCCTCTTTAGTTTCACCAAGACCAACCATAATTCCAGTTTTAGAATAAATAGAGTCGTCTATCTCTTTAATCCTTCTAATAAGTTCTAATGACAGCTTGTAATCTCCTCTATGTCTGACTTTCGGGTAAAGGGATGGAATCGTCTCAATATTATGGTTTATAACATCAGGTTTTGCTTCAGCTACTATTTTCAGCGACTTATAACTTCCTTGAAAGTCTGGAATCAGAACCTCAATACTACATTCTGGTCTTAAATCTCTAATTGCTTTTATCACATCTGCAAAATGGGAAGCACCACCATCAGGAAGATCATCTCTGTTTACAGATGTTATAACAACATGCCTGAGTCCGAGCTTTT
>Ga0256832_1003585_pt1 | contig 10545 bp, 7 predicted proteins | sample 134614metaG_FD_190534 | JGI IMG/M metagenome (GOLD analysis project Ga0256832, IMG submission 190534) | Hydrothermal vent microbial communities from Lau Basin, Pacific Ocean - 134-614 | ecosystem: Environmental > Aquatic > Marine > Hydrothermal vents | place: Pacific Ocean: Lau Basin | collected...
AGCTCCACTATGCCTTCAAAAAATAAGCTTCATCTGGCAAAAAAATCAAATTTTTTCATTTCAAAAGCATCCTACCTGAGTAGTTACAGAAAAAAATAATACAGATACAAAAAGTTAAATTTTTGTTAAAAAAATATTTAAATATGACATTTCACAGGAAAAGTCCGTTTAACTGGTTGTTAATAAAATAAAATAAACAGATATGGGAAACAAAAAATTCTTCTTTTCTATTTTATTGGCAGGAGTAATAGGAGGAATTATTACTATTGCCGGTAATAATTATTTTTTTCCAAACAAAAGTTATGTTGTAGTTGACAATAACAACACACCTGCAAAAAATGTAAACTATTCAAACTCAAAATATCCGTTCAATCTTACCCGGGCAGCTGATGCCGGTACCAAAGTAGTAGTTCATATCAGAGCGGAAGAAAGTAAAGAAATGGCTCAAAAAAGATTAAGGAATAGAAACCCCTGGAATAGTCCTTTTTCTGATCTTTTTGATTTTGGATACAACAATCAATTTTATAGAATGAAAGGTGGTGGTTCCGGTGTTATTATATCTAAAGACGGATATATCGTTACCAATAATCACGTAGTGGATTTTGCAGATGATATTTTGGTAACTCTGCCTGATAAACGAGAATATAAAGCCAGAAAGATAGGAACTGATCCGTCAACCGATCTGGCTGTTATTAAAATAGATGAAACAAACCTTCCTGTAATTCCTTTTGCTGATTCAGATAAAGCTAAATTGGGTGAATGGGTTGTTGCTGTAGGAAATCCGTTTGATTATCTTACTTCATCTGTCACAGCCGGAATAATCAGTGCCATAGGAAGAAATATCAATATCATAAGGGATGATCATGCATTGGAAGAATTTATCCAAACAGATGCAGCAGTTAATCCGGGAAACAGTGGCGGGGCTCTTCTTGATGCGGACGGGAGATTGTTGGGTATAACTTCCGCAATCGCTACTCCTACCGGTTCTTATGCAGGATATTCTTTTGCAATTCCATCAAATTTAATGAAAAAAGTGGTTGATAAGATTATTGAAAATGGTGGTGATCTTTCATCAAAACCAAGTCTCGGTGTCACAGCAGCGACAGTTGATAAAGAAATTCAAAAAAAATTGAACTTAAAATTAGATTATGGTGTTTATATCGATGAGGTAATTACAGGAGGTTCAGCTGAATTTGCAGGTATTTTACCAGGTGATATTATTGTTGAAGCTGACGGAAAAAAAATTAGGAAGTTTGAAGATCTAAGGGAAACTTTAAATTTTGTTAAAGTTGGAGATATTTTGAATTTTAAAGTCTTAAGAGACAATAAATATATTAACCTTAGAGTTAAATTAAAGCAGAGTTTATAGTAAAAGTTGGTTTTTCGTTTTGTTTATGACGCTTGTCTTTCCCCGGACAGGCGTCTTTTTTTGTATGATGTATTTCGTTTTTTCGCTTTAACCACACTTTGCCTCTAACTCCTCCCAAAGGGATAAATAAAGGAGAACCCAATCCGCAATGCAAAAAATTAATTTTATATGGAAATAATATTTTAATTTAATAAATAGTATATTTACACCGAATTTATATTTTCAAGATCAATATCACATGAAAAAAGACAAAAAACCAACTGCCATTTTAAAAAAATATACTAATATTATTCTGGTAGTAGCTTTTATAATAGTATTGCTCAGGATAATCGAGACTTTGTTTATAACCATAAAGTTCGCTCTTAACTACGATGTATTATTACTTGAATTCACGGGAATTTTTTTGGATTTCAGCATAGCAGGATTCTTCCTTTATTTATTTTATTATATATATAAATATTTCTACAAAAAGTATCCTCGATTCACAATATATTCATTTCTGATTGCAATTGGATTTTTTAATATTTTTCATTTGATAATATTAAAGTATTTTCTTTATCAATTAAGACCCCTAGATATTTTTTTGTATGAACATTCACTTAGAGAATCTTTATTTTCATACAAAACATCCAATACAAGTTACATGGATGTTGTTTTGACATCGATATTTATTATCACAATTGTATTGGTTTTTTACAATTTTATCAGAAAAAAATCCATATCCGATAAAACAGCAAAAATTCTAAGCAGGGTTCTGTTAATATTGTTTATTGTTTTTCCATTAATAGAAATATTCGGAATTAATGAATTAAATAATTTTTCAAACAATAAATCTTATTATTTTTATAAAAGATCTTTAACGTATTTTTTTAAAAAAGAAAAAGAGAAATTTATTACATTTGATGTTGATATTCTCGAAAAATATCAAAAAATATTTAACCGTAAAGAGTATATTTCACTGGAATATCCTTTGGCTCATAAATTTGAAAATAAAGATGTATTAGGTAAATTTTTCAATAAAAAAGATTCGGTCAGCCCCAATCTTGTTTTTATTATTATCGAAGGGATGAGCAATGAATTTATACATAATTATAAAGGAGTCAAACTAATGCCTTTTTTAGATTCATTAAGTAAAAACAGTTTGTATTGGGAAAACTTTTTTACTCTTGGAGAAAGATCCTTTGCTGTAGTTCCTTCAATAACCGGAGGTTTGCCTTATTGTGAAAGAGGATTTACTTTATTGAATCGAATGCCTTACCATTTTTCATTGATTAACATCCTTAAAAAGAACGGATATTATTCTATATATTTTGATAGTCAGGATGCATGGTTTCACGATAAAGACAAATATTTTAAATTCGATAATATAGACCGGATATTTGACAAAGAAAATTTTTCATCAAAATACAAAAAAGTACTCGTCGGAAAAAATAACACTTTTTGGGGCTTTAATGACAAGGATTTTTTTAATCAGGCACTGGAGGTAATGGATACTCTGCCAACATCCAAAAGAATAGAAATATATTTTACAGGAACAATGCATTCACCTTTTGAAATAACCGAACAGGAAAAATACAATAGACTCTTTGATAAAAAGCTAAGTGAATTAAAAGATCAGGATACAATAGATTTTTTCAACACCTATAGAAAACAGCTTTTATCAATCATGTTTACCAATGATGCAATTCATGATTTTCTCAATAAATACAAAGAAAGACCTGAATACGAAAATACGATTTTCTTTATTACAGGAGATCATCCCATGACAGAAATACCACCGGAAAACCAGGCAAAAAGATACCATGTACCTTTCATTATTTACAGTCCTAATCTAAATACAACAAAGATTTTCCCCGGAATTTCAAGTCACCTTGATGTTTTTGAATCTTTATTATCTTTTTTAAATAATAATTATGATGTTGTTATTCCCGAAATTTCATCATCAATAGGATACAAACTTGATACATCATCTGCCATTATTAATGATAAAATATTTTCATTTATGAATGATAACAGGGAAATTGTTGATATTTATGATAAACAATTATTTCTTTCCAATGAAAAAGATCTTTTTAAACTAAAAAATCATTTCAATATTGAAAAAATCAGAAATCATAAACAAAAGAAAAAATTAGAATCAGAATTAAGTGTTTTTAATACAATTAATGATTATGTAAAGATCAAAAGAAAACTGATCCCTGAAAAAGATTATTTTAACTATTTCGGATATCAAATGCTTTATGAATTTTCGATGGAGAATTGTGAATCATTTAATGAAGAATATCACTTTATAACCAAAGATGCCCCGATCATAAATAATGATATATTCATAGATATTTCTTTTGATTATGAACCTGATATCAATGAAAAAACCCTGGTTTATTATACACTTGCAGATAGTTCAGGAAAAATACTGTACAACAATAATTTCAGTTTGGCATATAAATTCCAGGAGCATCAACATATTAAAAAACCAAAAACAGATGATTCGACCATATTTTTATCGGTGTATTTTGACAACAAAGCTTTTAAACATATAAAATATTGCAACCCTGAAATCAAAGTTTATTCTTCAGGGAATAGGGATTTATAAGCCTAAATGCCGATTCTCAACCAAATTATATTTGCTGTCATTGAAACATAGAATATTAAGTATAATCATTTTTTTACTTTGTAATAAATTGTAAGTTAATACAGTTCACATAAATAAAAAAATTATGTGTGATATTAGCATTTTAAACACTAAATTTCTAAAAAAGAATATTACATTTGCAAACGGAACGTGATTTAATGATCAAATCATCCTTTCGATCGATTTTATTAAAATTTTTTATATACTGATAACACCAACTTGCGAATGAACTTGAACCACAAGGAAATATGGGCGAAATGTCTTTTAGAGATAAAGAAAAATGTAGATGAAAGAGCATTTAACACATGGTTCAAACCCATCAAACCCGTTATGCTTTCAGGTAAAACATTGACCATTCAGGTTCCGAATAAGTTTTTTTACGAGTGGCTTGAAGAAAAGTATATAAATTTACTCGGTTCTGTCTTATTCAAACACCTGGGAAAAGATGCCGGTTTGCAATACCAAATAGTTGTTAATGACCATAAAGATATTGTTGGTAATTATGAGAAATCCCTTGATAAAAAATATAAGGAAAAGAATTATTTCAATATTTTCGATGCGGAATTTAATTATCAGTTAAATCCTAATTATACTTTTGAAAATTTCATCGAAGGCCCCTGCAATCAATTGGCAAGAAATGCAGCTTTATCCATTGTAAAAAATCCGGGTAAAACCGCATTTAATCCTTTAATAATATATGGTGGAGTAGGTCTTGGAAAAACACATCTGGTCAATGCTTTGGGAAATGAGATCAAAAATCATAACCCCGGTGCTAAAATAATATATACAAATACCGAAAGATTTACAAATCAAATAATAAAAGCACTTAGAGAAAGTGTTATTTATGATCTTGTAAATAGTTTTCAGTTGGTTGATACATTTATTATAGATGATATTCAGTTTTTGGAAGGCAGGACAAAAACCCAAGAGATATTTTTCAATATTTTCAATTTTCTGCATCAAAGGGACAAACAACTTGTAATAACTTCGGATAAATCGCCTAAAGACCTAAAAGGAATACAGGAAAGATTGATATCGAGATTCAAATGGGGACTTGTTACCGACCTGAAAAAACCAAATCTGGAAACAAGGGTAAAAATCATAGAATCAAAAGCACAAAGAAACCACTTACAATTGCCTGATGATGTGATTAATTATATCGGATACAATGTTAAGGGTAGCATCAGGGATCTGGAAGGAGTATTGGTTTCTCTTTCTGCAAATATGATGTTGAATGATAAGAAAATCGACCTAAAACTTACAAGTGAAGTTATAGATAATTTTTCTCATAATGTCGATAAAGAGATCAATATTGAGAACATTCAAAAAATAATAAGTGATTTTTTCAATATTCCCATAGAACAAATCACAGGAAAAAGCAGAAAAAGAAATATTGTAATAGCAAGGCAACTCGGTATTTATTTTTCCAAACAAATGACCTCATATTCTTTGAAGCAGATAGGTTCACAATTTGGGAATAGGGATCATGCAACAGTATTACATTCTATTAAAACAGTAAATAATTTAATGGATACCGATACTTTATTTGCGGAAACAGTAGCAAAACTCGAACACAAACTCGAGAACAGTCTTATAAAACCTGTCTATTAATTTTTATGACCACTAACAACTTATTGAATTTTTCTTCGTTTCTGAATAGTAAAAAAGAAAATATGTACAAATTAATAATAGCTGTATTAGTACTTTTCGGTGTTTATTCATGTAATAATGACATTGATCTGAATGAAGCCTGGAAAAACATCCCGGTGACATACGGAATACTCAATCCACAAGATACGGCACAATACATAAGAATAGAAAAAGCCTTTAGTGATCCTCATACTTCTGCATTGGAAATAGCAAAAAATCCGGATTCACTTTATTACAGAGACATCACTGTAAAGCTGATCAGAGAAAAAACAAAAAATTCATATACACTTGAAATGATTGACGGGAATCTTGACGGTCATGTAAGGGACACGGGGATATTTGCCGATGCTCCTAACTATTTGTATAAAATAAAAACGGAAGATACCGAATTGATACCTTCAGAAAAATATACTCTTTTGGCTTTAAAAAGCAATGGAGACACCTTGACATCCTCTACAATATCATTAGTAAAAGATATTAATATTTATTTACCATATTCCACAGACAAACCTGTGAATCTGATATATATTTCAAACTTTAATATCAATTGGGAAGGTGGTGATAAATATGGATATTATGATCTTTTTATTGTATTTCATATCAAAGAAAGAAACGCCTCTACAACAAATGAATGGTTAAGAAATGATTATACATGGAAGGTAGATGACCGAATTGCTGATCAGAAATACAGGATAGAAGGAAGACGATTTTATCAGTTTCTGCAAGACAATCTGGAAGAGAATCCTGATATTTCGAGGAGATTTCTAGGGTTTGATATCGTTATAAGGGCTGTAGGCAGGGAATTTAAAGATTATGTAGATATTCTTCATACCAATCTCGGAATCACATCATCACAACAATTGCCGGTATATACAAATATGACAAATGGTCTTGGAGTATTTTCTTCGGTTAATATAACTGAAATGAAAGATTTTTTCATTGGAAACATCATGGACGATTCTTTAAAAACAGGAATTTATACAAGAAAACTGAATTTCAAATAATTCCGGGCAGCCATGTTATGGAAAAAATATATCACGGAACTTCATCTAAACGGAAAAAAATATAATATCCGTGATCTATTATCTGAAAATAAGTCGGGCTTAAAAAAATGGCAACAGGAATATCTTGTTTTTCTCCGTGAATGGACGTCCGTTTCGGAAACCATTATAGTAAAAACCTCGGGTTCCACAGGAAAACCCAAAAGTTTAAAAATCCATAAAGATACATTTGTTAACAGTGCCTTAAATACAGGCAATTTTTTTGAGTTAAAAACCGGTGATACAGCATTATTATGTTTACCGGGAACTTATATCGCAGGTAAAATGATGTTGGTCAGGGCAATAATATTGGGTCTTGAACTTTATTGGCAAAAACCGGGATCTACTCCTGAAATAGACAGAAATTATGATTTTAGTGCTATGACACCGATGCAGTTGGAAAATATCCTAAATAAAGATAAAAACAGTCTTAATAAAATCAAAAAACTTATAATCGGAGGAGCTCTTGTTAATGATAAAATTCTAAGTAAAATATATGATCTGGATACACAAATCTATGAAACATACGGAATGACGGAAACTGTAAGTCACATAGCACTTAAAATGATAAACGGAGATGGAAAAAGTGAGTATTTTACTACTTTGGAAAATATCAAGATTGGAATTGATGACAGATCATGCCTTGTATTATCGGATTCAAATTTGGGAACCGGAAAAATTCAAACAAATGACATCATTGAATTGAAAGATGAAAATCATTTTAAATGGCTGGGAAGAGCCGATAATATTATTAATTCCGGTGGTATCAAGCTAATCCCCGAACAAATAGAAAAAAAACTGAAACCGTTTATTAAAAATGATTTTTTTATTTTCGGCATAGATGATGGCAAATACGGACAATTACCTGCTTTGGCTATTCAAAGCACTCAAAAAGATATCGTCCCTGACTTTTCAGTCCTTAGCAAATTTGAAGTTCCAAAAAAGATATTTTATTTTGAGAAATTTATAAAGACTGCATCAGGTAAGATTAACAGGAAGGCTACTATTGCTCTGCTCAAAAATTAACCGTATTCTTTTTCGTCCACATCCTCGCCTTTATCCTCAAATCCTACAAATCCAAATTCAGACAGTTTTGCTACCTTTTTATTTTGTCACTATTTTTGTTTGCTTCGCTACAAAAATACCGCCAAAATGACTATGTGGGTTAGGCTAATCCAATTCTACCATAATGTCGCCCCGCTGGGGCTTTTTATCTCCCCCTTGATAAGCCTTGCGTTATGACACATCTTTTAATAAATGTTATAACGAAAGTTTTCTCTTAGAGAATTGATTCCGGTTTTAGCACCCATCCCCAACCCTTCCCTCAGCGAGGGAAGGGAGAAGTGGATGTGCTTAATCATAAGGAAAAACTAAATTTTGTCTTGCTTGTATTAACCAGAATTGCATTTTTTATGGACAAGAAGTGGAGCATTTGCGGGATGCAGCTTCCTCCCTTTCTAAGGGAGGATTGAGGTGGGTTCTATTCCTCGCAAGAAAAAAGTGAAGTGAAGGTTTATGATTGAAAGAAACTGCATTCAGTTTATCTTGTCTTTAACCAGAATGGTATTCTTTACCCTGCACTCGCAGGTTGCTACCTCCCCCTGTCGTTTTACGTAACGCAGTGGAGTAAAACTACAAGTGGGAGCGCAGTGCTTTTGCGGCTTGCCCCGTGAAATCAACGTAGTATTTCACTGGGGGGTGGGCAGAGGTTTACCCTGTGAAATTCATTTATGAATATTTCATCAGAGGGGCGGTTGTGCAAAAAACATCATTCCACCATTCCATTATTCCATTATTCCATTATCCACTTTTCAAACTCCGGCTTCGAAATCACTCCTTTCGTCGTGCTTTCGAGTCCTAAATTTTCCGCTTCAAACAAAATCCACCAATACAATCCAAATACTACCACAAACGATTAAGCTCCTCCTATCTCCCCTTCTCCTTTTACCACATATTTCGCATTGAAACTGAAAATTTTTTAAAGGAGATGGAGATGGTATAATTAGATAAAAGTCTATTTAGACCTTTATTGCCAAACCCTATCCAAACAATGAAAACAAGTTGAATCCCCCAATTTGTAACACACCTACATATCCGTATTTTCTAACGTCATCGTATTTCTCTATTTCCATCGGATTAACAGACCAAGCTCCGGCTATTTCAAGTACAGTATCTTCATCAGGAATTTCCACATCTTCAGGATATTCTCCTCCGTTTTTTTCGATTTGTTCACTTTTTTGTATGAAATCCCATTGCTTTTCAACTTCTGTCGGTTTTCCAAAATTTATTTTATTTTCTCCATCTTCTACTTTATACAACCTTTGAAGATCTCCAAACTTTGACAACATCCATATCATAGTAGTACTTATCCTGTGACTCCCCAAAAGTTGTGCTTCTCCAAATTTCAAACTCAATTTGTTTAACAGTTTTACTATTGAATCTTTTTTATCAGAAGATTTTGGTAGATCTATATCTATCCCTACAACTAATACCCAACCATCTATCGGCGGAGTAATAAAAACATCTCCTTCATAAGCACGGTTCAATCCTTTTTTCCACCCTATTCGTTTAGCTTTTTTTATCCCCATTGTATCTATTACGGATTTGGCATCTTCAGTTTCTATAGCAAACCAAAACACCTTATATCCAAATGATTCTCCAAAATTATTTATTACAGGTTTTTTCGTCAATGCCCGCTGCCTTATTTGTTCCCAATCTATCTTCTCCATACTTGCTTCATCCCCTTCTTTATATTCATATATCATTTTGTCTCCATATACATTGCATTTCAACTTTCTTGCAATATTCCTGACAACTTTTAAGTTCTCTTCATAATTTTCCCATATTTTAACTGATATGGTACCTCCCCAACTATTATAACCAAAAGTCATTTCTTTATTCTCTTTATTATCCATATTAAAAAAACAATACATTTGAGGATGTTCTGTCCCGTAATCTTCTAAATAACACTCTCTAAGAAAATTTTCCGATTCAACTTCATCAGCCCATACACAAACAGGGATTCCTTCAATTATTTTGACAAAATCATTGTGAGTAATCTTCTTCCCCATCAATTCATTCCCGACAAAATAAAAAGCAATATCATAATCTTTCATAAAAAAGTATTTTAAAAATTTAACATTTTTTTCATTGTGGTCACTTCCCATGTAAGATTAGCAATATTCATACCACCTTGCTTATATCCTTGCATTATTTCATCCATATAAGTTTGCATCTCACTCAATTTAGTTCCATCTTCAATAACAACCAAAATTTTTATTTTCTTTACCGGAAGACATTTTGTTGATTTACTTGAATGACATATTTTTTCAGCTTTATTTACTGCTTTGCTCAATATTTCAATATGTTTTTTTGACACATTATTTCTTAAGGCACTTTTTCTTCACACTGACTATCTATTATTTGCACTATTCCTGTGCTGATGCACAGGTTCCTTCACTATCAAGTGAGATTTACTCACTTGATTTTTGATAAAATCAAAACCGTTCAGTCATCCCCACTTCACAATTAGAGTTGGAAAACAATAATGTAAACTTATTTAAGGATTAAAAATAATGTGTAAATTTGTATTAGGATTTAATTGTTTAACTGTAAACTTTTTTTAGGACGAGTCAAAGTGGAGAAAATTATAATGGGGAGCGCAGTGCATTAGCGGGTTGGCAGAGGCTTGCCCTGTGAAATTCAGTTATGAATATTTCATCAGAGGGGGCGGCTGTGAAAAATAAATGATAATTCCACCCCCTTTGTCCCCCGCCAGCGGGGGATTAATTCCCGCTTCAAAAAATCTCCACCACAAAACTTCCCTTGAAGCACCTCTCCAAGCAAAAGGTCTC
>Ga0256832_1003586_pt1 | contig 10544 bp, 7 predicted proteins | sample 134614metaG_FD_190534 | JGI IMG/M metagenome (GOLD analysis project Ga0256832, IMG submission 190534) | Hydrothermal vent microbial communities from Lau Basin, Pacific Ocean - 134-614 | ecosystem: Environmental > Aquatic > Marine > Hydrothermal vents | place: Pacific Ocean: Lau Basin | collected...
AATAGTACAGGACATAGCAATACGGCAATAGGTTATTACGCTCTTCGCTATAACACCACAGGAAATTACAATACCGCACTAGGTTATAGAGCATATTTTACGACCAATGATTTACATAATACCACTTGCCTGGGATATCTTTCAGGCGGAATAGCTAATACCGATAACCGCATCGAAATCGGCAACACCAGCGTTAGTTGGATCGGCGGACAGGTAACGTGGAGTACATACAGCGATGCACGTTTCAAAACCCATGTTCAAGAAAACGTTCCGGGCTTGGATTTTATCCTTCGTCTCAGACCGGTCACATACCACTGGAATATTCATCGCATGAACGATATGTTGAAGGACAAAAAGGAAAATGATGCGGATTGGCCCACCAAATACGACATCGAAAACATGCAAATTACCGGCTTTATTGCCCAGGAAGTGGAACAAGCGGCCCACGAATGCGGTTATGATTTTAGCGGTGTGCAAAAGGCCGAAGACCAAAACGGCGTTTACAGCATCAGCTATGCCCAATTTGTCGTCCCGCTGGTCAAGGCCGTACAGGAACAACAGGAAATCATCCGGCAATTACAGCAAAAAATAAGGGAGTTGGAAAAACAAATTCAAGAAATTAAACAAACCAATAAGCCCTAGTGTTTTCATGGCAAAATGGGGGTTTTACAGGTTGAAACCGCTCCGAAAATGGAGCGGTTTTTCCCTACTTCGCACATTTTTAAACTTAAAACATTGATATACAGGATTGTAGATTTTTTGCTAGGCACTACACTTCAAAAAAACGCGAAAGCAAATTTTTATCTCATTGAAAACCAATGCGATGATTTTGATCGACAAAAATTTATGTGCAAAGTCGGGAGATTGAGCGGGATTTGGGGTTTTGAGTCCTGAAAACGAGGAAAGGTAACCCATATGGCTCTCGTATTTTTTCCTAAAATAAATTTTGGAATAACCCACAATACAAAGCGGCGACAATTACATTGCCGCCGCAGAAAAATTATCTTTTTACCGATTATCTTTCTTGGGCTAACCGGTTGACCAGTTTTTTTAATTTGGCTAATTCTTCGGCCTGTTCCTGTAACTGTTGAGTTTGTTTCCGTACCTGTATTTGCAATTGTTGCAATTCTTTTGTTTGTTGATACAGTTTATCTTTTTGTTCTTTCAATTTTTCTTCTTGACGTTCAATAATTTCCTGTTGCTCTTGCACGGCTTTGACCAATGGAACTACGAATTGTCCGTAAGCCAAAGAATACGGATCTTGTTCATTGGCCGGGTGGTGTACGCCGTCAAAGTCAAATCCGCAGGCTTGCGCAGCCGCTTCAACTTCCTGGGCGATAAAACCGGTATGATAGACTTGTTCCAAAGCCGCTCTTTCTGCCGGATTATTATAAACATCATTTACGCCCATAAATTTATCCAAGTCGTCTAAATCCCAGGTATAAGTTACCGGTCGCAGCCGTTTGATGAAATCCAAACCGGCAACATTCTCTTTTACATTGCGTTTAAACCTGCCGTCCGAAGTATTTTGCCAAGCGGAATGTCCACCTATCCAAGTTACATTATTATCTCCAAGTTTTACCATATTATTTGCTGTAATGGCGCTGTTAAAACCAATAGCGGTTGAATTGCGGTAATTACTTCCGCTATTAAAGGCAAGGGTTCCCAAAGCCGTATTATTTTCTCCCGTAGTGTTTGATTCGAGTGCCCCTTTTCCGAAAGCGACATTATAAGCCCCCGTTGTGTTTGAATAAAGCGCTCTACTTCCGGTGGCGGTATTATACCACCCCGTGTTATTATTATAAAGTGCTTTGGACCCGATGGCTGTGTTGTCTGCACCCTGAGTTACAATAGTCGCCCCTTGCCCGTTATGAAACAAAGCCGAATCGCCAATAGCTACCAAGTTGCGTTGTACAATGCTGTGATAAAGTGCGCTGGCTCCAATGGCTACGTTGGAATTGCCGGTTTCATTGCTGTACAATGCCTTTGAACCGACGGCTATGTTATAGCTTCCGGATATGTTGGAATTTAAAGCATTTATTCCACTGGCCGTATTGTGATACCCCGTTGTGTTGCTATAAAGCGCCTTATTTCCGATGGCGGTATTGGAATTACCTCCGGTATTGGAATAAAGTGCCTCATTTCCGGTTGCGGTATTATAATTTCCTGTGATGTTACTATAAAGGGCTATATGCCCGATGGCGGTATTAAAAAACCCCGTGGTGTTACTATAAAGAGCCGTATAGCCGATGGCGGTGTTTTGACTTCCCAAAGTATTGGAACTAAGTGCTTGTGTTCCGTGGGCGGTATTTAGAGCTCCCGTGGTGTTGGCTTGCATAGCTTGATAGCCTATGGCAGCATTGGCAAATCCTGATGTGTTAGCATTGAGCGTGTAATATCCGATACCTACATTTTTATTATCAGTTTGATCGTCGTTGACACCGGCATCAATACCAATAAATACCGAAGAACCGTCATCCGAACCGTCGTTATCGGAGCGGGCATCGGTTAAATCATCTAATTTGCTTGCGCCGCCGGAAGGTAAAGTTACGGTATTACCTTGCGATATCGTTAGATCATTTCCGCTTATTGATAGCGTTTGTATTTCGTTAGTTGCATCGGCATCGGCATCATCTACGTCGTCGCCATCTGATAAACCGGAAGGAATATTGGATAAACTTGAAAAATCACCGTCAAAATCGTCGGATACATCAGTATCCCAACCGGAAAAATCAACGTTGTTACCATCGGAAATACTTAATTGCGTTCCTGATAAACTTAAAGTTTGTATCTCATTGGTAGCATCGTGGTCGGCATCGTTGACATCGTCACCATCGGATAAACCGGCAGGTATATTGCTTAAATCATTAAAATCTCCGCTAAATGCATTACCGGCCTTTGCGGCATATTTGGCAAAAGGCACATACTTGAACGCCGTTGTCCCGAAATCCTGATAACCGCTACCGGTGTCCAATTCCACGTGCAGGAAATAATCCCCGGCGCTCCAATCAATACTTGAAAAATCACCCGACATCACCGTGCCTTCACCAACAATAAAGGCCACAATACCGTTGGCATCGGTGCTTCCGGAATGGGTTTCACTGTAAACCACCGTGTTGCCGGCATCTAAAATACTGAATCGCATATTCACGTTTTGGCTTGAAAGCGTGCTTCCGTTTTCGGAAATCAACGCTTTGTAGTTGAAGCCGTTTTGGGCGAAACCAAAACTTACAATCAATAAAGCTATGATGCTTATGAGTCCTTTTTTGAAATTTGATGTTGTTTTCATAATGGTATTTTTTGGTGATGAATAAATTGATTTTCAAACACACAGGCGTTTTTCCCGCATATTATTTTTTAATGATTTTAAATACTTTTTTGCTTTTGCTATCCCTGTCAATCACAATCAACAAGTAACTCCCGGCAGTTAAAAACCCGATGTCGAAAGTTTGGTTTGCGTCTTGACTTTGGCGATATAATATCCGTTTGCCTTGTAAATCGAAGATGTAAAATTCGTAATGACTACGTTGGGTTAAACGGACACTAAAAATCTCGCTTACGGGATTCGGATAGATAGAAACACCGGATAGAATCCCGTAATCGGCAATGTCGAGCGCTTCGGCAATATCGGGCCCGATAAAACCTTCGGACAAATGAACATTGCCCGTGTCGGTTTCTTGAACATTGGTTTCGCCAACGGTAAAAATGACTTCCCGGTTGCCCGAGGTCATTGTGCCGCCCGAGGTGGAAATACTGCTTTTTTTGATAGTCGTTTGCGCTTGGAGACCAAATACGGCCAAAACAAAAGCGACGAATAGAAGATTTTTCATATCACTGATTTTTACTATTTATTTTCTATACTGTTAATACGAGAAAACTTTATCATCAACTTTGAAGCTAATCATTCAACTTCTGTTGGATAGCTTCCAACTGTGTTTGCATCCTTTGCAAGGTGGTTTTTAGGGCTTGATTTTCTTTTTTCAGTTGTTCGATTTGTTCTTGTTGCTCTTGAACAGCTTTGACCAAGGGAACTACAAATTCGGCATAGCGAAGTCCGTAGTGGTCATTTTCATTATCAGGCGTATCTACACCGTGAAAATCAAAACCGACTTCTTTGGCGGCTTGTTCCACTTCCTGAGCAATAAAACCTATTTGCAGTTCGGCGGCTTTCAGTTTTTCGCTTTCGGGCAGGCGTAAGCTGTCCGGTGTCTTATTAAACTTAGCAAGGGCATCTAAATCCATATGATAGGTTACGGGACGCAATTTTTTGATAAACGCCAATCCGACAACATTTTCTTGAATATCGGTTTTAAACCTTCCATCGGATAAATTCGTCCAGTTGGCATAACCGCCTATACTGGTAACCGAATTGTTTCCCAGTCGTACTTGGTTGCTTCCGTTAGGTTTTGCCAGATATCCTATGGCTGTTGAATTGGAATAGTTTCCTGATGAATAATTAACATAAGCTCTTGACCCAACAGCTGTATTATAATTTCCTGTGGTATTACGTTGTAAAGCATAATCTCCAATAGCTGTATTGGAATTTCCTGTTGTGTTGTAAGACAAGGATTCATATCCACTTGCAGTATTATTATTTCCGCTTGTGTTTAAATTCAATGAATGAAATCCGTTAGCAGTATTATATTCTCCGGTTGTGTTATCTTTTAAAGCATAGGTTCCTGTGGCGGTATTACCAACTCCATCCGTATTGTCATACAATGCTTTGTATCCAAAAGCGGCGTTGTTATGTCCGGAAGTGTTGGAATACAGTGCTTTGTAACCGGTGCCAGTATTATAAAGACCGGTAGTATTTGAATAAAGAGTATTATAACCGGTGGCGGTATTGCCGATGCCGGATGAGTTAGAATACAGTGTTTTGGATCCAAAGGCAGTATTTTCCCTTCCCGTTGTATTATTATATAAAGCAGAATCGCCTACGGCTACCAGATTACTCTTTTCGGTGTTTTTGTATAATGCACTAACGCCAATAGCTACATTGGAATACCCTGTGGTATTTGAAAATAAAGCGCGGTAACCGCTGGCAACATTGTTGTCGCCATTCGTATTATTATACATTGCGGCATTTCCGGTGGCGGTATTGTTTTCTCCTTGCGTATTGGCATACAAGCTTCTGTAACCGGTAGCCGTATTACGGATACCGTCAATATTGGCATATAATGCCTGAGTCCCGTTAGCAACATTTTTTGTTCCCGTGGTATTTGAATATAGCGCTTGGGTACCGTTAGCAGTATTTTTATTTCCGCTTGTATTGGAATATAATGTTTGATTTCCATTTGCCGTATTATTGTAACCGCTGGTATTGGAATATAATGCATGATATCCTTCGGCAGTGTTATTAAAACCTGTTGTGTTGGCAAAAAGTGCTTTTGAACCGATAGCCGTATTATATGCAGCTTGTGAAGGAAGGGTAGCTCCCGTACCGTTATTGTATAATGCCGAGTCACCTACTGCTACCAAATGACTTTTATTGGTATTATTATATAATGCACTTATCCCGATAGCAATATTGTTAGAGCCGGTAGTGTTGGAATAAAGTGCTTTGCTTCCATTTGCCGTATTACCATTTCCCGAGGTATTAGACTTTAATGCTTCATTTCCATATCCGCTATTAAAATTACCCGTCGTATTATATAGCAAGGTTTCATATCCTGTCGCAGCATTATTTGAACCTGTTTCATTGTTTCCCAAGGCCAAATATCCATTGGCTGTGTTGTTACTGCCATCCGTATTGTTGTGTAAAGCTTGTGCTCCATTGGCTGTGTTGGAGTTCCCCGTGGTATTGGCATACAATGCTTTATATCCGGTGGCTGTATTCCAATAACCCGACGTATTTGAATACAGTGCTTTTAATCCTGTTGCAGTATTGTTCCACCCGGTAGTATTGTTATAAAGTGTTTTGGAACCAATAGCCGTATTCCCCGTTGCGTGAATAGAAGAACTCGCCCCTGTTCCGTTATGATACAAAGCCGAGTCACCTACGGCTACCAAATTGCTTCTGTCTGTGTTGAAAATCAAAGTATGCGCACCGATAGCTACATTTGAATATCCGGTGGTATTGGACGCCAGTGCCTGATATCCACTAGCTATATTGTTATCTCCGGTAGTGTTGTTTTTTAAAGCATCATAGCCGGTAGCACAGTTAAATTGTCCGGTTGTATTATTATACATGGAAAAAGTTCCTATGGCAGTATTATCATTTCCTAAGGTATTGGCATACAAAGTGCGATAACCGATAGCAGTATTATTTTCACCTAAGGTATTTTGATATAAAGCCATAGTGCCGTAAGCGGAATTGGCATATCCGGTAGTATTGGCATACAAGCTTTGATAACCGGTGGCAGTGTTGCCAAATCCTGATGTGTTAGCATTGAGTGTTTGATATCCGATACCAACATTTTTATTATCAGTTTGATCGTCGTTAGAGCCGGCATCAATACCAATAAATATGGAAGAACCGTCGTTATCGGAACGGGCATCGGTTAGATCGTCCAGTTTAGTTGCGCCGCCGGAAGGTAAAGTAACGGTATTGCCTTGCGAAATGGTGAGATCATTGCCACTTATTGATAGCGTTTGTATTTCGTTAGTTGCATCGGCATCGGCGTCATCTACGTCGTCACCGTCGGATAAACCGGCAGGAATATTGCTTAAATCATTAAAATCTCCGCTAAATGCGTTACCGGACTTTTCGGCGTATTTGGCAAAGGGTACGTATTTAAACTCCGTTGTTCCGAAATCCTGGTATCCGCTACCGGTATCCAATTCAACATGCAGGAAATAATCACCGGCACTCCAATCAATGCTTGTAAAATCACCCGACACCACCGTGCCTTCGCCAACAACAAAAGTCACAATACCGTTGGCATCGGTGCTTCCGGTATGGGTTTCGCTGTAAACCACCGTGCTGCCTGCGTCCAAAATACTGAATCGCATATCCACGTTTTGGTTTGAAAGCGTGCTTCCGTTTTCGTAAATCAACGCTTTGTAGTTGAATCCGTTTTGGGCAAACACCAGTGCCCCTCCTAAAATGAATAGGACGAAAGTGAAATACTTTTTCATAGCCATTGAATTAATAATGATTTATATCGTAAAAATATTGGCCACCATCAACAATGATGTATCAAATACGTAAGAATGAGAAAAATAGGACAATCGATTTTGTACTTAAATTGTACTTTTTTCTCAGATATTAATAAAATTTATGTTTTTTACATAAATGTTGTGTGTTTTCCGGCGCTCGTTTGCTAGTCCCGGGCCGGTAAACTCACACAGGAAATAAAAATGTAGTTCTTACTAATCAATAATTCCTGTTTCATTACCCTAATTAAACTTAGCGTATAAAGTTCTTTCAACATCCTACAAAATTCCGTTGTAATTATATCACCGAAAAGCCATAACTCAAACAATCCGACGCCCCATATCTTTTCCAACACATGTATTTGAAATGTACAATATTTCTCAGCTAGATATATTGCTGCCGGTCTATAAGTTATTTAAGAAATCCCTCAATTTTTGACCGGAAGCCACACCCAATTTGTTTCTAAGCCTGTTTTGGGCATTACGTGCACTTTGATGTGTAATGTTAAGAATTGACGCAATCTCTTTGTTACTCATATTCAGCCGCATCAATGTAGCCAAACGAATGTCTCCACGGGTCAGATCGGGTTGTATCTTATTGAGTCTCTTCAAAAAATCCTTATTCACCTGTTCAAAATAGATTTTAAATGTTTTCCAATCTTTTTCGGAAGAAAGTAAATGTTTAATTTGTCTTTTCAGATTAATAAGCAAGTTTTGAGTGTCGGAATTCTCTTTTGCTTGAATGTGTGAGATTTTTGTCAATATATCTCTGAGTAATTGGTTTTTTTGCATCATACTGAGTGCATGCATGGTAAGTTGTTTATTCTTTAATGATAACTCCTTGCGTAAATTTTCGGCCTGTAATTGTGCTTTTTCTTTTTCCAATTTCATCTGTTGTTCTTTTTGTTTACGCTTTTGAATATAAACATACACAGCCAAAACAACTAAAAGAAAAAACACAACAATACTTGATAACAGAATCCGGAATTGCATACGGTCGACATATTGTCGATGTTGAAGTTGTTCGATGCGGCGTTGTTTTTCCAAATTACGGTATTTACTATCCAGTTCGGCCAATTGACGATGAAATTTTTCGGATTGTAAAGAGTCCTTGATTTGAATATATTGTCTTAACGTATCATAGGCAATATCACCTAGATGGGTCTTGCGCAGGTTTTCAGCGTAACTTTTATAGGATTTTTGCAGCATCAATCCGAAATCTGTTTGACGTGCAATAGCAATGGCCGAATCCAAATAGCGATTACTTTCACGGTAACGTCCCAAGTTACTCAAACATTCGGCCGAAACATTATATCCGATGGCCTTATTTTCATCTCTTCCATACTTTTTGAACAGTGCCATCGCTTTTCGGAGGTACATTTTTGTTTTTTCAACATCTCCCAGTCGTGAATACACGATCGCCAAATCTGCATAACCGTTTGCAAGAGGGACTTTCCCTCTCGGAAGCTGGCTATGAATGGCTGAGGATTTTTGCAAATTCCGGATAGCACTATCATACTCATTCAAATACATTTGACACATTCCGATATTTTGATAAGCAGCAGCAATGCCGTATTGGTTTGGAATTTTTTGTGCCGCGTCCAATGTTCTCCGGTAATATTCCAATGCTTTATGGTACCTGTTGGTTCCGTAGTAAATATTCCCGATAATCAACGAAGCCCGTGCCAACCCTTTTAGGTACCCCGTTTTAGTGGATAATTCAACGGCCTGATTCATCAGAGCCAATGTTGAGTCGTTTTTTTGCCAATAGTCAAAAATGTAGCCCCGTTCTTCCAGCAAATCAATATAAACGGTCGTATCTCCGGTTTGTAACGCATATTCTTGTGCCCGATGGTAGGCGCGTTCTGCATCAACATAATGGTTGGAATAATTATACACCTTACCTAATTTAAAGTACAATTTTGTCAACAACTTGGCGTCTTGCAAACGCTGTGCTTCCGGCAGGACATAACGTAATACTTGTAATGCGGAATCCAAATTTCTTTTACCCACATAAGCGCCAGCCAGTTTTAAAGCCGTTTGGACCTGCTTCCGGCCATGCATTTGAGTCATCCGGACATGTAATAATGCCAAACTGTCGGTATCCTGTGCGTATTCATTTTTAGCATAAAAAACCGCTACAATAATAATAACCAGCATACGGTATCGTAAATATAATGTTATGCTAAGTTTGGAAAAGTGAAATATCATGTGCCCTGTATTTTAAACAATAAAAATAAGGATAATATAATAAACTTGATATCATGTTATTTTCTCTATCCGAAACAACACTAAATTTAGAACACATTCGGGTCAAGGATATTTCTTTATAGGTACCATTTAACAACCCACAATCGCATTTAAAAACGAACTCAATCTTTCAATCACGCTCAATTTTAACATTTCGTGCGTTATTGAGTACAAAAATATTATACTTGGTCTTTTGTTTTTTAACTTGTTGTCTTTGTTTGTATTGCATTAAATACGTAATTTTAAAAAAATTACAAGAAGCCGATAAACCCTATTATTTTCATGGCTATTTTGGAGGTCGTTTATCGGCGTGGAACCGCTTCGAATTTTGTTTCGAAGCGGTTTTTTTATTCTTGAATATTGTAAAAATCCCTTTTCAAAAAAATAAAATTATTTTTGCGCCAGAATAAAATCATCCGGCATGCTGGATAGTTATATCAAAGACGAAAACGGTTTCCGTTATTTGGAAATAGGTAAAGGACAACCTTTGGTTATCTTACACGGTATCATGGGTGGGTTGAGCAACTTCAATGATGTGATTCATCACTTCAAAGACCGCTTTCGCATCTTGATGCCCGAATTACCCATATATACTTTTCCGCTGCTGAAAACCAACGTAAAAAGCTTTGCCAAGTTCTTGCATAAATTCCTGGAATTCAAGGGCGCCGAAAACCCGATTTTGTTGGGCAACTCCCTGGGCGGACATGTGAGTTTGTATTTTGTAACGCATCACGACTTGCCCGTCAAGGCCATGGTGCTTACCGGAAGTAGCGGCCTGTACGAAAAAGGTTTCGGTGAAAGCTATCCGCAGCGGAAAAACTACGATTATATCAAACGTAAAACCCAGGAAGTTTTTCACGACCCGCGTATGGCCACCAAGGAATTGGTGGACGAGGTTTTCCGCATTGTGAACAACCGGAACAAAATCCTGCGCACGCTTTCGTTGGCCAAAAGCGCCATTCGCCACAATATGGCCAAAGATTTACCCAAAATCAAAATTCCCACAGCCCTGATTTGGGGCAAGCAGGATGTGGTAACGCCCCCCGACGTGGCCGAAGAATTCCACCGGCTCCTGCCCGATTCGGAACTTTATTGGATTGACAAGGCCGGACACGCACCCATGATGGAACGGCCCGAAGAGTTTAACTCGATTCTGGAAAATTGGTTCCGCAAGCGGAAATTGATTTAAAAAGCATTGA
>Ga0256832_1003587_pt1 | contig 10541 bp, 5 predicted proteins | sample 134614metaG_FD_190534 | JGI IMG/M metagenome (GOLD analysis project Ga0256832, IMG submission 190534) | Hydrothermal vent microbial communities from Lau Basin, Pacific Ocean - 134-614 | ecosystem: Environmental > Aquatic > Marine > Hydrothermal vents | place: Pacific Ocean: Lau Basin | collected...
CGACGCCGGCATCCCCCTGGGGATCGAAAAGCAGTGCGTGGTCTTGGGGCAGGGAGGCGCGATGCAGCCCGGGCGCCTGTCGCCAGGGCGCGGTCGGCGGCGCGGCCAGCGCGGGCGCAAACGTGTGACCGTCCACCGCGCAGGCGCAGTGATCGGTGGCCCAGTGCTCGGGCCGGACGTAGAGGATGCGGAGTTGCTCAATCGCCGCCATTTTCATCCTCCTCGTACCAGAGAGAACGGTCTTCCAGGAATTGCCTCATGACCGAATTGCCTTGCCCCCGTTTATCGCGCCAGCCGAATTCCTGTTCAGCATGCTTCACTCCCCGGCTCACAGCCTTCAACTGAGGAACAGGTAGGGTCTTCAATTGATTGAAGATGAACTGCTTACCCACCAGAAGTGTGCCGTAATTGTCCCCTCGCACGGTGCTGTATTGCAGCGCCTGGGTGTACAACCGTCCCGTTTCCTCTAAAGCTTCTTCCTCTCCCGTTGTTTCATATTTTCGATACGCCAGCGCGCCCTTCATGACATGCAATTTACCGATGAATTGCCAGATCGACTTGTTTTCGGCGCCAGTGACTATGTCATTGTCAGACAGGTAAGGCACGCCGGCGTCTGAATGAAAGAACTCAGCGAACTTTTCCCGGAAGGACGCTTCCGCTTCACGAATCAGTTCCTCATCATGGGCGTAATACCCGAGCCAGGCGATGTTGACAAGGGCGTCGGCCAGGAGGACGCGATAAGCGCCGGATGCCTCCGCCTCTTGTACGGCCCTTTCCAACCATTCCTTGCTCTCCTGACGGAACCGGTCGACTTCGAGTGTATCACATTTACACGATCCGTGATGGGGCTTAGGACAACAATATCGGACTTTATCTCGGACAACGCATCCGATTTCAATGAGCGCCTTGATGTAATACCATCGATCGTTGACCTGCCCGAGTCTCTTCAATGCCTGTCGGGCGAAGCATTGGGCCAGTTCCAGGCGTTGACGCTTGTCGGCATCGGAGAGAAGAGAAGATGTTGCGGCATAGCGTCGCGTCGCCTCGGAAAACGCCAGGGCGGCCAGCCCGAGGCCGCGCGTAAACTGAATGCATTTGTTGATGTTCAGCGCCCATTGCGCTAGCTGCTGGGCATCTTGATAATGCCGCTCCTCGATAAAAATCATGGCGAAGGCGCTGAGACTTAGGGCCACCTGACCCGGCGCGCCTAACTGGCGATAGATTTCCAGGGCATTACGCGCCAGGTCTTCCGCTTCCGCATAGCGTCCTATCCGGCCCAGATTGAAAGCTAGATTCTTGGTGGTAGTCGCAACCTCCATCAACAGGTTGACTTCCCGCCACAGCTTCACGGCCCGGCGATAATCCTGAATGGCGTCATCCAATTGTCCCTGATTGTCTCGCAAATAGCCCCGCACCCGAAGTGCAAACGCCAGGATGGCTTTACCGCGCCAAACAGTGAAGTTCCTCTGGATATCTCGCTTTTCGAATGGTTGGGTTTCGCCGATGGCATGGGCCAAGAGTTTCTCTGCTTTAGCTAGATTCTCCCCAATCATGATATGGGCATACGCTTCCCACACATCCAGGATGGCGCAATTCTGTTCATCGACGATGAATTGCTCTTCGCTTCGAAGTGCTTCGGCCAATGTAATCACTTCTTCGTACTGCTCTTCCACCCAGGCCCGCACCACCGGGCGCATGGCCATCATGCCATAGATGGTTTGCTGCAAGTTCTCATCTACTTTTTGTGGCGATCCAGGTTCATCGAAGAAATTCAACACCTCGGCTTGCAGGGCGAGATCCAACGCTACGTCCCCGGCGAGATCCGCACTGCGGGTGAAACGATATCGATACCGCAAACCCCGTTGAACGTCATTTCGCAAAACATAATAGATATCTTCTGTCATCAATGCGTGACGCGTGAGATAATATTTCCCCATATTCTCCCTATCAGGACACCTACTCTCCTCTTCTTCTTCTTCTTCTTCTTCTTCCTTGTCAGGACACAAAATATCTCCTTGCTCTTCCACCTGGAGGACTGCGTTCGTGATTTCTTTCTGTAAGTCTTTGAGCCGCTCTTTGTAATAAGTCTCGAGTATCCCTGCAACGCGGGCTTGTTCACCTTGATCCTCATGGAGTATATCGCTCAGCAAATTATACAGTTCATCGTGGAGAAAGTAGCGCTCTTCTTGTCGTGGAGTTATCCATTTTTTGGTGAAGGTGTAACGTTCAACGGTCTTCAACCTCTCCGTGGCTTCGTGCTCCTCACATTCCATGATCTTCACCAGCAAGGCTGGCGTTGCCCCTTTGGGCAATTGGGCCATAGCCTGGATCGTGTCGAAAATGTCTGGATGATGCTCGGCGAGATGTGCAAAGTAGATCGCTTCCCAGGAACCCGGCTCATTCAAGCTTTGGATTCGCAGAATTTCCTTGATGCTGCCGCCCATGAGCAGAAAATCGATCACCAGCGAAAGCCGGATGGGGTGGCCTCCGGTCCATGTTGCTATGTTTCTGCGTTCCTCTTCCGGAAAATTGTCGTTATCGAGCTGATGAAAGATTTTTTCAGCATCCTTTCGTTTGTTTTCATCCTTGTCATCGAGATAATCCCTGGCAATCTCCCGAATGGCATTGAAATACGCCAAAACCCCATCTTCGTTGAGCGGGCCCAGGTCCAGCCTTTCGCGAGTCACCTGTCTTGACGCGAGATCTTCCCATAACGTCTCTGCGGAGGGACGACCGGAGATGATGAAGTACAAATTATCGTATTTCGCCATCAGATCGCCCAGCCATTCCCATGCATCGGCCACATGCTGGAGGGGGAATTTTTCTCCCATCCACGTGTACACCCACCGTTCCGCGGTATCCAAGGCGAAGATGACCGGGCGTTCTGCGCATGCTTTCGCCAGAATGTTTTCAAAGAGATCAAGATGCTCTTTTCTTAGTTTGGCACTTTCGCCGGCGACCCCTGCAGCCCACAACCCGTGCAATTGTCCCATCACTTCCCGGATTCGAGCTTCTTCCAAAAAGGAAGCAACCTGATACAGGGCGTCGGCCAGCCCGTTGGGGGTATGGGTGAAGGTGTGATACAGATCAACCTCCCTCTCCGCCACATACGCATCTTTCCCCAACTCCTCTCGCAACACCTTCAACGCGGCCCTCAACAGCCGCGTCTTCCCCACGCCGCCTTCGCCCAGAATAAAAAAGACTCGCGGGGGACTCTTTGCTCGAAATGTTTCTTTGATTGTCTCAAGCTCCTTATCTCTGCCGACCACATGGGGCAAAGCGAACATGCTGGTGAAATGACTGGTCAAGCCCGACGTGCTATCACCATGAGCCATGGTAAGCTCCCTCCTGGTTACTCAAAGAGCTGATAAAAAGAGGATTCAATTTTATAAAATTGTCTTTTGGGGCGCAGCGTTTTCAGATGGACTGGTTTCTCTCGATAATGGGATCGCTTTAGCATGGGCATTAGCCAATGGCCCGTAGCGAGCAGGATCGACTTCCGCCCACCTGTCAAACAGTTTCCATCCCATGAAATGGAGCCATTGCCAAAGCCCGCGTTTGTTTTGCCAGAGCGCGTAGGCGATGGGATAACGGATGGCCTCGTCGATAAAATAACCGCGTATCTCTTGCTTCTCTCTATGAATCGTCTCCCAACGCAACAGTTGCAGTTCTTGCAATCCCTGACGCACCTTCCGCAAATAGGATTTGTTCTTTTTCTCCTTCCATCCCTGAAATGCCTTATAAAGCGTCTCCAGGCGTTCTTGATCAAACTCTTGTTGCAAAAGGTCACTCCTTGTTTGAACAAAGAAACGATACGCGTTGAGGAACAGCAGGGAATCGGAATCCCGCATGCCCCACTCAACCTCCTCTGGCAACTCAGGATCCCAACGGTTTAACAAAACCAAAGCTTCGAGATGTTGCCTGATATCACTTCGTTGCTTTTCATCTGCAATGAACCCCAACATGGCATCGACGGCCTTTTCAATGCCCTGCGCTATACCCTCCCTTGCCAACAAGAGTGCGGTGCGGGGATAACCGCCGCTGGCGCGATAGATTTCGTCGAGTTCGGTCTGTCCTTGGGTTCCTATTTTGGGGTACTGCCTAAAAAGTCGTTCTAACTCACTCCTCTCAAATGGCTCCAGTTTAATTTCTTCAACGGCATTATTGAGATAATAATTGATAAATAAGGGCGCCCGACCGCGTCCGGTCATGACGATAAGGGTTTTGGGATAGGAGAGCAGGGGAACGAGCAGATTATCCTCTAACAAGGTCACGAAGTCGGGATTTACAGAAAAAAGTCCATCCAGGAATAAAACCAATGCCTGATTACTTGCGATGAGCTTGTTAATCACCCAACCCGATTGTTCCTGAACTGAGGTTTCTTTTGGGACGAGCGCTCCTATTTCTTTTGATATCGATTTCAGAAGCTCCAACAGGCCTTGATAGTCGAATGCTTCCACCCGAAATTCCAGTTTTTCTGCAGAAAGAGACTGTGAAGAAGCAGTAGTGTGGTCGAAATCAATATAAATCGAGCGGACCCCTTTCGCCTTGCGAAACTCGTGATGTAATTTGAGCGAAAGCCAGGTTTTGCCCACGCCCCGCTCGCCTGAGATGCGTATGGTCCGGATCTTGATAATTTCGCCATTTTGCAAGCGTTCGACCTTTTCTCCGACGCGTTCGATTTCCTCCTCACGGTTGACAAAAAGCGCCTCATCAAACCGATCGGGCAATACATTTGATGGATGTGTGGCTGTATAAGCATCGTTAGGCATTATTCTCCACCTCCCCGAGGCATGGCGTGAGTCTCCGTTTTTGTGGATTGGAATTTGAGATGATCGAGGACGAAGGATGAACGGAACAGATGAAAGCGCTTGTTCAGGCTTTGATTCGATAGGCTTCGATGACGCGACGGACATCTTGCTCCTCCAGATATTCACCGATAGGCTGATGGCGACAATGTTCAATGAAAAGTCGATTGGCCAACCACAGGACCTCCCGCGGCGTCGCTGGCAAAGCCAGGTCCACAATGCGACGATCCAGGTCATAGAGTTTTATATCCGCCAGCGCGTCGAGGGAATCGAACTTCCCATCGCTGGCGACAAACAAACGGCGCCGTAGCATTTCCACCAACATGCCCTTGCTCCATTGCAGGCGGGCTTCGGGCCAGTTTTGGGAAATGCGATGTCCGTTGTTGCGGGGGCGAAAATGGGGTCGCAACAGGTCGGGCACGAAGACCTTGATGAAAATGGAGGGTTCGAACTTCGACTGAAATCCCTCTAACCAGCGCCCTAACCAGCGCTGTCCCATGATGGGCAACGGATCGCGATTGGTTTCGAAGAACGCATCTACCCCATCCACTAAAAAATGGACAGAGCGATAACCGAATTGCATTTGCAGAAAATCGAACAACGCATGGATGGCATCAAAAGGATCGGACGCCTGATTCACGGTCTCTTCTAAACGTAAGTGAGTAATCAGGCTGCGTAGCCGCGAAACCGGAGGGGCCAGAAAGCCATGCGCCAGGGCAGGGGGAAGCAAGCCGCCGATGATCTCTTCCCAATCGCTTTCTTCCCATTGCGCCAGAACCCAGTCCAGTTCTGGGTGCATCTGCCATAGGAGCCGGGCCAGGGTGTGTTGCGCCGCCGTATGCAATCGCAGATACCGTTGAGGAAAAGCGGCCAAAACCGTCAAAACAGCATCCGCCGAGGCGTGCATTAACGCGTGGCCATGTTTGTCGAACTCGGGAGATGGCAAAGCATCCCAATGCTCTGGTAAAACGTAAGGGATGGCAAAGAAAGCGTATTGGTTGCGCAGGCTGCTCCAGGTGGCATAAAGCCGTAACGCGGTTTTACCGCCGCCGACGGGCGCGAAAATAAGCGCAGAACCGCGCTCCCATACCTGCGCCAATCCTTCATAGATGACAGTATAACGAAGAAGCGCGGGGTCTGCCGAGGACTCCAGGAATTCAAAGGGATTGAACCGAAGTCCAAAGCCCTTCAACCACGCAAGAATCATTTTTGCGTGGTCAGTAGCGTGCTCAATTGCGTCCATGGTGAGTAGCAAGACCTGATAATACAAGCCCAAAAACGTTGGGATTGTTCATTTTACCAGATAGCCTTTGAGGGAAATCATTGAGCCTCTTTAAGTAACTTAATTTTAACTCTAATAAGCTCAGTGATACACGCACAATAACCTCACAACAATCTCACAATTGGAAATCATCGCGTGCGCATAAGCCGAACGCCTCGCCCGCGCTCCGTGATGATGAAGATGGGGTGTCTGGGATCGGGCTCAATGGCCTTGCGAAGACGCCAGATCGCGGTTTCTACAGTAGCCTCCCATCCGTAAGCCAAATCCTCGTCCGGACGGTAGGCTTGATAAAGCTCCTTGCGACTACAAACCTCGCCCGATCGCTCATAGAGATATTCAAGCATACGATAAAGGCTCTGGGAAAGCCCATGCACTTCCATAGAGCCTACGTAAACCCGTTTATCAGGCGTGATGCGCAGGCGTGGGGCGATCTTCTGCCGCAGCTTCTTCCATTGGTTCGAAGATAAGGGCTGGTCGCCGCCAGCCTCCAGAAACGCTCGATACAGATCGCCTGTCCATGTCAGCCAACGTCGAGGATTGCCGCCGCCGTAACGTTTCAACCACGCATACACCTCGGGCGCTTCACAGATATCGGCCCAGGAAGATATCGCCCCGCCGCTGGCAAGGTGCAAACGACGGATCGCTATCGCCGCCAATGCCTCTTCGCGCCACCGAAGTTCGAACTCCTGAACGCGTCGGGTGCTTACGGCATGGGTGCGAGAGAGAAACCGTCGCCAGGGAAGCGGAGCGGCTATTTTGAAAACAAAGCCGGGCTGATCGAAAAAACTCAGTGTGGAGAAAAACCGTTCCAGAGAGGCTTTCACTTGAGGTTTTTCCAGGTCGATATTCGCTTCCCAACGTTCGAATCTATCGGCGAGGATCCACAATCCCAGGATATCCGCCCGCTTCAGCGCCATCACAAGGCGTTTGATGATCTGGGACACCGGCTGTCGTTGTAATGTTGCAGAAGTCGTAGATGAATTGTGCTTAAGGCGAGCCAGCAAAGCCGCACCAGACTCGGTGGTTTCTTCCTGGAGGCGATCGAGTTCATAATCGAACATCGGGGGAGGAAATGCCCCAATGAAAGCCTGTATGAAGGTTCTCGCCCATTCTGGAAATTTGTCCCACGCATTTGGATGCCCTGCGAAATACTCCAATAGTCCCAAGGAACAATGAGACAATATATCTTCACGCCACACGTTCTGAATCTGTGATGGCTCCCAATGTTCCGGCGGATCAGGCTCCCACGGGATCGCGATCCAATGGGCGCGATCCACTGCGCCCTCTTCCACGGCTTCGTGCATTAACATGGAAAGCACGGCGGTGCGTCCACCGCCAGCCTCGCTGTAAACGATGGCGGAAGACCGCCCCGCGATGAGGGGAAAGTCGGGCGGGGGAACGAATGCCTGGGCGAGCCAGGGTTCATCCTCGGCTCGTAAAGAACCGAACGCTGCCATGCCCAGCGCGAATGGCGCATCATGGGATGTCATGTCACTTGCATGTTCCGGCAATGAAGGTTGCTATGTTACTCAAGGCTTATGGAATCGAAAAATCTTGTATACTTGTATTGCTTCCTTGATGTCTTCCTCAGTCAGTACCTTTTCCTCAGTGGGCACCATGGGAAGAAGGTCAGCCTCTTTGTCCGGTTTTTCATCGTCCTTTTCAGCATCCCTTTCAGCTCGTAACGTTAACGCTATGTTCCCTAAACGCATCATTTCGCGAGGAGAACTGTTGGCATGAGTGTGAATGAATTTCGACAGAGTCTCTTTAGCGCCATTGTCCATAATTCCGCCACGGTCACGATTATCAAGCATCTTTCTGAGATCCTGTTGCGTCCAGGACAATTGCTCTAGAGGACACACCGCAGGAGGCTGAAGTGAAGCAATGATCTTCAAATAAACTTTTTCCTGTTGCAGCCTTGCGGCAAGGGTTATCACACGAAGAGCCTGATCTTGAGAAATAGCATTGTTCAATTCTAACAGCACCAACGTGGATGACAAATCTACGGGCCGGGCGGAGGCCAGGTCTATCATCCAGCTTTCGGGAAGCGTTTGGGGCGGGGGGGCTTCCAGGAAAAATTCCACTCTGGCCTTCAATGCTTTTCCTTCAATCGTTCCAGTCAAATCCACGCCAAGCGCCGTCAGCCAGGCCCAAATAGCCTCCAACGAACCCATTTCCCAGAAAAACAGTTGAGCCACCTTCCGTTGTTCCTGATAATTTAAGTCCAGGAAGGCGGTGGGGCCATTGAATGGATATTGTTGTTGCATGTTCTGATCAATTTGCTGCATTATTATACCGCCCCACATCTCGACCAGATGATGAAGCAGTTGTTCTAAGAAATATCGGGATATGGACGCCTCCTCAGGAATATCCAACATCATGTAAATTGGAAAAACAGTCTTTTGAAGTTGGGAGTATGCGATTCGCGCCAGTGTTGTTCGCCCACTGCCCGCGGGGGCGGCTATCCAGATCATGGTATCCTCCGTCATGCGCTTGATGAGGCGCCAATTGCCAGGAAAGTGAACATCGTCAGTTGTAAGCTTCTCCCATTCTGCCCGGGCCATACCAAAGGGATTTCTCCTTTCTTCAAGCCAATGTTGCACATTTTCAGACAGAGGGTCGGGAAAATTTTGGGGCCATGGTGGCAGAAAAACATACTTGGAGGATCCGGGAAGAGGGGGATAAAGTTCAGCGTAAAGTTTAGGAAATAATAATTGAATTTGCTTATGTCTAATAAAGCGGCGTTTGTGACGAAGCCCATAGATATTTTTTTTGATAAGATTTCTTATTTTTTCTGGGTTTGGATCGCCTTCTCTATTTGAATAAGTAATTATCCATTTTTTTATCAAAAATGCGATCAATTCTCGCACCAGCACATCATACTTTTCCCATATCCCAAAAATAGCCTGTAATAATTTCGCTATTTCTTCTGTGCTTAGATCCCCACTTTTTTTCGGTTGCGATTTACAGCGTTCCGTCCCTGACTCACACTCTTTGATAAATTCTTTTATTGTCGACCAGTGGATGTTATTTTTATCCCTGGTGCCATCAGTTTGGGTTTGATTACATCTGGCATCCTTAGACACAGGTTTATCGATCGAGATCAGCAAATCTAAAAGTTCCTGGAATTCTTTCTTAAACGTTTGGGTTTCATCATCTTCACGTTCCTGGGTTTCATCATCTTCACGTTCCTGGGTTTCATCATCTTCACGTTCCTGGGTTTCATCATCTTCACGCACCTGGGCTTTGTCGTCTTCCAAATTCACCTTTCGAAACAATCGCCAATCAATCCAAGACAGAATCACATGAGTCCATTTTTCCGAATTTCGTTCTCTGATTCTATTTAATTCGTCCACCAACCCTTGCGTTATTTCAGATCGGATTCTTTCATCGCACAATTTCCTCCGCAATTGCTCCCATTCCCGGACTAATTGAATTTGTGCTGGATCCTGATCACTCGAAAGACTGAATTGTCGTATTCTTTCTAGAAAGCGCTGTTGCTCTTCTTGGTCTCTCTTGTACTGTTCCCAAAAATTCCATGCTGCTCCAAACAGTGCTGTGGCTATGCCCCAAATGAACCCCTTATTCCCAAACCAAAACTCCATCACCCGTACTCGACAACTCACCGCTGCGTCCGGATCTCCCCACAGAAGACAATGAGAACAAATCAATTCGCCCGAAAAGCTTTGAACCAACATAGCAATAGCTGTGACTACAATCCCCAGTACGATAAAACGAGATGGTCTGCGTTCGGGATCGCTCTTCCAAACGATCAAGATCAGTATGCTTATGAATCCCAGGGTAATCAAACTCGTTAACAGAATTTTCACCGCTTCCTCTGCGATTCCACTGAAGTTACAAACAATGTACCCGTAAATCCAAATCGTGATTAATACCGCCCCCACCCAAACCAACGAAGGAATCAACTTCTTCCAGACGAACCCCAGCAAAGACAACAACTCCTTCCGAACCACTGAAGCAAACGATTCTATCCACATTTTGCATTGGTTCAGTGGCGGTTGGTTGGACCCATCAGAGATTTGATTTTTCTCTGAGGAAGCCATGGTGACACCTCGGACAATGCCTGAACGAAACCAGTAGAAAACGACAGTTATTAGTTTACAGAAAACACCCTTTTCATGCAACTTCAAAATAGCTCTTCGACCTGTATCTTGCCCTTTTCCTGTCAAAACAGTATGATTGTTTCACTAGCATTCTTCCCTGATATTCGCCATTCCTCCCCATGCCTCGCATCCTCATCATCGGCGGCGGCATCATCGGCGTCGCCTCCGCCTACTTTCTGGGCAAAGCCGGTTTCGAAGTCCACCTGCTGGAGCGGGAAATCACCCTCGGCGCGCTGACCACCGCGGCCTCGCTGCAGGCTGTACGCGCTCAGTTCGCCGACCCGGTGAATATCGCGTTCATGAAGGAAAGCCTGAGCTTCTATGAGA
>Ga0256832_1003588_pt1 | contig 10539 bp, 10 predicted proteins | sample 134614metaG_FD_190534 | JGI IMG/M metagenome (GOLD analysis project Ga0256832, IMG submission 190534) | Hydrothermal vent microbial communities from Lau Basin, Pacific Ocean - 134-614 | ecosystem: Environmental > Aquatic > Marine > Hydrothermal vents | place: Pacific Ocean: Lau Basin | collected...
AAGCTGTAGGCGAAGGCCTTGCGCACGTTGACGTCGGTGAAGAAGTCGGCGGGGATGCCGTTGCCGTCGAGCTGGCCGGAGCCGATCATCGGGTTGTCCTGGGCGGCGATCTTCTGGTTGAAGAAGACGGCCGAGGCGGCGGCGCCCAGCCACTTGTCGGACTCGAGCACCTTGGCGTTGGCCATGCCGCGGATCTGGGTCTCCAGGGTGGCGCGGTCGTTCACGGTGATGCGGTCGGCGTCGCCGGCCTTGAGCGCCTGGATGCGGGTGGCTTCTTCATCGACGACCTTGATGATGATCGTCTTCATCTGGGGCTTGTTGGCGTAGTCCCAGTAGCCGATGAAGCGCTCGGCGAAAACGTCCTTGCCGTCCCACTTGACCAGCTTGAAGGCCCCGGTGCCGGCGTCGTGGTTGTGCAGGAAGCCTTCGCGTAGGTCCTTGCCGGCCCAGTCGTACCAGTCGGCCTTGGTGCCGCTCCACTCGCCGTTTTCGATCGCGTACTTGCTGTCGAGAATCGAGGAAGCGGTGTACATCAACTTGACGAAGAAGGAGGGGTCCTTCTTGATCAGGTGGAACTGGACGGTGTAGTCGTCCACGCACTGGACCGAGTCGTCGATGGCCTGCCAGTACTTGTCGAGGTCAGCCTGGGAGGCGCCGTCGCCGAAGTAGTCCTTGGCGTTGACGCCGTCGTAGCCGATCAGGCTCTCGGCGTAGAACCAGCCCGCCGAGTCGCCCGGGTTGGTGACCAGCAGGCGCTCGATCGAGTACTCCACGTCGCGGCAGGTCATGCGGTTGCCGCTGTGGAAGAGCACGTCGCGGCGCAGTTTGAAGGTGTAGGTCTTGCCGTCGTCGCTGATCGAGTAGTCGGTGGCCAGCACCGGCTCGTACTCGGTGATGCTCTCGCCCTTGTAGGTGTAGAGCGTCTCGTAGATGTTCTCCAGGATCGCGCCCGAAGCGGTGTCGTACGCCTGGGCGGGGTCGAGGGAGTCGACCTCACCATACGTCATCTGGACGTACGTGTCGGGGCCGGTGGCGGCGAAGGCCATGGAACCGACCAGACCTAGAGCCAGAATCTTCAGCAAGTGTTTTTTCATACGCACTCCTTTCGTACCTTACGGTCCCACGTAGTATAGCATTTAGCCGATGAATATCGAAGGAATATCGTGAAGAACTATGCGTTCTTCCTTCATCTGCACCGCACCGTTCAGGTGGAAAGAAAGCCCCCGTCCACGGGCAACACCGCGCCCGTAACGTAGCTGGCGAGCTCGGAGGCCAAAAAGAGGACCGCCCGCGCCACCTCGTCGGCGTCGCCAAAGCGACGCAGCGGCAACCGCTGGTGGAAGTTGTAGGCCACGGCGACCTTGCCCAGCTCGACGTCGAAGATGGCCTTTCGGCGCAGCCTGCGCACCCCCTCGGAGGCGATGCCGCCCGGCACCACCACGTTGGCGCGGACGCGCGGCCCGTACTCGCGCGCGACCGCGCGGGTGCGAGCGACCACCCCCAGCTTGGCGGCGTCGTAGTGGGCGAGGCCGGGCGCGAAGGGAAGGAAGGCCTCGATCGATCCGACGTTGACGAGCACCCCTTCGTCCCCGGCGAGCGTCCGCAGGAACCCCTGGGTCATCCAGTAGACGGCGTCGAGGTTCACGGCCATCTGCTGCCGGTAGAAGGCCTCGTCCACCCCGAGCAGGTCCCGGAAGGCGTAGACGCCCGCGTTGTTGACGAGGATCTGCGGGGGCCGGTGGGCCAGGTCGGCCCAGAGCAGGTCGATGGCGGGCTTGTGGGCGAGGTCGAGCGCGCGGGATTCCACCTCCGCGCCCGCCGCGCTCAGCTCGGTCTGCAGACGCTCGAGACCTTCTTCGTCGCGGTCGACGAGCCACAGCGCCGCACCCGCCTCGGCGAAGCGACGGGCGACGGCGCGGCCGATGCCGCTCGCGGCCCCGATGACGAGGGCGCGGCGTCCTGCGAGCGTGAGCAGCTCGTGCAGGCTGGGTTTCACGTTCACCCCGTCTCCATTCTCGCACGGCCCCGTGGGCTAGGCTGTACCCATGGAAGAAGCAAGGGTAGCGCTGGTGACCGGCGCGGCCGGGGGTATCGGCCGCGCGGTGGCGGAACGGCTGGCCGCCGAGGGCCTGCGGGTGGTGGTGCACGACCGCGAGACCGGTGGCCGGGAGGTGGCCGAGGCCCTGGGGGGCGTCTTCGTGCAGGCCGACCTGAGCGACCCCAAGGAGGTCTGGCGCCTGGCGGTGGAAGCCGAGCGGGCCTACGGCCGGGTGGACGTGCTCGTCAACAACGCCGGATTCCAGCACGTAGCTCCGCTGGAGCGGTTTCCCCTGGACGTCTGGCAGGCCATGCAGCAGGTGATGGTAACGGCCCCGTTCCAGCTGATCCGCTCCTACCTGAAGGGCATGAAAGAGCGGCGCTGGGGCCGGATCGTCAACCTGGGCTCGATCCACTCCCTGGTGGCGAGCCCCTACAAGGCCGCCTACGTGACGGCCAAGCACGCGCTCCTCGGTCTCACCCGCGCCGCCGCGCTCGAAGCCGGCGAGGCCGGGGTGACGGTGAACGCCGTCTGCCCTGCTTACGTGCGCACGCCGCTCGTCGAACGCCAGATCGCGGATCAAGCGCGCAACCTGGGGCTGGAAGCGGACGAGGTCGTCCAGAGGGTGATGCTCGAACCCGCCGCCATCAAGCGCCTGATCGAGCCCGAGGAGGTGGCCGCGCTGGTGGCCTACCTGGTCTCGGACGCCGCGGGGGCGGTCAGCGGTGCCTGCCTGCCCATCGACCTGGGCTGGACCGCCCGCTAACCACGCGAAGACCGGCCCGGCTTTCGCCGGGCCGGTCCGCCGAGCGGATCCGACTCCCGTGCTTACTGAGCGACCGAGATGGGGATCCGCTTGGCGCGCGCGGTCTCGACCTTGGGCATGACGAGGTGGAGCATGCCGTTCTTGAACTCAGCCTTCACCTCGTCGGCGTTGATCTCCACCGGCAGGGTGAAGCTGCGCACGAAGGCGCCGTGCGGGATCTCCTGCAGGTAGTAGCGGCGCACGCCCTCACCCTCGACCGGCTTGTGCTCGCCGCGGATCGTCAGCTTGTTGCCTTCCAGGCTGATGTCGATCTCCTCCGCGGTGAGCCCGGGCACCGCCATCTCCAGGACCAGCGCCTCGTCGGTTTCGTAAAGGTCCACCGGCACCACGTAGGTGCCGGGCGCGGTCACACGGCCGAGGTCGCCCAAGGTCTCCTCGAAGAGCCGGTTGAACTCGTCGAACAAGCTCATCGGACCCCAAGAACGGAAGGGGGTGAGTTCGGTCGTCGGGCGAATCTCGCGCTTCACCAGGGCCATACCATCACCTCCTCCTATTTATCTCTCCACCCCAGAGCATAACATATGAGCCTGTTATTGTCAAGTATGGCGTGCTACGCTTCGGACATGCACGTCGAAAGGCTCGAGCTGGGCCCCCTGCGCGCGGTCAGCTACCTCGTCTGGGACGTCCCCGATCGCGCGGTGCTCATCGACCCCGGCGACGAACCCCAGCGGGTGCTCGCCTGGATCCAGCGCCACGCGGTCCGCCCCGAAGCGGTGCTGCTCACCCACGCCCATTTCGACCACGTCGGCGGCGTTCACGGCGTTGTGGAAACGCTCGACCTGCCCGTGTGGCTGCACCCCAAAGCCCGCCCCGTCTACGACCGTGCGGCCAGCGCAGCCGCGCGCTGGGGCCTTTTCATCGACCCACCACCCACGGCCCCCCTGAAAGACCTGGGCGAAGGTCCGCTCGCCGTCGGCCCCGGATTCGAGGTGCTGCACCTGCCGGGCCACTGCCCCGGGCACGTCGCCTTCTACCACGCGGCGGCGGAAGCGGTGTTTTCGGGCGACCTGCTCTTCGCTGGCGGCGTGGGCCGCTGGGACCTGCCGGGTGCGGACCTGGACGACCTCGCCCGCTCCATCCGCCGCCTCTTCACCCTCCCCGACACCACCACCGTCTACCCGGGCCACGGCCCCGCCACCACCCTGGGCGAAGAGCGCCGGCACAACCCCTTCGTGCAGGAGTGGCTCGAGCCGCCTTCCTCATAGGCCGCTACTGCAGGTTCGTTTAGAATGAGGCGATATGTTTAGGGGCGAGGATATCGGAATCGACTTGGGCACCGCCAGCGTGCTGGTGTACGTGCGCGGCAAAGGGATCGTCCTGCGCGAACCCTCCGTCATCGCTATGGTGCGCGACAGCAAGGACGTCAAGGCCGTCGGCGCCGAGGCGTACCGCATGCTGGGCCGCACGCCGGGCAACATCGTCGCGGTGCGCCCGCTCAAGGACGGGGTGATCGCCGACTACACCCTGACCGAGCGCATGCTCACCATGTTCCTCAAGAAGGTGCTCTCGCCCATGGCGCGCTTCTTCAAGCCGCAGGTCATGGTCGGCGTGCCCAGCGGGGTCACCGAGGTGGAGCGGATGGCCGTGGTGCGCGCGGTGGTCGACGCCGGCGCCAAGCGCGCCTTCTTGATCGAAGAACCGCTCGCGGCCGCGATCGGCGCGGGCATCAACATCGCCGCCCCCGCGGGCAGCATGGTCGTCGACGTCGGCGGCGGCAGTTCCGACATCGCGGTGATCAGCCTGGGCGGGATCGTCCAGTCCGAGTCGTTGCGGATCGCCGGCAACGAGTTCGACCAGTCGATCATCCGCTACGTCCGCCGCGCCCACAACCTGCTTATAGGCGAACGCACGGCCGAAGAGGTCAAGATCAAGATCGGCGCGGCCAAGGTGCTCTCCGACGAGGACCGCCTGGTCGCCGAGGTGCGCGGCCGCGACGTGGTCACCGGCCTGCCCAAGACCGTGGAGGTGAGCACCGAGGAGGTGGTCGAGTCGCTGGCCGAGCCCCTCGAGAAGCTGGTCATGGGGGTGCGCCGCGTGCTCGAGGCCACGCCCCCCGAGCTGATCTCCGACATCGTCGACCGCGGCATCCTGCTCTCGGGCGGGGGGGCGCTCTTGCGCAACCTCGACCACATGCTCCAGGAGGCCACCAACGTGCCCGTGATCGTCGCCGACAACGCGCTCGACGCGGTCGCCTACGGCACCGGAAAGGCGCTGGAGATGATCCACGTGCTCAAGGACACCCTGATCTCCTCCGACTCGGTGCTGCGCCGCTAGGAGGTCCCGCGTGCACGAGATCCTCGAGCTGCTGCCCCACCGCTACCCCTTCCTGCTCATCGACCGCATCCTGGAGGCCGACCCCGAGCACTTCAAGGTGCTCAAGAACGTCTCCTTCAACGAACCCTTCTTTCCGGGGCACTTTCCGGATCATCCGGTGATGCCCGGCGTCCTCATCGTCGAGGCGATGGCTCAGGCGAGCGTGGCCAGCCTGGCCACCCGTCCCGACTTCGACGCCGGCTCGCTGGCCTACCTGGCCGGCGTAGACGAGGCGCGCTTTTTGAAACCCGTCACCCCCGGCGATGCGCTCATCCTCGAGGGCACGCTGCGCTACCGGCGCGGGCTCGGCAAGTCCGAGGTGAGCGCCCGGGTCGCGGGTGAAGAGGTGGCGCGCGCCAAACTGACCTTCGTCGTGCGGAGCCGCTAGTGCTGTCGATCCTGGACCGCTACATCCTGCGGGAGGTGCTGCCGGTTCTGCTGGTGTCGGCGCTGCTCTACGTGGCGGTCTTCCTCTTCGGCTTCTTCTACGTGGGCAGCCGCTGGCTCGACGGCACCCCGGTGCTCAAGGTGCTGACCTGGCTGGGTTACCACGTGCCCGGGGTGCTCGTGCAGGTGCTGCCCATGGCCGTCGTTTCGGCCGTGGTCATCCCCTTTGGCCGCATGGCCACCGAGGGGGCGATTCTGGCCACCCAGGCGGGGGGCGTCTCCTTGACGCGGCTGCTGCGCCCGGTGCTGGTCGCCGGGTTCGTGCTCGCGGGGCTCTCCCTTTACCTCTCGGAGAACGTGGTGCCCCAGAGCAACGCCCGGGTGCGCGGCTACTGGTACGACGAGCTCACCACCCCGGGCCACGGGCTCATCCGCCTGCGGGGCAAGACCGTGCCCCTGGGGAACGGGGTCGAGCTCTTCTTTTCGGGGTACGACTGGTCCCACCGGGCGATGAAGGACGTGCGCCTGCAGTTGTGGAAAGGGCGGCAGGTTACCGTCATCTTCGCCGATCGCGCCGTTTACCAGGGGCGCGACCTCAAGCTCAGCGGCTACCGCATCTACACCGTCAACTACGCCGCCATCGACGACCTCCTTGACGCCAGCGAAGCCCAGCTGGAAGGGCAGCTGAAGCAGGTGTTCAAGAACGTCAGCGTCCCCAGGAATCCCGAAGCGACCACCACGATCAAGGTGGGCCTGAGCCGCGACGAGGCGCTGGCCAACTTCGCCGACCCGCTCGCGGCCGACACCCTGAGCCTGAGCGAGGCCTGGCGGCGCTACACCGACCCGAAGCTCGCCCCCAAGGACCGCACCGACGCGGGGTTGGCCTTCCACTCGAAGCTGGCGTTGCCCCTGGCCAACGTGGTGCTGGTGCTGATCTCGCTCCCCTTCGCGGTCCACTACGGGCGCAGCCCGGGCCTTTCGATGGGGATGAGCGTCATGATCGCGGTGGGCTACTACCTGGCCTTCCTGCTCAGCCGCTCCCTTGGCGGGCTGGGCATGCTGCCGCCTTCGCTCGCGGCCTGGCTGGCCAACCTCGTCTTCGCCTTCGTGGGCTGGAGGCTGATCCGCCGGTGAAGGCGCTCCTGCTTTCCGCCTCCTTCGGCGGCGGGCACCGCCAGGCCGCGAGGGCGCTGCACAAAGCACTCGAAGAGGCGGGTCCCTGCCGTTGCTTCGAGGAGGACTACCTACGCTTCGTCCCCGCCTGGGAGCGCGGGCCCGTCACCTGGACCTACGCCTTCTGGCTCCGCTACTGGCCTTCGGCCTACCGCTGGTTCTACCGCTGGTCCAACCTGCCCAGCGAGCCGCGGTTGATCTCGGAGTCGTTCAGCAAGGTGGGCCTTGGCCCCATGCGGCGTTACCTGCGGGAGCTGCAGCCCGACGTGGTGGTGGGTTCGTTCCCCACCGTCGCCGCGGTGGTGGGCCGTGCGCGCGCGGCCGAGGGTGCGCGCTTCCTCAACACCCTGGTGGTCACCGACTTTCGCGCCCACCGCCACTGGGCGCGGCCCGAGGCCGACCGCATCTTCGTGGCCTTCGAGGAAACCAAGGAGGACGTGGTGGCCCACGGCGTGGATCCGGAGCGGGTGCGCGTGACGGGCATCCCCATCCTGCCCGCCTACGCGCGGCTACCGGATCGCGAGCGGCTGCGCGCCAAGCGCGGCTTCGACGAGCGGCCGGTGGTGTTGCTCACCAGCGGAGGCGCGGGGGCGTACCGCAGCTATCACCGGGTGCTGCGGGTCCTGCTCGAGCTGGATCTACCCATGCAGCTCGTCACCTTCAACCCCCACCACAACGGCACCCGCGAGGAGGAGCGCGGGCGGACGCGCTGGATCCGCACCGGCCTGCGCGACGACTTCCCGGAGTGGATGGGCGCGGCCGACTGGGTGGTGGGCAAGGCCGGAGGTCTGACCGCCTCCGAGGCGCTCGCCCTGGGGTTGCCGATGGTCGTCTTCGATCCCATCCCCGGCCAGGAAGAGGGCAACGCCCAGTTCCTCGAGGAGCGGGGCGCGGCCGTCTGGATCCGTAACGGAAGCGAGCTGCGCACGGCCTTGGCGGGGCTTATTCCCGACCTCGCGCAGCGTAGGGAGATGGCCGAAGCGGCGCGGGCCCTCGGCCGCCCCGACGCCGCGGCCGCGGTCGCGCGTGAGCTCCTGGAAGGGAAGGCGGGGTGAACGCGCTGCTGTGGCCGCTGGGTGCGGCCGCCCTGTACTGGGGCGTGCCCTACCTGGTCTGGCAGTGGTGGGATCTGGGCGTCGTCCAGCGGGGCCTGGGCAGCGCCCGGCCCGAGCTGGGCCTGACCTTCGACGACGGACCCGACCCCCGGACGACGCCGGCGGTGCTGGACGCGCTGGCCGAAGCCGGCGTGCGGGCCACCTTCTTCGTGCTGGGATCGCGGGCCGAACGGCACCCCGAGCTGATCGCGCGGCTGGTGGACGAAGGGCACGAACTGGCGTTGCACGGCTGGCGCCACCGCCACGGCTGGGTCCGCTGGCCCGGGGAGGCCTACGCCGACGTGGTGCGGGGGGCGCAGGAGCTCGAGCGGTTGACGGGGGCGCCTCCCCGCTTCTTCCGCCCGCCCCACGGCGCCTGGACCTGGGCGCAGCGGGCGGCGGTCCGCAGGCTGGGCCTGACCCCTGTGCACTGGACCGTGGAGGCGCACGACTGGCATCCGGCCTTGGGTCCCGAAGACGTCGTACGGCGGGTCGCGGAACGAAGCCACCCGGGCGACGTCGTGGTCCTCCACGACGCCGGCCCGGGCGGGAAGACCACCGCGGCGGCCCTGCCCGGACTCCTCGAGGAGCTGAGGGCGCGCGGCTTCCAACCCAAACCGCTGGGCGAGCTGCGGGGGCTCTACCGCGGGCGCGGGCGCGACCTGCCCAAGCGCGCCTGGGCGGCCACGGTGGACCGCTATTTCGACCGCGCCTACGGGGTGGAGGAGCTGAATTACGCCGCTCACTCGGTCTTTCGCGTGGCCAAGGGCCCGTTTCCGGGGCCGGCGCTCGAGCTCGCGGACGGAAGCCGCATCGAACCCGGAGCGCCCGCCGCCGAGCTGCACCTCCACTCGGAGCGCATGGCCCGCGCCGGCGAGGCGGGCTCGCTGACCGCTTTTCGCTTTTTCAAGAAGTCCATCCCCGACCTCGCGCGCGCGCTCCGGGAACGCCCCCACCTGGGCGACGTGCAGGTCTTCTGGGGGGTCTCGCTGTTCCAGGAGATCCTCGAACCCGTCGGTTTCCGCACCGTCGAACTGCCCCCGGCGCGCCGCCGCTTCCTGGGGGCCTACATGCACTTCCTGCACCGCCTCTACGGCGGCACCCCGTTAAAGCGCGTCTGGCCCAAGCTGGTCTACATCGACCGGACGACCCTGCTCGAGCGCTACGGCTAGCCCGGATTTAGCCAGCGCCATCCCCCCCGCCACCCAGAACACCTCGGCCAGGTGCAGGCTGGGCACGGCCATGGGGTTGTCCACCAGGCTCATGACCAGGTATCCAAAGAAGACCGCGACCAAAAAGGGCTCGCGCGAGCGCACCGCGGCGTAGCCCACCAGCGCCAGCAGGACCAGGAAACCCAGCGTCCCCACCACGCCGGTCTCGCCCAGCGCGTGCAGCAGCAGGTTATGGGCGATCAGCCAGGCGCCGTAGAAGGGCTCGAGCCAGCTCGGGCAACCCAGACCGAGCGCGGCCGCCCCCTGCCAGACGTGGCAGCCCTTCCGGTAGAGGTCGACGAGCCAGGGCCCCAGCTGGTACGGCCCCACCCCGCCCCAGGGGTGGGCCTGAAAGGCCAGCACCGCTCGCTGCCAGATCACGTCGCGGCCGTTGGGGTTGAGCGAGAAGAGCCGGGTCAGCGCCGAGATCCGCTCGCCGGAGGCCAGGAGCGCGTACCCCCCCGCGAGCACCCCGCCCGCGGCCCCCAGTCCCCAGAGGTAGCGGCGGTCGCGCACCGCCGCGGCCGCGAGCACCCCCACCACCAGCACGGCCATCGCCCCCCGGCTCCCCGAAAAGGCCAGCGCCGCGAGCGCCAAGAGCCCCACCGGCAGCCGCAACCACCACGGACCGCGCCACTCGAGGGCGAGCAGCGCCCCCACCGCGCCGGACAGCCCGATCGAAACGGTGGTGTAGTAGGGGTGGACGAGGCGCCGCTGCCACCAGAGTTCGCCGAAGGCCTGGTGGCTGGTCCAGAAGGCCAGCAGGTAGACGACGACCAGCCCCGCGAGCAGGTAGACGAGCCGCCGCGGCTCGCGCAGGTAGACCCCGGCGAGCAGCAGCGCCACCACGAAGAGGCCGCGCACCAGCGCGAGCGGCAGCGAAACCAGGGGGCTCGGGCTCAGCAGGGCGGCGGCCAGCTGGGTGGCCAGGTAAACCCCGACCGCGCTGCGCGCCAGCGGACCCAGCGCCCGCCAGAAACGAAGCGCGGCGAAGGCCGCCAGGTAAAGCGGCGGAAAGACGGGAACCACGGCGAGGAGCCAGCGCAACCGGGCGGACACGGCGCCCATTGTACCTAGGGTTCGGATGAGGAAGCGCCCGCGCCGATCGGCGGCCCCACCCGCAGGAGCCCTTCGCGCAGGAGCTCGAGGAAGTGGGTGCGGGTGTCGTGGCCGCTCAGGCGGCAGCCGTCGATGCGCAAGAAGCGCACGACCTCGCCCAGCGGCACGCCCCAGAGGCGGCTCTGCGCCTGGGTCATCACCAGCCGCTTGGCGAGGACGATGGTGGCGTCGAGAATGTGGCTCACCGCGTAGCCGCCGGCGGCCTCGGCGGAAAGCTCCTCGTGGCTCGAGCGCTTCTGCGAGGTGAAGATCGCGGTCACCTGCTTCTCCTTGGCGTAGAGGTAGACCTTGCGCACGATCAGCCGCGCCGTCATCTCGCGCGCCTCGTAGAGGCCGGTGAGCGAGTCCACCACCAGGTGCCGCGCCCCGGTGGCTTCG
>Ga0256832_1003590_pt1 | contig 10535 bp, 8 predicted proteins | sample 134614metaG_FD_190534 | JGI IMG/M metagenome (GOLD analysis project Ga0256832, IMG submission 190534) | Hydrothermal vent microbial communities from Lau Basin, Pacific Ocean - 134-614 | ecosystem: Environmental > Aquatic > Marine > Hydrothermal vents | place: Pacific Ocean: Lau Basin | collected...
ACATCCCGGATACCCCGGTGACACAGGTCATCAGGCCGACCGGGATGTCCAGTTCCACGTCTTTCAGGTTATTGCCACAAGCCTTGTGAATACGCAGCTGGCGCTGCGGGTCATTGGGGGTGCGTCGATCCGGACCCTGGATACGGCGTGCCCCGCTCAGGTATTGCCCGGTCAGTGAGGCAGGGTTGTTGATGACCTCTTCCGGGGTGCCCTGTGCCACAACCTTGCCACCGTGTACGCCGGCACCCGGTCCCATATCGACCAGGTGGTCGGCAGAGCGGATAGCGTCTTCGTCGTGTTCAACCACGATAACAGTGTTGCCAAGATCACGCAGGAACGTCAGTGTATTGAGCAGTCGCTGGTTGTCGCGCTGGTGGAGGCCAATGGAGGGTTCATCGAGGATGTACATGACACCGACCAGCCCGGCGCCGATCTGGCTGGCCAGGCGTATGCGCTGCGCCTCGCCACCGGACAGGGTGTCGGCACTGCGTTCCAGTGACAGGTAGTTGAGCCCGACATTGACCAGGAAATCCAGCCGATCACGTATTTCCTTGACGATTTTCCTGGCAATGGCACCACGCCGGCCCGGCAGTTCCAGCCCGGCAAAGAATTCACTCGCTTCACCGACCGGCAGCGCTGCAATCTGTGGCAGCGTATACTCATTCACGAAGACGTTGCGTGCCGAGCGGTTAAGACGTGTCCCTTCGCAGTCAGGGCAGGGGTGTGTGCTCAGGTAGCGCGCCAGCTCATCCCGTACCACGTTGGACTCGGTTTCGCGGTAGCGTCGTTCCATGTTGCGCAGAATGCCCTCAAAGGGATGTCGCCTGACCTTGATACCGTTACGTTCATTGATATAGCGGAATTCGATCTGTTCACGACCACTGCCGTAGAGAATGATTTGCTGGATACGTTCCTCCAGCTCATCAAACGGTGTTTCGATATCGAAGCCGTAATGGTCTGCCAGCGAACTGATGAGCTGGAAATAATAGGCATTGCGCCGGTCCCAGCCGCGTACCGCACCGCCGGCAAGGCTCAGGTGCGGGTTGGCGACTACCCGCTTGGGGTCAAAGGATTGCTGCACGCCGAGCCCGTCGCAGGTCGGGCAGGCGCCGACCGGGTTGTTGAACGAGAACAGGCGCGGTTCCAGTTCGGTCAGTGAGTAACCACACTTCGGGCAGGCAAACTTGGCGGAAAAGGTGATTTCGGTGTTGTCATCCATATTGACGACACGCGCCAGGCCGTCGGCGAGACGCAGTGCGGTTTCAAACGATTCGGCAAGCCGCAACTTGAGATCGTCACGAATTTTGAACCGGTCAACTACCACCTCGATGCTGTGCTTGCGGCGCAGATCCAGTTCGGGCGGGTCATCCAGTTCAACGACTTCACCATCGATGCGCGCACGGATGAAACCGTGAGCGCGCAGTTCTTCCAGAAGTGCCAGGTGCTCACCCTTGCGATCCTGGACGACCGGTGCCAGTAGCATCCAGCGCGAGCCATCGGCCTGTTCCAGAACGTGATCGACCATCTGGCTGATGGTCTGTGCTTCCAGTGTAATCCCGTGGTCGGGGCAGCGTGGCGTGCCGACACGCGCGAACAGCAGGCGCAGGTAGTCGTGGATCTCGGTAATGGTGCCGACCGTCGAGCGCGGGTTGTGCGAGGTGGACTTCTGTTCAATCGAGATGGCTGGCGACAGGCCCTCGATATGGTCGATATCCGGTTTTTCCATCATCGACAGGAACTGGCGCGCATAGGCGGACAGCGATTCCACGTAGCGGCGTTGTCCCTCTGCGTAAATAGTATCGAAGGCTAGCGACGATTTTCCGGAGCCTGACAGGCCGGTGATCACGATCAACCGGTCACGCGGCAGGTCGAGATCAATATTTTGCAGATTGTGCGTGCGCGCACCGCGCAGGCGAATGGTGTCCATACTGTTTCCGGCAAATTGGGCAACCTGATACTATACGGCGTTTCACGATGGCTGACCAAAGGGAAATCTGTTTAGTGAACGAGAGTACGCCCGTAGACCAGAATATGACCCGAGCGGAGGCGCGTACCGCGGCATCCATGGCGGGTATTTATGCCTTACGGATGCTGGGGTTGTTCATGATCCTGCCGGTCTTTGCCCTGTATTCCGAGCACCTGGATGGCGCTACACCGGCGCTGGCCGGGCTGGCGATCGGGATATACGGTATGACCCAGGCTTTCCTGCAGATTCCATTCGGGCTGTTGTCTGACCGGATCGGGCGCAAACCGGTCATCGTGTTCGGGTTGCTGGTATTTGCCCTGGGTAGTGCCATGGCGGCCAGTGCCGATACCATCTGGGGTGTCATCGCGGGGCGGGCCGTGCAGGGCGCCGGGGCGATTGCCGCGGCTGTCATGGCGCTTACAGCGGATCTTGTCCGCGAGGAGCACCGGGTCAAGGCCATGGCCATTATCGGGATGAGCATCGGTGCATCCTTTGCTGTTGCCATGGTGCTGGGGCCGTTGCTGAACAGCTGGATCGGGGTGCCGGGGATTTTCTGGTTGACGGCGGTACTGGCGCTGGGGGGCATTGTGGTGATCCTGCTGCTGGTGCCAAACCCCGTGGTGTCACGGGTGCGGCGTGATGCCGAAGCGGTGCCTGAACAGTTTTCCGGAGTGTTGCGCAATTCACAGCTCCTGCGGCTGGACGCGGGTATTTTTTCGCTACACCTGATTCTGACTGCCAGCTTTGTGGTGTTACCGCTGGCGTTGCGTGACCTGGCCGGGCTGGAGGTGTCAAGACACTGGGAAGTCTACCTGCCGGTATTGCTGCTTTCCCTGCCCATGGCGATACCCTTTATCATCCAGGCCGAGAAACACCAGCGCATGAAGCAGGTTTTCGTTGCTTCTGTGGTCATTGTGGCCGTGGCGGAGCTGGTTTTGTTCAGATTTCACACTCAGGTACTGGCGATTGGTATCGGTTTATTCATCTTTTACTCCGCGTTTAATCTGCTGGAAGCACTGCTGCCCTCGCTGATTTCCAAGATGGCACCGCCGGACAGCAAGGGCACGGCCATGGGTTTCTATTCCAGTGCCCAGTTCTTCGGTGCCTTTGTCGGAGGTACGACCGGGGGATGGCTGCACGGGCGTTTCGGCTTGTCTTCGGTGTTTTTGTTCTGTGCACTCGTGGCGCTGGCATGGCTGGTGCTGGCGCTGGGAATGGAGGCGCCGGCCTACCTCAATACCCGGCTGCTCAGGATCGGGATGCTGGATCCGGCAGCGGCACAGTTGCTGGCGCAGCAGATTATCGCGGTGCCGGGTGTGGCCGAGGCGGTGGTGATTGCCGAGGACGGGGTCGCCTATCTGAAAATCGACCCGCAGTTGCTCGACGAGGCTGCACTGGAAGCGGTTGTCGGGGCAGCAGGCTGACTGAAAATCAATGGCTTACAAGTGCCCGAACGACAGGCTGGGCACTAGCGCGATCAGCCGTTATCATGGCCGCTGGTTGCAGTACACGATACACAAAAATGACAGAGGAAGCGCAGGGATGCGGCTTCCCGGACAGGAGTAAAACATGGCAAGAGGCGTAAACAAAGTCATTCTGGTGGGAAATCTGGGTGCCGACCCGGAAGTGAAATATATGCCGAATGGTAATGCGGTGGCGAATGTCACGCTGGCGACCAGCGAAACCTGGAAAGACAAGCAAAGCGGTGAGAACAAGGAAAAAACCGAGTGGCATCGCGTAGTGTTCTTTCGTCGTCTGGCCGAGATTGCCGGGGAATACCTGAAGAAGGGTTCGCAGGTCTACATCGAGGGCAAGCTGCAGACCCGCAAGTGGCAGGACAAGAATGGCAACGACCGTTACACCACAGAGATTATCGCCAACGAGATGCAGATGCTTGGCGGTCGTGGTGGTGGTGGCGGCAGCGCAGACTTTGGCGGCGCGTCGGCTTCACAGTCGGCACAGGCCCCGGCACCCGCGGCAACAGCCGGTGGTGACTTCGATGACGACATCCCGTTCTAGCCGACCTCGTCGAGCGCCAGGTTTTCTGTACGGGTTTCCGGACGAAAGATGTTGATCGGTATTTTCAGAAAACGTTTTCCATTGGCTTCGCTTTTCGGCAGTGATCCGGCATCGATATTCACCTGGATGCTTTGATACAGTAGTCTGGGCGCGCTGAGTTCCCTGTCGCGGTCATTACGGAAGCGAATGAATTCATCTTCACTCATGCCTTCCTTCAGGTTGATATTGTTTCTTTTCTGTTCGCCGATTGTCGTCTCGTAGTCCAGTTCGCGTCCGTTTGGCTGATAGTCGTGACCGACGAAAACACGGGTCTCGTCCGGCAGGGTATACAGCTTGTGCATGATGGAGTGGTACATGTCCTTTGCGCTGCCGGCAGGGAAGTCACAGCGACCGGTTCCGCCATCCGGCATGAACAGCGTGTCACCGGTAAAAATGGCATCAACAAAATGACAGGTGGCACAGGCCGGTGTATGTCCCGGTGTGAAGATCACTGAAAATTCCAGCGTACCGGCCTGCAGGGTTTCATTTTCCTTCAGAAGGTGATCAAACTGGCTGCCGTCAGTGGGGAAGTCGTCGGGTAAATTGAATTCTTTTCTGAAAATATCCTGAACGATGGTGATGCGCTCACCAATCGCAACCTGTGCATCAGGACAGGCTTCCTTGATCATCTGTGCACCGGACAGGTGGTCGGCATGCGCATGGGTTTCCAGGATAAAGCGTGGTGTCAGCGCATTGTCCTCAATAAACGTCAGAATTTTGCTAACAGATTCTGTCCAGACTTTTGACCCAACGGGATCATAGTCAAGCACCGGATCGATGATGACGGCGTCCTTGCTGGACGGATCATAGACCACATAGGTCAATGTGGACGTGCGCGAATCAAAAAAGGCCTTTATTTCCATGTTGAGGGTCTCTTTGACGATTAAATTCAGCTTTGGCTAGTATAAATTGATAATTAGAACTTAACCATACATAGAAATAATTATATACTACTGGCTATATCGACCTCCAAGTTGAAGCATTTCCACAGCAAGCTGTAGCAACTATATGATTTCCGGTTTAAACCTCATTTATGGATTGGGCGGTAAATTCCCCGGCCCGGTCTGTCTTCGCTAAGTTACTGTCCGTAAAGCAGGATTTTTCATTTCTCGCCTTGACAAGGTGGGGATTTGCTACCTATAGTGTCAAAAAGTGGGATTCAGTGGAATTTAGTGGAAAAAAGCGGGGGTCAAGGGGAGTCCGGTGTTTCGAGGTGGTAGTACAGTCAAGCTCGATGCCAAGGGACGGTTGGCCTTGCCAACCCGTTACCGGGGTGAAATCGGCGAGCGCTACGAGGGCCGTCTGGTGGTGACGGTCCACGATGATGGCTGCCTGTTGCTGTATCCCCAGCCCGAGTGGGAACAAATCGAACATCGTCTTATCAATACCCCGAACCTGGATCGTCGTACGCGCGACATGCAGCGTATGTTGGTCGGTTATGCCACAGAAGTCGAGATGGACGGAAATGGCCGTATTTTACTGGCGCCGCGCCTGCGTGATTTCGCCGGGCTGGACAAGACGGTGGCGCTGGTGGGTGTGGGCAGGAAATTTGAAATCTGGAATGACGAAACCTGGATGAATATCGGTAGTAGCTGGAAAGGGCGTGCGGAAGATGGTGACAAACCGTCCCCCCTTGAATCGCTGACGTTGTAACAGCGATGAGTCACCAGCATCAACCGGTACTGTTGACACAGGTACTGGATGCCCTCCGGGTGAAACCGGATGGCCTCTATATCGATGGAACCTTTGGACGTGGCGGACATGCGGCAGCGCTTCTGGACAAGCTCGGCCCCGAAGGAAGGCTTCTTGCCTTCGACAAGGATCCTGACGCCCTGGCTTTTGCCGCCAGCCGGTTTTCCGGTGAGGCACGACTGCTGATGCGCGAAGGAAGTTTTGGCAACCTGGCAAGCGAAGTGTCAGCCCTCGGCTGGCAGGGACGAGTGGATGGAATCATGCTGGACCTTGGTGTGTCGTCACCGCAGCTGGATGATGCGGCACGCGGTTTCAGTTTCATGCAGCCGGGACCGCTGGATATGCGCATGAATCCACAGGTCGGCCCCAGTGCAGCCGAGTGGCTGGCGCAGGCGTCGGAGCGGGAGATCGCTGATGTATTGTGGAAGTACGGTGAGGAGCGTTTCTCACGGCGTATTGCGCGTGCCATTGTAAACCGCCGTGAGGAGTCGCCAGTTACGACTACTCTGCAGCTGGCCGAGTTGATCCAGTCAGCTGCTCCGGGCCGTGAGCGTCACAAGCATCCCGCAACACGCAGTTTTCAGGCCATACGGATTTTCATTAACCGGGAACTGGAAGACCTCGAGGCCGTTCTGCCTCAGGCGGTCGAGGCGCTGGCGCCCGGCGGCCGACTGGCCGTGATCAGCTTCCACTCGCTTGAGGATCGCATCGTAAAACGGTTTATCCGCGAGCAGCACCGCGGCCCGCAGTTGCCGCCGGACTTTCCGGTCATACCGGAAGGCTATGCGCCAAAACTGAAGCCGGTGGGCAAGCAGATTCGCGCTGATGATTCAGAAACCAGTGCCAACCCGCGTGCACGCAGTGCGGTATTGCGTGTTGCGGAGCGGGTGGCATGAGGGCGTTTCTCTTTCCACTGTTACTGGTGGCGGTCATTGTCAGTGCCATGAGTGCCGCCTGGTCACGTCACGAAAGCCGCAAGCTGTTCAATCAGCTTCAGCAGCTTGAGGGTGAGCGCGATGCCATGAATGTGGAATGGGGGCAGTTGCAGCTCGAGCAAAGTACACATACCACGCACGGCAAGATCGAGTCGGCCGCGCGTGAACGCCTGGGGATGCAGATTCCCGGCGCGCAACAGGTGGTGATCCTGAAACCATGACACACGAGAGATATATCAGCCGGGGACGACGGTTTGTTTTAATCGGACTGATGCTGGTCGGTTTCGGTGTGCTTGCCGGACGCAGTGCACAGCTGCAGCTGGTGGATGAGGCATTTCTCCAGGAGCAGGGTGACGCTCGTCATTTGCGTGTCGTGCAGGTACCTGCACACAGGGGAATGATCACCGATCGTAACGGTGAGCCGCTGGCCATCAGTACACCGGTACAGTCAGTGTGGGTCAATCCCCAGGAGCTTGTTGCATCACCCGGCGAGATGTCACGGGTGGCGCAGCTGCTGGCGCTGGATGCTGACCGGCTACAGCGCCTGATTGGTCAGCGCAAGGACCGTGAGTTTGTCTATCTGCGCCGGCATGTTGCCCCGGATCTTGCGCAACAGGTGATGACGCTGGGTGTGCACGGTATTTACCTGCAGCGCGAGTACCGGCGTTACTATCCGGCTGGCGAAGTGGCCAGTCACCTGATCGGTTTTACCAATGTGGATGATCACGGTCAGGAAGGGCTGGAGCTGGCATACGATGAGTGGCTGACAGGTGAGCCGGGAGCCAAGCGTGTCATCAAGGACGGGCGGCGGAAAATTGTCGAGGACGTGGAGAATATCCGTTCGGCGCACCCGGGTCGTGACCTGGCGTTAAGCATTGACCGTCGTATCCAGTACCTGGCTTATCGTGAACTGAAAGCAACTGTCGCACAGCATCATGCACGATCCGGGTCGGTGGTGGTGCTCGACAGTCATACCGGCGAGGTGCTGGCCCTGGCCAACCAGCCGTCTTTCAATCCGAACAACCGCAGGCGTCTCAAACCCGGCAGGTTGCGCAACCGTGCTGTTACCGATGTCTTTGAACCGGGCTCGACGATGAAGCCGTTCATCATCGCGGCAGCCCTGCAGACAGGGAAGTACCGCGCCGATACTCATATTAATACGTCACCGGGCCTGTTCCAGGTAGGCGTACATACCATACGTGACATGCACGATTATGGCGTGCTGGATCTGACCGGCGTGATTCGCAAGTCGAGTAATGTTGCGGCCAGCAAGATTGCTTTATCGCTTGAACCTGAAATCCTGTGGGGCTTTCTGTCAGACGCTGGGTTTGGCATCTCCACAGGCAGTGGTTTCCCCGGCGAGGCCGATGGTCACCTGGCGAATTATCATCGCTGGCGCGATATCGAGCGTGCAACACTGGCGTACGGTTATGGACTCTCCGTGACTGCGATGCAGCTGGCGCAGGCCTACAGCGTATTTGCCAACGACGGCTACCGTGTGCCGGTTACTCTGTTGCGCCGTGAACAGAAGCCGGAACGCGAAGTCGTTTACTCGCCTGAAGTGGCGCGCAGTGTGCGGCACATGATGGAGGCCGTAGTGCACAAAGGTGGTACTGCGCCAAAGGCTGCTGTACCGGGTTACCGGGTGGCGGGAAAAACCGGCACAGTGCACAAATCCATATCCGGTGGTTATGCGGATGACAGGTATATTTCGGTGTTTGCCGGTATGGCCCCGGCCAGCAATCCGAGGCTGGTGATCGCGGTGGTCATCAATGAGCCACGAAATGGTGAGCATTTTGGCGGGCTGGTAGCCGGTCCTGCCTTTTCCCGCATCATGGCAGGTGCCTTGCGGCTGCTTAACGTAACACCGGATGACGTTCAGTTATTACACACGCAGCGGGACGGGCAGGGAGGTCCGGCATGATGGCGGTGCAGGCTTCTTCGCGCGGTATGCCGCTTACTGACCTGCTGGCAGGGCTGGTCGATCAGCGTGTGCCTGCAGATATTTGCGTTCAGGGTCTGGCGGCAGACAGTCGTGTCGTGCAACCGGGAGACCTGTTCCTGGCGTACCAGGGGCTACAGACACACGGACTGGAGTATCTTGCGCAGGCCATCGGGCAGGGCGCCGCGGCTGTGGTCTATGACCCTGAAGGTTGTCGTGCTGCAGATGTGTTGCTTGCCGATATTCCTGTACCGGCCATTGCGGTTGCCGGTCTTGCGCGGCAGCCTGGTGTGATTGCAGACCGTTTTTATGCTGAACCGTCACGGGATATGCAGGTAATCGGTGTGACCGGTACCGATGGCAAGACCTCGGTCAGCCATTTTATTGCCCAGGCCCTGTCGACAGGTGGCAAGCCGGCCGGTTTGCTGGGAACGCTGGGTTACGGTGTGTACGGTAATCTGAATGCACCAACACACACCACTCCGGATGCCTTGCGCCTGCAGGAAGAGCTCGCGACATTACGGGATGTCGGTGTGAAACAGGTTGCCATGGAAGTCTCGTCACATGCACTGGACCAGTATCGCTGCGCCGGTGTGCATTTTCATACTGCTGTACTGACCCAGCTTAGTCGTGACCATCTTGATTACCACGGTAGCGTTGAGGCGTATGCCGATGCCAAGCGGCGGCTGTTCCGCTTGCCCGGACTGCAATGTGCCGTACTCAATGCTGATGACGCTTTCGGTCGTGAGCTGGCAGCCGAACTGGCCGGCAAGGTCCGTATTATCAGTTGGCAGACAGGGGTGAACACGAAGCCGCTGGCGGATGAATGGCTGGCACTGCGTTCACTGCGTGCCTTGTCACAGGGTATGGCCTTGAATGTGGATTCCAGTTTTGGCGCAGCAACGTTCGAAACATGCCTGCTGGGTGATTTCAATGCGCAAAACCTGCTGGCAGCCCTTGCGGCCCTGCTGGCGTCCGGACAGACGCTGGATGATGCGGTGCAGTGCCTGTCACAGGTAACCACCGTGCCGGGCCGGATGGAGATGTTCAGCGTGCCGGGCCGGGCGCGTGCCGTGGTTGATTTTGCCCATACCCCGGCAGCACTCGAAGCTGCCCTCAAGGCATTGCGGCCGCACTGCAGCGGGGACCTGGTGTGTGTATTCGGTGCGGGCGGGGATCGTGATGCCGGCAAACGCCCACAGATGGGCGCTGTTGCCGAACGCTATGCGGATCGTGTCATAGTGACCAGCGATAACCCGCGCCACGAAGCGCCAAAGGACATCATGGCGCAGATTCTCGCCGGTATGGCGCAGCCACAGAACGTGGTACAGATTGAAGACCGCGGTGCAGCAATCCGTACAGCACTGTCCGGTGCCGGCACGGATGACCTGGTCCTGGTAGCGGGCAAGGGGCACGAGGAGACACAGCAGGTTGGTGATCTCAAAACTGCGTTCAGTGACCGTGATTTTGTAGCACGTTGTCTGAAAGGTGACGGGACATGATGAGCATGCTGCTGTCTGAAGCCGCCCGCGTGCTGAAAGGCACGCTCCATGGTGCGGATGTCACCTTTACCGGCCTGAGCACCGATACGCGAACCCTCAGTCAGGGAAACCTGTTTGTTGCGCTTCAGGGGCCGAATTTTGATGGTCATGATTACCTGCAGCAGGCACAGCACGAAGGTGCGGTGGCGGCAGCTGTCAGTCACATTGTGGAGTCTCCGCTGCCACAGCTCGAGGTCGCTGATACACGTGTTGCGCTGGGGCGGCTGGCAGCATACTGGCGCTCACGTTTTGATCTGCCGGTGGTCGCCGTGACCGGCAGTAATGGCAAGACCACGGTCAGGGAGATGATTGCAGCAATTTTGCGTCCCTGCGGCGAAACCCTGGTGACACGTGGAAACCTGAATAATGATATTGGTGTGCCGCTGACACTGTCCGGTTTG
>Ga0256832_1003591_pt1 | contig 10534 bp, 12 predicted proteins | sample 134614metaG_FD_190534 | JGI IMG/M metagenome (GOLD analysis project Ga0256832, IMG submission 190534) | Hydrothermal vent microbial communities from Lau Basin, Pacific Ocean - 134-614 | ecosystem: Environmental > Aquatic > Marine > Hydrothermal vents | place: Pacific Ocean: Lau Basin | collected...
TGCGCATATTACCAAGGCCGACAATTTTGATGAGTTCAAAGAGATTCTGGAAACCAAAGGCGGCTTTGTGCTGGCTCATTGGGACGGAACGGCCGAAACCGAAGCACGCATCAAGGAGTTGACCAAGGCTACCATCCGTTGTATTCCCCTGGACATGGATACCCGCGAAGAAGGCAAGGATATGCTCACCGGAAAACCCTCCGCACGAAGGGTTTTGTTTGCCAAGGCATATTGAAACAAATTACTTTGTTATTTCTGTAACATTTACAAAAATAAAATCGTATATTTGCAGCGCTAAAACCATACCTATGGCATCTTACATAAACAAAAAAGAAGCGGCCAAAGAGGCCATCAACAAAGGAATCGCAGAGCATAAACGTTGGATTGCAGTGGCCAAAGCCATGGCAGCCGGCATCAAACCGGATGACGAATTTGTCCTCTCCCCAACCGAATGTGCATTCGGACAATGGTTTTACAGCGATGGACGAGAGTTTTATGCTACTCCTCTTTATGCCGAATTGGAAGATATCCATAATGCTATTCACGATTTATATTTAATTTTTTTACAAACCAAAAAAGAATCAGTAAAACAGGGTCTTTTCCAATCCAAAAAATCGGCCGAACATAAAAAAGAAGAAAAACTCAAAGCCATCATTCAAAAAATGGAAGACCTGGTGGACTTGTTTGCTGCCAAACTCGAAGAATTCGAAGACGCCAATTTGTAAAGTTACAACCCTATCTCTTGTTTTTTATGCGCTACTCTCTTGGGGGTAGCGTTTTTTTAGGGCGTCGGGCCGTCCCACCCTCATTTATGCAGCCCGCGTTGATTCACTTAGCTTGACCGCTACGCATTCATGATGCGAAACTCTCTTCGCTCGCCGGCGGGCGAAAGGGTGCTCCGTCGTCCCAAAGACGGCCACTTGGCGACGCCGCGGCTGACACAAGTCCGGCGGCGCCCCGAACACCCACATCCGGGCGCCAAAAAAACGCCCCCTTACGGAGGCGTCTTTTGTGCTTAACCGCCAAAATCGTCGTAGCGGATGTTTTCGGGCGGAACACCCAGATCTTCCAACATATTGACCACGGCCTTGTTCATCATGGGCGGGCCGCAGAAATAATATTCGATGTCTTCGGGCGCAGGATGTTTGCTCAAATAATTGTCGTAGAGGGCCTGATGCACAAAGCCCACAAATCCTTCGCCCTCGGGATCGTCGAGCGACTTTTTGACCTTCCAATTGTCTTCGGGCAACGGGTCGGACAGCACCACGTAGAATTTAAAGTTGGGAAATTCGCGTTCCAAGCCGCGGAAATGATCCAAGTAGAACAATTCCATTCGCGAACGTCCGCCATACCAATAGCTTACCTTCCGGTTGGTTTTCAGGGTTTTGAACAGGTGGAACAAGTGCGACCGCATGGGCGCCATACCCGCACCACCGCCAATGTAAACCATTTCGGAATCGCTGTCTTCGTTGATAAAGAACTCCCCGTAAGGGCCCGAAATAATCACCTTGTCGCCCGGTTTGCGCGAGAAAATATAGGAAGATGCAATACCCGGATTCACGTCCATCCAGGTATTTTTCTTGCGGTCCCAGGGTGGCGTGGCAATTCGCACATTGAGCATGATGCGCCGGCCTTCGGCCGGATAACTGGCCATGGAATAGGCACGGGTGATTTCCTCGTCATTGCGCATCACCAAGGGCCAAAGGTTGTATTTGTCCCAAATGGGCTTGAATTTGTCGGGCTCGCCGGGATGCTCTTCGGGGTGGGCGGTAATGTCGATGTCTTTGTAATGAACCGTAACGGGCGGCACATCGATTTGGATATATCCGCCGGGCTTGTAATTGATGTCTTCGGGCACTTCAACCACAAACTCCTTGATAAACGAGGCCACATTGTAGTTCGACACCACGGTGGCTTCCCATTTTTTGACGCCGAACACTTCTTCGGGCACTTCGATCTTCATATCTTCCTTTACCTTGACCTGGCAACCCAAGCGCCAACCTTCTTCTTTTTCTTTTTTGGTAAAATGCGGTTCTTCGGTGGGCAGCAATTCGCCTCCGCCTTCGAGCACGCGCACCTTGCATTGCAAGCAGCTCCCTTTTCCGCCACAGGCCGAAGGCAGGAAAATGCCCTGTTCGCTCAACGTGGACAACAAGGTTCCGCCGGCCGGCACTTCCAGTTCTTTTTCGTCGTTAACAATGATTTTGACCTTGCCGCCGGGCAATAGCTTGGCCTTGGCCCAGAGCAACATAATCACCAAAAGCTGAACCACAATGAGGAAAACAACCGTGCTTGCCAATATAAATTTCCAATCCATTTCTTAACGATTTACTTCAAATTTTGATTCCCATAAAGGCCAGGAAACCGATGGCCATCAGTCCGGTAATAATGAAGGCAATGCCCAGTCCGCGCAAAGGCGCCGGCACGTTGGAGTAAGATATTTTTTCGCGTATGGCTGCCAGCAGCACAATGGCCAACATCCAACCGATGCCCGACCCCAAGCCGAAACTCAACGATTGCCACACATTGGTAAATCCCTTTTGTTGCATAAAAAGCGAGCCGCCCAAAATGGCACAGTTTACGGCAATAAGCGGAAGGAATATTCCCAACGATGCATAAAGCGCCGGTGCGAAGCGTTCCACCACCATTTCCACCAATTGCACCATGGACGCAATGACGGCAATGAACATGATAAAACTCAAAAAGCTCAAATCCACATCGGCCAAGGAAGGACTGAGCCATTTCAGGGCGCCGGGTTCGAGCAGGTATTTATTGAGCAAAAAGTTCAGCGGAACGGTAATGGTGAGCACAAACACCACGGCAATACCCAAGCCGATGGAGGTTTTTACCTTTTTGGATACGGCCAAATAGGAACACATACCCAGGAAAAAGGCAAAAATCATGTTGTCGATAAAGATGCTTTTGATAAATATGTTAATCAAATCCATGGCTTATTCTTTTTCGGTGAGTTGAGGCATATAACTTCGTTGAACCCAAATGATGATTCCCACGGTGATCAAGGCCATGGCCGGCATCAGCATCATGGCATTGTCCATGTAACCGTGGTCGTAGAACCATTGCGGAACCACTTTGTGGCCGAATAAGGTTCCCGAACCGAACAATTCCCGGATAAAGGCCACAATAATCAAAATCAACCCGTAGCCGGCACCGTTGCCAATGCCGTCCAGGAACGAAGCCCAGGGCTTGTTGTCCATGGCAAAGGCCTCCAAGCGGCCCATGACGATACAGTTGGTGATGATCAATCCCACAAACACCGACAATTGTTTGCTGATGTCGTAGGCAAATGCTTTCAGGAGCATATCAACCAAAATCACCAAGGCGGCAATAACCACCAATTGCACAATAATACGCACCCGCATGGGAATATACTTGCGCAGTAGCGAAATAATCACGTTGCTAAATGCCACCACGGCCATCACCGAAAGCGCCATCACAATGGCCGGCATCAATTTGACCGTAACGGCCAAGGCCGAACAAATCCCCAAAACCTGCACCGTGATGGGATTGTTTTCAAACAAAGGGTCGAAGAGTATTTCCTTGCTTTTCTTTTTGCCCATGGCTTATTGTTTTTTGTGTTTGGTAAAATAGGGAACATAGTGTTGCACCCGTTCGTTGATCATTTCTTCCACACCGTTTCCGGTAAGCGTGGCGCCCGATATGGCATCGATTTTATGGTCATTTTTATTGGTTTCGTCCTTCCAGTTTTTGACAATATCGATGCCTGTAAATTTTCCGTTTTCATCAAAAAGTTTTTCGCCTTTGAAGCGGTCTTCGAACCATTTTTCGGTAATATTGGCTCCGAGCCCCGGCGTTTCGCCTTTATGCCCGAACTTGATGCCGTGAATGGTGTTCATATCGTCTTCCAAGGCGATGTAACCCCAAATGTCGTCCCACAATCCTTTGCCATACATGGGAATAATGTAGTAGGTTTTCCCGTTGTATTTGGCAATAAACAAGGGATAGTGTTGTTCACCGGCCGGCTTCGCCATTTCTTGTTTCAAATTTATTTCAAACGCATTGATGCCTTCCACGGGATTTCCTTGGCTGTCCAAGGTCAATTGTTGAACAATGTATTGGTTGAAATATTGCTGAATCAAATCGTAATTCAAACTCAAACCTTTGGTTTCGGCCGCTTTTTGCAGGGCGGATTTATCCAAACCGATGGTGTAAAGGATGTCGGTCATTTTTTCCTGGCGTTTGTTTTGTTCGTGGAAGGGCTTAAAAAAGGTGAATGCGCCCGACAAGGCCACGGCCACCACCACCAGCAGCAGAGTCATAAAAACAAGGGTATATCCGTTACTGTTTCTGTCGAATTTCATGGTCATTGTTTTTCGAGGGTTGCTACGCGTTTCATACGTTTTTTCACATTGGCTTCCACCACAAAGTAGTCAATGGTAGGCGCCACCACGTTCATCAGCAATATGGCCAACATTACCCCTTCGGGATAGGCCGGGTTCAGGGTGCGAATCATAATGGCCAAAAGCCCGATGAGAAAGCCGTAAATCCACTTGCCGCGATTGGTTTGCGCGGCCGTAACGGGATCGGTGGCCATAAAGGTTAGCCCGAAGGCAAAACCGCCTACCATCAGGTGCTGCCACCAAGGGAATTGCATCAAGGTATTGGCACCCCAAGCATTGAATATCAGTCCCATGGTGATACCACCCAACAATCCCGACAGCACAATGCGCCAACTGCCCACTTTGGTAAACAGCAAAATGGCCAAGCCGATGAGGATCATCAGCACCGAGGTTTCGCCCACACTGCCGGGAATGGTTCCCAGAAACATATCCCACCACGTCCAAGCCGCGTGCTTGCCTTGGGCCAACATGCCCAGGATGGTTTCACCCGAAATGGCATCGGACTGGGCGGCGCCGGGCACCCAAACGGTGTTGCCCGACATGGTGGCCGGATAGGAAAAGAAGGCAAAGGCCCGGGCCGTAAGTGCCGGATTGACAATGTTCATTCCCGTGCCACCGAACACTTCCTTGCCGAAAATCACGGCAAAGGCCACCGACACGGCCAAAATCCACAACGGAATGGTGGCAGGCATAATCAGTGGAATAAGCAAGCCGGTTACCAAATAACCTTCGTTCACTTCGTGCCCCCGCTTAATGGCAAACCAAAATTCGATGCCCAATCCCACCACGTAGGACACGATAATCATGGGAATCACATAGCGGGCACCGAACAGGAATTTACCCCAAAAACCCGGATCCTGTCCCAGTTGGACAAAATGTTGATGCCCCACATTCCATATGCCGAAAATGGTGGCCGGAATAAGGGCAATCACCACGGTGATCATAATGCGCTTCAAATCCACCGAACTGCGGATGTGCGCGCCCTTTTCGGTTACCATTTCGGGCGTGTAGAGGAAGGTGTAAAAGGCCTGATAGGCCGGATGCAATTTGTGGTATTTGCCCCCTTCGAGGAACAAATGCTCATATTTTTTCAGGAATTTATGCAGTGCTTTCATAGTCTGGTTTTATCCGATTTCGACCATCATAATGTCCAATCCGTTACGAATGATATTTTGCGCATTGATTTTGCTGGAACTGATATAATCCACCAAACCAAAATCTTCGGGTGCCACTTCCAGGATGCCCAACTGTTCCATGCGGTCCACATTGCCCGTCAGGCACGCTTTGAGCAATTGCACCGGAAAAATGTCCAAGGGCATCACTTCTTCGATTTCTTCGGTCATCACAAACGGTCGCTCTTCGCCGTAGAGGGCCGTGTCCAATTCCCGTTCCTTGTTCGACCACCAATCGGCGTTGAGCCGGTAAACGGTTTTACGCGATTCGCCCAGGAAGGGCAACCAACCGAAAAAGCGCGCCTTGGGCTCATCCGACAGGGCGGTTATCGAATTGTCGAACACATCCAAAAAGCCGTCTTCGGTGATGTTGGTTCCCGTGAGCGGGTTTCCGCTGACAAGCCGCACATGGTCTTTACGTTTGAGCAAATCGCCGATGGCATCTTTCAGGTAGGCGCCTTGCTTAACCTTGTAGTAGCGAGGTTCCTTAAACAAAGGCCCGGTAAAGGCCACATGTTTGGTGGCATCGTAGCGGCCGGTCAGGAACAGGCGTCCCATGATCACCACATCCCAGGGATTGACCACCCAAATGCGGTCGCCTTGCGAGATGGGATGCGTGTGGGCAATGGCCACACTAACATTTCCCGCCGGATGCGGGCCGTAGATTTTCAGCGTCTCGGCGCCCGGAATATCGTCGAACATGGTGGACGATTCGCCGTCGGCGGTTACATATACCTTGCCGTCGGTCAGCTTGCCCAGGATTTCCACGCCTTTTTCAAACGCCTTACGTTCGTTGGTCAAGCCGAAATTATAGTCGGGAGCCAAGGGCGAAGTGTCGTAGGCCGGAATATAAATGGCCTTGGGTTTGTCGGCCGGATGGGCCGTAATGTCGTAGGGCCGTTGTTTGATGTAGGCAAACAGGCCGCTGTGGAGCAGGGTTTGCAGCACGTCTTCGCGGGTGGCATCTTTGGGACTGAATTCCACATAAGTGTCTTCGGCATCGGCTTCGATGACCACGCGCAGAATCACTCGCCGCTTGCCACGCACTATTTCTTTCACGGTGCCGCTTACGGGACTGCTCACGTGGATTTCGGGCACATATTTGGAGTAGAAAAGTTTGTCGCCCGCCTTCACCTTGTCGCCCGGTTGCACATACAGGCGCGGATTGACCCCCAAAAACGAAGTGGGTTTGACCGCATAGTGGCTCGACCGGCCCAGGTTTTCCACCACGGCTGACGGCTTTCCTTTCAGATTGATTGTCAGACCTTTACGAATACGTATTTGTTTGTTTTTCATTGTGTTTACTGTTACCGGACAAAGTTAATCGGATTTGTTGAATCCTATTGTCATAATTATCGTAAATGGGAAAAATAGTTAATGATAAAAATCAGGAAAATCGCACTTTTGTGTAATAAATATTACGTAGAAACTTTTATGATTTTTCGGGCGCCTCCCGCACATCGCTTACGCGATGTCGGGACCGGGCTGTCCGCTCAAATGCGGCTCGGGCAGTGCCGTGGTTTTGCGCGGGCTGTGGCTACGCTTGCCCGCGCCCGCCCGTGCGTGGGGCTTCCTTCGGTCGCCTCCGCCGGGCGGAAAACCATCGGCCTGCCCTGCGCCGCATAACCGCTCCCATCCCTGGCGCTTTGGGCGCGCGATGAATCGCGCGTCCACAATGGAACATCCGGCTCCGGTTGAAACTTCCGGGTTTATGATTAACGTCCTGCTACAAACATTGAAGGCGAAACCGCAGGGCGGTTTCGCCGCAACCCGAGGAGACCGAAGGGCTCCGAGGGCCGCGAGGAGACACCGCAGGTGGCTCCGATGCGCGCGGAGCAAGACCGGAGGCGAAGCGAAGCGGCGCCCGAAGGGCTTGCGGAGTCGCGAAGGGAAACAAGGCGCGGCCCGTGGCGCCGACCCAAGGAAGCCGCAGGTTCCCGGAGTCGCGAGGGAAAACAAACGCGGCCCTTGCATTGGCCGTCGGAAGCGAAGGTTTTCCGAGCCGCCGAGAAGACCGGAGGGCTTCGAGGCCCGCGAAGGCAGACCGCAGGACTGCCGGAACTTGTCCCACACATTGCGCAGCAATGTCGGGAGCCGCGGACCAAGACAAAGGGCGCCGGCGCCGCACCGAAGGCGCGGGCCGGTGGCGCAAAATCCCGATATAATTTTCCGTGAATGGCGCAGAACTTATATGTCCATTTTGGCGTCAATCACCGCCAAATTTTGCGCCGCCGGCAGCGGAATTCCATTCCGCCGCCGGCGCCCTGCCGGCTTGTGAAGCCCCGCAGCGACCGCAGGGCGCGAAGGGACCAAAACACCGGAATGAATAGCCGGATTTGTCCGAAATAAAAAATTTTTACTATTTTTGAACTTAAATAAAAACAGGCCGCCTATGATATAGAGCTACGTATTGCAAAATTACATCCTATGAAAGAAGTGCAAATCTCCGATGCGGAGTTGATACGTAGCTATGCCGGTGGTAATGAACAAGCTTTTTCGCGTTTGATGGCGCGCTATGAGCACAAACTTTACGGTTACATAATGAACCGTGTCAAAGATCCGCATTTGGCGCAGGATATTTTTCAGGAAGTTTTTATCAAGGTTATCGACACCATCAAGTTTAAGCGCTACAACGAGGAAGGGCGTTTCGGCGCCTGGCTCATGCGCATTGCCCACAATATGATTATCGATCACTTCCGCCGTCAGAAAAGGCAAAAAAAACAATACGACACCGAAGAATTTTCGGTTTTCGACATTTTGCCCGACAACAGCACGGCCGAAAACCAATTGGTGCGCCTTCAAACCATTGACCGGGTGCGCAAACTAATCGACGAACTACCGCCCGAACAACAACGGGTGCTCAGAATGCGTATTTATGAAAACATACCGTTCAAGGATATCGCCGAAATGTGCGACATCAGCATTAACACGGCACTGGGCCGTATGCGCTATGCCTTGATCAATCTGCGAAAACTGATGAAAAAATACAATATGGACCTTTCGGACTAAATCTTAAAGTATTTGTCCAATTTTTTCTCTTTGATACCCAATACTTTCAGGGCAAAATTTTCGATATTCATACCATTTTCTTCCATATAACCCTGAAAATATTTTATAGCGTAATCGGCACCTGCGTTGCGTTTGATTTCAATCAATTTGCTGAATAATTCCGCTACAATTTGGGCCGATGCTTCCGGAAGCATTTTGATTTCGAGGATAAATTTAGGTTCCTGGCTTCCTTTGGTAAAATAATGCGACGAACGAACTATTCCCCAATAACATTTTCCGTCTTTCATGCGTCCGCTCATCAAGAAATAGAATTTCTTCTTTTGCACCATATAAGGAAAAATCATTTGGTCGTAACCGCCTTCTTCGAAATCTTCTTCGAAAAGCACTTTGAACGGCTCTCCTACCAAATCATCAATGGACAAACCGGTAAATTTCAAAAAGGCATCATCGGTAAAAATAATACGCCCTTGTTCGTTGAGCCGGACTTTGAGCGTATCGTAAACACTGAGTTGAACACATTCCATGATGGAAATTTTTTAATGGATTTCGGTTGGATTTACCATAAACCGAAACGGCGTTTTTTGTTTTTCTTTACGGTTTTAAGAATCTCATCGATGCCCATCTCACGTGCATCGACTTTGAAGAGTTCTTTCAGCGGAATTTCGGCATTCATGTATTCGGCTAATTTTTTCTCACCGCCGAATTTGTTTACAATATACTCGGACAGGCAGGATACGTTGCGGTCCTCGAACCATCCTTCCAAGTATTTCTGTGCCACCTTTTCTCCACCACCATGATTTTCAATTTCATATATGATTTGGAACAATTGTTCCAACTCGCCCCGGATTTCCAAGGGCAAAAATTTGCGGCGGATAAATATGGCCGTAGGTTTATTCTCATGCATCCGGGAATGTATATCTGCTACCGTCCAAAAGAATTCGTTGTTTTTGGTGTAATTTTTTGAGGCAAAATAAGCATGTTTATGTGACTTGATTGTTTCCCAAATACGCTTGGAAATTACAGCCGGCAAACGTGGGTCTTGTAACTTTTCGTGGGATTTTCCAATGATTTCCGCTTCGGTATAGCCGGTTACGTCCGTATATGATTTATTAATATAACGTATGGTGCCGTCTTTGCCCAATTTACAAACCAACGTAACATCAGGGGATAATCCTTTCTCCAATTCCATAATTAACTTAATTTATTATGGCCACAAAAGTATGACTTTTTATGACAAAAATCAAATAATCTCTATCCTTTTTATCCGAATAATTTTCCGAAAAATCCTTTTTTGGTGGTTTTGCGAATGGCTTCCTCAGCACTATGGTCAAATTTCTGCGAGCCACGGCCTTTCATCAAATCATCATCATTGATTTCGGCACGCATATATTCCATCAGTTTGTCTTTGGTAAGCCCAAACAAATCCAAGACCAATTCATCATAAGTTTTTCCCATATCGTCCAAAAGTCCTTGCAGATAAGCACCCGATGCTTCCATACCACCTTTGTCTTCCAATTTGCGCAATTTGGCATATAATTCGCCGAAATAATGCTTCACATTTTCGGGAATGGCCTTGCGGCGGGAATAATAGGCGGTGATGTTGCCGTTTTCATCTTCTTTCCACTTGAAATCCGTTACCACCCAATAATAACGTCCACTCTTGGAAAGGTTTTTGACAATGGCATGAATGTTTTGCTTGTTTTGAAGGCGATCCCATAAAACTTTGAAAATGATTTTGGGCATATCCGGGTGACGAATCACATTATGCGGCTGGCCCATCAATTCCCATTCCTTGTATTCCGAAACCTCAACAAAATAATCATTGGCATATTCAATGATACCCTTGGGGTCGGTCTTACTCATAATGGTTTTGTAAGGGAACAATTTGATTTCTTCGTCAATCGGTGTGGGTCTGATTATCCTTTTCATAGCTGCTGCTTTTTAATTTTGACTGCAAATATAATTCTTTTTGTT
>Ga0256832_1003592_pt1 | contig 10532 bp, 10 predicted proteins | sample 134614metaG_FD_190534 | JGI IMG/M metagenome (GOLD analysis project Ga0256832, IMG submission 190534) | Hydrothermal vent microbial communities from Lau Basin, Pacific Ocean - 134-614 | ecosystem: Environmental > Aquatic > Marine > Hydrothermal vents | place: Pacific Ocean: Lau Basin | collected...
TCAATGGCTGTAAGCCATTGAAAATGAAGGAAGCGGGAAACCGCGTTTTCCGCTTCCGTAGTTGAAAAAGTCCATGGAAGGACTTTTTCAACATCCTGCTAAGGGGAAGAGGGACCTCAATCACTGATTTTGTGCGTGTTCAGCTGATAGCCGCAGTTCTGGTAGAAACGATAGTGATCCCGGCATAGCTGGATCTGCTCCTGGTCCACGCATTCGGCCACGCGCTCGAAACGGCTGAAGAAATCGGGAATGTCCGCGCGCAGGTTGATGAGGACATCGTGCTCGTCGCCAGGCTCCTGGCGGTCGGTGACCAGCACCGGATTCAGGGAAGGGTCCGCCTCTCCCAGTACGCCGTGGGGAATGAAGTTCTGGTCACGGAAGGTCCATAGCAGGCGGTCCATGTGCCGCAGGTCTTCACTGGAAGCGGTGGCGATAAGGACGCGGTGCCCGGCATTCCAGGCCTTCTCGGCGAGCCGCACGGCCAGGGTGTAGCGATTGCCCCGGCTGCCCGGTTGCAGCACGTAGAAATCTACCCGGGTCATTCCACCAACTTGCAGCGTGCAAGCAGCATCTGCATGAGCATGGGCACGGGGCGGCCGGTGGCTCCCTTGTCACTGCTCTTCCAGGCGGTGCCTGCGATATCCAGGTGAGCCCACTTGTACTTTTCCGTGAAGGCGCCGAGGAAGCAGGCGGCGGTGATGGTGCCCGCGCCCTTGCCGCCGATGTTGGCCAGGTCGGCGAAGTTGCTGTCCAGCTGCTTGCGGTAGTCGTCGTTCATGGGCAGGCGCCAGCAGGGGTCGTTGATGGCCTCTCCGGCCTGGAAAAGCTCTTCGGCCAGCTTGTCGTCATTGGCCAGCAGGCCCGTGGTATGGTGGCCCAGGGCCACCACGCAGGCGCCGGTAAGTGTGGCCACGTCCACCACGGCGGAAGGCTTGAAGCGTTCCGCGTAAGTGAGGGCGTCGCAGAGGATCAGGCGGCCCTCGGCGTCGGTATTGAGTATCTCAATGGTCAGGCCGGCCATGCTGGTGACGATATCTCCCGGCTTGTTGGCCGCGCCGTCGGGCAGGTTCTCGGAGGAGGGGACGATGCCGACCACATTGATGGGCAGTTCCAGCTCGGCGCAGGCCTGCAGGGTGCCAATGACGCTGGCGCCGCCGCACATGTCGTACTTCATTTCATCCATGTTTGCCGAAGGCTTGATAGAGATGCCGCCGGCATCGAAGGTCAGTCCCTTGCCCACCAGCACCACGGGCCGGTCGTTGGCGGAAGCGCCGCGGTATTCCATGACGATGAGCCTGGCTGGCTCCCGGCTGCCCTTGGAAACCGAAAGCAGGGCGCCCATACCGAGTTTTTCCATCTGCTTTTCCGTCAGGGCGCTTACCTTCATCTTGGTGGACTTGCTACCCAGCTTCTTCGCCTGGCGGGCGAGATAGCTGGGGGTGCAGATATTGCCGGGAAGATTGGCGAGATCCCTGGCCAGGTTCATGCCAGAGGCAATGGCCTTTCCATGAGCCAGTGCCTTCCTCACCGTGTTGGCAATGCCGCGCGAGCCAGTGACCAGCGTCATCTTGCCCAGGGGCCTGGCGGGACGGTCCTTCTTGCTCTTGCACTGATCGAAACGGTAGAGCTTCCCTTCGGCGGCCAGGACGATATCACGGGCAGCCGAATAAACAGCGGATGCCGTGTCGAGCTCCGGGGGCAGCACCATGGCGCAGTCCCTGGCGGCATTTTCGTTCAGCTGGGCCACCGCGTTCTCCACGGCGGAGGCCAGTGATTTCGAAGTCATGGATTTTTTCTTGCCCAGGCCCATGAGCATTACTCGCTCCGCCTTGAGACCGTCCACGGCGTAAAGCATCAGGGTCTGGCCCGACTTTCCGGTCATGTCGCCTTTTTTCAGTGCGGCCTTGATGGCGGCGGCAGCCCTTGCGTTCAGCTCGCCCAGGGTTCTTCCCGGCTGCCTGCCTTCGAAGACACCCAGGATCAGGCATTGGGTGGCAAGATTGTCTGCTACGGTGGTCTTGGTCAGATAGTGCATGGCGTTTCCGTGTTTATTATTCGCAACAAGGGGCAGAGTTTACAATCAATTCCTTCCTGCTGCATGGAGTTGTTGATGCCCATCTGGATTGCCGGATTGTGGAAACGGCTTTCCGGTCTCATATCGGCGCAAGGTCTTTCTCTGCTAAACAATGCTTCTTCAGGGAGCGTTTTCAAACCGGGTGTCCCGACGGGTTGTCGCCGGTTTCTCGCTTGTGACTCGCATGGATGGAGAGCGTCGGTTTGACCGCAGCTTGTGGGTTGCGTTAACATTTTACTGCCAATAAATCAAGAGCCCGCGTTGTTGTAATTGGGGGTGGCACCATGAATGATAGAGAAAGACGCGTTCAGTCTTACTCTGGACTTTTTGTCCGGCATCCAGTCGGATATCTCTTGGCGTTTTTTCTGACGTGGGGAGGAGCTACGGGCATACAGGCCGCTCCCAGGTTCTCTGATGTGCCCGCTACTCATTGGGCGTACTACTACATTGAAACCCTTGCGGCCGAAGGCATTACCAGTGGCTGCACTCCCACGGAGTATTGCCCGGATGATGATGTGGACCGTGCCCAAATGGCTGTGTTCCTGCTGCGGGCAAAACATGGTAAGAGCTATGTTCCGCCGGCTGCCACCGGTACGGTGTTCAACGATGTTCCTGCCACGCATTGGGCGGCAGCCTGGATAGAGCAGCTGGCAGCAGAAGGCATAACCAATGGCTGTGATGCCAGCAACTATTGTCCAGGAGCATCACTGAGCCGCGCCCAGATGGCGGTGTTCCTGCTGCGGGCAAAATACGGTCAGGCCTATGTTCCGCCGGCTGCCACCGGTACGGTTTTTAATGATGTTCCGGCCACGCACTGGGCGGCTGCCTGGATAGAGCAGTTGGCAGCAGAAGGCATAACCAATGGTTGCGATGCCAGCAACTATTGTCCAGAAGCATCGCTGAGCCGCGCCCAGATGGCAGTGTTCATCGTCAGGACCTTTGAACTCGACAAGGCAGTTGCACTCAACGACACTGGCATCACATGGGGAGGCGATTACCCTACAGGCAACAACAGCACCTGCACCAGCAACATCACCGCATCCCAGGATTGCCATCAGGGCCGCGATGCTACTCACAATGACGATTCCGATGGTCATGCCGGGTTCAGTTTTACCAAGCTCGATGCCAATGGCGCTTCCCTGCCCGCCAGTACTACCAGCTGGTCTTGTGTGCAAGACAACGTCACGGGGTTGGTGTGGGAAGTGAAGACTGATGATGGCGGTCTTCATGACAGATTGGACACCTTCACTTGGTACAACACTGATTCTGCCACTAACGGCGGCGCTTCAGGTGATGAGGGTAATGGCGATACTTGTTACGGCTACAACAGTGTCGAACCCGCTTCTTACTGCAATACACAGGCATATGTGGCACGGGTCAACCAAGCGGGCTGGTGTGGTTACCATGACTGGCGTATGCCTACCATGGAAGAGCTGCGCTCTCTGGTGGATTATTCCCTGCTTCCGCCTGGCCCGACGATAGACAAGGATTATTTTCCCAACCAGTTCGCATCGGAAGTTTGGGTGTCTTCGGCGAGCGCTAATAGCTCTAGTAGCGCATGGGTTCTCGATTTCGCCTATGGGCGTGACGGAAAGTTCGATAAGGTAAGCCACCATTATGTGCGGTTAGTGCGAAGCGGACAATGATTATCGGGAACGACGCCCCGGCTCGGTGTCTGCCACGGCAGGCCAGCCGGTTACCTGAGGAACCTTACGAATGAACAGAGTCAGCTTTCCAGCTTTTTCCATGGTCCTGCTGCCTGCGGTTTTGCTGGCGGCATCCTTTGGTGCAGCCCAGGCTGCGCAAACCTGTAATCCCAATATGTCCCCGTCCACGCCGGATAGCGATTTTGTGGACAATGGAGATGGCACTGTCACACATAGGAAAACCGGCCTTATGTGGAGCCAATGCTTGCTGGGGCAAAGTGGCAATGACTGTTCAGCCGACGGCCCCACTGCCTATAACTGGCAACAGGCGCTTGAGGCAGCGGCTGCTTCCACTCTGGCCGGGTACAATGACTGGCGTTTGCCCAACATCAAGGAACTGGCCTCCATACTGGAATTGGCCTGTTATGCTCCCACGATCAATCTTGCCTTCTTTCCCAATGATCCAGGTTCCTATGTTTGGTCGTCATCGCCGGCTGCTTCCTATGAACCGGAGGAGGACGCTTGGGGTCTCAGGTTCAGTAATGGAAGCAGCTTCGCGGGTCTTAGGAGTAACCTCTCCTATGTTCGATTGGTGCGCGGTGGACAGTGATGACCATTGAAGTTGATCCTTAACAGGTTGTTGAAAAGTACCGTTTTTCGACAATCTGTGTGTGCATAAGGACGTGCCACCATTTTCAATGGCTTACAGCCATTGAAAATGAAGGAAGCGGGAAACCGTGTATTCCGCTTCCGTGGTTGAAAAAGTCCATGGGGACTTTTTCAACATCTTGTTAGTTGATCCGAAAGCATGGGCGAAGCACAGGACAGGCAAGACAGGGCTTGTCCGCGGGAGTAGAATTCGTCCATTGAGTCCAGGCTGCCCACAAGGTCTTTTTCTTGCTGTTTTCCATTATCGACAGAATGCTCATCCGGGAGGTGTTCCGTGCCCTGCTGGTCATCGTGAGCGTGCTGCTTCTGCTGATACTGGCCAATTCCCTGGTGCTGCTGCTAGGGCAGGTGGCGGCGGGAAGCATCAGCATGAAGGTCATGGGCGTGTTGGTGGGCCTGAAGATTATCAAGCTGCTGGGGTTCATCCTGCCGCCGGCTTTCTTCTTTTCCGTGCTCTGGGTGCTGGGGCGCATGTACCGGGACAGCGAGATGGTGGCGCTCAACTGTGCTGGCGCGGGACTGTTGCGCCTGTACCGGGTTTTCTTCCTGGCCGCGCTGCCCCTGGCGGCCCTGGTTGCGGTGCTGGTGTTGGTGGTGCTGCCCCAGGCCAGGGCCTATGCGGACAACTTGCAGCAACAGGAAAAGAAACAGTTTCGTATCGGCGGACTCAAGCCGGGCGCCTTCAACGAATTCAACAAGGGCCGCTTCATGATTTATGTTGGCCATACCGATGAACAGGGTGATGGCTTGCGGGATCTGTTCGTCCGCTATCAGTTGAATGGTGAACCCGGTGTGCTGGTGGCCAGCCGTGCCAGGTTGACAGGGTTGGGCGATGCAGGGGGGAAATACCTGGTACTGGAAGAGGGGCAGCGTTACCAGGGCGTTCCGGGAAAGACGCTTTTTTCCATTGCTGATTTTCATCGTTATGGCATTCGCCTGCCGGATGTGGCGTCACAGGCCACCACGGTTTCACGGACCGCCCTGCCCACGGCGGTATTGATGGCCAGTGATGACATCAAGCTCAAGGCGGAACTCCAGGACAGGCTGTCGGCGCCCCTGTCCATCTTCGCCCTGATGCTGCTCAGTGTGCCCCTGGCCCGTTCCCTGCCCCGTCAGGGTGTCTATGGCCGTCTCACCCTTGCCGTGATCATCTACGCCATTTACATGAACCTGCTTGGCCTGGCGGAGAAATGGATGGCCAAAGGCGTGACCCCGGAATGGATGGGGATCTGGTGGGTGCCGGGGCTGGCGGTGGTGCTGGCCCTGGTCATCACTCGCCTGGACAGCCTCGCTTATTCGTCCCTGTGGCGGCGATGGAAAACAAGGCTGTCATGAAGCGTATTGATCGTTATATTGCCGCCACTGTTGTCAAGGCCACTCTCATGACCTTGCTGGTGCTCACCATACTGACATTTGTCCTGGCCCTGGTGGATGAAATCGAGGATCTGGGCAAGGGCGATTACGGCAGCCTGGATGCCATGATCGTGGCGGCCTGTTCGGTGCCCCGTTTTCTCTACGAGGCTTTTCCCGTGTCTGCCCTCATTGGTGCGCTGCTGGGTGTCGGTGGCATGGCCTCCGCCGGGGAACTGGTGGCCATGCGGGCAGCGGGCATGACGCCAGGGCAGATTATTGCAGCCGTACTCAAGGGCGGACTGCTGTTGCTGTTGCTGGTGGTGCTGGTGGGGGATGGTATAGGTCCCGTGCTGGAGCAGTACGGCAACCAGTACCGCCTGGAGAAACAGAAGAAGCAGATCACCTTCAGTTCCCGCAATGGATTCTGGGCAAAGGATGGCGACACCATGATTAACATTCGCCGGGTGACGCCGGCGGGGGAGCTACAGGACGTGACCATCTATCGATTCGATGATAAGCGCAGCTTGGAGGCACTTATCCGGGCCGGTTCGGGAGAATACCGCGATGAACGCTGGGTGCTGGAAGGCGTGCGGCAGACCCATATTGAAGACGATCGACTCAGGCTGGAAAGGAGAAAATGGCTGGCCTGGAACTCGGTGGTGGATCCGTCGGTGCTCAGTGTCGCTTTTATTGATCCCATCATGCTGCCAGCCTGGCGGTTGTGGGAGCAGATCCAGAGCCTGAAATCGCGGGAGCAGAATGCCCTGAGGTACGAGGTGACCTTCTGGAACAAGATCGCCGTACCCCTGACCACCCTGGCCATGCTGATTCTTGCCATGCCCATGGTCATGCGCAGCGGACGCGATGTATCTGCCGGGCAGCGGGTGCTGTGGGGCGCCATGCTTGGCACGCTGCTGTACCTGTTCAGCCGCGGCTTTTCCTTCCTGGTGCTGGCACTGGATCTGCCGCCGGTGCTGGTGGTGATATTCCCACTGGCAGTGATCCTGCTGCTGTTCCTGTGGATGCGGCGTCACACCGTCTGACGGGAATTTCCCTGTACATGCAGGGACACCAGACCGGTAAATTATGGGATAATTGAAAATTGCATTCCGGTTTGCCAGGGTTTTCCTGGATGACCCGGATTCACCGGATTTCCGCGATATGCGCGGGAACAGACGACGAACTTCGACAAGAATCTGAAAAAATATGCATATCGGAATTCCCAAGGAGAGCCTGCCGGGCGAGGCCCGGGTGGCCATTACTCCGGACATTGCCAGAAAGCTCATTGGCAAGGGCTTCAAGCTGAGCCTGGAGGCGGGCGCGGGCCTGGCCGCCGGTTACCATGATGATGACTATGAATCCGTGGGCGTGGCCCTGGTGGATCGTGCCGCGGCCCTGTCTGCGGATATCGTGACCAAGGTGCGCAAGCCCAGCCAGGACGAGATCGCCGCCATGAAGGAGGGCGCCCTGTACATAGGCCATATCGAGACCTGTGAGGACGATGGCACTCTGAAGGCCATGTTCGAACGTGATATCCGCCCCCTGGCCATGGAACGCATTCCCCGTATTTCCCGCGCCCAGTCCATGGACGCCCTGTCGTCCCAGAGCAATATCGCCGGCTACCGGGCGGTGATCGAAGCGGCGGCCCGTTACGGGCGGTTCTTCCCTCTGATGATGACTTCCGCGGGGTCCGCCAAGCCCGCGCGGGTAGTGATCCTCGGCGTGGGCGTGGCCGGGTTGCAGGCTATTGCCACGGCGCGCCGCCTGGGCGCGGATGTCTATGCCTACGATATCCGCCCGGAAACCCGCGAGCAAATCGAATCACTGGGCGCCAAGCCCATAGACCTCGATATCGGTGAAGAAGGCTCCGGAGAAGGCGGTTACGCCAGGGAACTTTCCGATGAGGCCAAGGCACGCCAGCAGGAGCTGCTGGCTGATGAGCTGGCCAAGGCCCATGTCATCATCACCACGGCCCTGATTCCCTGCCGGCCCGCGCCCGTGCTGGTGACCGAAGACGTGGTCAGGCGCATGCGCGAGGGTTCCGTTATCGTGGATCTGGCGGCCGCCAACGGCGGGAACTGCCCCCTGACGGAAGCGGACAAGGTGGTGCAGAAGCATGGTGTGTTCCTGGTGGGTTTCACCAACTATCCGTCCATGATGGCCGGGGATGCCAGCGCTTTCTACGCTCACAATATCGCCAATCTCCTGGACATCATGGTGGACAAGACGGACGAGGGCCTGGTGTTCAAGGACTTTGCCGAAGACGAAATCACGGCCGCCGCGCTGCTGACTCCAGAAAACTGATTTTCCGAGGACTAGAACAATGCCAGACACACTGGTCGCACTTTATGTATTCGTACTGGCCTGCTTCATTGGTTATTTCGTCATCTGGGGGGTAACCCCGTCCCTGCACACGCCCCTGGTGGCCCTGACCAATGCCATTTCCGGCATCGTCATCGTCGGCGCCCTGCTGGTCACCGGCGCGGAATCCGCGGGAACCACAGCGGAGATTCTGGGCTTCTTTGCCGTGCTGCTGGCCTCCATCAATGTATTTGGCGGCTTCCTGGTTACCAACCGCATGCTGGCCATGTTCAAGAAGAAAGACAAGAAATAAGGGAGTGCGATGATGGAGATTTCTGCAAACGCTCAGGCCTTGGCATACCTGGTATCGGCCGTATTGTTCATTCTCGGCCTGAAAGGGCTGACCCATCCGGCTTCCGCGCGCAAGGGCAACTTCTTCGGCATGGCCGGCATGGCCATTGCCATTGGCGCTACCCTCCTGGGCAGCGAAGTCCAGTCCTATGGCTTCATCATTGCCGGGGTGGCGGCGGGTGCCGTCATAGGCTCCGTGCTGGCCGCCCGGGTGCAGATGACCGCCATGCCCCAGCTGGTAGCGGCCCTGCACAGTTTCGTGGGCATGGCCGCCGTGCTGGTGGCCCTGGGCACCTATCTGAACAAGGCTCAGGCCGGGCTGCTCAATCCCGTGCTCATGGGAGAACTGTCCGCCGGCATCGTCATCGGTGCCATTACCTTCTCGGGTTCGGTCATCGCTTTCGGCAAGCTCCAGGGGCTGATTTCCGGTGCCCCTGTGATTTTCAAGGGACAGCATGCCCTCAATGCGGTGCTTGGGCTGATTACCGTGGGGCTGGCCGTGGTGTTCGCCACCACCGAGGCCTCCTGGGCCCTGGTGCTGATGACCCTGCTGGCTTTCGTGCTGGGCTTCACGTTGATCATCCCCATCGGCGGGGCGGATATGCCGGTCATCATCTCCATGCTCAACAGCTACTCCGGCTGGGCCGCGGCGGCCACGGGCTTTACCCTGGGCAACAACCTGCTCATCATCGTCGGCGCCCTGGTGGGCTTTTCCGGCGCCATCCTGTCCTACATCATGTGCCGGGCCATGAACCGCTCCATCATTAACGTGGTATTCGGTGGTTTCGGGGGTGACAGTGAAGGTGGCCCCAGCGCCCTGGCCCAGGCGGCGGAGAAAGGTGTCAAGGCGGCTTCCGTGGAGGATGCCATCTACTGGATGGAAGACGCCAACCGGGTCATCATCGTGCCTGGCTATGGCATGGCCGTGGCCCAGGCCCAGCATGCGCTGAAAGAACTCATGGAGCTGCTGGAGGAACACGGCGTGGAAGTGAAGTTCGCTATCCATCCCGTGGCGGGGCGCATGCCCGGACACATGAATGTGCTGCTGGCGGAAGCCGACATCCCCTATGATCATGTGCTGGAGATGGACGAGATCAATCCTGAATTCGCCACCACGGATGTGGTACTGGTGGTGGGAGCCAATGACGTGACCAACCCGGCGGCCAAGACCGACCCTTCCAGCCCCATCTATGGCATGCCTATTCTGGATGTGGCCAAGGCCCGTAACATTTATGTTATCAAGCGCTCCATGCGCCCGGGATATTCCGGCGTGGAAAACCTGCTCTATTATCAGGACAACTGTTCCCTGATTTTTGGGGATGCCAAGGATGTTTGCGAAGGTCTGGTGACGGCGCTCAAGGGCGGCGGTCACTGACGGCCTTCCGTGGTTCCCCATGCAAGCCGGCCTCGTGGCCGGCTTTTTTTTTGTTTCCGCAAGCAGGGGAGGGGTGTTTGCCCCGGTTTTTCAATCCCGGGGTTTTCTGACAAATGTCAATTTTTCTGAAATTTATTGACTGGGATCAAGTTTTTTCCCTGAATCACCCGTGTATTATAAATTCAAACCCGGATTGGGATAAATACAGTTAATAATAAAAAACTAATATAGATGTTGAAAAGGATTTAGAAGGAGGATGTATCCATGACAACCATTGCCGATCTTCACCGGCGCCGCCGGGACATCATTGAAACGGCATCAGTGATAGAGAATCTGATGACACCGGAGCAACTGTCGGTTCACGCCATTGCCAAGGTCACGCATATTCTGCTGTGTGATCTGTGTGAAATGGTGACCGATCACCTGGCGGATGAGCACAAGGGCCTTTACCCCAATCTTCTGACCCACGAGGAATCGTCGGTCAAGAACATGGCGTGGGGGCTGATAAACAACGACAAACTGCTCAAGCCGGAATTTTCCCAGTACAAGAGAAAATGGCTGAAGGACTGTGAATTCCAGTTTACCGACGCCTTTATCGAAGATACCAAAGGGGTGCTGAAGAGTCTCAGGCAACGTATGGAACTGGAGGAGAATACAGTCATTCCCAAGCTGGAGAGGGCGGAGATTCTCGTGACAGCCTAGGGAAAAAAGAACTGTACCTTGATTTGAACAACCGGCCCAGCGCCGGTTTTTTTTGCCTACA
>Ga0256832_1003593_pt1 | contig 10530 bp, 8 predicted proteins | sample 134614metaG_FD_190534 | JGI IMG/M metagenome (GOLD analysis project Ga0256832, IMG submission 190534) | Hydrothermal vent microbial communities from Lau Basin, Pacific Ocean - 134-614 | ecosystem: Environmental > Aquatic > Marine > Hydrothermal vents | place: Pacific Ocean: Lau Basin | collected...
GCGGGAAACGATACCTGGAAATCCTATGACGATTCCATCCATGTCTCCATACTTTACAGGCAATTCCCGGAGAAACTCCAGGAAGTTATCCCGGGGAGTGCTGACCCTCTCCTTCCAGAGTATTTCGAAATCTTCCACCATGGCGAACTTCGTATAGGTGCCTCCGACATCCAGAACGAGCACTTTCATGGCTTAATTTTATGCTCATAACACTCCACAGTCAGAATGTGGGGTCTATTTCCAGAAGGACATGTTCGATTTCGTCCTCCACATCCTCATCGTATTTCAGATACAGAGCATTCTTCCAGACCCTCGCAATGGTAATGCTGCTCTCAAACCCCGCATGGGCGAGGAAATTCCTGCCATTTATCTTTCCATCATCCCTGTCCGAATAATATTCGAGGGCGAACTTTACAGGGCTGAACCTGAACTCGAACTTTGCTCTGGTCCTCCTGTCGTGGAGAATCCTGTCCTTCAGCTTGTTTACCTCGTTCTCCAGAAGGTACATATTCATCTCCAGCCCGAACAGATTGTAGATTTTTTCGAAAGTCTTCATCAGGTAGTCCACATGGACACCCATATCCTTATAATCCTCAAAAATCTCTCCATCCACAAGGTCATACACAACTGAGGATATGCGGTGATAAAGGGCATACGAGAGAAGCAAATCCGTATAGAGGCGCCTTCTGCCCTTTCCATCGAATTCCACATACCCCTCACCCGAACGGTATGCACCCGTCTCATCGGATATACGCCTCAAGAGGTCATAAATGGCATTCCTGATAATTTCGGAGTCGTCTATACCGTGGTGGAAGAGGTAGAGGGGAGCATTTCTGTATATGGAGGAGAAGACGACCAGGAATCTCCTGAGAAGGCGGACATCCGCAATGGGCGAAAATCTCTCGAGATTGACAGCATTTATGGGGGAGAGGAAGAAAGCCTTTGCCCGCATTCTCTTCCTGTAAATGTCGTATATCTCCTTGCTCCTGTCCCCCAGAAACGGCTCCGCAAACAATCTGTAAAAATGGGGAATATCGCTGGAGCCAAATTCCAGCAACCTCACCCATATCAGAAAATATCGAAATGCCTCGAGCAGAGCAGAAACATAGAGATTCAAACCGGTGGATATGTCCACATAAATCTCATCCGGATGGAGATTCAGATAGTCCTCCACCATCCTGGCGAATATCCTCAGGACCACATCGTCGTAATCTCCCCTGAAATCGATACCATCGAAGTCCCCAATCGACTGAATAATAAGGGTTCTGAAATCGTTATGCTTCACCTGAGGAGCGAACCTATTCACAAAATGTTCTTCGAGGTTCTCCAGCCTGCCGGATTCCGTGAAAAGGTCGGGAGAGCGGGATGCGAGACTCATGGGAAAAATGTATGTGATGAGAGCTTCATCTCTGTAATAAGCGTGCATTGCATCGGATGACAACCTGAAATCCCTCAGAATCTCACTTTCGAACCTGTAATCGATAGTCTCGTAACCCTCCAGCTTCCCCACCACCTGATAGAACAACTTCATGGAATGGAAGAATTTTACAGGTCCATCACTTGTTGAATGTGGGGAAGAATGCCCTGTAAATCTGCTCCAGGAGCATTACACGGACCAGTTCATGACTGAAAATCATATCTGAAAGGCTGAGAAGGAGACTGGCTTCCTCCTTTAACTGGCTGGAGACCCCCCACGGACCCCCGATAACGAAATCCAGCGTCCCCGACAGATTTCTCCCCAGCCACCCGGCAAACTCCCCGGTACTCATCCTGACTCCATGAACATCCAGAACGATGAACCTTCCTTTCAGATACTTTCGTATTACTTCCTCCTCCCGTTTCAATATGATATCCACAGGCATTTTTCCACTGAGACGGACATCCGGATACACCAGATTGATGCGGTGGAAACGGGATATGCGCTTTATATAATCCTCTTCCAGCATCCTTATGGCTGGATTCTTCGTTCTCCCGGGGCTGATTATCCGTATCATATGGCTGGTTTGAACTGGAACAGGGGCTCGAACAGCAAATGAAGCATTACCTCCACGCTGGAATGCTTGAATATCATTTCCTCTATAAGACTGCTGTTTTCGAACATATACCTGTAAACCATCTCCCCGGTCTCCTTATACTTCTTCATCACGGCTATCCTGAAGGGTATCAGGAACAGGAGGAGGTCCTTTCCATTCTCTATGGTCGAATAGAGAGCCGCAATGGTCTGAACCGATGGATTCTCGAACATGGAGGACAGGTATCGAGCCCACAGGTCCAGAGGTTTCCCATCCAGTTGTTTCGCAAGTCCGATGGAACCCCTGGAGAGATTGTAAAGCCTGCGAGGGTCATGTTTCCATTCGTACTCGTAGGATTTGAATTCATCGAAGGTCAGACCACCGAAGGCAACGGGAAGGGTCCTGGAGCGAATCGTGGGGAATAGCCTGTAATAGTTGGATGCTATAAGGATGAATGTAGTTCTTTCATCGTGCTCCTCCAGAATCTTCAGAAAGGCGTTCTGGGCTTCATCAGTCATCATATCAGCATCCATAAGGATTACGAACCTCCTCTCAGCCTCCACAGGAGCCCTGGAAAGCTCCTCCTTCACGAGCCTTATGGCATCTATGGATATACTTCGCGTTCTGTCGAAATCCTCAGGTCTTGGACCATACGATTCAGGTCTGGTATAGGAAACAACCAGTATATCGGGATGGTTCAGCGTGTATATGGCTTTTCTCTGCTCCGGAGGATTGCACTCGGCAGATAGATAGAGGGCTGTGGTTGCTTTTCCAACGCCAAAAGGTCCGTGAAATAGAAGGGGAGGCAGATGCCCTTTCCTGCACGCGGATGTCAGAGATGATATAATCCGGGAATGACCAATAACATTCATGATTTAAAAGGGGGCAGAGCCCCCGGAAGACTACTTCTCCTCTTCTGCAGTCTCAACACATCCACAATCGACAGTGGGCTTCAGCTGATACGTGACAGTAACGTTGACCCTGTCATCCCCACATCCGGTATTTGGATAAATATAACTGAATGGATAGGTGAAGGAGAAGGGCTTAAATCTTCTCAACTTATGATAATCGAAAGGTATGGTTGACCTTGCAAAGACATCATAATCACCGAATTTTACCCTCTCGCCAACTATATGGAAACCAATGAGGTCCATGAGATCCTGTATTTCACCGACGCTATTCTGCATATCGACACCGGAGAAGAAGTACCCGAAATCGGATATCCCCTCCTTTCTGTTATCGAATACAACCACATAGAACTGGTCTATATTCTTATCCACGAGCCTCCATGGGTCCAATATACCACAGTCCGAGAAAGTGGCAGAAATCACAGCCGGCATCACCATCGGAGTCTCATAGAGGAAGTTGTCCCCTATCCAGTCAGCCTGGTCAACCTTCATACCCTTCGCATAGAGACTGGGTTTGATCTTCTGCTCACAATTTGCCTTCAGATGTAATTGATACTTTGCACGAAACTGGGCACTGGTATGCTGACCCGCGAGCTTCCACACTTCCACAACCTCGTAAGCGAGAGGCGCTTCAACGTCGAATTGAGGAAGATTTGTTCTGTTAATCTGGCTCATGAGAACATTGGCTCTCGGGCACATGTATCCATAGCTTATATGAACGGTGATTTTACCGGAGGGGTCGAACTCGTTGCACTTTGGAAGTTCGATTACGAATTCGGGTCGGGAACTCCGAATATACTGATATCCATCGGACAGCTCTGAGCCGTTAACGACCCTCCCCTTATCCGTCTTCACAGCAAACCCGGTTCTATCGGCTAAATAATCGAAAACATTGCCACCGTAATAATTCTTCGCCTTCACTATTCTCAAATGTGCAAATTTCACATCACGAATGTTTGGGTTGAGGGGAGTTATGCGGGCAGTAACTGATGTTACCTGCTCGGTCCTGTCTATTATGGCACTTATATAATTTCTCGTACCTTCCTTCCGTATGAGGTCAGAGGAAACCTTATTTATGAGCTTTATTATGGTGGCTATCACGTACCTCTTCGCCTGCTCGGCAGGAGCGTATGCACTTGCTTTCCTGTAAATCTTCTTAGTCTTTACATTTATGAGGAAGGCATATACGCTCAATCCCCTCATATCCTCGCCCACCACTATGTCGAATAGGAACTCTGCAGATGGAGGAATGTTTATGGTATTGATAAAGGCTTCTGGATTAACCGGTTCGCTTCCCACCAGCTTGAGGAACTCATCCCTGTTTATCCTCCTTATCGTAAATCCAGTGGATTGAAGTCTGGAATCCTCGACTGTATCTCTTGCTTTCTTCATTATGATCTTCATACTTCGCTCGATAGCCCTGTCTCCCCCTCGAAGATTACGGGCTATTATACCATTGGGATCGACGAACATTCTGAGATTGTAATGCACCCTGGGAGCCGGACATTGCTGAGCAGATCCCGAAACGGGCAACAGCGAAACTCCCGCTATGAATAAACCCAGTATCACCATGCTTTTGCTTTTCATTTGGTAAATTTTAAAGGGGGAAAGCCCCGCATTAATGCGGGGCAGAAGAAAGCTAATTCTGGGGAAGTTCTCCGATGATACGGAATTCAACACGTCTGTTCAACTGGTGCTCCGCCTCGGTCTTCGCATTCTTTATAATGGGCTGACTTTCTCCATAACCCTTCGGTATCAGTCTGCGGGGGTCTATACCCTTCTTTATCAGATAATTGACAACAGCCTCGGCTCTCGCCTGTGACAATCTCAGATTATATGCTTCAGAGCCCCTTTCGTCCGTATGTCCCGCAACCTCGACTATTATGGATGGATTCTCCTTCAGAAGCATGGCTATGGAATCGAGAACTGGATAGGATTCGGGTCTTATCGTCGCCTTGTTGAAATCGAAGTATATGTTCCTGAATGTGAGCACTTCCTTCTTCTTGAGCAGGAGGAAATCCTTCCGGAACTTCTCGGAGGGCTCCAGGGATATATCCGCCACCCTCTTTATATATTTGTTCGCAGAGACTTCGAACCTGTACGTTCCAGCGGGGAGCCTTACCATATAACTGTCGGCAACCATTTCCTGAATCAGCTTTCCGCTCTCGTCGAATATCCTGATGTTTGCACGCACCCTGGTACCCTTCTCGTTATCCAGAATATAACCATAGACGATTCCATATTTGCTCTTCAGGGGTACCGTAATGTCCACTGTCTGATTCTTAGATATGCTGAAAGTTCTGCTGGCAGTCAGATAATCCTGTGCACTCACAACAAGGCTGTATTTTCCTTTGAGTATTCTGGATTTAACAGTACCGTTCCTCCCGGTGGTCAGACTGAGAACTGTATCACCCTTCGAGGAAACTGCCACTATATTGGCACCGGCTACAGGCTCCTGAGTCAATGCATCTATGACCTTAACGATGAGCGTACCGGATTCAGGCTCCACCTTCCGCAGGGAAACTTCCTTCTCAACAGTCATACCTCTCTTCACGGGAATCACTTCGGAATAATCGTAATATCCCTTCTTCTGAACCATCAACCTGTAGGCTCCAGCCTCCGGAAGCACCACTCTGGCATCAGAAGCCAGAGTATCGAATATGACCTTCTCTTCAGCAGAAAGAACCTTCAGGTGGGCAGTGATAGGCTTTCCGGTCTTCGAATCCTTCACCCTAACTATGAGAGTCGCCCTGCTGGGTGCAAGCAAAATGGTCTTTTGATAAACCTTACCCACTTCCACATCCAGCTGTTCCGCATAATCGGCATATCCATCCTTATAAACAGCAATACGTGCCTTTCCGGCACCGGCAAACAGCCTGAGAACTCCACCCGCATAGACATGAGAGGAATCGTTCAGGACCACCTTAGCTCCCTTCAGAGTATCTCCTGTTATGCTGTCTAAAACCACCACATCGATGAACCCACCTGCCGGCATCAATTTGACCAGACGGGTATTGAGATACTTGGGAATGATTGTTATGGTATCCGTAAACGAAACGTAGCCCGTTTTCTCCACTGTATAGGAGTACCTGTCGGGTGATAGATGCCTGTAAGCCACACCCGTGGAATCAGTATTCATGGATGCAACCAGTCTATCACCCCTCTCCACCTTTATCCCCGCTATGAGAGGCTCTCCCGTGAGGGAATCTATGACCTTAACCTGAAACTTTCCGGTAAGGGGAGACTTGAAGCCCATACTGGCTATCAGCCTGTGCCCCTTCGCTCCGCTGAAGAGCCCTCTGGACCAGTTCCAGTTCAGATTCAAAAACCAGTACCTGAAATCCAAGCCACCATATAAACCGAACTCGAATTTCTCCCTTCCCCCCAGTCCGATATTTGCTCCAACGGGCAGGAAATACAGGACTCTGTACATTGCAGAAGCTGTGAATTTGGGGGTTCTGGTGCTGTAGAAAGTCTCGTTGAAGCCCTGAATATACTGGAATCGAAATGCATACTTATCCGCCACATCCCTGTATCCGAAATCCACCCTCAGAATGCGTGGAAGACTATAACTCCTGGATAATAGATAGCGTACATCCGAACTGGTGGTCAGGAGGGTGTCCCCATTCTCAAAAGCTGCCCTCAGGGCATTTACATCCAGTCTCCCCGCAAGAGTCAATTCGAAGGCATGCTCGGGAGTAATGTAGAGATAGGTAGTATCCGTTACGACGAACTGACTGTCGTTGTCGCTCCAGTAACCATTAAGCAATTTGAGTGTATCATATGGAATGGCATCACCCATACCGGGAAAGGTCGTCTGATTCTTGAGGGTAATGGATGAAAAGATATTCTCCAGGGAAAACCCTGCAAACCAGCCCTTACCCATGGGTTCATAGAGAAATCCGAAAGAAGATGTAAAACCCGTTCCTCCAGGGAAGAAGGTGAGCTTTATGGTATCGTCCACTATCCATGTATTATCCGGATACTGGGAAGCCCTGTCCTCGAACCTGACGAAACCCCTGTTTAATTTCAGATACGGGGTCATATTTACGTATGCGAGCCTCAGTCCGAAGACGAAATCGTTGTACCTGGGAGCCGCTCCAAGGAATACGTTGAAGTACCCAGCATATTCGAAGTTCTTAATACTCAGGTCGTATATGGATTCCCCATCGTTTCCGTAAAGAAGCAATTTCAGAGGATCCTTCGTCAGTGTCGAAAAGTAACTGCCCGAAACCAGCCCGATTCCACCATATATTCCTCTATAATTGAGGAGAACCTCACCGCTTCCAAAGCCCCAGAGGAAATAACCATTTCCATCCACCTGGGCAAGGAGATTGGCTTTATCGTCATCGTTTAGATTGGCATTAATGTATCTGTTGTAAAGATCCAAACTCAACCAGTTGTTTACTCCATAGGCATGAACTTCCGGAATCAAAAAGTAAAAATTGGGAAAATAATGAAGACCCGGCTCAGCCGGATTGGTGAATGCAAGGGCCATAAATAACATCATTGTACACCTCCTGAATTGATATCATACTGAACCTTTACAAAACCCCATACAGCAAGGGAATCCTCCGCTTTCGCATACGCTTTATAAGGAGAAACGGGGTCTCCCGGTAAAAGTCCCCTCACAGCCACCCTGAGCTTGCCGGCATGCTGATTTACGAAATTGATATCCGCTGTATCCAGTTCCAGAATTACAGTATCATACACAAATCCCGTGGAATAACCCGATGCATCCTTGGGAGGGTCGTTCAGGATTACCTGTCCCACCACGAGCGAATCCGCAAATGTAGTGGTATCAACGAGCCACGCATCTACCCTGAACTGCAATGGAATGGACCTCCTCATGAACAGATACAGGGTTGCACTGGATACACTGGCATTACCCGCCTTCAGTGAATCGCTGACGAAATCGAATCTTCCGTTTATCTCGAGAGTATCGTGAGCTTCCAGATGCATGGGGGCATATACCTCCAGTCGAGCACTATCTGTAATAAGAACATCTCCGGTGTATGTGGAATTACCATAAGCTTCAACGGTAACCACTGTGGACTCAGCTTTTATGTAAAGGTTATCGATTCTGTATTCGTAGTAATGGGTATTGGCAGGTATCTGCAAATTCTGAATTATCAAACTATCCTCCATTCCCGATTCCAGGAAGTTTATTCGGGCTTTAAGTGTAAGGTCCACATCTGCCTTTACCGTATCAAGATACAGCCTCACGATAGCATATACATCCCTGAGAATCAGCCCCTCCTCACCCCTCACTATCTCTTTGGGCTTGTTAAAATCGACGAACACGATGGTAATTAGACTATCAGGTGTGGTCAGTGTATCGGAGGGTGCATCCCCAGTCTCGAGCCAGTAAACCTCATCCCCCTGTCGTATTATCTTCACAGAATCCTTTCCGGCAGCGAACCGGGCTATATTATAAAAGGATTCCGCACTATCCCCTATCGGGAATCGCAAATCCACATTCCAGGAGGGACCTGTATCTATCTTCTCCACCCTGCAACCCATGAACAGGATGGGAAGCACGAGAGACAGTCCCGCTAAGAACTTCCTCATAATCAATCAACCTCCTTTAAAATCAAACCCTTTAAATAATGACTTTCCGGGAAATTCAATCTAAATGGATGGTCCTTGGACTGCCACAATTCCTCCATTACATAAAAGCTCCTCCCCATTTCCCTGGACACCCTGTTCAGACTATCCAGCAGGTCTTCCCTGCCAATATGATAGGCACAACTAAATGTTATTAAAATTCCTCCCTTTTTCAACCTCTGCAGGGCTTTTCTGTGCAGTTTGTCGTATCCCCTCATGGCATTCTCTTTCTTATTCCTCCTCTTCGTAAATGCCGGAGGGTCCAGTATTATGAAATCGAAATCCTCCTCCATTTCATCCAGAACATCGAATACGTTCCCCTGCACAACTTCTATCTTCTCCTCCGGAAGCCCGTTCAGTCGGATATTCTCTTTCAAAAACTCCAGCGCAACCGGGGACTGGTCTATGGCAACAACCTTTTCCACATCCCTGTGCTTCAGAATATGAAGGGCAAAACCGCCCATGTACGTGAAAGCATCCATTACCTTCATTCCTTCTGAAATATAAGGAAGCACCTTCAGATAATTCTCCGACTGATCCAGGAACATCCCTGTCTTTTGATGCACATCGAATTTGAAAAGCACATCATTGATGGGAACCACATAATCTTCGGGTATTTCTCCATATACGAGTTCGCTCCTGGGCTCCAGTCCCTCCTTTTCCCTGGCAGGGGTATCGCTCTTTTCATAGATGAAAAGGGGGTCAAACATCTCTATGAGGGTTTTGTATATGAAATCCCTCCGGATTTCCATTCCATACGTGAGAATCTGAGCTACAAACCCGTCCACATACCTGTCCACTATGAGACCGGGAAGTCCATCGCTTTCGCTGAAGACCACCCTGTAAGTCTTTTCAAATCCCAGACTCTGCCTGTATGCATCGGACTTCCTGATTCTCTCCCTTATATACCTGTTATCCAGAGGAACGGGGTTGTAGGAATACATGCGAATTCTGATATAAGAGTTGGGATTGAATATGCCGGCTCCCAGGATATTTCCATACCTGTCATACAGAAGAACACTATCCCCCGGCTTTGGCTTCCCCTCGATGGAAAGGATTTCTCTCGGTGTAATCCAGGGATGCCCTGAGAATCTCTTTAAAATAACTTTAATCATGGTTGTATCTCCGTAAAGTTTAAAGTGATGAAAACTTCCCAATTATCAAAAACTTAAGGATGAATTTCATATAAAGGGTTCCAGTTCAAGCCGATGCAATCAGCTATCTAATAACCCTTATACGAACTCTGTTCCACGGCTTCAATTCAACCCGGGAGATTCGAGATATGAGAACAATGATGGAATAAAATCGGGGCGCCGGGACTCGAACCCGGGACCTCTGCCACCCCAAGGCAGCGCCCCGCCACAGGCGGGGCTACGCCCCTCTACCCTCGATGAGCCTCCTGAATGCCTCTCCGCCCTTGTAGGACTTCAGTTGCCTCTCCCTCTTTATCGCCTCACTCTTCGATTCGTATTCCTCGTAATAAACAAGCTCAAAAGGAACTCTGTGCCTCGTGGAACGCTGCCTGCCAGAATTGTGCTCCTTCAGTCTCCTCTCAAGGTTGGATGTGTACCCTATGTAGTATTTCCCGTCCCTCAGACTCCGCAGAATGTAAACGTACCACTTCACAGATGAATCGGGGCGCCGGGACTTGAACCCGGGACCTCTGCCACCCCAAGGCAGCGCGCTACCACTGCGCTACGCCCCGATAAGAGATAGATATCGTGAGCGATGAAATTTTAAAGGAAGGGGGCGGGAAATTCAAAACATAATTTCCCGGAAATCGGATTTTCGAGGAGCGGATTCTGTGGGACTTGAAAATCCGGGAAAGCTCCTTAATAAAACTGGGAAACGATAAGAAATTCCCAGCCATTTAACCATTTGATCGCCAAAATCCGCATGCAATCTTTAATTTACATCACAGACTTGACATTTTATGCAAACTGATTTATAATTTAGACATGTCTATAATACAAACAAAGGAGGTCGCCATGAGGATGGAGGAT
>Ga0256832_1003594_pt1 | contig 10529 bp, 8 predicted proteins | sample 134614metaG_FD_190534 | JGI IMG/M metagenome (GOLD analysis project Ga0256832, IMG submission 190534) | Hydrothermal vent microbial communities from Lau Basin, Pacific Ocean - 134-614 | ecosystem: Environmental > Aquatic > Marine > Hydrothermal vents | place: Pacific Ocean: Lau Basin | collected...
AGCAATTTGGCCGCGAGGGCTTTCAGCGTGGCGACAGCAACAGCAAAGACAATTACGTGTTTATCAGCCTTGGTCTGAGTTATTATTTTGGGCATTTGCTTTGCCCGAGTATTGGGAGGCATTGATTTTTTTACGTTGTGAAAAAGTGGATTAAATACTTATTTATATTTTTATTTTTTGTTGTCTTCTTTTGGCATCTTTCTTTTGATAGAGAAAAGGGCCCTCTTTGGATAGACTATTTGTTTCGCGCAATCCTCATCCTTCTTGCAGGGATAGAGCTGCTTGTGAATGTAATGAAAAAAGTGCCTTTGTGTTTTGAGCAGTTTCTTTTTGCGCTGTTTCTTACTTTTTCTATCACGATGAATGAGATTCATTCATTTATCCTGCCGGCTTACAGGATGAAGGGGCCTCACTATGTCTTCGACATATTTCTTTCTTGTTTGATGCTGGTGGTTTTTGTGTTTGCTGTGGGTGTTGGGTTGTCGAAGCGTCGGGTGTCATCTTAGTTTATGTTTTGGCTTTTGGGCGGACTGAAGTCCGCGGTACTGTTTATGTTTAGCGGACTGAAGTCCGCCCTACAATTCTACTTTTACGAGTTTTAATTCATTTCTTTTTTCGCTGGGGATGACGATTTCTTTGGCGCTCATTTGGAGGGCTTCGGTGAAGCGGAGTTGGAGGGCGAGGTGTTGGGTGTTGAAGAGCGTCGTGCGTCGGGCTTTGCCATCGCCGGTGAGGTTGTAGGAGCTGACGGTGTTTTCGTAGCGTATTTCGTCGTTGAAGAGCAGGCGGAGGCGGGCTGTGGTGGTGGCGAGGAAGTAGGAGGAGAAGATGCCTTCGTCATTTTGGGAGTACTGTTTTTTGTGGAGGATATTGTCCCACTCCAATTGGCCGTCGGGGCTGTAGGAGAGGGCGAAGACCTCATCGAAGTAGTAATCTACGGCAAAGCGGCTGCTGAAGCGCGAGCTGGCAGGAGATGCCAGGGCGCGGTTGTGCTCGAAGGCGTGGCTGCGTTCGCAGAGGAGGATGACTCCGCCATCCTGGCGGGAGACGACATCCTGGACGAAGGCATGGCCAATGCCTTTGGCGCGGTCCCGGTTGGTGATTTTGGTGATGAACAACTCATCAAATGGCTTGTAAGTCAAGACGGGTATGCCGTTTTGTTCGCCATTTTCGAGGGGCATGCGCAGGAAGAAACTGCCCACGGCACGGTTGAGGCTTTCGTCGGTGAAGAGCCCGCCGCCGACGATGGCGTGGTGGAGGTTGTCGTAGCGGTAGCGTTGTTCGTGGGTGATGAAATCGGGCATGAGCATGAGGGCATGAGCGGGTTTTTTCCCGCTGCCGGTATAGGTGTAGATGTTGAGCCTGTGCTCCTGCAGCTTGCTTTTGCGGTTGTTTTCTTCGGTGAGGACGTACATGTTGCCCTCATTGTCCACGAGGAAGTCCGCAAAAAAGCGATTGCCCGCGAGGCTTTCTATTTCGCCCTCCCATTCCCACAGGGGTTTCATTTGACGAAAGTCAAAGACCATGGCCCATACTCTGCCTTGGAATTTTTGTTGATAGATGAGCAGTTTTTGGCGGTCTTCGGAGAGTACGGTTTGCAGGCCTACTTCGTAGAGGGCCGTTTCTAAGGGGCTGAGGGTGAGGGAGTCGGTGAGATTGGCGGCGGCATTGTAGCGATGGATTTTGAGATAGGCCTGGCTGTTTTTGCGGTAGATATAGAGTATGGAGAAGCCGCCTTTTTGGGAGACCGTGCGCACGATTTGGGGGCGGCGGCGGTCGAGTTCGAGGTTTTTGGTCCAGCTTTGGTGCATTTCTTCGTCGAAGGCGATGATTTCGACTTCCGTCAAATGCTCTAAGAGGAGCAGCAGGCTGCCTTTGCGGGGGTTGAGCAGTTCATATCGCGAGGTGGAGCGCAGGGAGACGGGTTCGGAGATATAGACTTCCTGGGCCTTCGGCATGAGGGGCAGGAGCAGGCATGAGAGGAGGGCGAGGATATGTGTTTTGATGCTCTGCATTTTGGGCGATTTAGCGAACCGGTTAGACTGCCTTTTCTCATTCGTGTTCCCAGTTGTACCGGTCCAGTTCTTCGATGGCAGCTTCCAAGAGTTGGATGCTGGCGAGGATGTCGTTTTTGTCGGCCATTTCAATCACCTGGTGCATGTGCCGCAGGGGGATGGAAATGGCTCCGGCAATGGCTCCGTGTTTACCTGAGCGTTGAACGCCCGCGGTGTCCGTACCACCGGCGGGGAGCACTTCTACCTGCCAGTTGATGTTGCGCTTTTCGGCCAGTTGTTTCAGGTATTTAACCATTCGGCTGTCGCAGATCGTATATCCGTCCATGATTTTAATGGCGGTGCCCTTGCCCAGCTCGGTAACCATTTCATGGGCCTGTGCGCCCGGCAGGTCGAAGGCAATGGTTACGTCTAAGCCGAGGCCGAAGTCGGGGTCTATGAGGTGGCCGGCCTTGAGCGCGCCGCGCAGGCCGACTTCTTCCTGGACGGTGAAGACGGCGTAGAGGTCATAGGGTATGGATTTGTCTTTGAGGCGGCGCAGGGTTTCGATGAGGATGAATACCGAGACGCGGTTGTCGAGTGATTTGCTGTTGACGCAGTTGCCCATTTCGATGAGTTCGCGCTCGCGGGTGATGGGATCGCCTACACTGACGAGCTCCCTGACTTTTTCTCCGGGCAGGCCGAGGTCTATGAAGAAGTCTTTGATTTGAGGCGGTCGTTTGCGTTCGTCGGCTTTCATCAGGTGGATGGGCTTGCTTCCCATGACGCCGATGAGGTCTTCTTTGCCGTGGATGATGACGCGCTGGGCCGTGAGGGTTTTGGGATCAAAGCCTCCGAGGGTATGGAAGCGGATGAAGCCGTCGTCATCTATATGGGTAACAATAAAACTGATTTCATCCATGTGGGCAGCGACCATCATCTTCTTGTCTTCACGGCCTTTTTTGATGGCTATGAGGTTGCCCATGTTGTCTGTTTGCAGTTCATCTACCAGAGGTTCAACTTCCTGGCGGATGAACTTTCTGATGCGATGTTCGAAGCCCGGGGCACCCGGGGTTTCACATATCTTTTTGAGGAGTGAGACATCAATCATAGTGTAGGTTTTTCTTCGGCACTTAAAGGGTGTTCGGTGTCTGTCCGCTTAAGTCTATCCTACAAAGGTGCGGTATTTTTTTGGGTTGGCAAAATTTGGCGTTCAAGCGCTTATCTTTGCGGCATGTCTCTTTTGAAGAAATTGGCGGGAGAAACCGCGATTTATGGTGTGAGCAGCATCTTGGGCCGTTTGCTCAATTTTGTGATTTTGACGCCCTTTTTAACGCGGGTGTTGACGAAGAGCGACTATGGGGTGGTCTCGCTGCTCTATACCTATGCTGCCATTCTTTTGGTGTTTTACACTTACCGGATGGAGACGGCTTTTTTTCGTTTTGGCAGCAAAGAAGAGGAAGAGGGCCGCACTTTTTCCACGGCTGCCATTTCGTTGTTGCTGAGTACGTTGGTCTTTACAGGCTTGGTGTTGATGAAACTTCCGGCCATTGCCGCTGCTTTGAACTTTGGCGACCATCCGGAGTACGTGCGCCTCGTGGCCTTCATCATTGCTTTGGATGCCCTGGTTGCCATTCCCTTTGCGCGTTTGCGTCTGAGCAACCGGCCTGTGCGTTTTGCCATACTGAAGACGGGGCAAATCGTTCTCAATCTGGGATTTATCTTTCTCTTTTTTAAGGGCATCCCTCATTTGCCGGAAGGCAAAGAGGCCCTGCTGCCCTTTGCTGCCGACAACCGGATTGCCTGGTTGTTTTCTGCCAACCTGCTGGCGAACGCTCTGATCTTCTTGAGTTTGCTGCCCATGTATTTGCGCATGCGCTGGCGTTTTGACGGCAGCTTGTGGAAGAAGATGCTGGTTTATGCCATGCCGCTGGTTGTCGTGGCTTTGGCTGCTGTGATCAATCAATTGATCGGCATCCCCTTGTTGGAGCGTCTTTTGCCCGGCAGCCTGGAGCAAAACCGCGCATGGACGGGGGAGTACAGCGCTGCCGCCAAACTGGCCGTACTGATGAATCTCTTCACCCAGGCCTTCAACTACGCTGCCGAGCCCTTCTTTTTCAACCATGCCGCACGCAGCGATTCCCGCGCCATTTACGGCAAGGTGGCCCAGGCTTTTACACTGGCCGGCAGCGTGGCTCTGGTGGGCATTGTCGCTTATCTGGATGTGGTGAAGTACTACCTCGGCCCGCAGTTGCGCGACGGCATAGGCGTCGTGCCTGTTTTGTTGTTGGCTTATCTCTTTTTGGGCTTGTATTACAATTTTTCGATATGGTATAAGCTGAGCGACCGCACCCATTTTGGCGCTTATATTTCTTTGGCCGGCGTTGTGATTACGCTTTCCATCAATGTACTGTTGATTCCGAACCTGGGGTACTATGCGACGGCTTTTGCGGCCCTGGCCTGTTATGGCTTCATGGCCTGGGCTTCGTATTGGACGGGGCGCAAGCGCTATGCCATTCCCTATCCCATGCGAAGTCTTGTTTTTTATTTGTTGACGGCTGTGGCCGTAGTGGGAATGAGTATGTGGGTACGCCGGTTTTTTGAGGGGGAATTAGGGTATGTCTTACTTGTCAACACGGTTTTGTTTATTGCTTATTCTTTGTTTATGTACAGGAGGGCGCGTCGGGATTTGTCTGTATAGTTAACACCCCCAGGCAATAAAAGCAAAAGCTCCCAGCCAAAGCAGTCCTTTCGCCAGAAAGAAGAGGAAGGCGGCAAGGCCCAGGTTTTTGAAGATTTTTTTTCTGTTTTTTTTCATGTATTTTTTTCTTCAGTTTTTCCTGCCAGTTGCCCGCAGGCTGCGTCTATGTCTTTGCCGCGGCTGCGTCGCACGGTAACCGTGATGCCTGCGTCGCTCAGGCGTTTTGCGAAAGCATTGAGGCGTTCTTCATCGGTAGCTGAGAAGGGCACGCCTTCTACCGGATTGTACTCTATGATATTGACCCGCACGGGGAAGTGTTTGCAAAGCCGGATGAGCTGTTGAGCGTCTTCCGGGCTGTCGTTGAAATTGCGCAGGGCGATGTATTCATAGCTGATGCGGTTTTTGGTTTTGCGGTAGAAGTAGCTGAGGGCCTCCGTCAGGCTTTTGAGGTTGTTGTGTTCGTTGATGGCCATGATGGCGCTGCGTTTGGCGTCATCGGCGGCGTGCAGGGAGAGGGCGAGGTTGATGCGCGCATTTTCATCGGCCAGTCGTCGGATGGCTTTGGCGATGCCGGCCGTGCTGAGCGTGATGCGCCGGGGAGAAATGCCAAATTCCTCTCCGCTTGTGCCTCTGGGCAAAAAGCGGGTGAGCAGTTCTATGCTTTTCATTACGGGCCGGTAGGTTAACAGGGGTTCGCCCATGCCCATGTAAACGATGTTGGTGAGTTTATGCCCGAATTCGCGCTGGCAAATCTGATTGACGTAAAAGACCTGGTCGTAGATCTCTGCGGCTGTGAGGTTGCGTTTCAGGCCCATTTTTCCCGTGGCGCAAAAGCTGCAGTTGAGGCTGCATCCGACCTGGGAGGAGACGCATACCGTAAAGCGCTTTTCGCGGGGTACGGGGATGAGGACGGATTCGATGAGCAAACCGTCGTGTAGTTGGAAGGCAATTTTGAGGGTGCCGTCTGTGCTTTTTTGCAGGGTTTGGATGTGCAGGGGCTGGAGTTCGAAGGCTTCCGCCAAATTTTTTCTCAGGCCTTTCGGCAAATTAGACATGGACTCAAATTCGCGGGCGCCGCGTTGCCAGAGCCAGGCGTGGAGTTGGTCGGCGCGGAAAGCGGGCTGTTGCCAGGTGTCGGTCAGGATGTGGCGCAGTTCTTCGTGAGAGAGGGAGAGGATGTCGGGTTTTGTGTTCATAGATGCAGGGAGGAGCGCCCCCAAACCGGAGGTTGGGGGCGCTTGGACTCTTAGTTCAGCAAGGCTTTTACCGTAGTAACGCGATTGCCGAGGCGTAGTTTGAAATAGTACATGCCTTTCGGCAAATTTTTGGCCTGGAAGGGCAGGATGAGGTTGCCCTGCATCATGCCGTAGTCGCGGCTGGCGACCGTGCGGCCATAGGTATCTTGTACTTCGAGGCTGACCTCTTGCGTCTCTGTCAGAGTCAGTCGGATGTTCAACTGCTCGGTAAAGGGGTTGGGGTAGGCCTGGAGCTGAATTTCTTCAGGCCGGATGCTGACCGTACCTACCGCATTGGCGATGGCTTCGTCAATGGTGGTTTCGGTAACGTTGTCTATAGAGCCGTCGGGTGCAATCAGCATGCCCACGATTTTGATTTGGTCGTAATCGTAAGCCGGCAGCAGGGTGAATGTGAAAGTGTAGGCGTGCTTTTCACCGGAAGAAATGGATGCCGGCAGGCTGTTGGGGACGCCGTCGTAGCCACCGAGAATGGCCCGGGCGACGTGATCGTAAACCATCTGAGAGGCGGGCACGGGATCGGGCAGATTTTCGTAGCCGCCCATGGGGCCTGCGCCGCCTCCGGAGTAGTAGTTGGCCTGGTTGTAGCCGGAGCCTGTACCCGTTACGTTGTCTTCAACGATGGCGACGTTCAGGCGGTAATCGCCGGAGACGTTCTCCTGGAAGCTTGCTTCGAGAGTGATGGTGAGCAGGCCGGAGTTTTCATCGTATTCGGCTTTGTTGGCCAGCAGCGCTGCGGGGGGCATTTCGACGCGTGGCAGCACAGTGCCCTCCAGCTGAGAGGGGTCCACCAATTGGTCGCGATCTACAATCACCGAGGGGAAGCCGGTAAATCCGGGGAAACTGGTCTCCCCTGCGTCGTACTCAGGTACTGCCATGGGGTCGTCGTTGTGTACAGCTACGCCCACAAAGTGGTTGGGGTAAGTCTGGGCCATGTAGTCCATGAAGACAGCACCGCGGGGGCACCAGCCACACCAGGTACCGGTGGCTTCTTCGGCCAGGATTTTCTTGCCGGGAGCCGGCGTGTAGGCATAAATGGATGCCGTAGCCTCGTTGTTGTCGGTATTCATATCGGCACTGCCATTGGGGTTGGAGACCGTGATGGTGATGTTGTTGCTGCCCGCAGCCAGCGTAAGGGGCACGGAATGCGTGAAATCCATGCTCTGCAGGCTGCCCAACGACAGGCCCGTCAGATTGTCGGTGTATTGATTGGTGCCATCGGACCAGGTGATGTCTAAGCTGGTGATGGTGTTGAGCCCCACGTTTTTGATGGTGCCTCCCACCGTCACGTCCTCTCCGGCAATACCGACGCCGGGGAGCGTTACACTGGTGGCGGCGAGGTCGAGGTCGAGAAGCATGGGCTCCTGGTATTCAAAGCCTACATCGTCTATGTAAAACAGGGCGTTGCCCGTGCTGGCTTCATAGGGATAGAAGTCGGCAGAAGCTACGCTGTTGTTGGTGTTGGAGAAAGAGCCCAGGGAGATGCCGTCTATCGAAACTTCCCAGTTGTTGGAAGTGAGGTCAATATCTACTTCAATCAAAAACCATGTATCGTGGATGTACTCACTCATGAGCAGGACGCCATCGGCCAGATTGCTCAAAGTCAGGGAGCCGTCCTGGTTGAAATAAAATTCTACTGCCCAGATGGTTCCTACAGGTTCAACAGCCTGGAAATTGAAATAAGCGCCGTTGCCTCCAACGACATACATCCAGGTGCTAAAGTGAAAAGTGCCGTCGGTGTAAACGCCGCCAAAAGGCAAGACCACATCGGCAGGGCCGCCGCTTGAAGAGCCGGCTTGCAGTTTCAGGGAGTTGTTGCCGCTATACGCCTGATCTGTGGAGACGGGGGCATCTTCACCGGGGACTCCGCCGCTCCAGGTCGTCCAGTCCGGAGAGGAGGCGGAGATCATGCTGCCCGGGGTATAGGCTTCAAAATCATCAAAAAAAGTTACCTGCGCCTGAGCCAGGCTAAAACTCAGTACGCATACAAGAGAGAAGAGTAGTCCTTTTTTCATAGTTTGGTGGTTTAAATGGACAAAATGGATGTTGGGGGGTGTACCCAAATCACTTTGTGCAGGGTATAAAAAAACTGATGCAAAATAGGGAATCTTTGCGTAATGGGGAGGGTGCTCTGCCCGGCTTTTTCTAAAAATGCCGTATGATTTGCAGAAAAAAGCCGGCACACAGGGCTTTTGCATGCCGGCTTTTACGTCTGTCAGAGTGCTACGCCAATCAGCGGTGCTGCATTTTTGAGTTCTTCATCTGCGAGATGCTCAAATTGGTGGAAGTTTTCGACAAATGCTTTGGCCAATTTGGCGGCTTGTCTGTCGTAAGCTGCGGTATCTTTCCAGGTATTGCGGGGGTTCAGAATCTCCTGCGGCACATTCGGGCAGCTACGGGGTATTTGCAGGCGGAAGGGGCCCACGGTATCCCATTCGACTTGCTCGAGTTTTCCTTCGAGTACGGCCTGGATGAGTGCCCGCGTGTGTTTGAGTTTCATGCGATAGCCTTCTCCATAGGGGCCGGCAGTCAGGCCTGTATTGATCAGCCAGACTTTGGCGCCGTGTTTTTCGATGCGTTCGCCCAACATGCGTGCATAGGTCGTTGGAGGCAGCGGCAGGAAAGGCGCGCCGAAGCAGGAAGAAAAGACGGTTTGAGGTTCTGTAACGCCCTCTTCCGTACCGGCCACTTTGGCCGTATAGCCCGAGATGAAGTGGTACATGGCCTGGGCTTTCGTCAGGCGAGCGAGGGGAGGCAGTACGCCAAAGGCATCGTAGGTGAGGAAAAAGATGTTTTTGGGATGCCCGCCCACAGAGGGTATGCGTGCATTGGCGATGTGTTCAAGGGGATAGGATACGCGGGTGTTGGGCGTGATGCTGCTGTCTTCGTAATTGGGTTTGCGGCTGCCTTCAAAGAAAGTGATGTTCTCGAGGATGGCGCCATGGCGGATGGCGCGGTAGATGTCGGGTTCTTTCTCTTCGCTCAGGTCAATGACCTTGGCGTAGCAGCCGCCTTCGAAGTTGAAGACGCCTTCATCCCACCAGCCGTGTTCGTCGTCGCCGATGAGTTGGCGATGAGGATCGGTAGAGAGTGTGGTCTTGCCGGTGCCGGAGAGGCCGAAGAAAATGGCTGTGTCTCCTTTGCTGCCCATGTTGGCAGAGCAGTGCATGGAAAGCACGTTCTTTTGATGGGGAAGTAAAAAGTTGAGTACCGAGAAAATGCCCTTTTTGACTTCGCCCGTGTACCCCGTGCCGCCGATGATGATCAGCTTGCGCGAAAAATTGATGATGGCAAAATTCTCATGCGGGGTGCCGTCTTCCTCCGGATTGGCCAGGAACTCAGGCGCATTCAGAATGGTCCACTCGGGTTCAAAATTTAAGATTTCCTCCTTAGACAGGCGCAGGAACATGTTGTTTGCGAAGTGGCTGATCCAGGGGTATTCGGAAATGACGCGGATGTTCAGGCGGTATTTCTCTTCGGCACAGGCTGCTACATCGCGTACATAGATTTCTTTGTCATCGAAGTAAGCCGCTACCTTTTGGGCCAGCTTGTCAAAAGCCGCCGGCTCAAAAGGCTGGTTGATGTCGTTCCAGTCCACACTTTCGCGGGTGAGTTCGTCTTTGACAATGAAGCGGTCTTTAGGCGCCCGGCCTGTGAATTTGCCGGTATAGACTACGAGGGCACCTGTGTCGGAAAGCACGGCCTGCTTCTTGCAGATGGCATGCTCATCCAGTTCTTCAGGTGTCAGATTCCAATAAGCCTTAGACGGTTTTTGAATGCCACAATAGCTCAAATCCGCCTTGGGGTTTCTGGGTCCGAAGGTATTCATGTCAGCGCTGTTTTGGTTGTGATAGATACCCGTGGGTGCTGTAAATCTGAAGTCGCCACACGGGGGTAAAAGTAAGTGTGGTTTAGGTCTTATCGTCGGGAGATCATCACCTTTGTGCCCGGCAGATGGTGTTCTAAACGCAGGTTTTAGTTGATTTCGTGGCGCAAAGGTAGGTTTATTTGTCAGATTTCAAACAATAGCTGATTAATTTCGTGTAGGATATGAACGTGATGAACGTGATGAACGTGACGAGCCGGCGGGGCGGGCTGAAGCCTGCCCGCAAGTTTGGCAGGCTTTAGCCTGCCGGAGAGAAGGGGAGAGGGGGGGGTTGTAGGCGTCATCCGCGCCTACCTGCTGCAGGCAGGTTCTATTGGCTACTTAGGCCTTAATAGAACGCGGATGACGCGGATGACGCGGGTTTCCGCGGATTTTTTAGCTGGTTCAACTTAATAGCTTGGTTTCTGATGGAGACAGGTAGCCAAAAACTTAATGAATCATTGTTTCAAAAAGGTTCCTAAAATTTGCAAAAATCAAGCAGAAGTCGTATGTTTGCAGTGGAACTGCGATGTAGCTGCTTTTGCGCGAAGCGGCTGTGTGTGGAGTGCTCTGCCTGAGAAGCGCCAATTCATCAAGGAGGCAGGCGGTTCCGGTCCTTGGATTCTGTGGGGTGTTGTGGGAGTGGTTCTTTGGGGGTGAGGGGAAAGTGTTTATGGGATTTGGGTGCTATGAAAAAATAAAAATTTGAATAACTACGG
>Ga0256832_1003595_pt1 | contig 10529 bp, 11 predicted proteins | sample 134614metaG_FD_190534 | JGI IMG/M metagenome (GOLD analysis project Ga0256832, IMG submission 190534) | Hydrothermal vent microbial communities from Lau Basin, Pacific Ocean - 134-614 | ecosystem: Environmental > Aquatic > Marine > Hydrothermal vents | place: Pacific Ocean: Lau Basin | collected...
AGCTCGAAATATGGCGAGAGGCCATGCAGCTTGTGGAACGGGTATACGCGACCAGCGACCACTGGCCAGAGAATGAGCGCTACGGGCTCATAGCCCAGTCTCGGAGGGCGGCAGTCTCCATCCCCGCTAATCTCGCCGAGGGGATCGGGCGGGGAACGCCTCCCGAGCGGGCTCGATTCGGCCAGATTGCCATGGGCTCCCTTTATGAACTGGCGACGTTGCTCGAGCTCGCCCGTCGCCTCGGCTATCTCGACGAAGCCACCTTTCTTAAACTAGACGCCGCGCTCGCGCGGCTGGCGCGTAGAATTCACGCCTACATGGACCACTGGAGGCAAGCATGAAAAAACCCCCTCCCACATCCCGCATCCCACACCCCACATCCCACACCCCACCTCCCACACCCCACCTCCTTATCGTGGATAACTACGACTCCTTCACCTACAACCTGGTCGACTACCTGGGCCAGCTGAGGGCCAGGCTCACGGTCTGGCGGAACGACAAGTTCAAGCTCGAAGACGTCGAGGAACTCAACCCCGACGCCATCGTGATCAGCCCCGGGCCGGCGACGCCCAAGGAGGCCGGGCGCTCGATCGAGGTGGTCAGGCGATTTTCCGGCCGCTTGCCCATCCTCGGGGTCTGCCTCGGCCACCAGGTGATCGCTGCTGCCTTCGGCGCCCGGGTGGTAAAAAGCGGCCACCCCATGCACGGCAAGACGAGCCCCATCCACCACGCCGGCGGGCCCCTTTATAAGGACGTCCCGAGCCCCTTCACCGCCACCCGCTACCACTCGCTCGTCGTCCGCGACCTGCCCGGCGAGCTCGTGCCCGAGGCCCATAGCGACGACCCCTGGGGCCGGACGCTGCAGGGCCTCCGCCACAAGCACCACCCAACTTTCGGCGTCCAGTTCCACCCCGAGAGCATCCTCACCGGGGTGGGGCTAAAGCTCCTGGAAAACTTCCTTGAGGTCGTGCGGGGGGGCAAGCGCGCGTGAAGACCTTCGTCACCGGCCCGGCGGGGATCGGCAAGACCACGCTCCTTGCCCGGGTCGCGGATCGGCTCAAAGCCGCCGGGGTACGGGTGGGGGGCTTTATTACGCTCGAGGTCCGGGAGGAGGGCCGTCGGATCGGGTTCGATGTTCTCGACTTGATGACGGGCGCCCGGGCGCCGCTTGCGCGGGTAGGCGAGGGCGAGCCCCGGGTGGGCCGCTACGCGCTTAAAAAAGAAGGGCTCATGCTCGCCCGCGAGGCGCTCTTGCGCGCGCTCAACGAGGCCGAGGTCCTAATCCTCGACGAGATCGGCCCCATGGAGCTCAAGGACGAAGCCCTCGCCGCGGCCATCCAAGCGGTACTTGAAAGCGAAAAGCCCCTGGTCGCCAGCGTGCACGCAAAAAGCGCCCACCCGCTGGCGGCCGCGGCGCGCAAAACGGCGATCTGGCTCAACGAGGAAAACCGCGACGCCCTGCTAAACGCGCTAAGCGAAAAGGTATTGGAGGTGGTCCGTGGAAGCGCTTAGGAAGATCTTTGAGGGAAGAACGCTGACCGAGGACGAGGCCTACCGGCTGATGCAAAGGGTGATGCAGGGGGAGCTTGGGGAAGCCGAGCTCGGGGGGATGCTGATCGGGCTCAAGGTCCGCGGCGAGACCGAGGCCGAGATCGCCGGCTTCGCCCGGGCGATGCGCGAGGCGGCGCGGCCGGTCGAGTTCCCCTTTCCCGTGCTCGACGTGGTGGGCACCGGGGGGGATGGCCTCTCCACCTTCAACATCTCCACCGCGAGCGCCCTGGTCGCCGCCGCGGGGGGCGCCAGGGTGGCCAAGCACGGCAACCGCGCAGCAAGCTCGAAGTCGGGCTCGGCGGACGTGCTGGAGGCGCTCGGGGTCAATATCGAGCTCGGCCCCGAGGCCGTGGCCCGGGTCATTGAGGAAGTCGGGATCGGCTTTCTCTTTGCCCGCAGCTTCCACCCGGCGATGCGGCACGTCGCCCCGGTGCGGAGCGCCCTAAAGGTGCGCACCGTCTTCAACCTGCTGGGCCCGCTCACCAACCCCGCCCGGCCGGCCTACTTCTTGCTCGGGGTCTTCGACCCGGCGCTTTTGCGGCCGATGGCCGAGGCGCTACGGGCGCTAGGGGTCAGGAGGGCGCTCGTCGTCCACGGCGAGGGGGCCGACGAGCTGATCCTGGGGGAAAACCGGGGGGTAGAGCTTATCGAGGGCGAGCTCCGCGACTTCAGCCTCGCCCCCGAGGGCGTGGGCCTTGGCCGGGCGCCGATCGAGGCCCTAAGGGGCGGCACCCCCGAGGAGAACGCCCGCCTCATCCGGCGGATTCTCGCCGGCGAGGAGGCCGGGCCGCCGCGCGACGTGGTGGCGCTGAACGCCGGGGCGGCGCTCTACGCCGCCGAAAAGGCCAAAACCCTGGCCGAGGGCGTGGAAAAGGCGCTCGGGATTTTAGGCTCGGGGACGGCGCTAGCAAAGCTCGAGGCCCTCGTAAAGGCCACTAGGGCCGCGCAAGGTTGAAGGTCAAGACCGCCTTATAGCCGCTTTTCGGCTCGCCCGGGGCCAGGTCCACGGCGAGCGGCCAGGCAAAGCGCGCCGGCCCCCGGCCGTGGACCAGCTTCTGGGGCAAAAGCGAGAGCCGGCGTCCCCCGAGCCGCAGGCGGTCCGGCGGCAGCGTGATCGGGCCCCTTAGCTCGCTGGCCCGCACCCAGAGCGACCAGGCGGTATTGGCCACGACCCGCACCTCGACCCGGTCGGGGATCACCCGGCCGTTTTCGACCCGCACCGGCAGCTCGCCGCCGGCCTGCCCGTTGACGTAGAGCATCAGCACCTCGGGGATGCGGACCACGATGCGCGTACTCGCGCTCGGGGAGAGCGCCCCCGACGCCCCGATTACGAATATCGCGGAGATAAAAGCTGCTACCCAAAATGCCCGCACCCCGACCATCTCCTTTCGTGGACGGGGTGCAACCGGACAAGGCACACGGGGGAGGTTTTCCGTGCGTCCGGCCGGTTGCACCACTGGCTCCCCGCGCCACCCTGGTGCCCACCGTTGGCGGGCGCGGATCGTCGCCTCCGAACGCAACCCCAGGCTAGGCCACCCGGCCCCTCGCTGCCATCCCCCAGACGGGCCCCCCCATTTGGGGGGTGGACAAATACCTCGTAGCCCTTAGTCTTAGAGCGATGAGCCGTGGGAGGCGTTGACCCCCGAGATCCCAAGACGGGCGCCAAGGGACCGGGGCGAGCCAGTGGCGCGACCGGCTTACGGCCTCTTCACCGGAGGTGAGATAATGAAGAGGCTGTTTTCTTTAGTGCTTGCGGGAACGCTGTTTATGGCTACGATGGCTTTTGCTGCACTGCCCACCTCGCAAGACCACAACTGGCAAATTACTTTCGGCAAGTTTGCTTACATCTGGATCAACATCGGGGATTTGACGTTCAACCTCGACAGCACGAGCACACCCTCTGGCGTGGGCTATCTTCAAAGCCTGGCGGGTGTGTACGAACCGAGCCAGAGCGGTCTGATGGAATGTCTGACGGGGGTTTCGGGCTTCACCGCCCCCTCTGGTTCGTACACCGGTACGCAGACCGGACCTTCTGCGCCCACTTGCCGCTTTGCTCCTTCGATTGCATCGGGTGGAGCAAGCTACTCCGCACAGTATCAGGATCCTGACGAGACTGACAACAACGTCGCGGATGCCGATCTCTTCATCCTGTCCACGGGCGATGGCTGGACCCTGACCGCCCAGGTTACGAACGGAACTGTGCCCGGTGGAGTCACACTGGAGGCCTACCCATACGTCTGGGATCCGAGCGAGAGCGTGATTGAAAAGAAGGATGGAAACGCTGCGGCGCTTGGAACCGACGCAGTAAGCATTGAAGACACGGGCCCGTCGACCGTATCGGCTGGGGCTGGCGATAAGGGCTACTATGTGGTCGGCGGATTCTGGCAGTACCTCCAGCCGCTGAACTTCGCGCTTGCCATCGACCTCGGCTCCGTAAGCCTGCCTATCAGCTCCACGCTAGAAGTAACATATACGATTACTGCACCTTAAAATGCGCCTTTTCCCCCGACTTCTGCCCCCCCTCGCTTTAATCGCGGGGGGGCTTTCGCTTGCGCTTCAGGGGATTGGGGTAGCCCCGCCTCACGACGAGCTCTCCCTAGCTCGTGGGGAGCGGAAAACCGTCGAGGTCACAGTCTTTACTACTGAAGAAACCCCTCTCCAAGTTTTTGCCCGCTTCATCGATTGGACGATGAAGCCAGACGGTACGGTGGTCGAGGTGGAAAGCCAGCCCTACTCGGCCAAGCCCTGGCTCAAGGCTGCGCTCGACCCCTTCGAGATCCAAAAAGGCCGCTACCGCAAGATTCCCATCACCGTCGAGGTGCCGAACGACCCCAGCCTGAACGGGAGCTACTGGGCGGCGGCAAACTTCGTGACCACGCCGCCTAACCAGGACAAGAACGCCACCGTGCTGATCCGCGTCGCTGCTAACTACATCGTCTACGTGACCATCGCCGGCACCGAGCGCCCGGGGGCGAAGATCACGCGCTTTGACCGGGAGGGGGACCACCTGGTCCTGGACGTGGAGAACACCGGCAACACCTACCTGCGCCTGGAGGGCAGCCTCAAGTTCCTAAACCCCGAGGGCAAGACCGTGGGCGCCCAGAAGCTCCCCGAGCGCGTGCTATTGCGCGATGGCCTTGCCCGCTTGAAGCTGAAGCTGCCCAAGGACCTCCCCAAAGACGCGGTGATCGCCGCCGTCGAGGTCTACGCCAAGAAGCCGGTCCCGCTCCCGGAGCGGCTTTATGCCGAGGTAGCCTTGAGGTAGCCATGCGTAGGTTGGTTGGGGTGCTCCTCTTTTCGCTGGCCGCTTCCTTCGGGCAGCAAAGCACCCTGAGGGCCGCCTACCCCGCGTACGTCTTCATCGCCCTGAACACGGGGAGCGTGAACTTCGACTTCACCCGGGAAAAGAGCACCCTGACCCGGCCCGGTCACCTTTCCCGGCTAGCCCCCGCCGCCTACCCCACCTACGCCATGCCGGCAGCGAGCGCGGAGGGCTGGGCCGCCTGCCTGGGCCTCGGCACCGCCCCCTCGGGGAGCTACCAGGCCACCCCGCGCCCTCCCACCGGCGCCTTTCCCCGCTGCAAGTTCGCCCCCAGCGAAGCTCAGAAGAACGGTGCCTTCACTGTCGACTACAGGAAAACCGGGGACCCTGGCTGCGACGGCCCGCTTTACTCGGACGGCGACCTCCTGATCCTTTCCAACACCAGATGGCGGGTCCAGGCCCGCATCGTGGGCACAAGGCCCCCGGACGGCGTCACCCTGCACGTGCTGCCGCTCACCTACAAGGACCCGACCACTCTCTGCGCCAAAAAGCCCGTTCCCGATCGCCGGGTGAGGGGCTACGACAAGGCCCTGCGACAAAGGCGGCGAAAGCTCTCCGACGATCCCAGCCGGCGAAGGAGCCTCGCCTACTACAGCCAGTACCAGGGCGTCTTTGCCCTGCCGCTGCTTTACTACCTCGAGCTCGACCTCGGCCGGCTCGACCCGGGCCTCGCCGGCCAGACCACGACGGTCGAGGTCGAGTACGTCGTGAGGGCGCGATGAAGCAGGTCTGGCTTTTGGTCCTCCTGGGCTCGCTCGCCGCGGCCGCCGGATTCGGCGTGAGCCCCCCGGTGGTCGAGGCGACGCTTTCGCCGGGCACCTGGGCCGGGGGCGAAATCACCGTCCAGAGCCCGGAGGGCCAACTGCGGCTTGAGCCCCGGCTGGTGGACTGGCGGCTGGGTCCTGGGGGGGAGCTTGAAATCCTCCCGCCTGGCAGCCTGCCTGATAGCCTCGCGCCCTTCCTCGAGGTCCCTACCGAACCTTTCAGCCTGAACGGAGAAAGGCGGGTGCTGCGCTACCGGCTCGGCCTCCCCGAGGGCGCCCGGGGGTGTTACCACGCCGGGCTGCTCTTGCGGGCGCCGGCGACGCCGTCTACGGAAAAGGGCCTCAGCGTACGAACCCGCCTTGGCTTTTTGGTGCTCTTTTTCGCCACCGCTAAAGGAAACGCCCACCCCGACCTCAGGCTCACCGAAAGCCGCTACCAAGGCGGGCGGCTCACCGCCTGGATCGAAAACACGGGCAACGCCTGCCTGCACCCGCGGGCAGTGGTCGAAGCCCTAGATAAAGGGGGCCATGTGATCGCCCACGAGATCGCCCTCGAGGATTACCTCCTACCCGGCGGCGTGCGCAGGCTGGAGGCCGACTTTCCCCTGCCCGAGGGCGCGGTCGCGCTCAGGCTGCGCGTCGAGGCCGCGGGGGCAAGGCCGCTTTTGTGGGAGGTGGAGCGGTGAACCCCCGCGGGTTGCTCGGATTCTTGCTTACGGGCTCGCTGGCGCTCGCGAGCGCCAGCCTGGTGCCTGGCGGGAGCCACCGGATCCTCCCGGAGAACGTCTACTTCGTCTACACGGAAGAGGCGCTCGCCTGCGGGGCGATCTTCGACCCCCTCCCGGCCCCATCCGGCACCGTCCCGCTTGCGGAAGTCACCCTCAACCGCGCCGCCGGCTGGAGCTGCGCCAACCCCCGGCCCTACCCGGGGCCTGACGAGGTCCACCCCGAGGTGGTGGTGCTGGGCAACGAGAGCGCCGACGGCCGGGGGCGCACCGTCTACTACCTGGTGACGGTCCTGGAGCTCTACGACGCCCGCTGGGTGACCAACGCCGAGGCGCGCCGTATCCGCGCCGATCCCGAGCGCGCGCTTCGCGTGGAGATCCACAAACAGCTCCAGAACATGGCGCTCCGCTACCAGGTCAGCCAGCGGGGCACGGCGCACGTCGAGCTTTCCCAGCACCTCTACGCCCCGCGCTCCCCCGACGAGGACCGCCTTAGCCTCTCGGTCAGCGCACTCAGCTGGCAGCGCATCGAGCCCTCCTCTGTCGAGCTTAGCTTCCAGGGCTATCCGTGGCTACTTAGCCATACGAGCCGGCTCACACCGTTCTTTTTCGGCTACCTCTGGCAGTGGCGGGCCGAGGCCGCCTGGGTGGCGGTGCTTAGGGGCCGGGCCCACGGCAACGAGCCCCCCGCGCGCGCCCGCATCACGCTAAGCCTGGACGACCGATCCTTGGTGCAGCAAAGCCGTGCCCGTACCCGGTCCCTTTCGGCCGAGGGCGGGCGCCTACCCCGGAAAATCCCGCCCGAGCTCATGAAGCGGCTTCGCGACGAGGCCGCCCGCCTACCTCTCGAAGAAACCAAGAGCGCCCCCGCGCCCTTCCTCCGGCTCTACTAGCGCACCAGCACATAGCGGCTGAGGGTCACCTCGCGGCCGCTCGTGAGGCGGGCCTCCACCTGAAGCTTGAGGCGGCCCTTGGCGCGCTCGGGGACGTCGAAGGTGCCCTGCCAGTCGGCGCCCTGGCCTTTTAGCGGGAACGCCCGATCCGCGACCTTGAGCGTCGCTTCCTTCGCCACCGCGTAGAGGTGCACCTGAACGGGCACTCCCTTTTGCCCGGGGCGGACGATGGGCAGCGTGCGTACCACGCCCCAGGGGGCCCTGGGGTCGGCGGCGAGGAAGAAGGGGAAGCGGGCGAGCTCGGCCCCGCCGCCCTCGGCAACCAAGAAGAGCTGCAAGGGGCCGCGGGCGTTCTCGGGGATCACCACCCGGCCCCGCCAAAGGCCCGCCTCCTGGGTGGGGAATAGAAGCCCGAGCACGCGGTTTTGGTAGCGCACCAGGAGGCGCTCGGGCCTGCCCTTGATACGGGCGGTAAGAAGCGGCGCGGCCCCGGGCGGGGCGGCGCCGACCTCGGGGGTGACCTCGAGGATCTGCACCCTTCCGGGCTTATAAACCTTTCTCGGCGGGGCCTGAACGACCAAGGTCACGCGAGCCGTCTCGCCGGGGGCGAGGCGGACCTCGACGCGGTCGATCAAGGCCTTATAGCCCGGGGGCAAGAGCTCCGTCATCAGCCGCACCGTGTAGACCCCGGGGCGGAGGCCGGGGAGGTCGAAGCGGCCGTTCGGGTCGGTGTAGAGCGCCACCTTGCGGCCGGCGGCGTCGGCGACCTCGACGGCAAAGCGCACCTTCGGCGGGGTGCGCCCCTCCTCGATCTTGACCTCGACCTGCCCCTGGATCCGCCCCCGCACCGAGAGCGGGAAGACGACGCGGACGGTCTCCTTTTCCCGGAGGGCGAGCTCGACCTCGGGCTTTTCCGGGATCAGCTCCACGGGCAGGGTGGCCTCCACCAGGCGAAGCGTCCACTTGCCCGGGGGCAGCTTGAGCGTAAAGCGTCCGCTTTCGTCGCTGGTGGCCTCATAGGGGCCGGCCGCGACCTTGATCCCGGCGAGGCTTTTCACAGGCGCGTCGGGCCTGAGCTCCCCGAGGACGGTGGCCACCTTCCTTCCGCCGAAGGCCTCGGCCACCTCCTCCGGCACCGTGATCAGGATCGGCAGTTTGGCGCCGAGGCTAAAGGCGTAGGTGCCGCCGGGGTAGCGGGCGGTGGCGCTGGCGGTGAGGACGCCCGAGCCCACCGGGGTCTGGGCGGAGAGGCCAAGGGAGAGGTCGGGGACGAAGGGCCGGGCGTCGGCCGAAAGCTCGACGTAGCTGGCGCTGCCGCCAAAGTGGACCCGGGCGCCGAGCCGGCTCCCCTCCCAGGGGTAGGCGAGCCGGCCGGAGAGGTTGAGGATCGCCTCCTCCACCGGGGGGTCGGCGTCGGCCTCGACGTAGGTCGAAAAGCGCCCGGCGTCCAGCCGTGCCCCCGCCGAGAGGCCGCCGAAGGGGGGCGGCAGGTCGAGGGTAAGGTCGGCCTCGGCGCTGGCGGTACCCTGCCAGCGCCAGGCGGCGTCCAGCGAGGCCGTGAGCCGGGGAGCGGGGGCGAGCTCCGCCCAGCCGGAAAAGGCGAGGTGCGCTGGCGTAGCCTCGAGGCCAAAGCTCGAGGGCGGCGCCTGCCTTCCCCAAAGCGCCTCACCGGTGGTGGCCGCGGCCAGGCTCCAATCAGTAAGGCGGCCGCCATTGACGGCGGCATAGGACCCTGCGCTTCCCCAGGTGTCGGACAGGCCTAGCGTAAACCGCTGGGCATAGGGGTTGCCGGGGACGTAGTCGCCGGCGTAGCCGAGCGCGTAGCGACGGCTCCCACTGTGCAGACCGAGGTTCAGGCCGCCGCTCGCCCCCGTCCCCGAGACCGAGAAGGTATAGGCGTAGTCGAGCCGGTGGCTAGGGTAGCCGCTGCCCGTAAGACTAAGGCGGAGGTCAGGATCAGCGATCGCCGCCCACTGGTGGCGGGACCGCCCGGCGGAAAAGCGGAGCTCCGCCCGGGCCCAGGGGCCGCGGGTGCCGGCGGCGAAGCGGGCCTCGGTCGCTCCCTCCCAAAGCCCGAGGCGCACCGAGGCGTGGGCTGAGGCGTCGGCGCCGATGTCAGCCCCCGCCGTCCAGCCCTCGCCGATGAGGTCGAAGGAGAAAAACCCGCCGCCGGGCCGGCTGTAGACGCCGTAGGCCTTGAGGCTCAGGTAGTCGGAGAGCGCCCCGGCGATCGAGAAGGTGGCGGCCACGCCGTTTGATGGCCAGGCGTAGCCGAAGGCCGCCTGGCCGACGAGCGAAAAAGGCGAGAGCGGTCCCCGCTTGGGCCGCTCGGCGACGATCGTCTTTTTCTGCTTGAGCCCGGCGCGGACCTCCTCTACCTCCAGCCAGTAGGTCCCGGGCCGGGGCAGGCCGAGCTCCAGGCCTTTTTCCTCCCCGGGGGCGAGCTCGAGCCGGCGGACCTCGAGCACCTCCTCCCCGGCGGAAAGCTTTAGTAAGAAGGCGTCGGGGCCGTTGCCCGCGTTTTTCACCCGCACCTTGACGAGCTTTAGGGGCGGGACGAAGACCACCCGCTCCGGGGCCTCGACCTGGAGCCCGGGCTGAAAGGCGACCCGGGTGCGCACGCTCGCCCGCGCCCCGCCGACCTCGACGGTGAGCACGTCGAGGGTGCCCTCGCGGGCGTCCTCAGGGACGCGCTCGGTGACGGGGATATAGGCCGGGGGCTTCACCGGCCGGGGCCGGGAGAGAATGGGAAAGCCGGCGCTCGAGGAAAATCGGGGCGTGAAGGGTCCGCCCGCCCCCTCGAGTCGAAATACGTGGGTTAAGATCTCGCCTGGACGGGCGACGCGCTCTTTCGGCGAGGTAGGAAAGAGGGTCAAAGCAGCGGCCAGGGCCAAAGTGGAAAAAACCCCCGCCGCGCCAGCGAGGCGTCGCACGGACCCATTATTTCAGACGCGGGCGGCCAGCGCGGCGCCAATCACCCCGGCCCGGCGGCCGAGCCGCGCGAGCTTCAGCTCGGCGGCGTGCCAGTTTTGCTGGTGGGCCCGGTAGTGGGCCTCGATCCGCTTTAGGTAGGCCTCGCCCCCGCCCAGGGCCACGCCGCCGCCGAGGACGAAGACCTCGGGGTCCAGCACCCGCTGCAACGAGGCCAGGGCGATCCCGGTGAAGTAGGCGGCGCGCTCGATGACCTCCTTCGCCCGGGGGTCACCGCTGGCAAAGAGCTCCGGGGTGGTGAGTAGCCGGCCGAGGGCGTAGCTGCCGTCGCGCTCGAGCGCCC
>Ga0256832_1003596_pt1 | contig 10526 bp, 11 predicted proteins | sample 134614metaG_FD_190534 | JGI IMG/M metagenome (GOLD analysis project Ga0256832, IMG submission 190534) | Hydrothermal vent microbial communities from Lau Basin, Pacific Ocean - 134-614 | ecosystem: Environmental > Aquatic > Marine > Hydrothermal vents | place: Pacific Ocean: Lau Basin | collected...
GTACTCGTGGCCGCCGGGCTGCACCTCTTTTTCGCCTACGTCAACTTCTCCCGGGCGATCGAGGGCGAGATCCAAAGCGACCTCGCCCGCTGGCAACAGGCCGTGGTGGAGAGCCTCGACCTCTCCGGGCCCGCCCCCCGCCTCAAGGGGCAGAACTGGCCCTGGCTGGCCACCGGCACGGCGCTCGGCTTTCGCGTCATGAAGGGGGGGCGCATCTACCTGGAGGCCGGCTTCACCCCCGAGCGCCCCGGTCGGGACTGGGCCAAGGCCGAGCGGCCGCTCGAAAAGGGCTACCGGTTGGTGCTCTACCTCTTCGTCGGCGAGTACCGGCAGGCACTCCGCCGGCAGCTGCAGAGCGGGCTCATCAGCCTGCCCTTCTCCGCCCTGTTGGCGGCGCTTCTGGGGCTTTTCCTGGCCCACCGCCTGCTGCGCCCCTTGGACACCCTGGCCCAGGGCGTCGAGCGGCTCACCCGGGTGCAGTTCCCGCGTCCCCTCCCCGAGCCCAAGGGCAGGGACGAGCTGGCAGCGCTCACCCAAAGCTTTAACCGCATGGCCCGGTCCCTCAAGGAGGCCTTCGAGCGTGAACGGGCCTTCACCCGCTACGCCTCCCACGAGCTCAGGAACCCGCTTGCCACCCTGCAGGCCCAGCTGGAGGCGCTGGAGGCCGGCCTCGTGCCCAAGGAAGAGGCCCTCGCCGAGGCCAAGGGGGCGCTCGGGCGGATGCGCGCAATCCTGGAAGGGCTCTTGCAGCTCGCCCGTGAGCCCCAGACCCAGCTCGAGCCCCTCCCCCTCGCCCCGATCGCCGAACGCGTCGTCGCCGGCCTGCCCGAAGGGCCAAAGCGGGTCCGCCTGGAGCTTCCCCGGGACCTCTGGATCCTGGCCGACGAGGCCCTGCTCACCCGACTCTTAGAAAACCTCTTGCAAAATGCCCTCAAGCACACCGACGGTGCCGTGTACCTGCGCGCCCGGCCCAGGGATGCGGGCGTTTTGATCGAGGTGCAGGACGAGGGGCCCGGGGTCAACCCGGTGCTTTTGAAACGGCTCACCGAGCCCTTCTTCCGCGCCGGACAGCGCGGGGGAATGGGGCTTGGCCTGGCGCTCGCCGCCCAGGCGGCGCGGGCGCTCGGGGGCGAGCTGCGCCTAGAAAACGCGCGCCCCGGCCTGCGGGTGGCCTTCACCCTGCCTCTCGTGGAGGTGCCCCGTGGCTAGGCTTCTTCTCCTCGTGCTGCTGCTTTTTGGCGGGCTAAGGGCCTGGGCCCAGCCGCCCCTGCCCGCGGGCTGGGTCGCGCCGCTGGAGCACCACGGCGACGGTGACGACGATCACGACGACGATCACGATGATGACCGCGAGGATGACCACGACGACCACCGGGACCAAAGGCCAACCCCGCGTGAGCACAGCGACGACGAGCATGCCTACGACGACCACTACGCCTACTACGGCCGCGTCCGGGTCACCGCCCCGGCGGTGATCGTCGGGCAGCGGCGCCTGATCGGCGACCTCGCGCTGCTTGGCTTCTTGGCCCCGGGGATGCAGGTGGAGGTCACCGGACGGGTGCAGGCGGGGGCGCTCCGGGTGGAGCGCCTTCGGGTGCTCTACCCGCGGCGCTGGGCCTATTACGAGGGCCCCTTGCCCGGGGAGGGCTGGCGCCGGATCTGGTTTAAGGACGGCCGGCCCTGGCGCTATCAGGCTATCGAACCCGGGCCCCGGGTGCGGCTTTTGGCCTGCTACGACGGCGGCTGGCAGGGATTGCCGCCGGCCCTCCTGCCGGAGATCGGCATGGAACAGCCCGGGCGCTGGCTGCTGGAAGGGCTCTACTGGCAGGGCGGGGTCCGCTGGACGCGCTTTGAACGCCTCGGCGCCTGCGGAAAATGACCCTGAAATCCGATAGACTTATCCGCGTATGAGGAAGATGCCCGAGGTTCGTGAGCTAAAGGAAGCCGCCACCCGCCGCATGTTCGACCTGGATCCCGCCGGGCTGGTGCTGGATAAGACCCCCGACCGCGCCCGACGGCAGTTCTTGAACTACGCCTTTTTTAAGCTCGACCCCGCTTTCCGCCGCCTGCCCAAGGCCGAGCGCGAGGCGGCCAAGGCCGAGTTCGCCGAGGTGGTCGAGGCCTGGGCGGGTCGGGACGACTTCATCGTCCGCACCTACTCCCTGGTGGGGCTCAGGGCCGACGTTGACTTCATGATCTGGCGCATCGCCTTCGACCCCAGCCTCTTCCAGGAGATGCAGGCCGCGCTCAACAAGACCGCGCTGATGGGCTACCTTACCCAGCCCTACAGCTTCCTCTCGATGCAAAAGCGCTCGATCTACGTCGACCGCTACAACCCCGAGGGCGAGGGGGTCGAGGTCCAGCCCGGTGAGGGCGAGTACCTCTTCGTCTACCCGTTTATCAAGAAGCGCGAGTGGTACAAGCTCTCCCCCCACACCCGCCAGGGGATGATGGACGAGCACATCTACGTCTCCGCCCCCTTCACCGGCGTGCGCCTCAACACCAGCTACTCCTACGGCATCGACGACCAGGAGTTCGTGGTCGCCTTCGACGCCAATCATCCCCAGGAGTTCGTGGACCTGGTGCACCGGCTGCGCTTCACCGAGGCCAGCCTCTACACCCTCCGCGACACGCCCATGTTCACCTGCAAGAAGAAGGCCATCGGCGCCATCATGGAGGACCTGGCCTAAAAACCCTGCCTTCACATCAAGATACGTTAGGCTCAATCTATGCAACGAGGGGGTCAGTCGCCAGGAGAGGCTTTATGGGACAGCATCTACTGGCGCGTAATGGGGTTGGCGCTGGTACTTGCGCTAGGCCTACATCTATTCCTTAGCCCTACGCGACGCAATGACCTAATCGCCGACGCCGCCTTCCTCCTCTGGACCCTCGTCCTCTATCTTGCAGGCCGCACTAAACCCGAGCACCAGCGCACGGTGCGACTAGTGCACGGTGTGGGGGTTCTATTCATCCTAACCCTCTATGCCCTTTTACCTGAGACCAGCGTTCCCCAAGCTTACAAGCCGCTAACTTACATGATGCTTGCCTTCTTTCCCATCTACCACGCCAGCGCCATTAGCGGCACGCGTGGGCTCTTATCCGCGCTAGGTCTCGCCCTGACGGGGGCGGCACTTACCTTTAACCAGCCCTGGCACTACTTCCTCGCCGTGCTCTACTGGGGGCTCGCGGGGATGGTTGGACTCGGCTACCACCGCGTGGCCCGGGAGCTGGAACGCGAGCGCCGGATGCTTGAAACTCTAGCACTGACCGATCCCCTGACTGGCCTTGGTAACCGCCGTGCCTTAGAACGGGACTTTGCGCGCTACCAAGCGCTCGCTGCCCGACAGGGGGTGAACCTGGTCTTCGCGCTTTGGGACCTCGACAACCTAAAGGAGGTGAACGACAAAGAAGGGCATGAAGCTGGTGACGCCCTAATTCGTCAATTTGCACGGGCGTTGACGGAGAATACGCGCCCCGCTGACGTCCACTACCGCATTGGCGGGGACGAGTTCGTTGGTCTCTACCTCGACCTGAAAGATCCTGATGCACTGATCGAGCGGATCCAAGCCCAGGCTCCCCCGGCCTCGGTGGGCTGGGTCGAAGCTCAAACCTTGGACCTCGAAAATGCCTATCGTGCAGCCGATCAGGCCATGTACGCTCGGAAAAAACAAACGCCCGTGCAAGAATAACAGCATGCGTATTAAGCCCGGCTGGTACCTCCTTGGCGCCGCGCTGCTCTACGCCTTCGTGGTGACGCTGGCCTGGCGACAGAGCGAGCGCCGTCTGGCCGAGCTGGCCCGGGCCCAGCCCGCGGCCACCGCCCCTCCAAGCCCGGCCCCGGCGCCCCCGCCCCCGGCGCGGAAGGCGGCCCTCAGCGGCTACGTCCTGCCCCTGCCGGGTGCCTGCGTGCCCAAGGAGAAGGACCACCTCCCCGGCGCCCCCCGCCCCTACCGCAAGGGGGTCTCCTACGGCTTCGTCTTTACCGGGAAGGACGCCTGCGTGCCCGTGGTCTTTGGCACCGGCGTGGTCGCCGCCGCCGACGGGGAGGTGGTCAAGGCCGACCACGACTACAAGCCCCTCGACCCCGCCGCTTTCCAACGGCTGCTCGACTCGGTGAAGGAGGGCGCCGACCCCAAGGCAATGGACGCCCTCCGCGGCCGCGAGGTCTGGATCCGCCACCCGGACGGCCGCGTCAGCGTCTACGCCCACCTTTCCGGCATCGCCCCCTACGTCAAGGTCGGCGCCCGCGTCGCCCGGGGCGACTGGATCGGGAACGTCGGCAACTCCGGCACCAGCTACGAGGTCCGGGGCACCCCATCGGGCGCCCGGCTGCTCTTCGAGCTCTGGGAGGGCGGGGTGCAAAAGGGCCGCTACTTCGGCCAGGGCATGGACCCCGAGGCGGTGCGTAAGGCCGCCCGCAGATTCTTCCTACATCTTCCGGAGAACCCATGAGGGAAGCCTTTCTCGCCGTCTGGCAAAACCCCTACGTCCGCGTCGCCGTCTACCTGAGCTTCTTTGGACTGCTCTTCTGGCTGGCGCGGCAGGCCAGCCAGGTGCTGGTCGTCTTCCTCTTGGCCTACACGCTGGCCTACCTGGTGCAGCCCTTCTTGCGGGCCCTCTCACGGCGGGGGGTGCCCCGCTGGCTGGGGGTCGTTCTCGTCTACTTGCTCGGGTTTCTCTTCTTCGCCATCATCTCGGTGCTGCTCTACTACACCGCCGCCGAGCTGGCCCGCTTCACCGCCCGCATCCCCGAAGCGGCGGCAGCCTTCCTGGGCTGGGTGCGCTCCGGCCTTGAGTGGCTCGACCGCACCCTGCGGGGCCTGGGCCTGGGCTCCGACCTGGGGCGGGTGGGCGAGGTGCTGAGCCAGGACCTCGGCAGCCTCTTGCAGAACTTCTCCAGCACCCTCTTGCAGGGGTTGAACGCCCTGCTCGCCGGGGGCGCCGGGCTGTTGCAGGGGGTGGCGGGGCTGCTCGGGGGGCTGTTCCAGCTCTTTTTGGCGCTGATCATCGCCGCCTACCTGATGATCGACTTCGAGCGCGTGGGCGCCACCGCCCTCCTGGTCTTCCCCAAGCCCTACCAGCCCTTCGTCCGCGAGCTCGCCCAAAAGCTCGACCGCGCCGTCGGCGGCTACCTGCGCGGGCAGCTTTTGGTGGCCTTCCTCGCCGGACTGACGCTGGGGATCGGCTACGCCCTGGCGGGGGTGCCGATGGCGCCGGCGCTGGGGCTGATCGGCGGGCTCTTCAACCTGGTGCCCTACCTCGGCGGCCTGGTCTCGCTGCTGCTGGCGGTGCTGGTCGCGGCCACCAAGAGCTGGACCACGGTGGGGCTGGCGGTGCTGGTCTTCGTGATCGAGAACCAGCTCGAGGCTAACGTCTACTCGCCCATGATCCTCTCCAAGACCACCGAGCTGCACCCGCTGACGGTGATCCTGGCGATCCTCGTGGGGGGCAGCCTCTACGGGCTCTGGGGGGCGCTCGTTGCCGTGCCCACGGCGGCGTTCTTGAAGCTGCTCTTTTACGACTACTATGTAAAGAGCCGCTTTTACCTGGAGGGCTAGCCGAGCCACTCCAAAAGCCGCTCCACGGTGCGGGCGTTCTGGGCCTCGATGGCGGCGCGGCGGGGGACGTCGAAGCGGGGCGGGGCGTCCATAAGCGTGGGGCTGAGGGCGCGGCCGAGGCGCGCCTCCCAGCGCGCCCGCCAGGCCTCGGGCAGGCGCTCGGGGAGCGGCTTTTCCAAGAGCGTCAGGTACAACAGCGCCCACACCCGGGGGGTGGCGTCGAGGTCGTAGCCCCCGCCCAGGGTGAAGGCGATGCGACCGCCGGCATGGGCCCCGGCGAGCTCCAAGAGCCTGGAGAAAGCGTGCCGGTAGGCGCGGGTGGTGAGCAACAGGTCGGCGAGCGGGTCCTGAAAGTGGGCGTCGGCCCCGGCCTGGACCAGGATCAGGTCGGGGGCGAAGTCCTTGAGCGCCCGGGGCACCAGGGCCTCGAAGGCGGCAATCCAGCTCTCGTCCTCGGTAAAGGGCTCTAAGGGCAGGTTGAGCTTGGTGCCGTGGGCGGGGCCACGGCCGAGCTCGTGGATGTGCCCGGTGCCGGGGAAGAGGTAGCGCCCGGACTCGTGCAGGCTGATCGTCAGCACCCGGGGCTCCTCGTAGAAGATCCACTGCACCCCGTCGCCGTGGTGGACGTCGACGTCCACGTAGGCAACGCGCATCCCCTGATCCAGCGCCCAGCGGATGGCGACGGCGAGGTCGTTGTAGACGCAAAACCCCGAGGCCCGGTCGTACCGGGCGTGGTGCAGCCCGCCGCCGAGCTGCAACGCAACCCCGCCCTGGGCGGCCCGCTCCAGCGCCATCCGGGTGCCGCCGGCGATCCAGCGGGCGGCCTCGTCCATCCCCGTAAAGACCGGGGTGTCGGCGGTGCCGAGGCCAAACTCGGCCAGGTCGGGCGGATGCTCGCCCTGGCTTGCCGCCTCCACCCGGCGCACGAAGCGCTCGGCGTGCACCGAGAGGATCTCCTCGCGGCGGGCCGGCCGCGGCACCAAGGGCGCCTGCCAGACCCCAAGGGTCTTTAAAAGGTCCACAAGCATCTCCAGCCGCAAGGGGCTAAAGGGGTGCTCGGGCCCGAAGTCGTAGCCCCGGTACTCGGGCGCGTAGACTACCTCGACCATGGCTTTTCAGGGGGCCAGACCACCTCAAAGCCCCGCGCCCGCAGGGCCTCGGCCAGGGGCCGGACCTCCAGGGTCTCCACCCGAAGGACGTTGCGGACCTTGTCCCCGGCCGGGTAGCTGAGCACCGAGTGGATGTTCACCCCCCGCTCGGCGAAGAAGGCGGTGAGCCGGGCGAGCTCCCCGGGCCGGTCGGGCAGCACCACCTCGATCCGGCCCGCGGGGCGGGTGGCCCCGGTGAGCACGATCAAGGCGTCCAAAAGGTCAATGCCGGTGAGGATGCCCACCACCTCGCGCCCCTCGACCACCGGCAGGGAGCCGATCCGCTCCTCCCGCATCAGCCGGGCGGCGTCCTCCACCGGGTCCAGGGGGTCGGCGGTCAGGACCGGGGACTTCATCGCCGCCCGCACCGGGGCGTCGCAGGAAAGCGGGTTCTTACGCAGGCTGCTGGTGGCCAGGCGGATGTCGCGGTCGGTGATGATGCCCACCAGCCGCCCCCCCTCCACCACCGGCAGGTGGCGGATGCCCTCCCGCCACATCAGGTCGTGGGCCTCCTTGAGCGTCGCCTCCGGCCCGATGGTGATCACCGGCCGCTTCATCACGTCACGTACGAGCATTTGCCCTATTCTACGCGCCGCCCGGGCTCACCAGACCATCTCGCCGCTCAGGAATGCGCGCGTGCGCGGGTCCCGGGGCGAGGTAAAGAAGGCCGGCGCCGGGCCCGCCTCCACCACCTCACCGGCGAGCAGAAAAAGCGCCCGGTCGGCGAGCCGCCGGGCCTGAAAAAGATTGTGGGTGACGAGCACCACCCCCTGCCCGGCGTCCCGGGCCTCCCGGATCAGCCCCTCGACCCGGGCCACGTTGGCGGGGTCGAGGTTGGCGGTGGGCTCGTCGAGCAAGAGCCCCGCGGGCTCGACCGCGAGCGCCCGCGCCAGCGCCAGCCGCACCCGCTCGCCGCCGGAGAGGTCCCGCGCCGGTCGCTCGGCAAGGCCTAAAAGCCCCACCCGGCGAAGCCAGTAAAGCGTCGCCTGGCGCGCCCTGTCCGCGCTTTCCCCGTGCAGCCGGCGGCCGAAGGCGGCGTTGGCCCAGACCGGCCGGTCCAAAAGGTAGGGGTCCTGCTCCAGGTACGCCCAAAGCCCCTCCCGCCGCACCTCCCCGCTATCCGGCGCTAAGAGCCCGGCAAGCAGCTTCAAAAGCGTGCTCTTCCCCGCCCCCGAGGGCCCAAGGACAGCCACCACCTCCCCCTGCCGGGCCGAGAAGTGCTCCACCCGGAGGGCGAAGGCCCCAAGCCGCTTGGTAATCCCCCGGGCGGTGATCACCGCCTAGCCTCCAGCATCACCAAGAAGGCGTTGACCAAAAGCGCCACCCCGAGCAACACCGCGCCCAAGGCGGCGGCCGCCTCCAGGTTGCCCCGCCGGGTCTCCAGCACCACCGCCGTGGTCAGCACCCGGGTGGCGTGGCGGATGTCGCCGCCGACGATGGTTGCCGCCCCCACCTCGCTGATCGCGGCCCCGAACCCGGCCGCCAGCGCCGCCACCACCACCCGCCGGCTCTCGACGAGCAGGGTCGGCAGCACCTGGCGCTCGGTCCCCCCGAGCGCCCGCACCAGCGTCCGCACCCGGGGGGCCCGCTCCGCCGCCCCGGCGAGGGTGAACCCGGCGATCAGGGGAAAGGCGAGCAGCGCCTCGGCGAGCACCATCGCCGGCAGGGTGTAAAGGAGCCCGAGCGCCCCCAGGGGCCCGGAGCGGGAAAAGAGAAAGTAGAAGAAGAGCCCCGCCACCACGGGCGGCAGCGCCATGCCGGCGTAGATCGCCGCCCGCCCGGCGCGGCCGCTCCCCTTGAGCCCCAGATAAAGCCCCAGGGGCACGGCAAAAAGGGCGGCCAAAAGCGTCGCCAGGCCGCTCACCAAGAGGCTTCGTAGGGTGATCTCGATGACCTCGCTCACGGCTTTACCGGCACCGCGCAGCGCCCAAAGAGCGGGGTGAAGAGGCTACGGCCAAAGCGGGCCTTTTGGTAGTCGCCGATCATGTTTTGCACCTCGGGGCGGAGCAGGTAGTCGCCGAGCGCCCGCGCCCCGGCGGCGTTGACCCAGGGAAAGCGCTTTTTATTCACCTCCATGTAGCCGTACTGGTTGAGCATCCGGGGATCATCGCGGTCAAAGAGGGCCAAAAGCCGCACCTTATCTCGCATGTAGAGGAAGGTGCCGAGGTCGGTGAGGGTGTAGGCTCCCTTCTCGCTGGCGAGGGTCAGCGTCGCCCCCATCCCCGAGCCCGACTCCAGGTACCAGGGCCGGCCGTCGGGGACGAGGCCCGCCGCCTGCCAAAGGGCGCGCTCTTTTTTGTGGGTGCCGGAGTCGTCGCCCCGGGAAACAAAGAGCGCCCCCCGGGCATAGATGCGGCGGAAGGCGTCGAGGGCGCCCCTTGCCCCCCGCACCCCGGCGGGGTCAGCCTCGGGCCCGACGATCAAAAAGCGGTTTTTGGCCACGCAGCGGTGACGCACCCCCAGCCCCCGGCGCAGGAACTCGGCCTCCAGCGCCGGGGCGTGGACGAGCACCGCGTCGGCGTCGCCCCGGCCGGCGATCTTCAGCGCCTGGCCGGTCCCCACGGCGATCACCTGCACGTGAAGGCCGGTCTCGCGCTCAAAGCCGGGCAGGATGGCGTCCAAAAGCCCCGAGTCGTAGACGCTGGTGGTGGTGGCGAGCCGCAGCACGCCGCCGGCCGAGGCCAGCGTCCCCAGGAAAAGCAGTAGGCCGAGTAAGCGTCGCATCCAGCTCCCCCGTGTTGCAAGGACATGCTAAACGAAACCGCCGGGGCCTTCGCCCCGGCAGCAGATAAGGTTCATTAGTTAGCGCTTTTTCCGGCCCTTGCCCTTTTTCTTTTCCACCGGGCCGCCGGAGCTCTTGAGGAAGCTTTTCAGCTTGTTTTCGAACTCGGGCGCCTGGCGCGGCAGCCGCCGGGGCCGCGGCGGGGCCACGGGCTTGGGCTTGAGCTCCTTGATGGAGAGGTCGAGCCGGCCCTTCTCATCGCGGCCGAGGACCATCACCTCGACCTCCTCACCCTCGCTGAGGAAGTCCTCGACCCTTTTTACGTATTCGTGGGCGATCTGGCTGATGTGCACCAGCCCCGACTCGCCGTTTTCCAGCTGGACGAAGGCCCCGAAGTCCATGATGCGGGTGACCTTGCCCTTAACGATCTCGCCGGCCTCTACCATGCCTTTGGCCCCTCCGGAAAGGGGTGGGGTTTTGCGGTGGGTTGTTTCTTCACGGCTCGCTCACTATAGCACAATGGGGCCATGCCGCTCGCCGACGAAGCCCAGGAGCTAAAGGCCGCACTTCTAACCCTGGACGAGACCCGGGACGAAGCCATCGACGCCGCCCGGCAGACGATCAAGGCCTCGAAGGCAGCGATCTACGCTGCCATCCGCGAGGACGAGGCCCAGGCCAAAGCCAGGCTCAAGGAAACCTGGGCGCATGCCCGCCGGCTCAAGGCGCTTTTTACCCCCGAGCCCGCGCTCTGGACCGAGGAGCTCTTTTGGGTAGCGCTGGGGGAGGCGGTGGAGGCCGAGGTGGTGGTGCGCTACGTGTTTTCCGGCACCCTCCCCGGGCGGCTTGACCTGCCCGAGGACGTACCCCTCCCCACCTTCCTGCACGGCCTCTTCGACGCCGGCGGCGAGCTCCTGCGCGCGGCCAGCGAGCGCATGATCAAGGGGGACCTCACCTTCGCCGAAAAGACCAAGGATACGCTCTGGCAGGTCTACTTTCTGGGGCTCGAGCTCGACCTCAAGCGCTTCGACCTGCGCCGCAAGCTCGACTACCTCTCCGACGTCCTGAAAAAGCTCGAGGAGTTCCTCTTCTTCGCCCACATGC
>Ga0256832_1003597_pt1 | contig 10523 bp, 7 predicted proteins | sample 134614metaG_FD_190534 | JGI IMG/M metagenome (GOLD analysis project Ga0256832, IMG submission 190534) | Hydrothermal vent microbial communities from Lau Basin, Pacific Ocean - 134-614 | ecosystem: Environmental > Aquatic > Marine > Hydrothermal vents | place: Pacific Ocean: Lau Basin | collected...
CGGGGATGGTTTTTGCGGGTCACGCCCGGCACGCGATTCGTCACCCTGGGGGGAGCGGTGGCATCGGATGTGCACGGCAAAAACCACCACGTGGAAGGCAGCTTCTATGATGCGGTGGAAGCCCTGACGCTGGCATTGCCCACGGGCGAGGTGGTGCGATGTTCCCGAACGCAACGTCCCGACCTTTTTCAGGCCACCTTCGGCGGCATGGGCCTCACAGGCACCATCCTGACTGTGCGGCTGCGCCTGCGGCCCATTACCACCGCCTATATCCAACAACACACCTACAAGGCGCGCAACCTCGACCACATCTTCCGCCTCTTTGAAACCCACGCCGCCGCCACCTATTCGGTGGCATGGATCGACTGCGTCGGCGGCGGCACACACCTCGGCCGGAGCGTCCTGCTGCTGGGAGAACACGCCGCAGAGACCGACCTGCCGCCCGCTTATCGGCGCCGCCCGTTGCCGGTGCACCGCCCGCCGCGCCTCTCGATGCCCTTCTTTCTGCCGCGAGGCGTGCTCAATCAGCAGACCATCCGCCTCTTTAACGCTTTCTATTACCGACGCTATCGGGACGACCACCGCACGCTGGTGCATTACGGGCCCTATTTCTATCCGCTCGACGGCATCCACCACTGGAACCGCATGTATGGCCGACGCGGCTTTGTGCAGTATCAGTTTGTCATCCCGCCGGCGCAGGGATATGAAGGCGTGAAGGCCGTGTTGGAGGCCATGGTGGCCTTCGGACAGGCCTCCTTTCTGGCGGTGCTCAAACAATTCGGCGATGCCAACCCGGCGCCGCTTTCTTTCCCGACGGCGGGCTATACGCTGGCGGTGGACTTTCCCATTCAGGAAAAGCTGTGGCCGTTTTTGCGTCGGCTCGACGACATCGTGATGAAATACGGCGGGCGCCTATATCTGGCCAAAGACGCCCGCATGCCGGCGGACGTCTTTCAGGCCGGTTATCCGCAGTGGAAGACCTTTCGGTCGTTCATTCGAAAGTTGGACCCGCAGCGGAAGATGCAATCGCTGATGGCCCAACGGCTGACGCTCACATAGCCCGGCGCTCGTGAAATTTTGCACGGGAACATCACAAACCGGATTTGTTGTTAATTTTGCGGCCCGTTCTGCCCGGTGGTGTAATGGCAACACATCTGATTTTGGTTCAGAAGACTCCAGGTTCGAGTCCTGGCCGGGCAGCTTTTTAGTCTTTCTTTATGCCGGCGCGCTTCAATCCCATCAAAGTCTTTGCGGGATCGGCAAGCCGTGCGCTGGCGGAAAAGATGGTCCCTTATCTTGGTGCGCCGCTGGGTAAAAGCCGGTTGCAGCGTTTCAGTGACGGCGAGCTTCAACCGGTGATTGAAGAAAGTGTCCGCGGGTGCGATGTGTTTTTCGTGCAATCCACATACAGCCCCGCCGACCATCTGATGGAGCTTTTGCTGATGATTGATGCGGCGCGGCGGGCTTCGGCCCACTACATTACGGCGGTTGTCCCCTATTACGGCTACGGCCGTCAAGACCGTAAAGACAAGCCCCGCGTGCCTATCGGCGCCCGCCTGATTGCCGACATGCTCACCGTGGCCGGCGCACACCGGGTGATCACCATCGACCTGCACGCCGGCCAGATTCAAGGGTTCTTCAACATCCCACTCGACCACCTCGAAGCCCGCGTCATCTTCATCCCTTACATCAAGGCGCTGGGGCTTGAGCCGCTGGTGTTGGCCGCCCCCGATATGGGCAGCTCGGCCCGAGTGCGGGAGTATGCCAAGTTCCTGAACGCGGAAATGGTCATCTGCGACAAACACCGCGAACGCGCCAACGAAATCTCCGAGATGCGCCTCATCGGTGACGTCAAAGGGCGCCACGTCGTCATCATCGACGACATGATAGATACGGCCGGAACGCTCACCGCCGCCGCGGGTCTGATCATGGAGCAGGGCGCCCTCTCGGTGCGGGCGTTGGCCACCCACGCCGTCTTCTCGGGGCCCGCCCTCGAACGCATCGAACAGTCGGTGCTGGAAGAAGTGGTCGTCACCGATACCATCCCGCTGAAAAAGTCGGCACCAAAAATCCGCGTCCTCTCAGTGGCGGAACTGCTGGTGCAGGCCATCCGCAGTGTTTACGAACACCGCTCTATCAGTCAGCTGCTGCGGGTGAAGGAGTAGTTTTGTTCATGAAAAAAGCGCCCGGAGCCTGCGGCCCCGGACGCTTGTATGACGTGTGCCGGGCAGGCGCGTTACCGGATGGAAACGGGGATGGTGGTGCTGCCGTGCGGCCCGGAAAGGACGAGGTAATACCGGCCGGTGGGCGGGGCTGACGTGAGCAACCGGGTGGGGCGGTTAAGGTGTGAAAGGGGAGCGTATCCCCACGAACGCCCCGCGGCATCGTAGAGGTGGACGTGGGTGTAGTCGTTGCTCGGACTCACGATGTGGAACACGCCGTCGGAGGGGTTGGGGTAAACCAGCACATCGTCGGGTGAGGTGCCGCACAGCACGGCAATGGGGTCAAAGATGGTCCGCTTGCCGTCGATGTCTTCCTGTACGAGCCGATAATAGGCCGCGGGTTCCCGCTGTGGTGCGGGGAGGGCGTAAAAGTATTCCCGCCATTCGGTGCTGGTGCCGGCGGCTTTCACGGCGGCCACGGGCGTCCATTCGTTCGCTTGCCGTTTTTCGATGATGAACTGATGGGAGTGGCGTTCGCTGGCGGTGGCCCAGTGAAAGGAGACCGTTCGGTCGGCACAGGTTCCTTTGAAATATACCAGCGTGACCGGCACGAGCGGCCCGCCGAGCTTGGTCACAAAGGCATCTCGGGCGCCGTTGTGCGTGATGTCATACGAGCCCGTCACAGTGGGGAAGTCGGACGAAAACGTATAGCCGGCCATCAGGAAGTCGCCGCCGGAAAGAAGCAAGCCCCGCCAGATCTCATCGTCCAGCGAACCGCCCAGATACGAGCCGTAAGAGCTGGTGTTGCCTGTGTTGTCGAGGCGGAAGATGAAGCCGTCGTTTCCGCCGTTGTGGGTTTGGTCGTAAGCGGTGGTGGTCACGTCGAAATCGGTGGAGGTGGTGTAGCCGGTGGCGTAGGCTGTTCCAATGGCGTCCAGGACCACTGAATAGGCCTCGTCCCATCCGCTGCCGCCGAAATAGGTGGAGTAAATCAGGCTGCTTCCTGTGCTGTTGAGTTTGCTCAGGATGCCGTCGGCGGTTCCTCCACCGTGGGTGTTTTGATAGGCGTTGACGGTGGGAAAGTTAGTCGAGAGGGTGGCGCCCGCCGTTACGATATTGCCGCTTGCTTCCAGTGCGGCGCTCCATATGATGTCGGCGCCGTTGCCGCCCAGAAAGGTGGAATAGGTCAACCCGCCGGCGGTGTTGGTGAGCTTGCTGATGAATCCGTCGTATGTGCCGCCGTTGTGGGACTGGTCATAGGCGCCGGTGGTGGTGGGAAAGTTGGTGGAGGCGGTGTAACCGACCACATAGGGGTTGTTGCCGCCGTCCAACACCACGTCGAAGGCCCGGTCGTCTCCGCTGCCGCCGAGAAAGGTCGAATAGGTCAGGCTGTTGCCGCCGCCGGCCAGTCGGGTGAGAAACGCGTCGTTGTTGCCGTTGTGGGACACGTCGTAGGCGCCGGTCGTGGTCGGGAAGTTGGATGATGCCGTATAGCCGGTCACCACCGCCTCGTTGGTGCCGGCGATTTTCACGGCCCAGGCGAAATCTTCGGCGGACCCGCCCAGATAGGTCGAATACGACAACGCCGTGCCGGTGCTGTTAAGCTTCAAGACCACGGCGTCTTTCCCGCCGTTGTGGGAGTTGTCATAGGCGTTGACGGTGGGAAAGTTGGTCGATTCGGTCCATCCGCATACATAGACGTTGCCGCTGCCGTCCAGCACAATGGACGTCCCTTCCTCGTCGGCTGTGCCCCCTACAAAAGTGGAGAAGACCAGTGCCGAGCCCGCGCTGTTGAGCTTGGTGACGAAGATGTCCAGCCCGCCGTTGTGACTGACGTCGTAGGCGCCCGCCGTGGTAGGATAGTTGGCCGAAGCGGTGTAGCCCGTAGTGTAGGCTTCCCCGGCGGCGTTGGTGGTCAGGTCTTTGGCGGCTTCGTCCGCACTATGACCGATAAAGGTGGAATATACCAGCGGGTCGATGATGAGCGGCCGGTCGGGGTCGTAGGCTGCCACCTCAAAGCCGATGCGGTTGCCCTTCACTTTGAATCGGCCGGCGACCGCTTGTTCGCCCTGTTCGGTGGGCTGGTAGATGTGAAGCCCGCGATGACGGATGGTGCCCAGCGAAGTGCCGATCAGCAAGTCGCCGGTGGCGGGGTCCACACTCAGCCGTTCGGCGCCCTCCACTTCCAGCTCGATGGCTTCCACCGAAGCGTGCGGGCGCACGATGAGGTCATATCGCACCATGCCGTCTTCGTCGTAAAAGCGGGCATCGACGCCTTCAAACACGTCTTTTGCTTTCACCTCTCCAAAGAGCGGCACGGAGGTGCGCCAACGGGTGGGGTCGTTGCCGATGAAATAGTTGTAACAGCCCGGCAGGCGGTCGATACCTTCCGCTCGGGCTGCTGGGTTGGCCCATTTGAACCGGATGACGTGCCCGTGCAAGCCGGCGGGCGCTTCCGATGCACGCCGCAACGGCGTCATCGCGGCCGAATATGATGACGCATACAAATCATACGTCACGCCGTCGCCGGTAATCCATACGTTCATGTTTCCTTTGCGTGCCAGAAAGCGCACCGACGGGTCCCATTGGCCCTTGTTCGCAATGAATCGGGAAGAAACGCCTCCTGCTGCTTCCAGTGAAGCCGCTATTCCCAGCGCTGCCCAAAGCAGCCATTTCCGTGAATTACCAATCTGCTTCATCGTTACATTTTTTAGGGGGTTCGCATCAAAGATAATAAATTGTCGGGATATGTTTCTTCCCTATTCCGACCTTGTCGGCTTTTGATGCGATTTGCTACTTTTGCAGCCCTCAATTGTTGTGGTCTGATGAAACGGTATCGAATTAAAGCCAAACAGCGCACCACTACGGGACGTCTGGAAGCACGCAAACTGCGTCGTCAGGGGTTGATTCCGATTGAAATATATGGTGAAGACGCTGGCAACATTCACGCCTATTGCTTTATCGGCGACGTGGAAAAGATTGTCTTCACACCGGAGACCTATCTGGTGGAAGTGTTGCTGGACGATAAGGTGTTGCCTACAATTATTAAAGATGTGCAATATCATCCGCTTTCCGATCAGCCCATGCACATGGACTTGCAGGTGGTGGATGATGAGAAGGTGGTGACGGTGTGGGTGCCGGTTCGGCTGGTGGGCACGGCTGTGGGACAGCGGAAAGGGGGGCGCGTGCAGCAGATGACGCGGCGTGTCAAGGTGCGGGGAAAAACCAAAGACATCCCGGCGGTGATTGAGGTGCCCATCGACCATCTGGATCTGGGCAAGGTGATGCGGGCCGGGGAAATCCAGCTGGAAAACCTCACGTTGCTGACGCCCGCCGATGCGTTGATCGTCAAGATCAACGTGCCGCGAACCGCCAAGGCCGCGGCGGCTTCTTCTTAATTATTGTCGTTTCGGACGTAAATGCCCCGGAAATATCTGATCGTGGGGCTGGGCAATGTGGGGCTCGACTATGCGGGAACGCGCCATAACATAGGATTTGATGTGGTGGACGTCCTGGCCACGCGCCATGCGGCCGACTGGGTGCCGGCCCGATATGCTTTCACGACCTCATTTCGATTGAAAGGGCGGATCGTGCATATGATCAAGCCCACCACCTTCATGAATCGTAGCGGGCAGGCCGTCCGCTACTGGATGCAGCAACACCGCGTCGAACCCGAGCAATTGCTGGTGATCCTCGATGACGTCAGCATCCCGCTGTGCCGGATTCGCTTGCGGCCCAAAGGCGGATCGGCCGGACATAACGGCCTGCAAGATGTGATCGACCACCTGGGAACCGACCGATTCCCGCGCCTGCGCATCGGCATCGGGAACGACTATCCCCGCGGCCGGCAGGTCGATTACGTGCTGGGGCGCTGGACGCCGGAAGAGCAGCAGAAGCTGAAAGAAATATTACCGGCGTCGGCGGATGCCGCCGAAACGTTTGTGTTGGCGGGCATCCAGACGGCTATGAACCGCTATAATGCAAAGGTGGTTTGTGACGATGATTTATCTTGAGAAGGCGTCCCACTGATCGTATTTCCGAAGTTTTGTCAGGAAACTGCGAAAATCTTTCGGATAGGGGGCCGTCCATTCCATCGCTTCGGCACGGCCGTAGGGCACCAACCGCAGGGCATAGGCGTGGAGGGCGGTCCGACCGATAAGGGGCGGTTCTTCCCGGTGGGCTTTGGGTTTATAGTTTCGTTTGATCTCGGAGAGGCGGGGAACGCATCCGCCGTAGAGGACGTCGCCCGCAATGGGAAGACCGATGCTGCTCAGGTGAATCCGGATCTGGTGATAACGGCCCGTAAGGGGCTCGCATTTCACCAGTGAAAAACGGCGAAAGCGCTCGATAGGCTCGACAGTGGTCTGGGCCGGACGGCCGTAACGATGGCTCACCCGTCCTTTGCCGGAAGCGGTGCGCATGAGGGGCAGGTCGATGGTTTGCGTCCCTGTGGATATTCTGCCGCAGACAATGGCATGATATACCTTGCCAACCTGTCGCTGCTGAAAAAGCGTCGAATAGTAGCGATAAGCTTCGTCGGACAAGGCCCACAATACCAGACCGCTGGTGTCTTTGTCGATGCGATGGACAGGGCGCGCCCCGGGAAACTGTTTCTGCACCGCTGCTTTAAGGGACGGCTCATGGGAATGAGAAGGGTTTTCCACGACCATGCCCGGCGGCTTGTCGATGAGCAGGGTGTGGGCGTCGTGAAAGCAGACTTGAAAGGTATGTTTCGAACGGGTCATTTACTGACCGAGCTGTTCAGTCAGGAAATCGTCGAGGGCCTGTCCCCGCAGCATCATCGAGGCGATGCGCCCGTTCGGGTCGATAATGACGTAATGCGGAATGCCCTCCACCTGATAGTCCACCGCCACCTGCGAACGCTCGCCCGCCCACAGGATGAGCCACGGAATTTGTCGCTCCTTCACCACAGCTTCAGCCTTCTCGGCGGCATCGTCAATCGAAATGCCCACAATCCGGAAGCCCTTGCCGGCAAACAGCTGATGGAGCCGTTTGAGGTGAGGAATGCTGCGCAAACACGGCTGACACCACGACGCCCAGAAGTCCAGCAAGACGTATTGCCCTTTGAAGTCCGAAAGGGCATGTTTTTCACCGGTAAGATCGGGCAGCGTAAAGGGCGGAGCGGGTTTGCCCGGCATGTAGGGATAGGCGGCGAGATATTTTTTATGGACGTCACGGGTCAGGTGCGACGTGGGATAGCGGGATTGCAGCAACGAGTCGGCATATGCGAGGTCAGGGAAAAACACGTCGAGATTCAAGCGCAGTGCGGCGATGCCGATGACGAGCATGGTGTCGTGGGTGCGGATAAAATGCTGCATGGCCCGATTTTTCCGGTATTGAATCCCATAAGAGACATAGCCGATCGAGTCGATGACCCGCTTCACCAGCGCGGCGTCTTTGGTGTCGCCGGCTTCGTCGGAACGCTTCTGCAAGCGGCGAAATTCGTGATTAAACTGATTGATGATGTGGTAAAGATGATATAAGGCCCGGGTCTCTTCGGCGCCGTCGCCTTCCACATCAAAGTTGGAGAGCCGGTCGATGCTGCCCTGGATGTGCAACGTTCCGCCTTTGAGGATGAGGTGCATCGTCCCGTGTGGAAACCGCAGTTGATAAGGGCCGGGGGCGGGGATGGTGGTCTGGATGTCGATCACGCCGTTGGAATCGGCCACGGCTTCCATGATGGGTTGAAAGGTGGTGGATTGAAGCTGGTCGAAGACCACGTTGATGCCGCGTCCGCCTTTCATGTGGGCGATGATGTGAATGGGGATTTGCTGGTCCGCGTCGGCGGGCGGCGTGGTTGCGTCGGCGGGTGTCTGCTGTGCAGTGGAGGAGGTGGTGGTGTGTTCGGAAACCGCTGTGGTGGCTTGTGACGTGGGCTTCGACGAAGAAGCGTTGCAGCGCGTGAATAAGAAAGAAAAGCCGATAGCGGCAAGGAATAATAAAGCCGAAAAATGTCGTCGCATGGTAATTATGTTTGATTGAGCCGTTCGGCCAATAGTTGATTCGTAAGTCGGGGGTCCAGTTTTTTGGGGGCCCGCCGCATGATCTGGCCCATGAACATGCCCAGCAGTCCTTTTTTGCCGGCCCGATATTGGGCCACTTTCTCGGGAAATTCCGCGAGCACCTCTTCGATGAGCTGCTGGATGAGGACCGTGTCCGATGCCTGAATGATGCCCAGTTGTTCTGCCATCGCCTGCGGCTCGGCTGTTGAGTTTTCGATGAGCGCCGGCAGGAGGGTTTGGGCGGCTTCGCTGTAGCTGACGGCGTTGTCGTCAATCAGCCGCAGGATTTTTTGCGTGGTGTGTGGTGGGATGGGAAATGCTTCGATATCTACGGCTTGCCGGTTGAGCCATGCCCGCACGGGGCCGTTCAGCCAGTTGGCCGCCTGTTTGGGTTGCGCCCCGGCCTGCACCGTTTCTTCGAAATAGAGGGCAAAGGCTTTGTCGCTCACCAGCAGGCGGGCGTCATACTCGGAAAGCCCATAGCGGGTAGTGAACCGCTCAAACAATTCATCCGGCAATGGCGGCATCTGCTGGCGAACGCCTGCAATCCATTCGTCGGACAGCGTGACCGGCGGGATGTCGGGCTCGGGAAAATAGCGATAGTCGTGCAGGGCTTCCTTGGCCCGCATCGTGAAGGTGATGCCCTGGTCGGGGATAAAGCCGCGGGTGTCGGCTTCCACTGGCTTGCCGGCTTCAATAAGCGCCACCTGCCGCCGAAACTCATATTCGAGGGCGCGCTGGAGGTTGCGGATCGAGTTCAGGTTTTTGATTTCCACTTTGGTGCCGAAGCGCCGGCTGCCGCGGGGGCGCACCGAAATGTTGGCATCGCAGCGAAGGCTGCCTTCTTCCATATTGCCGTCGCAGATTTCCAGATAGCGCACCAGCTGGCGAATCTTAGCCAGCGTTGCTCCGGCTTGCGCAAAGGTTCGGATGTCGGGTGCCGTCACAATCTCGATCAGCGGCACGCCCGCCCGGTTCAGGTCGATCAGCGTAGCGAACGGATCCAGGTCGTGAATGCTTTTGCCGGAGTCTTCTTCGAGGATGACCTTGTCGATGCCGACGAAGGCGGGCGGCTCGCCTTCGGGCTCGACGCGCAGCCGTCCGTCCTTGCAAATCGGGATGACGTATTGCGTGATCTGATAGCCTTTCGGAAGGTCGGGATAGAAGTAATTTTTTCGCGAGAAATAGGTAACGGGCTGGATTTCCGCCTCGATGGCATGGCCAAAGCGCACGGCCATCTCGTAGGCGGCTTTGTTCGGACGGGGAAGCGTGCCCGGGTGCCCCAGCGACACCGGATGCGTTTGCGTGTTGGGCGGCGCACCGTAAGCATATGCTTCGGGGCTGAACATCTTACTCTTCGTCAGCAGTTGGGCGTGGATTTCCAGCCCGATAACCACTTCATAGCGGTCAAGAACTTCCGCGGGAACGTCGGCCATAACGGTGGATTAACCTTGCAGCTTTTCCGCAATGATACGCCGTCCTTCGGCAAGGGCTTCCGGCAGCCCCTCGGGATGTGCGCCGCCCGCCGATGCAAAGAAGGGCTGGCCGCCGCCGCCCCCTTTGATGAACGACGCAATCCGGCGGATGACCTCGGCGGCGCTGACCCGCTCGGTGAGGTTTTTCTCGACATACATCCACAGGTGGGCTTTGCCCTTCTGACCGGGATTGCCCAGCAACACCACGCCGCCCAGCCGCCGCCCCAGTTGAAACACCAGGTTTTTCATCGTGGCGGGATCGTCGAGGGGCAATTGTCCCACCGCCACCCGAACGCCGTTGACCGTTTCGGCCTGACGTTCGAGGGCTTCCAGATGAAGCGCGGCCACCTGTTGCCGGCCGGCTGCCAACTGTTTTTCAAGCTGTTTCTTCTGTTGTGCCAGCTCTTCCACCGCTTTCAGCAGCGGCCCCGAGGCTTTGAGGTGTTCGCGGATGGCCTCACTTTCCATCCAGAGGGCGCGCACCCATTCTTCCGCCGCTTTGCCGGCCTTGGCCGTGATGCGGCGGATACCGGCCCCCACGGCCGACTGGGAGATGATTTTGAAAAAGCCGATGGTGCCCGTGGCGGGCACGTGCGTGCCGCCGCAGAGCTCCCGGCTGAAATCGGGACCAAACGTGATCATCCGCACCTTGTCGCCGTATTTCTCGCCAAAGAGCGCCATCGCACCCTTTTCAAGCGCTTCCTGAAAAGAAATGGCGCGGTCTTCCTGAAGCGGCATGTCAGCACGGATCTTTTCATTGACGAGGGATTCGATGCGGGTCAGTTCTTCCGCCGACAACTTTTGGGGATGCGAGAAGTCGAACCGCAGGTGGTCGGGCGCCACCAGCGAGCCTTTCTGCTGGA
>Ga0256832_1003598_pt1 | contig 10522 bp, 6 predicted proteins | sample 134614metaG_FD_190534 | JGI IMG/M metagenome (GOLD analysis project Ga0256832, IMG submission 190534) | Hydrothermal vent microbial communities from Lau Basin, Pacific Ocean - 134-614 | ecosystem: Environmental > Aquatic > Marine > Hydrothermal vents | place: Pacific Ocean: Lau Basin | collected...
AGTTGAAACTTTTATCAAAGAAACATATAATATAAGTCTCATTTTTGTGGAGGGCGTAGCTCAGTTGGTAGAGCACATGGTTGTGGCCCATGAGGTCGCGGGTTCAAGTCCCGTCGTCCTCCCTTTATATCCCTGTATCGAGAACACAGAAAGTGTAGGTTTTCAGAAAAAATGAAACTTTTTCAAAAAGTTGAAACTGAAGATGAGTGATTCTTTTATTTTTATATACTCAGACGGATTACATATAAAAGGAGATTTTTATGGTTTTGTAAATGCATACTTCCTAAATCCAAAAGGATTATTGTTTTTCCCTATTAAAATTAATAAATATTATAGGTTACAGAAGATTTACAAATATAAAATATTTGATTTATTTAATAAATATACTAAAAAAGATATTGAAGACTTTAAAGATCACTTTAGAATTTTTTCACCATTTTATAGAGAAATAAAACAAAATTTTCACAAAGAGTATAATTATATTAGTAATTTAAAATGTTCATTAAAGACTCTTAATAGTAGTATTATTATTGATTTTGAAACTGTAAATTATTTAAAATTAAAAAACTTAACTAATTTAAAACTTGTTCAAACGATTATTAACCTATACCCTTTTTTAAAAGACTCCTATGTTTTATATATAAAGTCTAAAAATTATAACTTTTATATACCTTTATTTTTACTATATAGACATATTTTTTTCCCATTTTGGACAAGACAATTAAAGATTATGTCCCAAGGTTTTGAAAGTGGTTTACATAGATATGACAATATTTCAAAGATAATTTTTAATAAAATTGCCTTATCAAAAACCTCGCCTTGTAATTTATTCACAATTAAAGGTGACTGTTTAACTTATATTTCTTTTAAAGGATTTTATATGGATGATGAAAACAATATATATAAAAAAGGCAGATTACAAAATGTGTGGGTATATGATATTAATGAATATTTCCCTGTAGATTAAATTATATTTCCTTAAACTCATTATACACATTTTCTAATTCTTCTAACATTTCCGATAACAACTCATCAGGATGTGGTAGATTTTCAATATCATCTAAAGATTCATCTTTTAGCCATGTTATATCAAGATTTACTTTGTCTCTATTTATCAATTCATCATAGGTAAAAGCTTTAAATCTTTCTGTTTCTTTTCTTTCAAATCTGTCTTCTGGATTGAAACATTTAATAAAGTCTTGTAAGTCCTCAAATCTAAGAGGATTTTTCTTTAGTGTAAATTTCATATTCGTTCTAAAATCATAAATCCAAAGCTTTTCTGTCCAAGGTTTTTCTCTGGCAGGTTTTTTTTCAAAAAATAGGACGTTTGCTTTAACACCTTGTGCATAAAATATCCCTGTTGGAAGTCTAAGGAGTGTATGGACATCAAATTCACGAAGTAATTTTCTTCTAATAACTTCTCCTGCTCCACCTTCAAACAGAACATTATCAGGTATAACTACAGCTGCTTTTCCATTTATTTTCAAAATAGTTTTTACATGTTGTAAAAAGTTAAGTTGTTTATTTGATGTGGTAACCCAAAAATCATCTCTTTGATATATTAATCCTCCTTTGTCTTCCTTACCTTCTTCATTAGTTATGGTTATACTGCTTTTCTTACCAAAAGGAGGATTTGTGAGAACCATATCAAATCTCTCTCCTGGATCAACGGCTAACGCATCCTGAACAACAATAGGAACAGAATTTTCTCCCCCAATTCCATGTAAATAAAGATTCATTGCACAGAGTCTGGCTGTGTTATCTACTATTTCCCATCCTTTAAAGGCTTTATTTTTTAAAAACTCTTTTTGTTCTTTATCTAAAGGGTAATGTTTTGTAATATATTCATAAGCAGCTATTAAAAATCCACCTGTACCACAGGCAGGGTCGCAAATTGTCATATTTGGTTCAGGTTTCATAACTTCAACAATTGCTTTAATTAAAGGTCGTGGAGTAAAGTATTGACCAGCTCCGCTTTTTGTATCTTCTGCGTTCTTTTGAAGCAATCCTTCATAAATATCACCTTTTATATCAATATCTAATCCTACCCAGTTTTCTTGGTCAATTAATGAAATTAATCTTTTTAGTTTTGCAGGGTCTTGGATTTTATTTTGAGCTTTTCTAAAGATTAGCCCTAATAATCCCGATTTTTTACCAAGTTCTTGGAGAATTTTTATATAATGTGCCTCAAGGTCAGCTCCATCTTTAGATTTTAAACTTTCCCAATCTAAACCATTAGGTATAATAGATTCTCTGTTATATGGTGGTTTAGAGTATTCATAAGCCATCTTTAAAAATAACAGATATGTAAGTTGCTCTAAATAATCTCCATAACTTACTCCATCATCTCTTAAAACATTACAATAATTCCAAACTTTTTGAACTATATCTGATTGTGTCATTCTTATCCTCCGATTAATCTTTTTAGGCTTTTATTTCCATAAACTAAAATGCAGCATTGAACTACAGTAATAAACTCTTGTTCGGGTTCTAAGAGTTCTTGTAGTTGTTTTATTTTTTCTTTGATTGTAGCTTTATTCGCTGCACTTGTAGGATTCGTAGATAAACTTTTAATTTCATCTATTATACCTTTACATTTTAACCAAACTTTACGTCTTGCTTCCTTTAGAGGTTCGTAGTTAAGTTTTAATACTTCTATGGTATATATAGCTCTTTCTTTATTAAATTCATTATCTTCATCAGATGGAACAGCTTCTCCTGTTTCATCAAAAAATAAAAGTAATGGGTCGTTTTCATCTGTGGGGTCTAATAAATAATAAACTTCATCTTCAATTGGGTCATCAGGATTGTTAGCTTTGTGTCTTAAAACTTTAAACTTATCTCTTTTATTAATATTTCCCACTTGACCAGCTAATCTATAATTTTTCCAATCAAAAGCAAGCCACCAATATTCACTTTTAGGTCTAAAATGGTCAACATGATAATAAGAATAAACCTCTCTTGATTCAGAATACCAACATTTACCATGGGAAAGTTCAGCTAAAAAATCTTTTAATTCTCGCCAAATATTAGAATGCTTTTCTATAAAATTTTTTCTTTCCTCAGGTGGTAATTCCTTTAATTGTTTTGTTATTTTTTCTGCTTTATCTCTCCACTCTTGAGGAGGTGGATTTTCTTTTAAAGGAATATATCTCATTTTTCCTCTTCTAACTCTTTTAATATTTCTGTAATTAGTTCATCAAATTTTTCATCTTCAAGCTCATAAACACTTTTATTTATTTCTTTTTCCTTTTTATATAGTTCTTCTAAAACTTTCTGGTAAGTTTTATCTCTAAATTGCCACCCAAAACCTAAAAGTTCCAACTCATGAGTATATTTTTTTAGCTTTTCTTTTTCTTCTTCAGTTAGCTCTTCTCCCAACCTCTCTTTAGCAGCAAGTCTGTTTCTTTCTTCTAATTTTTCTTGAGTTTCTCTATCTAATGTGGTGGGCAAGCCAAAAAATTCACTTGTTAAAATACCTGCTACACCTAAGCCTTTTGGGTCAATATCTGGTTTTTCTATAATTGTGCTACCATCTTTATGATTTTTCTTAAATATTCTTATTTGCTCTTTAACCAATCCACCAATAACTAAGGGATCGTGAGTATTTATAATAATGTGGGAAGTTTCATCGTTTCCTATTACTTCTTTTAATAAATCCAAATATTTCCATTTCCAAATAGGGTTTAAATGAGTATCTGGTTCATCAAGTAATACCAAAGATTCTTCATCTTTAGTAAATTTTAAAAGACCTAATACCGTTAGTAATTGCTGTTCACCTTCGCTTAACTCTTTAAATGTTATATTTTGCTTTATATCATATTTTTTAACTTTTATTTTTACGTCTTCTATCAAATCAGAAATATAAGTACTCTCTAAAGCCTTAAAAAAGGTTGTATTGTTTTTATAATCCTTAGCAATTATTTGAAGTTCTTCAACAGATGGTAAAAACAGGTATAAAAGCTCTTTTTTTGTGCCTCTTCGAAAATCTATTTTTATATTTTCTTCATTATATATTGGAGCTAAAGATTTATTCCAGAGATTTTCGAGAAAATTTCTTACTATTCCTTTTGCTCCCCAGAATCTATCTTTTTTATTTTTAGATTGCGTCCAGTTAGGCTGATGTAGGATAAAAAGTATTGATTCAATATCTTCTATTCCAAAATAATCTTTTAAAAATTTTCTACTTCTTTCTAAGTAGTTAGGAAATGAAAAAAACGCCAACAATACGAACTTACTATGTATTAATCTTACATAAAAAAGACGTCTTAAATCTTCTATCTCTTCTTCCTTTATATTTTCTTTTATTAGTTTGTCATAAAACCGTTTTTGATGATCATCAAAGATTTCTTCAAGTCTATTGCTTGTTCCAGAATAATAGGCAAATACATATTTTGGTAAATAATCATTTTTTGATTTTTTAAATTCTGTAAAGGATATTTTCTCTCTATTAACTTTTATTGTAGTTGTTTTGCTTTTTTCTATTTCAATTAGATTATCTTGTTTTTTGTATCTTAAAGAATAGTTAAAAGGTATATTATTAGGTTTCTCTAAGTCCAGGTATTTAAAAATTAAAATTAATGCTTCTAATAAATTGGATTTTCCTGTTGCATTTTCACCTAATAAAACAGTATGAGGGTGTTTTTCATCAAAATCTATTTTGAAATTTTTCAAATTTTTAAAGTTATCTATTTCAAGTTCAAGTAGTCTCATCTTTTTAACCTTAAAATGGAACCCCTTTCGGTTTTTTGTTCTTCTATTTTTTTATTTAAATACAGTTCTTTTAACTCTTCATAGAATTTTTCTATATTATCAGAATATTTAGAGGCTTTCCAAACCTCTTTGGAATCCATCTCTCCTCCATTCTCTTCTAAAACTTCAAGAATTGAGAGATTTTTTGGTTTTTCTTTCATTTTTTTCTTCCTCTGAATTTTTTTAGATTCTTTTTTCTGCCTTTCAAACTTTTCTTTTTCAGCTTTGATTTTTTCTAATAATTTATCTACAGAGTTTTCACCAGTTACTAAATGAGGATTTTGTTTTCTCCATTTTTCTGTTAGTTTTCCCTCAAATGCGTATTTGAGATAGGATTGTTTTAATTTGTCTGCTTTTTCCAAAAGTTTATCAACTGTTTCTTCAAGCTTATCAGCTATTGATAATCTATATTCAATCTCCTCAATGATTTTTTGTTGCTCAGGTAAAGATAATAAAGGAAAAGGAATTAAATTAAATACTTTGGCAGAAACTTCTTTAAATGTAGTTCCACTTCCCATATTTTCTATAATTTCTTTGGCAAATTTTAAATAATAATAGATAAAATCACTTAGAATGCTTTTATAGGGATATATACTTTTAAATCCCTGATTTGTGCTAACTGGATTTGATGCTATAGCTACATACCCAATAGGTGCTCTGGATGAAAATAATACCGTTCCAGCAGGCATTAAAACTGCTGAAGAATTTTCCAACCCTAATTTAGTTATAGATTTTCTACCTTTACTTATGTATTTATGTTTATAGCCTGATAAATCAGCAGGTGTTATCCATGGTATTTCATCACCCCAATAGCTTGGAACTTTTGTAGAAGGTGTGCCTCCAGAATAAACAGTTCCTACTTCTCCCAACCTAACCCACTTCCACTCTTTTGGTATTTCTGGTAGTTTTTTCAGTTCTTCTTCTGTTATTGGTGGGAGTTCTTTTGGTGGTTTTGGTTTAGATGGTTTCTTTCTACCTTCTTTTTTATCTATTTCGCAGGCTTTTTTCCACTCTTCAAGCTCTTGTTTGTATCTTTCTTCTCTTTCTTTTTTTATTTTTTCTATCAGTTTTTCTGATGGTTCAAGTTTATCTTTGTTTTGTTTTCTCCATTCTTTAGTTAGTTTTCCTTCAAAGGCATATCTTAAAACCGATTGTCTGTATAAAGAAAGCAATTTTTTTATCTTTTTTAGTCCTTCTACTCCTTCATCTATTTTGCTAAATGCTTCTTCTAAAATCTCAACAATTTTTTGTTGTTCTGGAAGGGGAGAAAGAGGGAAAGGCATTGCTTTACTTGCATGTAGTGGAAGGGTTAATCTTCCTGTTCCTGTAGCATTCTCATGGGAATATTTATTTACATAAGGTGTATTCATGTAATATTCAATATACTTGGGTAATACATATTTTTTTATTGGTTTTACAAGACCTAATCCAACAAAAATAGAAACTTCTTCATTAAAATCTATTCTTTTAGCAAATCCAAGAGTTCCAATTCTTGGAAACAAAATATCATCTTTTTCTGGTTTTGCTCTTTTTATTAATTCTAAATGCTCTTCATAAGAAATATATTTCTCGTAAGCATTCCAATTTATAGGTTGAAATGGCCTTATGTTTGCTATAGATATAAACCTTATACCTTTTTCTTTATATTTTGGAGTTTTATGCGTACCATCTGTTATTAAATATGATACATCCTCTAATTTTACCCACTTCCACTCTTTTGGTATATCTGGCAACTTATTCTCACTCATGCAACTAATTCCTCATTTAGCTCTTCTAATATTTTATCCATCTCATCTCCAAAAAGATTATAAAACTTTATCAGTCCTCCCTTTTCGTTAAATGGTGGCAAGTCAAAATCATCTTTTGATATTTCAACACTTGTTGCTATATGGTCTTTTATCATTTTCAACCACTCTATCTGCTCATCTGTAAATTTTCTGCCTTTTTTCTCTTGCTCTTTTAACCATTTTTCAAAATTTTGGTCAACAATATCTGGAAAATGCATTAAAACTTCATCAATTCCAAGAGTAAATCTGATAAGTGAAATAATATCCGTTAAGAGTTTAACACTTCCAGCACCTTTAACTTTTGATTTTTCAAGTTGTTCATAAGCTTTCCATATATGTTCAGGAGTTAGGTTATAAGGCGGTTTTTGTATTTTTTCTGCAAGTTCTTTAATCTGTTTGAATGTTATATGTCTTTTTGAATATGGCTGGTTATAAATTATCTGCAAGGCATCAATCTCATCTTTATTTTCTTCTATAAACTTTTTAAAACTTTCAATTGTTTTCATTGCTCTTTCTTTTGCTTCTTCATCAAATCCTGCGTATGTCAGCTCATCAATATTTGTTTCATCAATAATCTGTTCATTTGCCTTTTTAATTTGGATTAAAGCCTCTCTAAAATCAGGATTATCTAAAGGTTCGCAAGCTTCATTTATAAGTTTTTCTTCTACTTTTTTAATCTGTTCTTGTGTTGGGTTTTCGGTTTTAAATAACTCTTTGGCTTTTTCCATTTTTTTATCTGGGTCAACTGATTCAAAAAGTTCATTAATAACGTCTTTTAGTGGTTTTCCTGCTTTTTCCTCTAACTCTTTTTGTTGATTAACAGATAAAGTTCTTTGTAATCTTGCCAGTCTATTTCCTAAAGAAAGAACAGTATCTTCATCTCTTATTCCTAAGGCTACATTATGAAGGAGTTTTTCAAAAGGAACACTTCTCTTTCTCTCAAGCGGTCTTGAGTCTGTTTTATCATTATCAGTTACACCGACAGCATCAATAATAACAAAATGTGTTTTATGTTTTGTGTCTGGAGTGACCGCCTGTAAGTCTTCAGAATTAATTACTCTTGTTCCTCTTCCTTTCATCTGCTCAAATAAAACTCTTGATTTAACATCTCTCATAAAAATAAGACATTCAACAGGTTTTATGTCTGTTCCTGTTGAAATCATATCAACTGTAACCACAATTCTTGGGTTATAAGAATTTCTAAAACTTGCTATTAAATCTTCAGGTTTTTCACCAGTTGTTTTGTATGTGATTTTTTTACAAAATTCATTCCCTTTTCCAAATTCTTCCCTAACTATATGAACTATATCCTCGGCATGAGAATCATCTTTAGCAAAAATAATAGTTTTTGGAACTTCCTTTCTCCCTGGAAAAAGGTCAGTGAATAGTTTTTCTTTGAATGCTCTTATAATTGTTCTAATCTGGTCAGGAACAACAACACTTTTATCAAGTTGTTTTGAATCATATTCAACTTCTTCATCCAATAATTCCCATCTTTGCTGTCTTGTTAATTTATCTCTCTTTTTTACATTAAAACCAGCATCTATTTTTGCACCTTTTTCTGAAATTTTTGTTTTTATTCTGTAAACATCATAAGGAACATTTACTCCATCAGCCACAGCCTTTTCATGTGGATATTCCATAACAAGATTTTTATTAAAAAAGGCTATGGTATGTTTTGCAGGGGTAGCAGTTAAACCAATGATAAAGGCATCAAAGTATTCTAAAACCTGTCTCCATAGGTTATAGATTGAACGGTGGCATTCATCAACTATAATAAAATCAAATGTTTCAATAGGAACTTTTGGGTTATACTCTACTTCTAACGGTTTTTTTATTTGCTCTTCTAATTCAAATAAAGATTTTTCATCTAATTCTTCTTCAAGTTCTTCACCTTTAAGTATTGAATACATTCTTTGAATTGTTGAAATACAAACCTTACTAACAGGATCAATAACCTTTGAATTTAATAATTGAACATTATAAAGCTCTGTAAATTTTCTTCCATCATCTGGAGTAATATAATTTTGAAATTCTCTTAAAGTTTGCCTTCCAAGATTTGCTCTATCTACAAGAAATAAAATTCTTTTTGCCTTTGCATATTTGATTAGTCTATAGCTTTCGGCTACCGCTACATAGGTTTTACCGCTACCTGTTGCCATTTGAATTAAGGCACGAGGTTTATTTTGGGCTAATGAAATTTCAAGATTTCTTATAGCTTCATACTGGGCATCTCTTAAACCTTCTTTATTCAAAGGGTATTTAACAGGAAGTTCTTTTAATCTCTGTCTTAGTGTGGTCTCATCTTCTGCCCATTCTTGCAGTGTTTCTGGTTTATGAAAATAAAAAACTCTTCTTGAACGATAATCAGGGTCTCTTATATCCCTAAAAAATATTTCTGTTCCAGAAGCTTCATAAGAAAAAGGTAAAGGGATTTGATAGTGAGGAATATTTTCAGGTAGGGATTCTAAATATCTTTGTGATTGCTCCGAAACCCCTCCAAGAGTAGAACCTTGAGGTTTTGCTTCTATAACACCAACAGCTCTTTTATTTACAAATAATAGATAATCTGCTGTAATTCCGCCTTTTAATGGAAATTCTCTTACAGCTATACCTAAATTTGATGATAGGTTAATTCTTTTATAGTCCTGAACTTCCCATCCCGCATTTTTAAGCTGTTGGTCTATTAATTCTCTTGTTTTTTCTTCTGGTTTCATTGTTTAATAAAGTTTAAAGTTATTTAAAAGAATATAATACGTTTCATTGTATTATTCAATTAAAAGAGGGCGATATGGAAGAAGATAAAGAATTTCAAATAAGCATAAAAGATATAGAAACTAATTTAAAAGAAGTCTTAAAGCAGAGTGAAGAAACTGTATGTGTTATAAAGGGAAAATGGGGAGTTGGCAAAACTCATTTTATAAAGAATTTTTTAAATAATTTTGGACAGAAATATGCATATATATCTTTATTTGGTAAAAATTCTTTAAATATAATTGAAAATGAAATAGTTTTTAAAATTGCAAAATTTAGAAAAATTTTGGGAGATGTATCTCGTGTCTTACAACAGTTAGAAGGAGTTTCATCTAAAGCTGGAGCTATAGGTAATTTACTATCTCTTGTTAGTACTACAGATATTAAAAATGCTATCGTTGTAATTGATGATTTTGAAAGATTATCAAGTTGCCTTGAACCAAAAGATATTATGGGGTTAATTGCTCAGCTCAAAGAAGATAAGAAATGTAAAATTATTTTTATTTTAAATGAAGAAATCTTATTAGGTAAATACAAAGACTTTAAAAAAGAATATGATGAATACAAGGAAAAGATTGTAGATTTTGAATTTACTTATGAGCCCACAGTTGAAGAAAATTTTGAACTTATAAAAGATAGATTTAAATGTTTTCAGGAAGAGATAAAAGAATTCTTTGTTGTTAATAATATAAAAAACATTCGTAGTATGCTTCAGATTAGTTATCTTATAAATAAGCTGTGTAATATTGATGTAGATAAAAATTTATTAAAAGAATCCGTAAGATATTTACTTCCATTTATTTATTTAAAAAAAGCCAAAAATAAAGATACTAAAACAGTAAAAGAAATTATTGGAGAATTTAATATTTATTTGAAAAACAAAGATTTATCGAAAGAATCGAAAGATGTAATTGATTTATTTAATCATTTAAAAAAAATTGATTTTTTATTTATTTCTTTTTATCCAGAGTTTGTCTATCCTTTCTTTAAGTATATAGACACTGAACTATTAACAAATGATCTTGTTGAAGAAATCAAAAGTGAGTTAAATGAAGAATTAAAAAGAAGAAAAAAATCGGCAATAAAAAAACAAATTAACGATGAGTTTGAGAATTACATTTATTCTGTCAACTATAAAGATAAAGATTTTATAGAAAAAATATGGAAACTTTTTGAACAATATAAACAAGATATATTAAGCATTTTTTCTATATCAGATTTGTGTGGTT
>Ga0256832_1003599_pt1 | contig 10520 bp, 8 predicted proteins | sample 134614metaG_FD_190534 | JGI IMG/M metagenome (GOLD analysis project Ga0256832, IMG submission 190534) | Hydrothermal vent microbial communities from Lau Basin, Pacific Ocean - 134-614 | ecosystem: Environmental > Aquatic > Marine > Hydrothermal vents | place: Pacific Ocean: Lau Basin | collected...
GCGCCATGACCTGCGCCGCATCGACCAGTTGAAACAGGGCTGCCACCACCAGAAGCCGGCGGCCAATGGCCAGGATCTCCAGTCGCAGGGGCTCGTCCGGGGCCAGAAACAGCCCGATCAGCCGGCCCGGCACCGCCAGAAACATCGCCGCCGTGATCAGCGCAAAGCCCCCCGACAGCGCCAGCACCATGGCAGCCCCCAGCCTGAGCCCGGCCTCGTCGCCACGCCCCAGCGCCCGGCCCGCGCGCACCGTCGCCGCATTCGACAGCCCCAGATGCACCATGAAAAAGACCGAAATGATCTGCAGCGCAATGCCATGCGCCACCAGCGGCACCGTGCCGATCATGCCCATGATCAGGGTCGAGGCCGAAAACAGCCCCGCCTCGGCCAGCATGGTCAGGCCGATCTGCAACCCCATCCGCGCCACCTGCGAAAATACCTGCCAGTCGGGGCGCCAGAAACGCACGAACAGGCGGTGGTCGGGAAACCGCGCCACCGCGATCGCCGCCATCACCAGGAATGTCAGCCCGAACACGCTGGCCGAGGCCAGGGCGGCGCCGCGCACGCCCAGCTCGGGCGCGCCGAAATTGCCGAAGATCAGCAGGTAATTCAGCGCCGCATTGACCGCCGCGCCCAGAAGCGTCACCCACAGCACCACCCGGGGATGCTCGAGCGCCGTGAAATAGGACCTGAGCACCATGGCCAGGAGCCCCGGGAATATGCCCCATCCGGCGACCCGCAAATAGGTCTGCGCGATGTCGGCCAGGCGCGGGTCCTGGCCCAGAGCCTTGAGGATCGGTGCCGAGAACAGCATCAGGGGCAGTACCGCCGCCGCCATCAACAGGCTGATCCACAGCCCCATGCGCGTGACCCGGCGCAGATGCGTGGTGTCGCCCGCCTCGGACGAGGCCGCCACCAGCGGCATCACCGCCCAGGCAAAGCCCGCGCCGAACAGGTAGAGGATGAAGAAAAAGGCCGAACCCAGGACCTGGCCTGCCAGTGCCTCGACATCGTACCAGCCCAGCATCACCGTATCGACCAGCCCCATCGACATCTGGGCGAGCAAGCTGCCGATCAGCGGCAGGCCCAGGGCAAGGATGGCGCGCAAATGCGTGGCCGGAGCCGCTGCCGGCGCCAGTGCCGTGCCAGGGCCAGTGGCGGGGCCAGGAAGGCGGCCCGAGCCGCCTTCCGTGTCGGGGATATGGTCACGCCTGGGCATCCCCTCCCTTAGACCAGCGCGCCGCACGCGGCAACATTTTCGCACAGGGGCCGCGCACCGCACCGGGCCCATTGGCCTGGGCCGCCCTCATCCCGGCCAATTCCTCAGGCCCGTTGATTTTTGTCTGGTGAGCGGGCTGTCAAACCTCTAGGGTTGCAGAAAACCGGGGGATATGGCGATGCGCAATACAATCCAGCGTAGAAGCGGCCTGACTGCGGCGCTGGCCGCGGCGGTCATCGTGGCGCCAGCCGGCGCGCAGGCCCAATCGGGCGCCGAGGCCGTGCCCAGCCTGACCTTTGCCAGCCAGTCGGCGCCGGTATCCTTTGGGCTGGGGCTTGATCCGGCCGGGCGGCGTTTTTCCTTTGCCGATACCGGCGAAAGCCGCGGCGAAAAGGCCGGACGCACCTTTCGCCTGGCATTGGCAGACATTCCCGGCGAGGTCGGCCAGATCGTCAGTTTCCCGTTTCGCGAGCCGGGCAAGACCGGGCTTTTCGCACTGGGCATCGGCGCGCTTGTCGCGGTGGACCGTCAGACCACGGCGTTCTGGCAGGACCATGTCGAGCCCGCCTTTGACGCGATTACGCTGCCGCCGCCGCTCTATCCGGCGCTGACCGACCTTGGCATCTCCACGGAGAGCCAGTACCTGCTGACCGGGCTGGGCCTGTCCTATGCGGGCGGCGTCGCTTTCAATGACGAACGCGCCCAGACCGCGGCGCTGTTGTCGGCCAAGGCAATCGGCTATTCCTACCTGACGTCGCAGGTGATCCTGAAGCCGCTTTTCGGCCGGATGCGCCCGGTCTACAACCTGTCAGCGGGCGGCGGGCCAACGGGCGACTTTACCGACGACCCCTGGGACTTCGGCAACACCATCGGTATTCCCTGGAGCGGCGGCGCCTATGGCACGGCGATGCCGTCCTTTCACTTCACCCAGTATTTCGCGGTCGCCCGGGTCTATGCGGGGCTCTATGACAACGACGTGGTGCCCTATCTTGCCGCCGGGGCGCTGGCGGCCGCGAATATCCGGGGCCACCACCACTGGGTGTCCGACATGGTCGCCGGCTCGGCAATCGGGATCGGCATCGGCAGCCTGGTCCTGAACAATTACGAGGACCGCAAGAACAGCGCCGATCGGGGCTTTGTCATGCCGATCGTGTCCTCAAGCAGCGTCGGCTTCACCTATTCGGTCGATTTCTGACCGGCAACCCCGGCCCGTCAGCCCCGGCGCAGGTCCGGATGCAGACTGGCGCCCAGGATATGGTCCGAGCCATGGATCACCTGGCTGGCATGCCCCACGATCAGCGGATCGGGCGCCACCGCCACTTTCGGATCCTTGTCGGGATAATCCAGCGTCGACAGGAAATGGCGCATGGTTTCGAGCCGCGCGCGCTTCTTGTCATTCGACTTGATCACCGTCCAGGGCGCGTCCGCCGTGTCGGTATAGAAGAACATGGCCTCTTTCGCCTCGGTATAATCGTCCCACTTGTCCAGGCTCGCCTTGTCCACCGGGCTGAGCTTCCATTGCTTCAGCGGGTCGTTCTCGCGGCTTTTGAACCGGCGCAATTGTTCGTCGCGGGTGACCGAAAACCAGTATTTGTAGAGCCGGATGCCCGAACGCACCAGCATGCGCTCCAGTTCCGGGGTCTGGCGCATGAATTCCAGATATTCGGTCGGGGTGCAGAAACCCATGACCCGCTCGACGCCCGCCCGGTTGTACCAGGAGCGGTCATAGAAAACCATTTCACCCGCTGTCGGCAGCTGTTCGATATAGCGCTGGAAGAACCACTGGCCGCGTTCGCGGTCCGAAGGCTTGGCCAGCGCCACCACGCGCGCCTCGCGCGGGTTCAGATGTTCCATGAAGCGTTTGATGGTGCCGCCCTTGCCGGCCGCGTCACGGCCCTCGAACAGCAGGACGAATTTCTGGCCGGTGTCGCCCACCCATTTCTGCACCTTGAGCAATTCCGCCTGCAGCTTGGCCTTTTGCCGTTCATAGGCGGCGCGCTTCATTTTCTGCGAATAGGGAAATTCGCCCTCTTCAAAGGTGCGCCGGATCATGTCGTGGCTCACTTCGGGAAAGCCGATCGACGAGCCCGGCGGTTGCGCCGCACCGGCGCCTTCCGGCGCGATTGCTGCGGCAGGCTCTGCCGCCGCTTTCTCGGCCACGGCCTTCTCGGGCGCTGGTTTTTGAGGCGCTGCTTTCGGGCTGGCGGGCTTGGCGGGGGCGGAATTACTGGCGCGCCGGGGGGTCCGGCTGGGCGATTCGGGCATGATACTTACTCCTTGTCCTGTCCGGGGCGATCTTATGCCAATCCGACCCACCCGACCTTGATCCGGCTCAAGGATTTTGCAGAAAACACGGACCTGATGGCCCTGGCCGCGACAATCGCAACCTGGACCCGCGGACTGTTCGCGATGCCAGGTCAAACAACATTTCTTTCCCGATTAACGTCATTTTTACGCCGCTTTGCCAAAAGAAACCCGGGGGCAGTCAATTGTTGAATAGTAAAGGATCCCGCGAATATGTCGGTACTTGCAAATCTGAGCTTCGATCATCTGCTGATCAGCCTGATGGCAACCATTGCGGTACGGGAAATCTTGATTCTGCTGCTGCCTGAAAACGCTGCCGGACCCCGCGATGTGGTGGCCCGGTTCAGACGCCAAAAATGATTCAAATGCCCCGAACCACGGTCCGGGGCACTTGTTCTTGTCGCATTTCCGCCAGCAGGGTCAGATCGGCTTGTCGACCCGCACGGTGACCTGCACCGTGCCGCGGCAGGCTTCCGACCAGTTCAGTTGCACATACTGGTTCAGGGAGCCCGCATTCACCTTCACATAGGGCATGGTGTAAACCGTGGCATTGGCGGCGTTCTGAATGGCGCCTTCGGCCACGACGGCGGTGACCGTGCGGGCGTTGCCGCCAAACGGCAGATAGGCCGACGGATCCAGAGTCCAGGTGGTGGCATTGGTGTTCTGGTCGAACTCCAGCGTCACCGGGCACAGGGTCTTTTGCGCCACCCCGGTATAGGTGTTGCGCTCGAAGGTGACATTGCGCATCCGCCACGGGTCGATCCCGGCAATCGAGGTATCGACGCTTTCCACCCGGTCGACCGCGCCATTGATCGCCTTGAAAGTGTTCTGGTTGACATGCAGGCCGGTGATGAAATGCCCGGTCCCGAACGGCTTGACCACGATCCAGGTGAAATAGCTGGCCACGTCATTGGCGGTAAAGATGTTGCCGGTGATGGTCATGCCGCCGAAACTGTATTCCGAGGCGAAATCCGGCGCCGCGTCATGTTCGTTGGTCCATTCGATCCAGCAATTGTCGATGTAATTGCCGGTAATCACCGATTTGACGTTCTCGTTGGTGAACACCATGCCCGGCACCCGCGGCCCATCCACCACGTTGTCGCCCTGGAAAAAGTGGTTGCCGATCAGCAGATGCCCCGAACCATGCAGCACGCCGGTGGTGCCCATGCGCTGAAAGCGATTGTCGCGGATCTTGGCGTCATTGGCATTGACGTTGAAGCCGACCGATACCCGGGCGGTAGCGGCCAGCGCCTGTTCATTCGACACGAACTGGCAGCGGTCCAGATGCAGGTCCTGGCACCCGGTGCCGGGCGAAGTGATGCCCTTGTTGGCGGGCTTGAGGATGAAACAATCCTTGAGCTGGAAGTTCTCGCCCGCAGGCGACAGCATCACCGCGTTGGAATAGCCGTTGTTCTGGAACTCGATCCCGTCGAGCGTCATCCGGTTGAGCTGGGAAAACCCGCTGAAATCCAGCATGTACTTGTAGCGGGTGAATGTATAGCTCTGGCTGGGAGCGGGGCCATAGAGCGGCTGGCTCAGCGTCAGGCTCTGCGCGCCGACATTCACGGCCTTCACATAGACCTCGCGGCCGACGCCGGTGCCCTCGACCTGCGCGCCCGGCTGGATCTGGGCGATATTGACCACATTGGTCAGCTGGAACGGGTTGGCCGGATTGTAACTGGCCTGCGAGGTGGCCACGTCCGGGTCCCAGTTGGTCGAGGATGTGGCATAGAACTGGCCATTGCGGATCACGCGGCGGATCAGGAAACTGCCCTGATTGCTGACGGCTGCCTGCATGTCGATCGGCCCGTCAAGGTCGATGCGCCGCCCGCCCAGGTCCAGTTCCTCGTGGTCGGCATAGTTCAGGAGCGCCTGAAACGCCTTGCGAAAGGCCAGCGCCTCGTCCCCGAAGGCATCGATATAGGTGTTGAGATTGAAACTGCGGGTCAGTGCCAGGCGCACGTTGTCGGGCATGGTCATCTGGCCCTCGAAGCGCACCGGGCTGTCGATGGTCAGGTTCGAACCTATGTAATATGTGCCGGCGCTGACCAGCACCGTGCGCCCGCTGGCCGCCACGTCGGCTGCTTCGAACGCCGCGCGGTCATCGGTCACCCCGTCGCCCACCGCGCCGTAATCGCGCACATCGACCCAATCCATCATCTTGCGCAGGAAGGCGTCGGTGATGTCCTCGATCACGATGTCGTCGATGCGCACCACGCCGCCATTGACCCCGGTCAGGTCCAGCCCGAAATGCCCATAGGCCACGTCCTGGCTCCAGACCATGTCGACGCCGCCGCGATTGCCCAGGCCGACAATGGCCGACACCTCGACCACTTCGCCGTAGCTGGTCAGCGTTACCGACGGCCCGGTTTCCACGAGGCCCGTCGCGTGCGTGTCATCGGACCGCCCGGCCCAGCCGGCAATGCGCACATCCGGCAGCGCACCGCTGACCGCCTTGACGCGGGCGCGAATGCGCAGGTAGCAGCCCGGCTCCATCGGGGTCTGGCCGAACCAGCGCAATTTCTGCACGCTGGCGGTTTTCTGCAGTTCCAGGCAGCCGCCGAAGTCGGCGTCCGACGGCACGAAGGCCGCATTGGCCGCGCCGTCATAACTGGCCGAACCGGGAGTGCCGTCTTCGCTGGACCAGTTTGCCAGCCCGTCCACAAAGGGGGGCGGCATGAAGATCACGCCATCGGTTATCGTCTTGTTCATGGAATTCCCTTTCAGGTCTCGAAAAAAGCGCCGCGCCGGGGCACACCCGGAACATGGCCGAAAGGGGTAGCAGGCGCTGGTTAACCCGGGTTAACCCATGCGTACGCTATGGCGGATGCGGGGCGCGCTCCCGCCCCGTGCCGGACCTGCGGTCCGCACGCGTTGGGCCGGGCGCGCTGGCGCGCGCAGATTTGAGGCCTCCGGCGGAGGTATTTCAGCCAAGATGAAGGGGCTGCACCGCTCAGGCGTTGCCGGCATCTGCCAGCAGTACCCGGTCGCGCAGGTAAGAGGTCATGCGCCAGCGGATCAGAAAACTCTTTGAATAGACGCGGTATTCGACCCCGGCGCGTGCGGCGGCGCGGCGGATGCGCAGCTCAAAGCGGCCCTCGCGCCCGTCCGTGTCCACCAGCACCACCACCGGGCGCTTGCCGGTCAGTTCGGCCGCGAACAGCGCCTGCTGCACCGAATCGAGCGAGGAACGCTTGTCCAGCCCGACCTCGAACACTTCGTCGGCCGTTTCGCAATCTGTGCGAATCCGATACAGGTCATAGCCCACGGCATAGGCATGGCTGACCTCGGTTTCGCCGCCAAGGAGCATGCCGCACAGAATCGCAGAATAGACCAGCTCAAACATGACGCCACCATATCATGGGGCAGCGTGATGCGCCCATCCCAGATATGGGGCATTTTCCTCAAACTGTCCGAACTGTCCGAAATGTGCGGTTCAGCCGATGTCACCGGCCAGCGCGCGATCAATCAGGGTCACGGTTTCCGGCACGCCGTAAAGCGCGATGAACGACCCGAAACGCGGCCCCTGTGACGCCCCCAGCAGCACCTCGTAGAGCGCGCGGAACCAATCACGCATGCGTTCCTTGCCGAAATGGTCGCGCCCGACCGCAAAGACCAGCGCTTGCAGGGCCTCCGGGTCGGCCGGGCCGTCCCACGCCGCCAGCTTGTCGCGCAATTGGGTGAGTGCGGCGCGCTCCACATCCGTGGGCGCGCGGTAGGTTTTGCGGGGCGCCACGAAATCGTGGTAATAGGCCAGCGCCCAGCCCGCGGCGGCGTCCGTGTCCGGGTGGGTTTCGGGGCTCGCGTCAGGCGCATAGCGGCGGATGAAGCCCCAGAGCGTCGCCTTGTCCTCGGCGCCCGAGACAGACACCAGGTTCAGAAGCATCCCGTAGGGCACCACCAGGGTCGAGGCGGGCACGTTATGGCCGTGAATGTGAAACACCGGATTGTTGAGCCGCTGCTTCAGGTCCTGGCCCGCATAGGCGCGCAGTTGCTGGTGGTATTCGTCCACCGCTTTCGGGATCACGTCGAAATAGAGCCGCTTGGCCGAGCGCGGCTTGAGATACATATAATAGGACAGGCTCTCGGAGGAGGCATATTTCAGCCAGTCGTCGATGGCGATGCCATTGCCCGACGACTTGGAAATCTTTTCGCCGTTCTCATCGAGGAACATCTCATAGACGAAATGCTCCGGCGCGCGGCCGCCCAGGATGCGGCAGATCCTGTCATAGATCGCGGTGTTGGTGGAATGGTCCTTGCCATACATCTCGAAGTCGACGCCAAGGGCGGCCCAGCGGGCGCCGAAATCGGGCTTCCACTGAAACTTGACGCGCCCGCCGGTAACGCTGGTAGTCACCCGTTCGCCATCTTCGGGGTCGATATAGGTGATGGTGCCCTCGGCCGGATTCACCTCTTCCATCGGCACATAGAGCACCCGGCCGGTTTTCTGGCTGATCGGCAGGAACGGCGAATAGGTCTTGCGCCGCTCTTCGCGCAAGCTGGGCAGCATCACCGCCATGATCTCATCGTATTTCTCGACCGCGCGCAGCAGTACCGCGTCAAACGCGCCGGAGCGGTAGAACTCGGTCGCCGAGATGAACTCGTATTCAAACCCGAACGTATCCAGGAACCGCCGCAGCATGGCATTGTTATGCGCGCCAAAGCTTTCATATTCGCCGAACGGGTCCGGCACCGAGGTCAGGGGCCGCTGCAGATGCTCGGCCAGCATGTCGCGGTTGGGCACGTTGCCCGGCACCTTGCGCATGCCGTCCAGGTCGTCGGAAAAACACACCAGGCGGGTCGGAATATCCGAAATCACCTCGAAGGCGCGGCGCACCATGGTCGTGCGCGCCACCTCGCCAAAGGTGCCGATATGCGGCAGGCCAGAGGGGCCATAGCCGGTTTCGAACAGCACATGCCCCTTGTCCGGCGGGCCGCTCTTGTAGCGTTTCAGGATCTTCTTCGCCTCTTCAAAAGGCCAGGCTTTCGAATTGAGGGCGGCATCGACCAGATCAGACATGGTTTTCCTCGGGTTTGTCAGGCGCTCTCCCTATTGCCCCCGGGGCCGCGCGTCAATATTGTCCGATCAGTCAACAGGAGCGCCCATGACCGATATTCCCCACCCTTTCACCCCGGAAGACGCGCTCATCGCGGTGATGATCGCGGTTTCCGCCTCGGACGAGAACATCCGCACATCGGAGCTTGTCACCATCGAGGCCATCGTCAACCACCTGCCGGTCTTTGCCCGCTATGACCCGGACCGGATCAAGAATGTCAGCCAGGCGGTGTTCGACCTGTTTTCCGAAGAGGACGGGCTTGACGCGCTCTTTGGGCTGGTGCGTGCCAACCTGCCCGAGCCGCTGTGGGAAACCGCCTATGCGCTGGCCTGCGACGTGGCCGCCGCGGACGGGCGCCTGCAGGAAAGCGAGCTGAGATTGCTTGAGGAAATGCGCTATGAGCTGGATATAGACCGCCTGCATGCGGCGGCGATCGAGCGCGGCGCACGGGCGCGCCACATGGAACTGTAAACGCCGCGCTTTCGGGCTTCGCGGGGCGTGGTTGCAACTGCCAGCGTTCGGCCCGGTGCATGGCTCAGCCGGAAAAAATGCGCGCCATTTCGCGGTCGAACGCCTCCCACGAAATCGAGGCGGCATTGCCGGCAATGCCCTGATAATGCGACTTGCCCGAGGAATTGGGCAGCCCGGCCCAGATTTTCGCGAGATTGTTCATGAAGGTCACCCGGTCGATCCGGCCGGCCTCGAGCGCGGGCAGCCCGGCCTCGGCCAACAGGATGTCGCCCAGCCGGTCCTGAAGCGCCGGAGTGAAACGCACATCGGGCCCCAGGTCGAGCCGCGTCACAAGGCGCGCCAGCGTTGCCGGAATGAACTGATAATAGCCGATGGCGTGCGGCTGGCCGGGGGTGGCCTCGATCCAGGCAAAGACCTCGCCCAGGGTCATTTCCGTGGGCCGTTTGGGCGGTTTCACCCGCGCGCCCCACTGCACCGCATCATAGCCATCGGGCCCGGCTTCGGCCCAGCCGATCAGGGCACGAATACGCATAACCCGTTGTTGTGAAAGGCTTGTCTGCGCCACGGCGTTCCTGGCCGCAGGCCGTGCGGAGACGCCGCCGCCCCCCTCGGCCCGCGGGCGCACCAGCGCGAACATGCCGCCCGCCCCGCGCCCGGCAAAGAGGCTGGCACCGGACACTTCTGCAGGGGACGCGCGCACCGCGATCAGTGGTGCGCCAGGCGTTCGAAACAGCGATCCCGCACTGGCCGAGGCCGCACCAGATTGACCATTTTGGAACAGCGCAACCTGCATCAATGACACCGGCTCGGCCCCAAGCGGCGCGCCAGACGCCAGCGCCGCCAGCACCGCCAGGCAGACCTGCCAAGCCCTTCGTTTCACGACATTTTCCATTCCCGTTCTGGAACCTGCCACCGATCCTGACAGACAATCATTGAAATTCGGTTACGCGCCTTGAATTTCGCGCGCCCGCGTGACCATATCGGCACCAAGCCACCCCGAACGGGGCCAAAAGTTTAAACTTTCGCGACCAAAGAAAGCAAAAGTTCAAACTTTTCCCGCCCGGCCAGGCAAAAGTTGCAACTTTTCAAGGAACGCTCCGATGCTCGATCAGTTTGAAATCACCCGCCGCTGGCCCGCCGAAAACCCGGACGTGATCCAGCTTTACTCCGTGCCCACGCCCAACGGGATCAAGGTGTCGGCAATGCTGGAGGAAACCGGCCTGGACTATGAGCCGCACCTGATCCGGTTCGCCGATGACGACCAGTTCACGCCGGAATATCTGTCGCTCAACCCCAACAACAAGATCCCCGCGATCATCGACCCGCACGGGCCGGGCGACAAGCCGCTGGGGCTGTGGGAATCGGGCGCCATCCTGATCTATCTGGCGGAGAAGACCGGCAAGCTCTTGTCGAAAGACCCGGCGACCCGCTACCACACCCTGCAATGGCTGATGTGGCAGATGGGCGGC
>Ga0256832_1003600_pt1 | contig 10517 bp, 4 predicted proteins | sample 134614metaG_FD_190534 | JGI IMG/M metagenome (GOLD analysis project Ga0256832, IMG submission 190534) | Hydrothermal vent microbial communities from Lau Basin, Pacific Ocean - 134-614 | ecosystem: Environmental > Aquatic > Marine > Hydrothermal vents | place: Pacific Ocean: Lau Basin | collected...
CCGAAACGCCGGATACGCATGCGGCTGGGTCTGCACGCGGCCCGGCGCAACCGCCTGGAAACCGGCGCGCAGGTGGAGATCTCGCTCCCGGCCGAAGCGATCCATCTCATGCCCCGCCGCTGACCGCGGCGCCCTGCAGCCGCACCGCCAGCCCGCTTGCACGCCGGGTGCGCTGCCGCACGCCCGCTTCCCAGCAGGCCGGGGTGGCGAGGATGCGCACGAACCTGCGCGCGCGGGTCAGGGCCGTGTAGATGAGTTCCCGGGTGACCAGGGGGTGGGGTTCGGGGGGCAAGACGAGCAGGATGCGGTCGTACTCCGAGCCCTGGGATTTGTGTACGGTCAGGGCGAAGGCGGTCTCGTGCTCGGGCAGCTCCGCCAGGGGGATGCGGCGCACGCCTGCCGGCGGCATCGGGAAACAGGCGCGCAGCCGGCGGCGACCCTGGGTGTCCGGCTCCTCCCACAGCACCCCCATGTCGCCGTTGTACACCTCCAGCGCATGGGCATTGCGGGTCACCAACACCGGCAGGCCGTGGAGGGTGCCCCGCGTGTCCCGCCCCAGTCGCCGGGCGATCTGGGCGTTGAAGGCATCCACACCGGCCGCTCCCCCGCGCAGGGCACAGAGCACCCGCGCTGCCCCCAGGGCGTCGAGCGCGGCCTCTACGGTCTCGTGCCGGCCCGGGTCGAGGGCCGCCAGCAGGTCTTCGAGCGCGGTCCTGGGGACCTGGGTCCCTGCCCAGGATACGCATTCGATCTCCTCGTGTTCCGCGGCGATCCGTTGCAGCGCGGCCCAGTCCGCCGTGCCGTCGCGTACGCTCCGGGCCAGGAGGCCGATGCCGCGGTCCGCCGAGAAGCGGTGGCTGAACGCCAGCCGCGCCAGCGTGTCGTCCAAGGGGCCCGCGTCGACCACGGGCGGCGGCAACGGCACGCCGGCGCGCTCGAGCGCCGTGCGCGTGGGCGCGGTGAAGGCCTCCGGCCGGGCTGGGGCCACCAGGTCGGCGAGCACGCTGCCGGCCTCCACCGAGGCGAGCTGGTCGGGGTCGCCGAGCAGGATGAGCGCCGCATGCGCCGGCAGGGCCTCCATCAGGCGGTGCATGGTCGGCAGATCGATCATGGAGGCCTCGTCCAGCACCACCAGATCCACGGGGGCCGGATGATGACGGTGGAAACGGGGCCGCCCGTAGCCGAGCCCGAGGAAGCGGTGCACGGTGGTGACCCGATCCGGGATCCGGCCGGCGAGCGCTTCGTCCACGCCGAGCGCCGCCTTACTGGTACGTAGGGACTCGGACAGGCGTGCGGCGGCCTTCCCCGTGGGCGCCAGGAGCCGGATGGCCAGTTCGGGCCGGGCGGCCAGGCGCAGGGCGAGGACACGGACCACGGTGGTGGTCTTGCCAGTACCGGGTCCCCCGGTGATGACCGTGAAGGGACGGATGGCGGCCAGTACGGCGGCCAGACGCTGGCCGGCGGCACCTGGGTGCCTCCCGGGGAAGAGCCGGTCCACGAGACCGCGTTCGGGTGGGATCCCGGCTGGGGCCGTGCTCCAGCGGCCCAGGCGCTCGGCCAGGGCGCACTCGGCCGCATGCATCCGCCCGAGATACAGCCGGCCGTGATCGTGCACCAGGGGGCCGGGCGGGTCCGTGCCGCCGGTGCACACCCATGGCGGGCCGGCCTCGAGAGCCGCTGGCCAGAGGGCCTCCAGCTCCAGACCGGGCAGCTCGCCGGGCGGCAACGCCGGATCCAGGCACACATGGCCGAGGCCACGCTGGCGGCTGGTGACCGCCGCCAGGAGCCCCAGCTCGGGACTGCCGCTGCCTTCGGCCACGAACAGGCCGAAGTGCAGGTCCAGGGAGCTGAGCAGTCCGGCCTCGCGCCAGCGGCGCAACTGTTCCCGCAACCCTTGCTCGTTCATGACGCATCCCCTTGGAGCAGGGCGTCGAACCCCTCGATCAGCGTTCGGGGGGGAGACACTTCGAAGATGCCTCGCCCGGGGTGCCGGGGTGTCATGCCACGCAGGAACAGGTAACGCACGCCGCCCAGATGGGCGTCGAAGTCGTAGTGGGGCAGGCGCAGGGCCAGGTGTCGGTGCAGGGCAGTCACGTAGAGCAGGTATTGGAGATCGTAGCGTCGCTCGGCCATGGCCTGGCGCAGGCGTGCGGGACCGTAGTCCGGGAGCAGATTGCTCTTGAAGTCGGCGATGAAATAGCGCCCGTCACGGCGGTAGACCAGGTCGATGGCGCCGGTGAGCAGGCCGGCCAGGTGGCCGCCCGGGACCCAGTGCTCCAGCGGCTCCATCTGGTGCGCCTGGAGCAGCGCGTTGAGCGCGTCCTCTTCGGCGCCCCCCACGCGAAAGTGGAACAGGACCTCGTGCAGCCGGTCGCTGCGCGGCAGGTCGCGCAGGCTGCCCCCTTCCGGCAGAGGGGCGGCCAGGATCGCCTCCATCCATTCCACCAGCCGCTCCCACCAGCCGGTCGGCGCGGGCAGCCCGAAACGCAGGCGGAGCTGCTCGATCCTGGGCCGCAGGGCGTCCCAGTCCGGCGCGGCGTAGTCCAATTCCTCCAGGAGCCGGTGGAGGAAGTTGCCGGTAGCCGCTCCGGGCGGGAAGAACTCCCGCCCCACCCCCGCCTGGGCGGCCGGCTCGTCTTCGGTGTCGGCGTCGTAGTCGGCGGTGCGGTGTTCCCCCCGCAGGATGCCCGAGTAGCTGGTGATGCGCCAGGGATCGCGCGAGGCGCCGGGCAGAGGTGAGTGGCGCAGGCTGAGGGCGGCCTCGCGCTGTGGCACTCGACCGCGTACGCCGGGCGGCCCTGGGGCCACGGCGATCGCACCCGCGGCCTGCAGCGCCTCGAGCCGGGACCGCCAGTCGAGGAGGCTGTCCTCCCGGGCCTGCTTGCGGAAGTCCGCGGCCTCGAACGGGCGCTCGCCCGCCAGTACGCCGGCCCGGGCCTGGGGGTACAGCAGCCAGTCCACGGGGCCGCGGCCGGCCCCTTCGCCCACCGGCCAGACCCAGCCGAAGAGCTTGGTCTGTGCCCGGGTCACGGCCACGTAGAGCAGACGCAGCTCCTCGGACAGTCGCTCGCGATCGGCCAGGGCGCGGGCGGTGTCGTCCGGCTCGAAGGCGATGCGCCAGTCCTGGCCGTCGTGGAACAAGAGCGAATCGTCGCGCCGGCCCACGGGCGTCGTGCTCCACAGGAAAGGCAGGTATACGATGGGGAACTGCAGACCCTTGGCCTTGTGCACCGTGAGGATGCGCACGGCATCCGTCTCGCTCTCCAGCCGCAGCACGGTCTCTTCGCCGGCAGGCGGTTCGGTGACCTGGGTGCGCAGCCAGCGGGCCAGCTCGGCGGGTTCCGGCAGACGGGCGGCCTCGGCCTGCAGGAGCTCGGCCAGATGCAGCAGGTCGGTCAGGAGTCGCTCGCCCTCCCGACGGGCGGCGAGCTCCGTGCCGCCCAGGATCTCCAGCAGCCGCAGCACCGTGGCGAGCACGCCGCGTCGGCGCCACAGGGCGCTCAGGTCGGCGCTCCTCTCCAGCCAAGTCTCCCAGTCGGCACCGAGGGCACGGCGCAGGCTGGGCAGGTCGAGCCCGGTGAGCGGATCGGCCAGGGCCGCGCGGAGCCGGGCCGGTGCCTCGGGTTCGGCCAGGGCCTCCAGCCATGCGAGCAGCCCGCGCGCGGCTTCGGTGCCGAAGACGCTGTCCCGGCTCGTATAAGCACTCGGGATGCCCCACTGCGCCAAGGCCTCGCGCATGGCCTGGCCTTGGTCGTGGCCCCGTACCAGGACGGCGACGTCGCGCGCCTCGACCGGGCGTCCACCGGCGCGCGCCCGGCCTTCGCGAGCCGCCGCGAGCAGCTCGGCGATGTGGGCGGCGGCCGAGGCGGCGCAGAGCGTGGTGGCGGCCTCCTTGGCGAGCTGAAGGGTGTCGGAGCGGGGGGCCAGCGGCCACAGGGTGAGCCCGGCGTCCGGCTCGGGATCCAGGGCCGCGGGAAGCTCCAGCTCCGCGTCGGCGTCGGGGTGGCGGGCCGCCCGTGCAGGCGGATGCTCCAACCCCTGCCAGGCGAACGGGGCCTGGCCGGAGAAGAGCCGGTTCACCGCCTCACACACCGCAGGCCTGGAACGGTGGTTGTCGGTGAGCAGGAAGCGACGTGCCACGGGCGTGTGCTCGCGGGCGGTGAGGTATGTGTGGACGTCGGCGCCGCGGAAGGCGTAGATGGCCTGCTTGGGATCACCGATGAGCACGAGGCGCACGCCGCCGGCTTCCAGACGGCGCAGGATCCGGTACTGCAGCGCGTCGGTGTCCTGGAACTCATCGACCAGGAGTAACGCCTGCTCGGCGGCGATGCGCCGGGCCAGCGCGGCGCCTTGCTCGCCTTCCAGGGCCTGGGCCGCGAGGTGCAGCAGATCGTCCGGGGACAGACTGCCCGCCTCGGTACGCAGTCGGGCGGCGCGCTCGGGCAACGCACGCAGGGCCTTGGCGAGCAGGCGGTGTCCCAGGCTGCGCAGGGCGGTGTGGTAGCGCGCCCAGTCCAGGTTCCATGCGTCGACCATGCGGGGCAGCTCGAACCGGGCGAGCCAGTCCAGGAGCTCGGCCTTGCAGGCCTTCTTGATCGCGCGTTCCAGCCGTTCCTGTCCGAGCTTCTCGGGTAGGGACATATCCTCGCTGCGCCACTGATCGAACGCCTCGGCGGCCTGTTCCCACCACCCCGGCTTGTACTGGGAACGGTTGAGGCAGTGCTGGCGCTCGCGCAGTCCTTGCAGGAATGGGTCCCACTCCCGCTCCGCCGCCCGTTGCACGGTCTCGCGCAGCGACCCGAGTCGTGTCCGCAGGTCGGCCGGGTCGCCGGAGGAGGGGGGGGCGTCGGGCCACGGTCTCGGGGCGCGGCTCAGTCCGGATCGCAGCCGCCGGTACAGCGTCTCGGGAGCGTCCACCCCGGCGGCGCGCAAGGCCGCCCAAGCCTCGGGATCACCGCAGACGTGGCTGCGCCAGAAGTCCCGGGCGGCATCGGCCAACCGGTCGTCGGCCTCGGGGTCCAGGCCGGGCTCGGTGTCCACGGTGCCCGGATGGCGCGCCAGCAGGCGCAGGCAGAAACCGTGGATGGTGGCGATGGGCGCCTCGTCCATCAGAGCCAGGGCCTCGGCTAGGCGGGTGCGCACCAGCTCTTGTCCGTCTCGGGCGCAGGCATGTTCGACGAGCAGCCACCAGGGTTCTTCGCCCAGGGGGGTCGCCCCCACCAGCGCGCGATGTGCCAGGCGCAGACGTTCGCGCAGCCGCCCGCGCAGTTCTTCGGTCGCCGCGTTGGTGAACGTGATGGCGGCGATGGCCGTGGGCGGGCGTCCAGCCAGCACCGCCTTGAGGAACAGGCTCGCCAGCAGGTAGGTCTTGCCGGTGCCGGCGTTGGCCTCCACGAGGATGCGGCCGGCGTCGAGATCGAGCTCGGCGAGCCGCTCGTGGGAGAGCTCCCGCTCGCGGTGATTCACATGGCTCATGGGCCGACGGGCAGGGAGGCGCCCAACAGGGAGGCCACCCGCTCCACCTGCTCCCGGAAACCCGGGATCTCCAACGGATCGGCCACCTCGCCCCAGATCCGGTGGAAGTGCTCCTGTTCCGCCCATGTCCACCGTTCATGGGCGCGGTTCCACTGATGCCAGTTGCGGCGGACTGCCGATTCGCGTTCTTCAGGCTTGGCCTGGAGCCAGGCCAGCACGGCCTCCGGCGCCAGGGGAAGCGGTCGCGCGAGGCCTTCCACCGCCAGGGCGGCGAGTTGCCGAAGCTGGTCTCGGGCCTGGTCTGAGGGCAACGGATGCAGCACCGGATCACCCCGGCGGGCTACGGTGCGGCCCTCGACGGGGGCGAGCGCACATGCGCAGGCGGCCAGTGTCTCCACCCACAGGCGCAGCCAGTCCTTGGGGCGCGGTTCACCCGGGCGCAGCTGCAACACACGGCATCCCGAGTCCGCGGCGAAGATGTGGCGCAGCCAGCCCTCGAGCACCCACCCCTGTCCTGCGGCCTCGAAGGGGATCCGCACGGGCACCGGTTCCAGCCGCCGGCCCTGGTAGCGCTGCAGCCGACGCAGCATGCGCGCCCATTGCCCGGCCTGTTCCCGCCAGGCTGCCTCACCCGAGGGACCCTCGGGTAGCAACCCCTCGGCGCGTAGGCGCGTGGCGAGCTGCTCGCCGGTGACGGACCGCCCTTCCTCGTATGCGCGGGCGAGCCGTGCCCGAATCTCATACCCATCGAGCCCCTGCACCGAGAAGCGCTCGTGCTCGTCCAGCACCGGCAGTTCCAGCGCGCGCGGCAGACCCAGGCCGCGCTCCAGGAACCACGCCAGCGGCGTGCACAAGAAGCGTTCGAGGTCACCGAGCTCCAGGGTCGGCTCCAGCCCTGCCGGCGGCGCCGCGGGCGTGTCACCCAGGGGCGGTGCCGGCTGGCGCTGCGGTCGCTCGAGTCCGCTGGCCATGGCGTACCAGAAAGGATCGGCGGCCGCCTCCGGGCCGGTATAGCGCATTGGACTGAAAGGCTGCATGGGATGCACCCGCACGAAGGGGGAGGCCTCCGGCGAAGGGGGCTGCTCGTCCAGCACCTCCAAGAGTTCGACCACGGGGCCCGCTGGCTGGAGCTGACTGTCGTCGCGCGGGTCGCGGTGGTGGTAGTGCAGATGCAGGGCCTCGCCCGCGGCCAGGAGGGTCTCGAGGAGCATCAGGCGGTCGTCGTCGCGCGGGCTGCGGTCGCCACGGCGCACGTGCGCGGTGAGTGCGTCCAAGGCGCTGCGGCGGTCGCGACGGGGGAAGTCGCGTTCGTTCAGGCCGAGCACCTGGATGTGGCGGAAGGGCAGGTTGCGCAGCGGCTGCAGGGCACAGCAGGTGATGCTGCCGGCGAGGTAGCCCTCGGTGGCGCGCGGGGTGGCGATGCGGGCGCCGAGCAGGCTGCGGAACAGCGGTGCCGGTAGTGGCTCGTCGAGCCGCAGGAGCGCAGCGTCCTGCTCTAAGGCGGCCAGGGCGTCGTGCAGCGGCTGGAGCTGATCCAGCCCTGCGGCGTCCGGCTGCGTGAAGTCGGCCACCAGTTCGGCGGTCAGGCGGCACCAGTCGCCCAGCCGCCGTTCGGCGTGCATGCGGCGGCGCCAGTGGCGCAGGCGCTCGGTGAGTGCGAACAGCCCCCCCAGGGCCGGGGTCAGGTCCCCCTCCACGCCTTCGGCCGGGGCGATCCCTTCGAAGACGAGGTCCTCGTCCTCCGGCAATGCGTACCCCGCCAGCGCGCGTGCCTCACCGAAGGCCAGACTGTGGCGGTCGGGCCCGGCGAAGCCCTGGACGCTGCGATCGGACTCGTCCAGACCCCAGCGGACCCCGTTGCGTTGGAGCCACCGGCTGAGCGCCGGCAGCTGGGCGCCGTCGATTCCGAAGCGGCGGCGTATGGCGGGCTGGTCCAGCAGGCCCCGCACCCAGGCGGCCGTGACCCGTAGCTGCGGCAGACGCAGGAGTTCGGTCACCGTGGCGAGCAAGGGCAGCTCGCGGTCGGCGCGGCGGTCGACGATGGCATAGGGGAGCCGGGCCTCGGGGGGCAGGGCCTCGAAGGCCGCCTCCAGATATGGGGCGTATCGGTCGATGTCCACGCACAACACGGCGATCTCGCGGGGTGCGAGCGTGGGGTCGGCCCGGCGGGCGGCGAGGATGGCCTCCACCGCCTCCTGACAGGCACGCATGGGGCCGTGGGTGGCGTGGACGACCAGGCTGGCATCCGGCGTGAAGGGGGCCGAGGATTCCAGCCTCAGAAGGTCGCGCTGCAGCCGCGCCAGGGTGTGCGTGCCCCCGGGCGAGGCGAAGTGCTCATGGGTCTGGTGGGGAACGGCGTCCAGGCGTTCGTAGAGCAGATCGATGAAGTCGCGGGACTCGCGACCCCACTGGGCGAGCAGTGGATGGACCACATCGTGACCTGTGAGCAGCCGGCGCCGCGCCTCGCGGCGGGACGGGGCATCACCCCACCACTCCTGCGAGGGCGTGAGCATGAACAGGTGCACCTCGCAAGCCGCGCCGAGGGCCACGAACAGATCCAGATACAACGGAGGCAGGTGACTGGGGCCGAACAGGATCACGCGCTCGGGCAGGCCTTCCGGCGGCCGGCCCGCCGCCAGCCTTGCGAGCAGCCTGTCGACGTACTGCAGGCGGTGCGCGCCGCCTCGGGTGAGGGCCCGCCACAGTGCGGCCTGCCAGCCGTAGCGGGCCAAAAGGTCCGGGTCGCCGCCGAAGCCCGGCCGGCCGGCGTCCCAGTCGCGCACCCAGTCGGGGCGATAGAGCGGATATTGATCCAGGGCCTCGGCCAGCGCCTGTGCGATGCGCCAGGCACGCAGCCCCTCGCCGTCGTGACCGGACAGCAGGTCTCCCGGCACGGGCAGCGTGCCGGCGCGCAGGCCGGACCACAGGCGCAGGGCCAATCGCTCGCGGGCCATGGGGTCTTCGTCGGGAACCGGCTCGCCCACCGCACGCAGGAGATCCCAGACCGTGCGTCCCGGTAGGGGCCAGGCGAGGCGCATGGCCACGCCCAGCGACTCGGCCAGACGCAGCTCCAGCCAGCGTCCCATGCCCGGATGCGCCACGGTCACCGCCACTTCGGCGAATGGATCCCCGCCGGGTCGGACGCGCAACAGCTCGGTCAGGGCACCGGCCAGGAGATCGAGTCGATTGGCCGTGTGCAGATGGAACATCCGTCCGGCGGGTTCAGGACGCAGCCCGGCGACTCAGCCCCTCCAGCCGTTCCTGGCGATAGCCGCGCGGCGGTTGCCCGGTCCAGCGCTTGAACGCGCGCGAAAAGGCGCTGAGCTCGGAAAAACCCAGGAGAAAGGAGATCTCCGAGAGGGTGTAGCGCCCCTCGCGCAGGTAGCGGTCGGCCAGGGTGCGCCGCACCTCGGTGAGGATGCTCTTGTAGGTGGTCCCCGCCGCCTGCAGGCGGCGCTGCAGGGTGCGCGGATGCATGAAGAGTTGGCGGGCCACATAGGCGTCGGAGAGCTGGCCCGAGGGCAACTCGCGGTAGAGCACGGCCTTGACCCGTTCGATCACGTCGTCTTCGCGCAACTGGGCCAGGTACTCGAGCATGGCCCGCTCGTGCAACGCATCGAGGGCCTCCGGGGAGGGTGTGCGCGGGGCATCGGCCATCTCCGCCGTCACGGTGAACGCGCACACCGGGGCGTCGAACTCCACGGGACACTGGAACAATGCGTGGTACGGTCCGGTGTCCGCCGGCGGGGGATGTGCCACGGCCACGCGCTGCGGCCGGCTGTCGGCCCCGGCGCTGCTCTGCACCATGGCGAGCAGGACGGCCAGGGTGGCGTCCATACGCAGCCACGGTGCACAGTCCGGCTCACGGAACAGCACGCGGAGCGTGACCTGGTCTCCGCCGTCCTCCACCGTGACGCGCGCGCCCTCCGAAACGATGCGCGAATAGCGACTGAGCCGCTTGAAGGCCGTGCGCAGGCTGGGGCTGGTGAGCCAGGCATAGCCCAGGACGCCGAACCGGTTGGGATGCCAGAACGCCCCAGCCTTGAGCCCTCCGGCCGGGGGCAGCGCCCGATCCAGGTCGGCGAACAGGCCGAAGACCTGACTCAAGCGAAGTCGGGCCCGGGGGTCGCTGAGCCGTCGGGGATCGATGGCCCACTTATGCAGCAGGGGCGTAGGATCGACTCCGCAGGCGCGCGCCGTGTCCAAGACGATGCTCAGGGTCGGTGCGAAATAGGTGAGCGCCATCGGCAGGGTCCCTCCACATACCGGGCCCGTACTTTCCCAGGGAATGGGCCGTACGGTCAAGCGTAGGACCGCGCGGGCGCCCCACGACATCCGACCGACGTGGTTGCCGCCGGCTGCGGGCGGGTACGGCCGCGGCGCCCGTTGGCGCGGGCGCCGCGGGGGCTTCACGGACTGGGGGGACCGGACTCCGCAGTGGCCGGTATGGTCTGGGCCGCGCCGATCCCGGGGGAGTGGATGACGCTGTAGATGGCGAGCCCGTTGCCGTCGAACTGGAGATCCGGGTAGCCCTCGGGCGTGCGGATGATCAACAACCCGTTGGCGTTCGAGAACGGAAAACCACTGACCACCCCCAGGTCGATGAAATTGAGGTGCGGATTGCCCAAGTGGAGCTGGAAGCCGGCGGGCGGGCCCAGGTCACCGTTGGCGGTGGCGTAGATGGTGTGGTCTCCGGAGATGTCCTCCGCAGACCAGATCACCAGGCGCGTGGTGTCTGAACCCGTGATGGAGTATCGCACGTAGGCTTCGTTGGTCGTCGGGCCGGGTGGGTCGACCACCCCGCTGTGCAGGGTGGTGAGCGCCGATGGATCCAGGCGACTCAGGTCGCCGATGCCCGCCGGCGGCGGGGGGAACAGGGGCAGGGGCGCGATGTCCGTGGCATTGAACGGCCAGACGGGGAGATAGGCGGCGTCCTGGGCGGCCAGGTCCGCGTGGAAGGCCTCGGCGACCAGGCAGGGGGCGTCGTCCTTGCGCAGTTCTCCGTCTCGCGTGGAGTCCGAGGCGAAGGCGATGACCCCGAT
>Ga0256832_1003601_pt1 | contig 10515 bp, 8 predicted proteins | sample 134614metaG_FD_190534 | JGI IMG/M metagenome (GOLD analysis project Ga0256832, IMG submission 190534) | Hydrothermal vent microbial communities from Lau Basin, Pacific Ocean - 134-614 | ecosystem: Environmental > Aquatic > Marine > Hydrothermal vents | place: Pacific Ocean: Lau Basin | collected...
CGGGTGCGCTTCACGCTCTGGCTCGACGGCTCACCCAGCATGCGGCTCTTCGGCAAGGAGGACTTCGCCCGCGAGGTCGCGCGCGTACTCCTGGCCGCGGCCCTACCCGACGAGACCCACGCCCTCGGCGCCGGGTCGCTCCGGCGGCTGCGCTCACCCCTCGAGCTGCGTCGCTACGCGGCCGACGCCCGCGGTCCCGCGGCCGCGCGGACCGAGCTTGCCCATGCGCGCGGGCAGCTGCTCCTGGTCACCGACGGCCTCGACGAAACCGATTGGGCGGCGCTGCTGCGCAGGCTGGCGCCCCGCCGCCCCCTGCTGGTGCAGGTGCTCGCCCCCGAGGAACTGGACCCACCGCCGCGGGCCGCCGAATGGCGCGACGTCGAGACCGGCGAGCGCGTACACGTGGACGCCGCCGCTTTGCGCGCCTGGCGCAAAGCGCTGGCGGCCCACCTGCGGACCCTGCAGCGGGCGGCCGCAGCCTACGGGGGCTACGCCCATCTGCGCGTGGGCGAGCCGATCGTGCCCGCGCTCAGGCGGCAGGGGGTGCTGGAGTGGCGCTAGCCTCCCCAGGCGAACCCCAGGCCTCGTCGTAGACGCTGCGCAGCACGGCGGCCACGATGGGCAGGCCGACCACGGTCGTCAGGAAGCCGCGCAGGGCTTCCGCACCGGCGAAGCCATAGAACTGCACGAGCTCCGGCCGGCCCAGCTGCCTCGGCAGGTGGGGACCGCCCAGCTGCTTGGATAAAAGCAACCAGGCCGCGAGCAGCGCGAACGCCACCCAGAAGCCGGGCCGCCTCAGGAAGCGGCCGTAGCCGGGGCTTGCAAGGACCTCCGCCAGCCGTATCAACGCGCTGCGGAACCCTTCCGCCCGCGCGGCGGCGAACACCATGGCCGGCAGCAGCAGGGCCAGAACCGCCAGCGAGGCGGCTTCCAAGGCCGGGTAGGCGCCGGCCGCGCTACGGTACGGAAGCCGCAGGAAGACCAGGCCCAGCAGAAGGTTGGCGGCCAATATGGGCAACCCGGCCCCCAGCGCGGCGCCCACGGCGGCCGCGAAAGCCGGCCGGCGGCCCTCCAACGTCTGCTGCAGCCAGCCCACCACCAGGTAGGCCATCCACGCGGCCGCAACCCAGCCGATGAGCGCGCCGGCCCAGTTGAGCGGCGAAGTCAGCAGGGTTAGCGCCCCCTCCGAAGACATCCACGACCAAACCGTCAAAGCCGACAACGCACGGGCGGCCGCGACGAGCAGCCCCGCCAGCAGCAGCCCGAGCGCCATGTGCGCTACGAACGTGAAGGCATAGCGCACCGCCCGTTCGAGAACCTCGCCCACTTGTTTCATGACTTGATTTTACTACGGGAGCTGGTCCAATGTATGAGATTCTTCGGCTTCGTTCCAGACGGCGCCGGGCGCGCTTCGGCCCGCCGTCGCGCCGTAGGGGCGTACCGGCCGCGGGCCTTGGAAAGCGTGGCGTTGGGGCCGGGAGGCCGCGCCGCGCCGGTTGCGAGCCTAGGGCGCTTCAACCGGCCCACTGGTTGCGGTACATCTCGACGACCTCGCTACTGGTCGTGGCTTCCTCCGGGCTCTTGTCGTCGCGGTAGCGGACGAACCTCGGAAAACGCAGCGCCAGGCCGCGGCCCTCCTGCACCTGGCCGAAGGCGCAGGTGTGGTTCGGGCTCAGCGTGATCTCCTGGGCTTCCACCTCGATGACCTGGACGGGATCGAACCAGACGTCGGGCTCGAGCAGCGACCAAACCCGCGGGTGGCGCTCCTCCCGCCGGTAAGGGTCGAGCCGGCGGGGCAGCACCTCGTTCAGGTCTTCGTCGCTGAACCCCGACCCCACCTTGGTCAGGGTCTCGAAGCGGTCGGCGTCCGGGTCGTAGGTGGCCGCCAGCAGCGAGCCGTAGCTGCCCGCGCGGCGGCCGCGGCCCAGCCAGGCGCCCACGATGACCAGGTCGAGGGTATCGGAAAGCTTTCCGGCGATGCCGCGCTTGTACTTGACCCACTTGAAGCCGCGCTTGCCCGCTTCGTAGTCGCCGTCGGCCTTTTTGCAGACCAGCCCCTCGCAGCCCGCCTCGATGGCCGCGTCGAAGAAGTCGGTCAGGTCCTGCACGCTCTCGATCCAGTGCTTGACCGAGAGCTCGAGCCGCTCGTGGGGGCGGAACCAGCGTTCGAGCCGCTCGCGCCGCTCGCGGTAGGGACGCTCGATCAGCACCTCGCCATCGGCGTAGAGGATCTCGAAGACGAAGCCCTTGATCGGGTACTTCTCCAGCAGTTCCGGCGTCAGGTGCTTGACCTTACGGTTGAGCACGTTCTGAAAGGGGCGCATCTCGCCGGTGAGCGGGTCGACGACCACGGCCTCGGCTTCGATGATGAAGGGGCGTTTTTGGGTGGCGCTGAGGGCCTCGAGCAGGTCGGGGTACTGGTGGGTGATGTTCTCGAGCCGGCGCGAGTAGACCCAGAAGCGCGCGCCGTCGAAGTGCACCTGCACCCGCTCGCCGTCGTACTTGTGTTCGGCGTAGTGGGGGCCCAGCTTCTCCATGATCTGCGCGGGCCCCGGGAGCCGTTCGGCCAGCATCATGCGCACCGGCTTGCCCACCTCGAGCCGTACGGCTTGCAGCGCGGCCTCGCCCTCGAGCGCCAGCCTCGCCACGTAGGCCAGGTCGGAGGTGAGGTTGTAGGCGCGTTCCAGCAGCGGCTTCTTGCCGCGGTCGCCCAGAAAGGCCAGCGCCAGCGCTTCCAGAACGGTGGCGTCGCCCACCCCCAGCCGCAGGCGGCCGGTCACGATGCGCAGGATCACGGCCGCCTCCTCGGGGCTGGCCTCGGCCACGAGCCGCGCCAGCCGCTCGCGCTTGCGCGCCTGCGAGCCCGGCCCCGCGTCCTCGGCGACGGCCCGGAGCTCTTCGTAGACCCGCTTCAGGTTCAGGCCGCCGGCGCGCTCGGGCAGCGTCTCGCGGGCGTAAGCGCCGATGTCGCCCTTCTCCTTGACGGCCTGCACCACTTCGGCCTCGTCCCGTCCCAACGCAATCGCCAACGCCTTGGCCGCCTCCTTCTCGGCCACGCCGAACTCGAGCCCCTCGAACTCGGGGGCTACGCGCCCCTGGAGCAGGTTGACCGCGAGCGGCACCTCCTCCGGCGGCAGCTCGCGAAAGGCCTCGGCCAGCATCTTCACCATGGCCAGGCGGGCGCTGGCCCGCTCCACCTCTTCGAGCGTCGCCACGAACCTGCGGAACGTCATCGTGGGCCTCCTCTGCACTCAGTCTAGCGCGAAGGTTGTAGACTTGGGTCCCGTGAACGTGCTCGCCCTCGACACCGCCACCCCCTACCTGGTCCTCGGCACCCTCGACGCGGAGCGCGTGCTCCACCGGGGCCGCCGGCACGCCGAGACCCTGCTCGACGACCTGGAGGCCTTCCTGGCGCACGCGGGGCTCGAGCGCCGCGCCATCGAGCTGATCGTGGTGGGCGAGGGTCCCGGCTCCTACACGGGCCTTCGCGTCGGGCTTTCGACCGCCCTGGGGCTGGCGCGAGGGCTGGGGGTGCCCGTGGTGGGCGCCGCTTCGCTCGCGGCCGCGGCGGCCCGCGGTCGTGGCCGCGTGCGCGCCCTCCTGAGCGCGCGCAACCGCCAGGTCTACGCGGCGGACTACCTGGTGGCGGACGACGTCGTCGAAACGGCCCCGCCGCGAAAGCTCAGCGCCGAAGAGGCCCTGGCCGCAGGCGGCTGCCTGCTCTGGAACGCCCCGCCCTCGGGGCGGGCGCTGGCCCGCCTGGGGGCCGCGCGCTGGCGCCAGGGCCGTAAGGGGGTGCATCCGCTCTACCTCTGATCCGCAAAGCGGCGCGACACGATGCACATTTTCTAATCCGAATAGCTGGTAACCTGGGCCTATGTTGTATAAAAGACCGTACATTCTCATACTGGCCGCCGTTCTGCTGCTAGCCACCGCCACCGCCCAAAGCCTCCCGGCGCTCGCCCCGCCCGGAGCCACCGCCGGTTTCTACACGCGCAACCTGGCCATCAAGAAAGCCTTCTTCATCGACTTCCAGATCGAGTGGAACCGGCTGGGCTTCTTCGACCTCTTCAAGCAGGCCGCCGACCAAGGGGGCGAGCTCAGCGCCGACGACCTGCAGATCGCCAGCGAAGTCCTCAACCTCGATCTGGTGGGTCGCGAAGGCCTGATCGCGGTTTACCCCAGCGGCGACTTCTTCGCCATCGCCCGCCCCTCGGCCGACCGGGTGGACACCCTCATCGCCCTGCTCAACAAGTTCATGGAGAAGCCCGAAAAGCGTGCGGGGTGGTTGCTCGAGCGCGACGACTCGGAAGGCCTCCCGGTCTACCTAGGCCACAACGGTGAGCTCCTGCTGGCCGCGAGCGAAGGTGCGCTCGAGCGCTTCTTTAACGGCGAGCGCGGCCTGGAGGTTCCGATCGAGGGCGATCTGGCCTACTGGGCGCACGCCCAGCCGCTCTGGCCGATGCTCGAGGCCCAGGAGCAGCTGCCGCCCGAGCTCGTGCGCGCCCTCAAGACGTTCGTGAGCTTTGCCGGCGCGCTCGACATCGAGGACGGGGGCCTCTTCACCCGCTCCCGCTTCGCGCTCGACCCCAACCAGGACCCGGCGCTGGCTGCGCTCTTCCTCCCCAGCACCGCGGCCTGGCCCCTGGGCGAGCAGCCGCGGGGCGTGAGCGCCGGCAGCTACGTCTTCGACCTTGCGGCCTTCGGCGACTACGTCACCCAACTGGCCGCCGGCTTCGGCATGGAAGACCTCAACCTCGACCTCTCCGCCTTCGGTCAGCACGTCGCCTTCGTCGACGCGGGCAGCGAGGACCCCCAGGAAGCGCTGAGCAACCCGCTCGGCAACCTGCTGCTCGTCTTGGAAACCAAGGACACCCTGACCGCCGAGGTGACGTTGCTGACCTGGCTGCAGTCCCTCGCCGGCTTCGCGACGCCCGAGGGTGAGGGCGGGTTTACGGTCGAGGCCACCGAGGTGGCCGGCATGCCCGCCAAGCGGCTGGCGGTGGGGATGCTGGGCAACCTCGTGCTCGTCACCGGCGAAGACCGCCTCTACCTGGCCACCTCCGAGCGCGCCGCGGCGTTGCTCGAGGCCTCGGAGAAGCTTGCGGACGACCCGAAGTTCGTGAAGCTGGCCAAGCTCTACCTACCCGAGGGCTACACCGGGGCCAGCTACAGCAACAACCGGGAGACCCTCAAACAGGCCGCCCAGATGCTGCCCTTGATGATGATGCAAACCGTGGACGACCCCGAGGTGCAGGCCTTCACCTTCGAGTTCGCGGACAAGCTGGCGCAGTTCCTGAGCTTCGTGGCCGAGCGGGTCGGTAGCAGCGTTTCCTACCAGGAAACCCAGGGCAGCACCGTCGAGGGATCCGGCTTCATGGAGGTGGCTTGGTAGGCTTCGGCCACCCCTGGCTGCTCTTCCTCCTGCCCTTCGTCCTGGGCTGGATCTACTGGACCTACGCCCGCCGCCGGCCCCCCGTGGTGCCTGCGGCGGGCGTCTGGCTCGTCGCGCGCGCGCGAGCGCGGGGGCGGGCCTTCCGCCGTTTCGACCTGCGTTTGCTGGCGTTGCTGCTCGCGGGGGCGGCGACGGTGCTGGCGCTCGCCGCCCCCTCGCTTCACCTGGGGCGTCCGCGGCGGATCGTCGTGGTCGTCGACGCCAGCGCTTCCATGGCCGCGCGCGACGCGAGCGGAGCGAGCCGCCTGGACCGCGCCCGCGAAAAGGCCGCCTCCTGGTTGCGCCCGGCCCACGAGGCGGTGCTCGTGCGTGCGGGGCTGGAGCCTCGAACCTTCGGACCCGCGAGCGGTCGGGCGCTCGAGCGCGTCCTCGCCGACTTGCAGGCCGGCGACGCGGCGGCCTACCTGGCGCGGGCGGTCGCCAGCGGGCGCGCGCTCCTGCCCGGCGCCCCGGTGCTGGTGGTCGGCGACGCGCCTCCGCCGGAGGCGTTGGGCGCGGGGTTTCTGGACTTCGCCGGCCACGAGCGCAACGCGGGGCTGACCGCGCTCGGGCCGCGCTTCGCCGCCGTGTACAACGCCGGGCCGACCGCCTGGGAAGGGGTGCTCGAGAGCGAGGGCGAACGGCGCGAGCTTCGCCTGGGCCCGGATCGCTTCTACGCGACGACCTTCGAAAGCGCCAGGCCGCGCAGAACCGCCCGCATCGCCCCGGCCGACGCCCTCGCGCTGGACCAGGTGGCGCTCGTGAACGTCGCCCCGCCGCGGGTGCGGCTGCTCGCAGAGGCCCCCGCCGCGGCGCGCGCGCTGAAGGTGCTCGGCGCCCGCATCAGCGAGCGCGACGTCCAGGGCGAGGTGCGCATCGCACAGCCGCCCCCCACGCCCGCGCCTCGGCCCACCCTCTACTTCGCGCCTGAGGCGGCCGCTCCAGCCGCACCCGTCTTCGACGTCGATCCCACCCACCCCTTTACCCGCAGCGTCGAACTGGTCGGGTTCCGCCTGCCCCCGCCGCCCCCGCCCTCCGGCGAGGGCTGGCGGGTGCTGGCCGCCCTGGAAGACGGGGCGGGCCTCGCCTACGCCCGCGGCGGTGAGCTGTACCTGCCGCCCCTGCGCGCCCTGCAGGACCTGCCGGCTTTCGTGGCCCTCGTGCACAACTGGCTCGCCCCCCAAAGGCCGACGAGCCGCCCGCTCGGCTGGCGGGGTGTGCGGGTTCCGGGCCTGCACGGCGGCCAGGCGGTGAACCTGCTCAGCTACCGTGAGACCCGCCTGCCCCGCCCCACGGGCGACCGATCAGGGCCGGTTACGGCCCGCCGCCCGCTCGCGCCCTGGCTCGCCCTGCTCGCTGCCGTCTTGCTCGTGGCGCAGGCGCCGCGTCGGCGCCTGCAGGCGGTAGGCTAGGGACATGCACTACCGCGTTTTCGAAGAACCCGAGTTTGCCGCGCTGCGGGAGTTGGAGCGGCGCGTCTTCCCCGACCGACCCGAGTCCTTCTACCGCGCGAACCTGGCCGCGCTGCGCTTCTACGCGCGCAGCGGCCACAGCTACGTTGCCTCAGACGACCAAGAGCCGCGCGGTTTCGTGCTGGCCCAAGCCGTCTGGCAGGGGGACCGTGCCACCGTGCTGGCGACGCGCATCGCCGCTGAAAGCGCCGAGGTTTACGGCGGGCTGCTGCGCGCGCTCGTCAAGTCGGCCTACGACGCGAACGCCTACGAGGTCGCCCTGCTGGCGGAACCGGGGGTGAACCGCGAGCTGGACCGACAGCTTGCGGAAGCCGGGCTGACCAGCAGCGGACGTACGCTCTTCGTCCGCGTGCTCGGCTCACGCGCCGGCCGCGGGGAGAGCGCCGGGGTGCTGGAGTAGGTTTCGCGTAGAATGAGCCTATGATGAACCGCATCATGCTGGGCATTCAGGGCATCGAGAGCGACGACCAGATGAAAAAGGTGGTCGATGCGCTCGCGCGGCAAAAGGGTGTGCTCAAGACCGAGGTGCAGCAGCTGGGTCAGGTGACCGTCGAGTACGACCCGCACCGCCTAACCGTCATGGACCTCATCCGCGCCGTACGCGAGGAGGGTTTCCTGGCGGGCATGCTATAGTAAGGGTTGCTGAGCGGGGCGCACCCGGTTCGGTACAAACCACCCCACAACCGATCCGTTCAAGGCCGCGTCGTTGAGGCGCGGGAAAGGAGCGCACATGGCGTACAAAGACCTCTTTGGAACCAAAAAGACGCTGGATACCGCGGCGGGCAAGGTGCAGTACTTCGACTTCACCGAGCTCGAGAAGCAAGGGCTGGGCGCGATCAGCAAGCTGCCCTTCTCGATCAAGATTCTGCTCGAAAGCGTACTGCGCAACGCCGGAACCTACGGCGTAAGCGAAGAGGACGTAAAGAACCTGGCCTGCTGGAAGCCGGAGCCGGGCGAGATCACCGTGCCGCTCAAGCTGGCGCGGGTGGTGCTGCAAGACTTTACCGGCGTGCCCGCGGTGGTGGACCTGGCCGCGATGCGCAGCGCCATGGAGCGCTTCGGCAAGGACCCGGCCAAGATCAACCCCCAGGTTCGCTCGGATCTGATCATCGACCACTCGGTGCAAATCGACTTCTTCGGCACCTCCTACGCGCTCGCGGCCAACGTGGACAAGGAGTACGAGCGCAACACCGAGCGCTACACCCTGCTCAAGTGGGGTCAGACCTCGCTCGACGGCTTCCACGTGGTGCCGCCGGGACAGGGCATCATCCACCAGGTCAACCTCGAGTACCTGGGTCAGGTGGTCATGCGCCAGCAAGCGGACGGCGAGACCTACGCCTTCCCCGACAGCCTGGTGGGCACCGACAGCCACACGGTGATGATCAACGGTCTGGGCGTGCTCGGCTGGGGCGTGGGCGGTATCGAGGCCGAGGCGGTCATGCTGGGCCAGCCCTACTACATGCTCGCGCCCAAGGTGGTCGGCTTCAAGCTGACCGGCGAGCTACCCGAGGGCGCCACCGCCACCGACCTGGTGCTGACGGTGGTCCAGAAGCTGCGCCAGCACGGCGTGGTGGGCAAGTTCGTGGAGTTCTACGGCCCGGGCGTGAGCAAGCTGAGCCTGGCCGACCGCGCCACCATCGCCAACATGGCCCCGGAGTACGGCGCCACCATGGGCTTCTTCCCGGTGGACGAGGAGACCCTGGCCTACCTGCGCCTCACCGGCCGCTCCGAGGAGCTGGTGGACCTGGTGGAGAAGTACACCCGCGCCGTCGGCCTCTTCCGCGACGGCGAGGTGGAGCCGGAGTTCTCCGAGTACGTAGAGCTCGACATGAGCACGGTCGAACCCAGCCTGGCCGGGCCCAAACGCCCGCAGGACCGCATCCCCCTGGGTCGGATGAAGGAGCAGTTCCACGAGGACCTGCTCAAGCCCGCCACCAAGCTGGGCCTGGGGCTCACGGAAGACGAGCTCGACAAGAAGGTGCTGGTGAAGCGCGAGGACGAAGAGTTCGAGCTGAAGCACGGCTCGGTCGTCATCGCCTCGATCACCAGCTGCACCAACACCTCCAACCCCTCGGTGCTCATCGGCGCCGGCCTGCTGGCCAAGAAGGCGGTCGAAGCGGGCCTCTCGGTCGAGCCCTGGGTCAAGACCAGCCTGGCCCCGGGCAGCCGGGTGGTGACCGACTACCTGGAGAAGGCCGGCTTGATGCCCTTCCTGGAGGCGCTGCGCTTCCACGTGGTGGGTTACGGCTGCGCCACCTGCATCGGCAACTCGGGCCCGCTGCCGCCCGACATCGCCCAGGCGATCGAAGAGGGCAACCTGGTGGCGGCGAGCGTACTCTCGGGCAACCGCAACTTCGAGGGCCGCGTCAACCCGCACGTGCGCGCCAACTACCTGGCGAGCCCGATGCTGGTGGTGGCCTTCGCCCTCGCCGGCCGGGTGGACATCGACCTCGACAAGGAGCCCCTGGGCCACGACCCCAACGGCCGGCCCGTCTACCTGCGCGACATCTGGCCCAGCCAGAAGGAGATCCAGGAGACCATCCGCCAAACGCTCGACCCGGAGATGTTCAAGAAGGAGTACGCCAGCGTCTTTGAGGGCGACGAGCGCTGGCAGGGCCTGCCCGCGCCCAGCGGCAAGCTCTACGAGTGGGACCCCAACTCCACCTACATCCAGGAGCCGCCCTTCTTCAAGGACATGCCGCTCGAGCCCGAGCCGCCGCGCGACATCAGGGGCGCGCGGGTGCTGCTCAAGCTGGGCGACAGCGTGACCACCGACCACATCTCCCCCGCCGGCGCGATCCCGGTGGACTCGCCCGCCGGCCGCTACCTGATCGAGCACGGCGTGGACCCCAAGGACTTCAACTCCTACGGCTCCCGCCGCGGCAACCACGAGGTGATGATGCGCGGCACCTTCGCCAACATCCGCATCAAGAACCTCATGCTCGACGGCGTCGAGGGCGGCTACACGGTCAAACTGCCCGAGGGCGAGCGGATGTTCGTCTTCGACGCGGCGATGAAGTACAAGGAAGAGGGCACCCCGCTGATCGTCATTGGCGGCAAGGAGTACGGCACCGGCTCGAGCCGCGACTGGGCGGCCAAGGGCCCGGCGCTTCTGGGCGTTAAAGCGGTCATCGCCGAAAGCTTCGAGCGCATCCACCGCTCCAACCTGGTGGGCATGGGCGTCCTGCCGCTCGAGTTCACGAACGGCCAGAACGCCGACAGCCTGGGCCTGACCGGGTACGAGGTCTACGACATCCTCGGCCTCGAGGAGGGGCTCGAACCCCACAAGATCCTGACCGTGCGTGCCACCAAGGACGACGGCCAGGTGATCGAGTTCGAGGCGCTCGCTCGCCTCGACAGCGAGGTGGACGTGGACTACTACACCCATGGCGGCATCCTGCAGGCGGTGCTGCGCAAGCTGGTGCGCGAGGGCTGAACGTCCGTACCCACGGGCCCGGCGGCAGGCGCCGCCGGGCTTCTTTTGTAAGCTGGGGAACGTGATCCTGCGCGCGAGTCTGCTGCACGCGGTCGGCGAAGGGCCGCTCGAGGCCCGCCTGGAGGGCTGGAGCGACGGCGGTCTCTTCATCGAAAACGGCCGCATCGCCGACG
>Ga0256832_1003602_pt1 | contig 10515 bp, 7 predicted proteins | sample 134614metaG_FD_190534 | JGI IMG/M metagenome (GOLD analysis project Ga0256832, IMG submission 190534) | Hydrothermal vent microbial communities from Lau Basin, Pacific Ocean - 134-614 | ecosystem: Environmental > Aquatic > Marine > Hydrothermal vents | place: Pacific Ocean: Lau Basin | collected...
TGCTGATTGCTACATCCTTTTACTTTATATCCAGAAAAAGAAAAAAAAGAAATTTAGAACTATTAAACAGATTGGAAAATCTACTAAAGGACATTGATGAAAAAGAGAAAAAAGTAGGGGAATATAAAATTGAATCTAAAGAAAATATTATTTCAAAAGATGAACAAACACTTAAAAAACTTGAAACATTTGTAATCGAAAATATAAACACACAAAACCTTGTGATTTCTGACTTATCAAGACATTTACACATAAGCGATCGACAATTGAGAAGTTTTATGCAAAAGACTATAAGTCTAACTCCCATATCATTTATTAGAGAGATCAGATTACAAAGTGCTTATGAATTTCTAAAAAATAAAAAGTATTCAACTGTTTCAGAAGTATGTTACAATATTGGAATTGACAGCCCCGCATATTTCAGTAGAAAATTTAAAGAAAGATTTGGAATAAACCCCAAAGATTTATTGAATAAATAGTTTGAATAAATACCTTTAGATTGTCAGTAACAGTAAAGAGAACCGACAATTTAATTCCATAAGAAAATGCTAGTTGCCTTTGAAAATAGCGTCGCATGCCCGGACTTGGATTGGAAAGATGTTTAGTATCCTCTACCCATCCTCAAACCTTATAGGTTTTAAAAACCTATAAGGTTTAAACACAGTACGTTTATGCTTTTCAAACTTAACTTACACCATTCCTCACTTCTCCGCCGCCAAATAATCGGAGACCGGCATTTCCCAGACGTCAAGTGCAAGGGCATTGTATATCTTTTCTTTTTCCGGTTGGCTGCAATGATCAAACTTATGCTTGAATTTGGATTTTGCATATTCATCATAAGCGTTTTTGAATGCATTTTTGATACCGTCAAGTATCCACAAGTACAATCCGTAATTGGTGCTACGGTCATATCCAAGACTTACTGTCACCTCAACATCTTTGTCCTTTTTCATCAGCAACTGCAAATTATCCTTTATAGTCTTTTCAAAATTATTTTTTGAAATAGCTTTACCCTGATAAAGAATTTGATTTTTGCCATTCACAAATACTTGAATGACATGATCTACATGAGTTGCCTTTGTCATTGCATCGGGTTTCCATTCCGGAAGGGTGGTTTTTATTCCCTTTTCATTGAAAATAGTAGTTGCCACAAGGAAGAATATAAGCAACAAAAATGCTATATCCGCCATCGAACCGCTTGATGATCTTCTTGAATTTCTGCTTCTTTTGAATTGAATAGCCATGATCCTGAGTTTATTATCAAGATGATAATATGGGGATTATGGTTGTGTGGGGAAAATACTAAGGACAAAATACAGTAAAAAAATAACTTCAATGCATTGAATTTCTACAATTTCTTTTTTATTCCAAGTATTATGCTTCCGGGAAACCTTTTATAGTTTTCCGTTTCAATAAATAAATATGAAAGAGTGGTGTTATATATTTCTTTGGGAAATAAATTCAATATATCTCTTGCTTTTATAAAAACAGATATTTTGGGAGTAAATTCATATCCCAAATCAAAATTTACCATAGTAAAATCAGTTGAATATTCCGGTGATATTCTAATACTATAGGCAGCATCAATACCTGCATTTAATCTATTATATACATATTTGAATCCGGCATTTAGCTTTTGCGTCACGAACGATACGGAATTACGATCGATTTGTCTGTTAATACTTGCAAGAGTATATTTGAAAGTACCGTTAAATTTTTTCTTAAAATTGGTTGCGATACCAAAATCTATTTTCTTTGTTTCCATAGCATATATTGCATCCGATTCATTTTCATTGTATCTCCATCTTATTCCTGCATTCATCGTCAATTTTTTGTGAAAATATTTCATCTGAATTGATGATTGAAAATCAATATTAGTACCCTTTTTAGACGGTTTGATAAGCTGAATGATATAATTATTTCTATTCTCAATAGTTGTAAACAAACTGTTTTTTTGCATTCCGTAATTGAATATCGAATGTATTTTGAAGCCGGTATTAAGATTGAAATGAAAATATGTTACAGAAAATGATCTTGAATTTCTAATTTTATCATCATTCTGCAATAAATTCTTTTTAAGCGTCAAACCGTCTATTATCTTATAACCTTGATATCTCAACAAAGGATCAAAAACAGAATTGTCCAAACTATATTTTAAAAGCAAAAAATGAACGGGATTTAATGTATATTTTATCATAAATGAATAGTTTGGAACAGCAGTTGTAAAATCATTATTATCCACTGATATTTTGGTAAATGGAAATGATATTTCAGGACTAAAAGTGATTTTATTTGAATTGTAAATTACTTTCAATTTCGGAGTTAGATTTTTTGTTTTGGAAAAGAAATTGTGATAAAAAATATTGCCGGGCAAATTATCTTCCATTGTTATGCAATTGCTTTCCACATTCATCGACAACGAAGTATATGTCTTCCAATTACCTTTTTTATATTGCCATAATCCCTTCAACATCCAATCAATATTTTTGAAATAAGAAAATTGATAAACGGATGTCATACCGGTATCAAATATTGCCTGACGGGAAAAAATATTGTCATTTTCTTTCTTAATATCAAGCAGTGAATTTGTTTCTAATTTTATAATATGATTATCGTTCAATTTTTGCGAATAATAAATATTCGGAAATATGGAAAACGCCTTATTCCTTTTTGATTGTGAATTATTTAAAGTCAAAGTATCAATTTTGCCTTCGATATTTTCCTCTAAAATATCGGGTTTGTATTTTATTGGAATTTCAATTTCAAAAATAGTGTTTTTATTGTATGTCTTTTTCCTGTCATAACCCAAATAAAAGTAAGGTAAAGTGCTTTTATGGTTTTTGTTTCCCGTTAAAATTATCTTATCTGTCTGGTAAATACGTTGTAATTTAGAATTTCCTTTTCTGTCGAAAAAAGTTGCTAAAAAAGAAATATTGTCGCTTGTTTTAGCGGAATTACCCGACTCAAGGTTGAATGTCAACAAATTGGACAGATCTTTTATATCATTTTCATTTTTTTGAAATTCACGAGGTAATAAATTATCAAAATTTCCATTTGCTTTTTTTATTGCTCTTAACAAATCGTTTTCCATATTGAGAAAATCATTGGCTGATATAACCTGTTCACCTATGTTATTGGATTTAAGCGCAGAAGTATATCCCAAACTGTCGTTTACCGAATACAAATCTGCGATTCCTTCATATTTGTTGTGGTATCCTGCTCCAATCCCCCATTTCCCGTTTATTTTATTTTTTGCTTCATCAGTGAGCAGAAAATTCATTGCTACTTTTGGGCTGAATTTATCAAGAAATTTTTCATGAAATGATTTGTAATTACGGATTATTTGAATTTTTTTTATTTTTAGAGGATCAAGTATTTCCAATGTAAGTTTATGCTGATCATTAAGTATATCTTTTCCTTCAATTAGCAATTTGTCAATGCGTTTGGAATTGTATTTTATATCTCCCTGTTTAGTTACTTCGACGCCTTCCATTTTATTAAGCACATCTTCGAGTTTACTGTCCGTACCCGAACGATAATTAGCGATATTATAATCAAGTGTATCATCGTGAATTTCGATATATTTCCTCTGTTCTTTGATTATGACTTTTTCCAATTGATAATTTTGAGGAATCAATTGTATAATATTATCTTTTTCTTCTGAAAGAGAATCGATATTTATCAATTTTTCACTATACCCAAGATAATTTATTTTGACAATAATCTCCCGCATACTGTCCGTTTCCATACACCATTTGCCATTATTATCCGTGAAAACAGTAGTAATAACGGAATCCGGTTTAGAAATGAAAGTTATACGGGCTTGAGCTAATGCATTGCCTTGTTGGTCAACAACAATACCGCAAACTGTCCGGGCAAATATACCCGAATGAGACAATAAACAAGCAAAAAAACAAAACAGAACAACATTTTTTTTCATATTATCCGAAGCTATCTAAATCGATTACTTGATTTGAATTGCTCCAAAGTTATGGATTTTGGACGATTGGGAATGTCTATTTCTGTATTTTTTTGCAAAAAATTTACTTTTTGAGCTACAATTGATTTTTTACCGTTATCCGTTTCTATTTTCAATATCAAACCGGGCAATCCCGAATATTTTTCAGGACCTTCGCCAACTTTTATTTCAGTAGTGTACCATGCATAAATGTCGCCTTTTTTGCTTTTTGCTTTTTTGCTTTTAAAACCGCAAATAGTTTCTACTTGCTCATCGGTCAAAACCCAATCCTGCATCGTCATCATTTCATCTTGTATCTTTGTATCGGGAGGCATTGCAGGAGATATGGATATGACTTTTTTATTGTTGAAATCTTTATAATAGTCTATACTGTGATGTTCAAATTTGATATTCTCAGGATTATAAGAATGACTATATGTATATTTTGATTTGTTTTCGCTAATAATCAATTTATAATAATTCCTGACTTTTTTTGCTTTTTTCATTCCTTCGAGGACTTTTTTCATAGATTTTTCCGGCAATCTTTTAAGAGCATCAAAATTTGTCTTTCCCGTTTTATATTTTAGTTCGTAAACAACTTCTATAGTTTTATTTTGAGCAAAAATATTGAAAGAAATAAAAAGTAATATGATAATAAATATATGTTTTGGCATAAATTTGAATTTAGTTATAAAAAAACGCCCGGATAGCACTTACTTATAAACTATCCGAGCTGAAAAAATATTTTTTTAAGTCAATCACAATCAAAATACCAAGTATCCCAGTGTCCATCAGCATAGGAATCAATCCAAATGATACAATCCGAACCATCATCAATTAATATTTTATTACCGGTCTCCATTTCTCTTATTATCACCCATTCAGGACTTGGACCATGTGCAGCAAACAAAGACATGGAAAAAATTAAACTTAAAGTAAATAATAATTTTTTCATTTTACAAATTTTTTATTACCCCCTACTCTCTTTTTTACGGGTATTTCAGGTAATTATCCCGTTAAAATAACTACTTTCGAGTATAAAATATAGTTATTTATAATTTAATAAACTTTCGATAAAACTCAAATTGAACTGTGTCTGCTCCCTCTTCCAAAGTTGTTCCCCAATATTTAAACATGACTTCAAGTGTTTGATCAGATACCGAAATTATATGCCATTTATATGACCTTTTGAGTCCCAATTCTTCATCATGAGTATCCGGCATAAAAGTAATTGTCTCGGATAACTCATCATAATCCCATTTACCGTTTACCGGTAGTCCCCAAGGAATCTCATCGATAGTCTCATATCTGCCATCATCAAGAAGCTTGTAAATTATATTCGGATAACTTACAGAATCAACAACTCCATTCACTTCAGCAACACCATTGTAAGAAAATTCATCTTTCCATGTTCCATAAAATTTTTCAATTCCACTTAAGTTATCATTTTCTGAACATGCTAAAAGATTGATTAGTACTAAAAGGAATAATAATTTTTTCATTTTTACCGTTTTTGATTTAAAAAAATATTTATTGTTTAATGATTTTTTGAATTTTAATAATTGTACCTTCTTTTTTAATTGTACAAATATACACTCCTTCTGACAATTTAGAAGTCTCAATTGTATGATTAATAGATTTAATTTTATCTACTATCAATGTTTGACCAATAATTGAGGATATTTCAACTGTAATATTTGAATTTGTGATATCTAAGTTGTATAGATTAATTGACAACTCATTACTAAAAGGATTTGGTAAAATACTTATATTGTATTTTATATCTCCATTATTGTTATTTGAGTTACTACGCATGCTTTCTATTGTATTATCTCCACAATTCTTATTGGAACAATCAATTTCCGTAAGTTGTTTGCTTTTTTCAAATGGATAAACCAAAATAGTATCGCTTTGAAGCTTAATATTCTCAAGTAGATCCAAATATTCTTGCATAAATAGTGTATCGGACAATCCTTCTGCAATCAACATAGTACTTGTACTATCTATACCATCTATAAGTGAATCTCTTCTAAGAATATATTCAAGTTCATTCAGCCTCAATGATGATGAAATCAAAGATTCCCCGGGACCTTTTCCTCCACAATTTGAATCACCAACAGGATAAAAAGCATAAACAAAGAAATCATTACCCATATAACAAATGTCAATATAATAACACTGATAACAATTAGGACAAACCTCAACATAATAATAACCAGTAACCCGATTACCATATTGCACTACTTCCCAACCTTCTCCATTCGGGCATAAGCCAATAAGGGCACAATTTTTCCAATCAAGTTTATATTGCAAGTACTCTTCATTATAACCATCCACATAACCACCAGTCACAGGGCAATAACAGTTCACTCTAGTACAGTCAAATGGGTCATCGAAAACACAAACTAATTTTTCATGAGGAATAAATTTCACTTCTCTTCCATTGCATCCCAAATACCATCCACATGGATTGGTTGAGCCTATCTTATCAAAATTTTTATTGTCATTCACAAATATTTGCAATTCATTATAACAACCGGAAGCATCGGTAACGGTTACATAATGATATCCTTTGCACAAATTATCATTTTGCTGCCCAGATGAGCCATCATCCCATAAATATTGATAAGGCGGGATTCCTCCTGTAGTTATTAATTCAATTTTACCATAACAATAACCTTGGCAGGTATTTGAGACTTGTGCCGAAGACTGCAAGTCGGAACTACTACAATCCACTACCTCATAACAATCACTATGAGTATTGCATCCATCCGTAACGGTTACGCAATAATTACCAGGTCCAAGATTATAGATATCTTCTGTATTTGCAGTAAATCCGTTTGGACCTGTCCATGAATATATTAAAGAGGGATGTGCTCCACTTTGCTGCCAAGTAACTGTTAAGTCAATCCAACCATCCGTACTGGTAGGAGAATCTACAGAATGAACATCTGCAGATAAGCTAAAATCATTTTCGTTAAGTTCATTATTATAACATGATACACTTTCATCATCATCATGAATTGAAAATAATTCACAACAACATATTCTTAGAGGAATTGACTCAATTGTACATCCTGATGAATGTGTTACAGTAACCTTATATACACCGGGACACAAATTTTGAGGGTCTTCTACTGTACTACTCCATCCCGGGTCTTCAAAATTTTCCCATTGATAACTATAAGGTCCGCTACTTCCCTCAACTTCAATATCTATAGAACCGTCACATGAATATATATTTGCTTTAGGTAAACATTCCGTATTATTTACTACATTTTTTACAACTACTTTGCTATTGTCATTATCTACAACATAGCAATCCTCTGATTCACCACATAAAGCATCTTTTACAGATACACAATATCCCCCAGGTAACACACCATTTAGATCTTCTGTGGTAGCACCATTACTCCATTTGTATTCATAAGGTGGTACCCCGCCAGTTACTGTTAGATCAATTGATCCATTATTGCATTGGGATGTAAATGCATTGGTAGTAATTGCGCTAAGTTCAAGTTCTTCACCATTTATAATAATCTCTGTACCCTCCAATGGCGAATTCCTAGTCGCAAATTCATCGGGATTTCTTCTATTTCCTCCAGAATTATTACACGAAAAGTATAGCCAATGGATTCTATCTACTCCATAAGTTAATTGGGGACTATTATTATCTTGCCAAGTTGTGTTACTTTGACGCGTAGGTACAAAAATATTCCTATCTCTATGAGATTTATTAAATGCTATCAAGTCATTATTGTTATAATCCTTACCGCTAAAATGAAATACTACATCAAGACCTAATACTATTTCACTTTGATCTATTTCAAAAACAAAATAATCATTATTTGAGCCGGTAATTATTGGCTGTCTGTTACTTATTTCAAAAGCGGGTACACTCATTTTAAGTTCTTGCAATGGTTCACTTGTTTTTTCCACATATACTTTCATTCCAGCACTAAAATCCGCAGCATTGACTTCGGTAACCAAATCATTTTTGCTAAAAATAATATAATTATTGTCAAAACAAGACCAATCCTCATAATAGATTTCCTGATCGTTATAATTGGTTTTAATTCTAACCTTTTGCACATAAGGCTTGAAATTGTCAAGTGTGAATTCTATGGGTGTTAAATTGCCGGTAGCATCCTTTGGTCCTTCATAAGTATCACCTCTGACATTTGTTACTACTGCTTTCACTTGATAATTGCCGTCGTTGTATCTTGCTTTTTCAGGACAATTGGCTATCTCCATTTGGTCATCACTGTGAATGCGGGTGACAAAATCTGCGTAGTAAAAATCATCCCATCGTCTTGGATCATAATCTTTATAGGCAAGGGGTTTTATGCCTGTTCTATCCCAACTTCCTTCATTATTTGGATGTCCTATAGCGATGTGTTCCGGATATTTTTGATTTTCGTTTAACCTGCCGCCTAACCAAAATTTAGATTCATAAAAGGGACCCCTTATTATATGATACGATTGTGGTTGACCTTCCAAGCTTTTTTCCCCTAATAATATTTCCACTTTATGTATATTTAGAGTGTTATCATTATATAAAGGACCATTATTGGGTTGCCCATTTTCCATATCCGGCATTATCGGACGAATAAGAATATCGGTATAATCTGTTCCGGGGTATTTAATTTTAATGCCTTCAGGATAATCATCAATATTACTTACCGTAGTATTATACAAAATTTTAATGTCATAATCAGGGCCTTGATGCCATATTTCTTCAAGTGGATCTATAGCATTAATATCATTATTGACAAAGTCTGAAACATTCAGACTATTGTATTTGCTTAAATGCAGATGAGAGAGTACATGCCCGGATGTTCCCAATATCCCGATATTATCTTCTTGATTGATATGGTTTGTCGCATAAATAGTGTCTAGTCCATTTATGTAATAAAAAGTTGAATCACAATCTCCTCCTTGACAATCTGAATAAAGCACATTATTAGTCAAATCTAATATACCATAAGTTTTTTTCATTGGAAAAGTATCATGTATTTCTACATACTTCATATCTCCAATCTGTGTAGGTAATGAAGTATCATCAAATAAATGGACATAACCATAGTCATTATCCCCTTCTGAATCATCAATTACCACATATTTTAGGGTAGATCTGCTGCCATTCTGTCTTTGATAATTTTCTAATTTAATTATTGTTCCTTCTTCAATGGCTTTTACATGGTATCCCAGATCTTCAGTTCCTGTTGGTTCAGTAATGGTATAATCAATACCTCCATGAAAATCATACGGTCTATTGGAACTTAGATACCTTGGCCCAAAATCAGACACCACATTCCTTGTATCAAAATACTCAATAGTACCTGAGTATTGATAATTACTACTTGTACAATTATTGCAACTTTCATAAGGCACTTGTGGTCCTGAATAATTTGTTTGTGAATACAAATTGTACAAAAAAGATTATTACTATTAATTTAAATATGTAGATTGTTCTCATCTTTAAAGTTTTATTGAATAAAATTCTGTTTGGAAAAATAGAGTATCTTTTTTATTGTGTTTTTTGTTTTTTACTATACCAAAATCATAAACTTCATAATTACCATATCGAGGATAAAACTTTTTAAAATAAATATAACCTGTTTTTGATGAAATAATATATATTTCCTTTTTTTTAATATTTCTAAAATCACTTACACTTAAACCAATTGTATAATCAGTACTTAAATATATATCACCTAATGTAAACCCCCTCTTTACACATTTGGTAAATACTACCTTTTCCCGATTTAAATCATATACATCAAAACAGCCTCCTGTTTTTATAGTAGGCGTTACCCTAACATAAACTAAATATTTTCCATCTTGAGTTACTGCAGGTGTATGACCTGAAGAATTTGGGACTCTCAATTGTTTCCAAATATTACCTTTATTATCCAAAATATTAATAATCCCAAATGAGGCAGGCACTTCATATTCTTCATCATATCCTTCCATAGCGTTCAATTGATACAGAATGGGGGTATAGTCTTTACCATTTTCAATCTCATAGGCGAAATTAACAAAAATATCTAAACGACCAATATGTACACCTTTCTGTAAACTATTATACAATTCCTCAGGTATTTTACCTTTTAACTGAGTTTTAGTCAACCCTGGTACTTCATATCTCATTGGGTGGTGACCGGGGGTTATATCATATTTTTCAAAATCGGTAAGTTCAAACGGATTATTTTCCCATATATCATATTTACCGGACAAATTGCCTTGTTTGTCATAAAACAATATCGCATAGGTTGAGTCCGACCTGACTATTCTCTTTCTTATAATTTTTTTCTCTATCTTTTTTTGCGGACTACTTTTACTACTGCTATTATTTTTATTTTTTATCTTTTTTGAGGTTATGGTTCCTTTGTTCTCAATCATTACGGTCTTACTGCTTTCAGTGGTTTTTCCCTTTTCAGTCACCTTGGTGCCACCGCAGCTCATTATTGCAATCAGGACTACTGTGAATAAAATGTATTTGATAATTTTCATATTGATTAGTATTATAATTGAATCAAAAACAAGAATTTATT
>Ga0256832_1003603_pt1 | contig 10508 bp, 8 predicted proteins | sample 134614metaG_FD_190534 | JGI IMG/M metagenome (GOLD analysis project Ga0256832, IMG submission 190534) | Hydrothermal vent microbial communities from Lau Basin, Pacific Ocean - 134-614 | ecosystem: Environmental > Aquatic > Marine > Hydrothermal vents | place: Pacific Ocean: Lau Basin | collected...
TAGCGCCTTTAATCCTCGAAATGAAAAGGAAACGGCTTTATGCGTTGAAATAAGGGTTGCAGGGGAAAGAAGCTTTTAGCGTCTTAGCGAGAAATATAACTCACCACGGAGTTCACGGCGCTCACGGAGTGTTCACGGAGGGAATCTCCGCGTGCTTCAGTGCGATACCATAAAAAAAAAGAGCAGCAAAAGCTGCTCTCTTTTTTGCCGAAAGGCACAAAAACTTACTGAAACCTCACCGTTACCGTCTCATTGATCCAGCAACCCACTTTGGCTTTTGAGCCGGCTTTGACGCCTCGCATAAAGCCTTCCTGGCCGTCGGGTTTGTGGCTGTTGTAGCGGCCGATTTTTTTATTGGCTTCTTCGGCCACTTCGGGGTCTATGGATTTGGCGTAGGCGTATTTGTCTATGGCGGCGAGGATGACGAGGCCGCGCTCGAAGGCATCGCTGCCGCAGGAGTTGGCGGACATGGCGTAGAGGTCGCCGATGAGCATGTAGGGGGCGCCCCAGTTGTCTTTGAGCTTGGCGGCTTTGTAGGCCAGGCTGCGTGCTTTGCCGAACTGCTTCAACTTGCGGCCGTAGATGGAGGCCTGGGCGAAGTAATAGCCGGCAATCTGTTCGTCATCGCCGCCTTCGGCTTTGGCTTTTTCGATGGCTTCGTCGTACTTGGCGATGGCTTCCGGGTATTTGCCTTGATCGTACAGGTCCTTGGCATGGGCGCCCGGATTTTTGGCGTAGAATTCGGCGAGGCGTTCGGCATTTACTTTTTCTACGACCTTTTCGTATTGGGCTTTGATCTCGGCCACCAGCGGGTCGGAGTCGTCGCAGCCTTGTTTGACGAGGCGGTTGTAGAAGCGCTTGAGCATCTCGTAATCTTCGGGATGGGCGCGGAATTCGGGCTCGAATTTGGCTTTGTAATATTCGCAGTCAAAGATTTCCGGCTCGATGGGGGCGATGACGCCCTCCATGGCTTTTTTGGCCTGCTCGTAGTAGCTGCCGTATTCTTTGTTGTTGGCGATGTTGTAATCCGCAATTTCGTACAGCTTGAGGATGACCTCGCGTGCGCGTGCGGCATCCATGCGCTGGTTTTGGTATTCGTAAACGACGATGCGGGAATAGGGGTCTATGATGATGTATTCGCAATTGTTGCCGCCTTTTTCGATGGCTGCATCCAGCGTTTCTATGACCCGGGCGTAGGGCGTGCGCAGATTGTAGAACATGTCATAGGCCTTGCGTCCCAGCAATTTGGCCTCGTCGCCGTAGCAATTCATCTGCTCGTCGTAGAGGCGCAGAATCCAGTCGGCCAGTTCTTTTTTTCTGGCTTCGTCGGTTTCCTTTTGATAGAGATGGAGGAGTATTTTGCGTCCGTCGCGATAATGCGAACTGCGCTTGCCATCGGCAGCGGGTGCCAGCTCGTAGGCCGTTTTCCAATAGGGGAAGGCCTCGTCGTAGTTTTCCTCTTTGAAGAACTGTCGGTAGAGGACGTGAGCATCTTCAGCTTCTTCCTGAAAGTCTTTGTCCACCCAATTGCGACAGGGATCATCCTCTTTGGCCGTAGTGGCGGCTTCTTCTGTGGATGCGTCCTGAGCATTAGCCCTCCCCTGTGTCCACAGAGAGGCAGGCGTAAGGCTCAAAAAAAGTACAAAGAACAAGCTCAGCTTGATGGCATACTTTCGTGTAATCATAATCATTCAAATTTGCGTTTGTAAAACCAGGTGTTGTCGTTCAGCGTAAAACCGACGGAGAGTTTTAATCGCGTTTCTTGCAGTTGTGTGGGGTTGCCGAAGCGGCTGGCCTGGAAGCCAAAATGGATAAAGGAGGTTTGCTGCCTCGCTAATATAATCGGGAAAGCAGCGCCCAATGTTATACCGGTTTCTGTTAATGTTGTGGTAATGCTGCGGGGGTCTTTGCGATGGAAGAAACCCGCGCGGTAGCGAATGCGCTTGAAATAGTTGTTGTAAGAGGCGTAGTCGGGCACGTATTCGGCGCCGATGGAGATGCGCCAGGCGTCGCTGAGTTGCTCGGGCTTGGCGGGATTTTGGTACTGACTCCACATCTGCATGCTGTACTCCGCGCCTATGCGCCATTTGTTTTTGTCTATGAACATCAGGCCGAAGGCGAAGCGGGCCGGCAATTTGCCCTTTTCGCGCAATTCCTGCTGATAGAGTACGGTGTCAGACAGCGAAGGCGCCTGGGCATTGACCGTGCGATAGACCTTGGTGCTGGTGGTGTAGAAATTCGTGGCCGGCTTGCCGCTCAGGCCGAAAATCATCATGCGATCGGTGCTTTTTTCGCCCTCTTCATCTTTGAAGCGGTGGCGGTACATCAGCCCGGCATCCCAGTACACACCCGTAACGGTCAGGTCGTCGGAGAAGTCGTTGCTGTAGGCCAGGCCGATGCCCTGAAAGATGACCGTGCGGGTGTATTCCAACTGCCCGAAGAGGTAGCCGGCTTTGAGGCCCAGAGCCAGGTCTTTGTAGCGCAGTGCTCCGGCCCAGTAGAGCAGATTGGTGCTGCCGGCGCCTACGAAGTAGTTGAAGGTGGTGTCCTCCGGCTGCTCGCTTATGGAGAGCACGTTGTAGTCCATTTTGGAGTAGGGCTGCAGGCCCAGTCCCATGCCCGTATGCCAGTCGGAGCGCTTGCGCTCGCGGGCTTCGTTGATGGGGTTTTTGAGGGGGAAGCCCAGAGCGAGATAAGTCATGTTGCCCGCCCAGGCATCCGTTTTGCCGTCTTCGGAGGCGCTTTTGAGCTGCGTGTATTTGGCGTAAAGCCCGCTTTCAAAAGCCGTTGCCCGCAGGAAAGCATAGGAGGCGGGATTGCCGACATTGAGAAAGAGCGGATGGTAATTGGCCGCGCTCAAGCCGCCCAGCGAATTTTGATGGACCAGGTAGCCCGCGTCCTGCTCGCCCAGGCCATAGCGCGAGTAAGGAGAATTGTCCTGGGGCTGCTGTGCAAACAGCGCCATGGCCGGAAAAAGGAAGGTACAGATGTAGAAAATCCGTTTAAACATTGTGTAGTAAAATTTCGTTCAGCCCCCGCAATACTAAATTTGGGAGCACAAATATCTCTCTTTTCAGCTTATCCGCCAAAAAAGAAGCGTCGCCGCCCGTGAGAAGGACTTTTAAAGGGCCATATTGTCGTTCGGCGGAGGCGATGAAGCCCTCTATTTCCAACAAGGCGCCCTGTAAAGCCCCGAGCAGCAGGGCCTCTTCGGTGGTTTTCCCGAGTCGAATCGAATCTCCGGTCTCGCCTCCGGGCAATCGCTTTGCAGCAGGCCGCGGCAGCCCGTCGGTAAACCGGTGCATCGCATCGAGCCGCATATCGAGACCCGGGGAGATGCTGCCACCCTCAAAAGCGCCCTCAATCAGCAGGTCGAGGGTGATGCAGGAGCCGGCGTCTATGATGAGGCAGTTGGCCCCTCCAAACTGCGCATAAGCACCCACGGCGGCAGCGAGGCGGTCGGGCCCCAGCGTCTCCGGCGTGCGATAGCGGTTTTTGACGGGCAGCGGAGTGTCGGTTTGCAGTCGGACTGTTTTTATGCCTTTCGGCAAATGGAGTTGCGTTGCCTCAAAATGCTTTCTCACACTGGAATAGATGAGCCATTCGGGCAGAGGGTTGTACAGGCTCTCCCAGGCTTTCCGCTTTGTTGGGGAAATGACGCCTTCGGAAGACGTTTCCAGACGGCCGCTGCGTACCAACTTCCGCCCTTCGAACAGGCCGAATTTGATGTGGGTGTTTCCGATGTCTAAGCTCAGGTTCATCAGTGCTTGAAGTGTCGTACTCCGCTAAAGACCATGCAGAGGCCGTGTTGGTTGCAGTAAGCGATGCTGTCTTGATCGCGTATGGAACCTCCCGGCTGTACGACGGCGCTGATACCGGCCTTGTGGGCGGCCTCCACCGAGTCGGCAAAGGGGAAAAAGGCATCGGAGGCCAGCACGGAGCCGGCGGGGTCGAAGCCCATGCGCCGGGCTTTTTCGATGGCTTGTCTGAGGGCATCTATGCGGCTGGTTTGGCCACAGCCCATGCCGATGAGCTGGCGGTTTTTGGTTACTGCAATGGCATTGGATTTGAGGTGCTTGACCACGCGATTGGCGAAGAGCAGTTCCTGCAAAAGCGCTTCATCGGCTCGTTTTTCGGTAACGGGGTGCAGCTCTTCAGGCGTTTCGCTTTTGAAGTCGGCATCCTGTTGCAGCACGCCCCCGAGCAGCGATTTGAATTGCCGTGCGGGCAGTCGCTCGTCTTTCAGTTGCAGGACGATGCGTTTTTTCTTTTTGAGCAGGATTTCTTTGGCCCTTTCGGAAAATGCCGGAGCGACCAGCGCCTCGTAAAAGATCTCGTTGATGGCTTCGGCCGTGGCCTCGTCTATGGCGGTGTTGGCGATGATGATGCCTCCGAAGGCAGAGACGGGGTCGCCGGCCAGAGCAGCCTGCCAGGCTTCGAATACCGTTTCGCGCTGAGCCAGGCCACAGGGGTTGGTGTGCTTCAGCACGGCCACCGTCGGCTTTTCGCCCCGAAATTCGTTGATGAGGTTGAGGGCGGCGTCTATGTCCACGAGATTGTTGTAGGAGAGCTCTTTGCCGCCGAGCTGCAGGAAGCGCTCGTTCAGCGGGCCGAAGAAGTGTGCTTTTTGATGGGGGTTCTCTCCATAGCGCAGGCTGATGGCAGGGCGGGCATCGGCTTTGAAGGCGATAGGCGCTTCTTCCTCATCAAAGTAGGAGAAAATGGCCATGTCGTAATGCGAGGAGACCTCAAAGGCGCGGCGGGCGAGATGACGCCGCTCTTCCATCTCGCTAAAGGCCTGCTCGCGCTCAAGCATTTTCTGCAGATAGCCGTAGTCTTCGCGCGAGGGCACGATGACCACATCGCCGAAGTTCTTCGCTGCCGCGCGTATCAGGGCAATGCCGCCAATGTCTATTTTTTCGACGATTTCCTCTTCGCTGCCGCCGCCGGCTACGGTTTGCTCAAAGGGGTAGAGGTCCACGACCACCAGGTCTATTTCGGGGATCTCGTATTCCCTCAGTTGCGCCAGATGCGCCTCTTCGCGGCGGGCGAGGATGCCCCCGAAGACTTTGGGATGCAGCGTCTTCACCCTGCCGTCAAGAATGGAAGGGTAAGAAGTGAGGTCCTCCACAGCTGTAACGGGCAGGCCGAGGGATTCTAAAAAGGCCTTGGTACCGCCGGTGGAGATGAGTTCAACTCCCAACTGATGCAGGCGGCGGGCAATGGGCTCCAATCCGTCTTTGTGATACACGGAGAGCAGGGCTTTTTGGATGGGCTTGCGTTTCATCCCGCAAAGTTAAGTAAGAATGTGGACGCTTCGCGTCTAATGTGGACGCTAACGCGTCTAATGTGGCGCCTGCGGCGCTAATGTGGAAGCCTTGCGGCTTCTAATGTGATTTTACGCTCGCTGCGCATCGCGTGGAAAATGGAAAATGAGCTCTCCGTGAACACTCCGTGAGCGCCGTGAACTCCGTGGTGAGTTATATTTCACCGCTTCCGCCAATTCCACCGCTTCCACCAAAAATTCAATCACACTTGAAAAAATCACCCTTTCGGTCAAAAAAATCAAATACATTTGAAAAAATCCGTACCTTTGGTGCGAAAAAAAGCACTTTTGTCATGTTTGAACGCGTATTCCGGGCTTTGGAGGAAGTAAATCCCTGGGCGGCCCCTTACACAGCGCTTGGATTTTGGCGCGAGGCTTATTTGCAGAGGTTGAAGCCCTTTTTGGGCAATCGCCTGGTCAAGGTTTTGCTCGGACAGCGCCGTACAGGGAAAAGCTATTTGCTTCGGCAGCTCATTCATTTTCTGATGGGGGAAAAGGGCGTGCCCGGCAAGAACATTTTTTACCTGAATAAAGAGTACTTTGGTTTTGATGAGGTGCGGACAGCTTCCGATTTGGAGGAAGTTTTTCGCTATTACCTCGAGCGGATGAATCCGGAAGGCAGGGTTTACATTTTTCTGGATGAGATTCAGAATGTGCAGCGCTGGGAGCTGTTTGTCAATTCTTACAGCCAGCATCTCAGTGGCCGCTATGAAGTTTTTGTTACGGGCTCCAACAGTACTTTGCTTTCATCTGAGTTGGCGACTTTTTTGTCGGGTCGCTATGTAGAGTTTTTTGTTTACCCCTTCAGTTTTGAGGAGTATTGTGCCTGGCTTGGCAGGGAGCGCAGCCAATCCTCTTTTCTGGAGTACATTCGCATAGGCGGTCTTCCGGAATTACTGACTTTGTCTTCGGAAGAAGTACGGCTACACTACCTGTCAAGCCTCAGGGATACGATTATTTTGCGCGACATTGTGGAGCGCTACCGCATCAAAGAGCCCGTTTTGTTGGAGCGTTTGTTCAATTTTCTAAGTGCAAATACGGGCAATCTGACTTCCATCTCTTCCATCATCAAATATTTTAAGCAATGGCAAAAAAAGACCAATTATGAGACTCTGAGCGCCTATATAGACTACCTCCTTCGCAGTTTCCTCATCCACAAGGCGCCACGCTATAAGCTGAGGGGGAAGGAAACGCTTGGAGGCGCTGCAAAATATTACCTGAATGACCCCGCTTTCCGGACTTATCTGCACGGCTATTACCCCACAGATGTGGGCTATCATCTGGAGAATTACGTGTTCATGTATTTAAAGGCCTGTGGCTACAGGGTCTATGTGGGCATTTTGGACGGGAAAGAAATTGACTTCGTAGCCGAAAAGGGCACTGACAGGCTTTACATCCAAGTGGCCTATTTGCTCAGCGACCCCAAAGTCATCCGGCGAGAGTTTGGCAACCTGCAAGCCATCCCCGACAACTACCCCAAATGGGTGCTCTCCATGGACGATTCCACCTTTTCTGATTTTGAAGGCATCCGCCATGGGAGGATTTGGGAATTTAGGGTGTAGGGGGGCGGTTGTCGGTTGTCTGTTGTCGGTTGTCTGTTGTCCGTTGTCGGTTGTCTGTTAGGATCGGGGTGCTGACGTAAGGAAGACCCCCGAGCCGGCCTGATTTGAACAGTTGTCGGTTGTCTGTTGTCTGTTGGTGGAATCGGCGAAATCGGGGGAATCGGGGAAATCGGGGGATGGTTTATTGTGTATCATGTGTCGTTGGTTTAATGTTTAATTGGTTTTTGGTTGTTGGGCGGGCTTTAGCCCGTCAATTGGTACAGCGGGCTTTAGCCCGCTAAGTTGGTATAGCGGGCTTTAGCCCGCCGCTAACCTCGCGATGCGCAGCGAGCGTAAAATCACATTAGTACGCGAAGCGTTCCACATTAGCGCCGCAGGCGCCACATTAGACGCGAAGCGTCCACATTCATAAAAAAAGGCCGGACAAAAGCCCGACCTTTCATCTCAAATCAGCGGCGTATCCAGCTTGCTGAGGGATTCGTGGATTTCCTCCTGGGTGATTTCGTGTTCGACCAGTTTGCCGCTGAGGTAGTCGTCGTAGGCGGCGAGGTCCAGGTATCCGTGGCCACAGAGGTGGATGAGGATGGTCTCGCTTTTGCCTTTTTCTTTGCAGCGTTTGGCTTCGGCTACGGCGGTGGCGATGGCGTGGGTCGTCTCCGGTGCGGGGATGATGCCTTCGGTGCGTGCGAAGAGCAGGCCTGCTTCGAAGCACTCCAGTTGGTTGTGGGCGCGGGCTTCGATCAGCTTGTCGTTGAGCAATTGGCTGACGATGGCTCCGGCTCCGTGGTAGCGCAGTCCGCCTGCGTGTATGGGGGCGGGCACGAAGTTGTGTCCCAGGGTGTACATGGGCAGCAGAGGCGTCATGCCAACGGTGTCGCCGAAGTCGTAGCGGAATTGTCCCCGCGTGAGCTTGGGACAGGAAGCCGGCTCGCTCGCTATGCAGCGGATGTTTTTGCCCTCTTCAAAATTGAGGCGAAGGAAGGGGAAGGATATCCCCGCGAAGTTGGAGCCGCCGCCGAAGGGAGCCACCACGATGTCGGGCATGTCGCCCGCCTTTTCCATTTGCAGGATGGCCTCCTGGCCAATGACCGTTTGGTGCATGAGCACGTGGTTGAGCACGCTGCCGAGGGCGTATTTGGTGCTTTCGTCCTGTGCGGCTACTTCCACCGCTTCCGAAATGGCGATGCCGAGGCTGCCCGGAGAGTCGGGGTCTTCAGCGAGGATTTTGCGTCCGGCTTCAGTCAGATCGGTGGGCGAAGCGTGGACTTTGGCGCCCCAGGTGTTCATCATCACCTTGCGGTAGGGCTTTTGGTGGTAGCTGATTTTTACCATGAAGACCTCGCACTCCAGGCCGAATTTTTCGCAGGCAAAGCTCAAGGCGCTGCCCCACTGGCCGGCGCCGGTTTCGGTAACGATGCGCTTGACGCCCTCCTCGCGGTTGTAGTAGGCCTGCGCCACAGCCGTGTTGGGTTTGTGCGAGCCGCTGGGGCTGACGCCTTCGTACTTGTAGTAAATCTTAGCCGGCGTATCCAGCGCTTTTTCTAAGGCATAAGCGCGGTACATGGGCGTGGGCCGCCAGTGCTTGTAAACGTCCCTGACTTCTTCGGGGATTTCTACCCATTTGTCCTGGCTGACTTCCTGCATGATGAGGGCCATGGGGAAGAGCGGCGCCAAAGCCTCGGGGCCAATGGGCTCTTTGGTGCCCGGATTGAGAGGCGGCAGTGGCTTGTTAGGCATGTCGGCCACAATGTTGTACCACTGCGTCGGAATTTCCTTTTCAGAAAGGAGGATTTTTTTGTTTTTCATGAAAGTGCTTTTATTGGGTGATCGTAAATGTAGATCACAAATATATGCGTTTCATTTTATATCTTTGCTTATAGGATGGAAAAAAATATCAGCATCAAAGCCCTGTCTTTTGATGCCCTGCTCGTGGAGTTTGAACAGCGCATAGCGCCTGAAATCCTTTGGCAGGTGCTGGCCCTGGAGCAATTGGTGCAAGAGCATTTGCCGAAAGGCATACGGGAAACGCTGCCTGCTTATGCCTCCCTGGCCGTTTTTTACGAGCCTTCTTTTTGGGCTTTCGCCAAATTAAAAAGCGCTGTTCTGGATTTGCTGCCTCTGCTGCCGAAGACGGCATCCCATTTGCCCTCCGGGAGGAGGCAGGCGAAAGGCAAAAAACAAATGAAAGTCAAAAGCTGGGAAGTCCCTGTTTGTTACGGAGGCTCATTGGGCCCCGACTTGCGTCAAATGGCAGAAGAGCGGGGCGTGAGCGAAGAGCGCCTGGTGGAATGGCACTCGGATCGTCCCTATTCGGTATATATGCTGGGCTTTATGCCGGGCTTTGTCTATCTGGGCGAACCGGATGAACGTCTGCATCAGCCTCGCCGCAGTAAGCCCCGGGCGCGGGTGGCAGCCGGCAGCGTGGCCATAGGCGGCAGGCAAACGGGGATATACGCCCTGGCCGGGCCGGCAGGTTGGAACATCATCGGGCGCACGCCGGTGGAATTGTTTCAGTTGAGGGAAGAAAACCCCTCGCCTTTCCGCCCGGGCGATGTGCTGCGCTTTGTGCCCATCAGTAAGCGGGAATTTGAAGCTCAGCAAGCCCTCTGGCAGGCCGGCCGGCACCCTCTGCAAAAGCAATGGTATGATTGAAGTGCTGAAAGCGGGTATGTACTCCACCATACAGGATACGGGGCGGGCGGGCTTCCGGCGGTATGGCATTCCACCCGGGGGTGTCATGGATGCTGAGGCCGCGGCCCTGGCCAACCGGCTCGTCGGGAACGGACGCCACGCGCCTCTGTTGGAATGCCTGTTAGAAGGTCCTGCGCTTGCCTTTCATGCGCCGGCTTGGGTGGCTCTGACGGGAGCTGATATGCAGCCCTTGTTGGCGGGCGTTTCGGCGCCCATGTTTTGCAGTTTTTTTGTGGAGGCCGGCGAGACGCTCGTGCTCGGCAGAGCAGTTGCGGGCCGCTGTACTTATCTGGCGCTGAGTGGAGGCATTCGGGCAAAGCGGCATTTTGGTAGTTGCGCGACCTACCCCCTCGCAAAGCTCGGCGGTTTAAAAGGGCTGCCGTTGGAAAGGGGAGACGTTTTACATCCCGCTGCTTCATCTCCTGTGCGACTGCGCAGGGCAGAGCCAAAGATCTATCCTTCGGCAGGGGATGTGACAGAAGTCCCCTTTAAGCCCGGCCCCGAATGGGAGCTTTTGCCGGAAGAAGCACGTGCGTTTTTTTTGAGCCGAACATTTACCCTGAGCGCGAGCAGCAATCGCGCCGGCTTTTACTTCGAGGAGCAGATCCCTCTCCAACAGCCTTTGCCCGAGCGAATCTCTTCGCCCACAGCTCCCGGCTGCCTGCAGTGGACGGGCGGCGGACAACTCATACTCCTCATGCCCGATGGCCCGACCGTGGGCGGCTATCACCGCGCAGCCTGGCTCTCGCCGGAAAATTTGTGGAAGGTCGCTCAACTGCCACCCGGAGCCAGGATCAGGTTTTATATCTCACCTTCCCATTCTTTATAGAAGGTTTCCAGATAGCGGAGCATGAAAGCATGGCGCTGCTCTGCCATCGCTCTGCCGGTGGCCGTGTTCATGCGGTCTTTGAGCAGCAGGAGTTTTTCGT